>Ga0075366_10000478_pt1 | contig 18528 bp, 15 predicted proteins | sample EndMethybrTD3031_FD_72351 | JGI IMG/M metagenome (GOLD analysis project Ga0075366, IMG submission 72351) | Populus endosphere microbial communities from Tennessee, USA - Endosphere MetaG P. TD hybrid TD303-1 | ecosystem: Host-associated > Plants > Roots > Endosphere | place: USA: Tennessee...
ACAGCACCGCCTGAAGGCCGGCCGACAGCACCGCGAATGTCGTCCGACATCATCCCGTCGAGGAAACGCCATGCCAGTCACTTATGAATTTCGCGAAAAGCGCGCGATCATTACGTTCGATAACCCGCCACTGAACATTTTCGGACAGGCGATGCGCGCCGGGCTGAAGGACGCGATTGCACGGGCGCGGGGCGATCGTCCCGAGCGCCTGATCCTCCGGGGCGCCGGGCGCGCCTTCGTGGCCGGCTCGGATGCCAGGGAATTTGACGGGCCGGCGCTATCGCCGCATCTCAACGACATTCTGCTCGAGCTGATCGCACTGCCCTTCCCGACAATCGCCGTGATCACCGGTCCGGCCCTCGGCGGCGGACTTGAGATTGCGCTCGCCTGCCGCGCACGCGTGGCATCGCCCGGCGCAAGCTTCGGCCTGCCGGAAGTGACGCTCGGCATTGTGCCGGGCGCCGGGGGCACCCAGCGCCTGTCGCGCCTGATCGGCGTTGCGGAGGCTGCCGATCTCATAGGCCAGGGCCGCACCATTGCGGCATCAGAAGCGTTGCGTCTCGGTCTGGTGGATCTCGTCGACGACGATCCTATGGCGGCGGCGCTCGCCTTTCCGGCCGATCTGCTGGCGGATATGAACGTCGCCGATCATCGCCCTGCCCCGGCTTCTAATGCCGAGGCCATTGAGGCCGCCCATACACTGGCATACCGCCGCGCCACGGGGCAGAACGCCCCGCATATCGCCATTGATCTTGTTGCCGCCTCGGCCACCGATCCGCTAGACGCCACGCTCGAGCGCGAACGCGCGGCCTTCCTGCAGTTGCGCCATTCCGCCCAGGCCGCGGCCTTACGCCATGTCTTCTTTGCCGAGCGGGCAGCCCAATCGCAGGGCAAGGCGTTCCCCGCGCCGGAGCGACCGCTGTCAAGCGCCATCGTCGTTGGCGGTGGCCTGATGGGCGCAGGCATCACCTATGCCCTGACACTGTCTGGTCTGCGCGTCCATGTCGTCGAGACGGATGCCGCGGGTCAGGCGCGTGCCATGGTCAACCTCGACAAGTTGATTGCCCAGGGCACCGAGCGACGCGCCATCCGTGATGCCGAGGAGTTTCGCAGCCGGCTCAGTTTCGGTGCCGGCTTTGCCGATCTGCCGCCGGTGGATCTGGCAATCGAAGCCGCTTTCGAGAACATGGACGTCAAGAAATCGATCTTTGCCGACCTTCAGACGGGTCTGTCGGCCGATACGGTTCTGGCGACAAACACTTCCTATCTCGATGTCGACATCATCGCCAAAGGAATCGTCAACCCGGGCCGCTTCCTCGGCCTGCATTTCTTTGCCCCGGCACATGTGATGAAGCTGCTGGAGATCGTCCGCAGCAGGACCACGGACGCGGCGACGCTGGGCAAGGCCTTTGCCCTGTCGAAGCAGTTGAACAAGATGCCGGTCCTTGCGGGCGTCTGCGACGGCTTCATCGGCAACCGAATTCTGTCGCGCTACCGGCATGCCGCCGACGTGATGCTGATCGAAGGAGCCACCCCGAAGGCCGTCGATGAGGCGATGCGCGATTTCGGTATGGCGATGGGCCCCTACGAGGCACAGGACATGTCCGGTCTCGATATCGCCCATGCCAACCGCAAGCGGCAGAACCCGCGCGAACGCACCGATATCCGCTACGTACCGATTGCCGACCACCTGGTCGAAGTCCTCGGCCGGCTCGGCCGCAAGACCGGGGCCGGCTGGTATGATTATGACACTGCCGGCAAGCCGGTGGAGTCGCCGGTCGTCACTGAGGCGATCTTGCAGGCGAGCAAAAAGGCCGGCATCCGGCGAGAGACCATGGACAAGGCCGGACTCGCCGAGCGCGCCATTCTCGCCATGGTCCTTGAAGCGACGGCCATCCTCGAAGAAGGGATAGCTCAGCGTCCGCAGGATATCGATCTGGTTTTGATCCACGGCTACGGCTTCCCGCGCTTTGCGGGTGGCCTGATGCATTTTGCCGACCAGATGAGCCTTCCAGTCATTCTCACCAAGGTCGAGGCGCTCGCCGCAGCCGACCCGCGCAGTTGGAACATTCCCAGTCTCCTGCGGCAGCTGGTTAGCGACGGCCACAATTTTGAAAGTATCAACCGTGACGGAGCCTTTGCATGACCGACGTCTTCATCTGTGACTATATCCGCACGCCGATTGGCCGCCACGGCGGCTCATTGGCGAAATTGCGCACCGACGATCTCGCCGCCCTACCGCTGGCCGAGCTCATGAAGCGCAACACGGCCATGGACCCCACAGCCATCGAAGAAGTGTGGATGGGCTGTGCCAACCAGGCCGGTGAAGACAACCGCAATGTTGCTCGCATGGGGTCGCTGCTGGCCGGCCTGCCGGACAGCGTTCCGGGCGTCACCGTCAACCGGCTGTGCGGCTCGGGCATGGAAGCGATCATTTCCGGCGTGCGCGCCATCAAGGCGGGTGAAATGGAGCTGGTCGTCGCCGGTGGTGTCGAAAGCATGAGCCGGGCCCCCTTTGTCTTGCTCAAATCGGAGAGCGCCTTTTCGCGCTCCATCGCCATGGAAGATACGACGATCGGGTGGCGCTTCATCAATCCGCGTATGCGCACCCGCTACGGCACCGACTCCATGCCGGAAACCGCGCAGAATCTGGCCGACGACATGCAGATCGACCGCGACGAGCAAGATGCCTTCGCGCTTGCCTCGCAGCAGAAGGCCGGGGCGGCGATGGCATCGGGCCGCACGGCCAGAGAGATCATGCCGGTCGCAATATCCGTCGGAAAGGGCAAGGAAGTGCTGTTCGACCGCGACGAGCACCCGCGTCCCGAGACGACACTTGCCGATCTGGCGCGGCTGCGGCCAATCACCCGCACCGACGGTTCGGTGACGGCGGGCAATGCCTCGGGCGTCAATGATGGTGCCGCTGGACTGATCCTCGCCTCGGAAGCCGCCGTCAAGCGCCATGGCCTGGAGCCAATCGCACGGATCGCCGCTGGCGCCTCCTCCGGCGTTACGCCACGCATTATGGGTTACGGCCCCGTGCCGGCGGTGCAAAAGTTGCTGTCGCAGGCCGCTCTCACCACTGCCGAGATCGATCTCTTCGAACTGAATGAAGCCTTTGCCGCGCAGGTTCTCGCCTGCCTGAAGGGGCTTGGCATTGCGGCAAACGATTCGCGCGTCAATCCTAATGGCGGCGCGATAGCGTTCGGCCACCCGCTCGGCATGTCGGGTGCGCGCATCACCGGCAGTGCGGCACTCGAACTGTCGCTCGGAACGGCCCGGCGCGCCGTCGTGTCGATGTGTGTCGGCGTCGGACAGGGCGTTGCCGTGCTTCTCGAACGGGTCTGACTGCACCAAAAGCTACCACGAAAGGCCCGCAGCTTGGCAGTGCTGCGGGCCTTCTTCTTGCATTCCGGTCCTTCACCAGACGTCGGTCCCGGCGAAAAAGCCAAGCCAAAAAGACTGCCTTGGCTTTCTAGAATCCGGGCAAAGCCGATGGGAGATACGTTGTGCGGTCAGCGCCCAAGGTCAATTAGGATCTTCAGATGGGTGCCCGCCGGATCGAGAAGCGCGTCAAAGCCTTCCTTGGTGGCGGTGTCCAGTTGAACCGTCTTGGTCACCACCTTCTGGGCCGGGATCTGGCCAGAGGCGATCAGGCGCATGACACGCGGCCACATCTGGGCGGTGTATGCCCAGGAACCGCGAATATCGATGTCCTTGAAGGTGACGTTGAACCAGTTTACCGGAGCTTCGCCAGCATGCAGGCCGATCTGCACCACCGTACCGCGCTTGCGCACAGCATCGACGCAGGCCTGCAGGGCCAGCGTATTGCCGACGCATTCCAGCGCGACGTCACACCCGACATTCCCTTCGGTGGCAGCGCGGATCACATCACCTACACCCTGTTCGCGCGGATTGATGGTGACGACATCCGGGATAATCTTCTTTGCAATGGCAAGCCGGGTTGCGTTCGGATCCGAGACGAAGAGCTGAACCGCTCCTGCCGCGCGCGCGGCCAGAAGCGTCAGGAGGCCGATCGGGCCTGCGCCGGTGACCAGCACCGAATCACCAGCTTTCACACCACCACGATCAACGCCATAGACCGCAACCGCGGTCGGCTCGACAAGCGCGGCATCTTCGTCGGAGAGGTTGTCGGGCACCTTGTAGACGTTAAAGCCCTTCAGCAGGCTTTCGCTCGCCATTCCGCCACCGATCCACGAGAGGCCCGCCAGTTGCAGTTGGTCCGACAGGTTGAAATGGCCAAGATCAGAATAGTAGTCACCGCCGCGCGGGGTGATGAACGGCTGGACCGAGACACGATCGCCAACCTTGACATGCATGATATTCTTGCCGACCTTGGTGACGACACCACCATATTCGTGGCCGAGAACCTGCGGCTGGGCCGTCTTTCCTTCAGCATCTTTCGGCACAAAGATCGGGCCGTAAGCATATTCGTGCAGATCCGTGCCGCAGATGCCGACAAAGCGGTTCTTGATCACCACCTCATCATCAGCAGGATCTGTCGGCAAAGGGATGTCTTCGACCCGCAGGTCCTTAGCAGCGTGAAAGCGCAGAGCCTTCATTTCGGATACCTCCTCCCAAGTTGTCCTATGACGCAGCAATTACAGGCTGCGGCTGGAAAAGTAGAAGCACAGCCGCTGGATTGGACAACTGTCTCTTCTGCGACGGGACCGCATCGCGAGCATGGAGCAATCGGGCAATGGGCGAGGTCGCAGCTGCCTGTTATGCAAAGCCAAAACCACAGACATGGATGGCACAAATGAGCCTTGATGCCGAAACGCTCGCGCAGTTTCTCGACACACTCGACCGCTTCGTCAGGGAGCGGCTAATCCCTAACGAGGACAAGGTTGCCGAAACCGATCTGATCCCGCCGGATCTCGTTCAGGAGATTCGCGACATGGGGCTCTTCGGTCTGTCTATCCCGGAAGAATATGGTGGTATTGGGCTGACCATGGCCGAAGAGGTTCAGGCCGCCTTCGTGCTCGGTCAAACCTCGCCCGCCTTCCGCTCGCTGGTGGGCACCAACAACGGGATCGGATCGCAGGGCATCATCATTGACGGCACGGACGAACAGAAGGCGGCTTATCTGCCGCGTCTCGCCACCGGCGACCTGATTGCCTCCTTCGCGTTGACAGAGCCGGAGGCAGGTTCGGATGCAGGGTCGCTGCGCACCTCGGCACGGCGCGAAGGCGATCACTACATTCTCAACGGCACCAAGCGCTACATCACCAATGCGCCCCGCGCCGGCCTCTTCACCGTCTTTGCCCGCACAGACCCCGAATCCAAGACATCGGCCGGGGTGACGGCGTTTCTAGTCGAGGCGGGAACGCCGGGTCTAAGCCTTGGGCAGGTCGACAGGAAGATGGGTCAGAAGGGATCGCATACCTGCGACGTCATCCTTGAAGATTGCCGTGTTCCAGCGAGCGCCATCATAGGCGGCTCCGAGCGCGAAGGCCTTGGCTTCAAGACAGCAATGAAGGTTCTAGACCGTGGCAGGCTGCACATCTCCGCCGTTTGCACCGGAGCTGCCGAGCGGCTCATCCGCGACAGCCTGCGCTATGCCATGGAGCGCAAACAGTTTGGCGAGGCGATCGCCGAGAAACAACTGATTCAGGCAATGCTGGCCGATAGCAGAGCCGAGGCGTTTGCTGCGCGATGCATGATCGAGGAAACGGCCCGCCGCAAGGATGCCGGTCAGAACGTCTCGACGGATGCCGCCTGCTGCAAGATGTTTGCCTCTGAGATGGTCGGCCGGGTCGCCGACCGCGCCGTTCAGATCCACGGTGGAGCCGGCTATATTGCGGATTACGGGATAGAACGCTTCTACCGCGATGTGCGCCTGTTCCGCATCTATGAAGGCACGACGCAAATCCAGCAGATCGTCATTGCGCGCGGGATGATCAAGGAAGCCGATCTCTGACCTGAGGGACAGGCAGGACAAAGCCGCAGGGGTGGTGACGGGCGATGCCCGCAAAATCGGGCTGCCATCAGCCAGCGCCTGCTGGAAGATGGATTCCGAGTTATCACCGTTGATATTGTACCGCCCGATGACCCGGCGCTTCAGACCAACACCGTCGTTGCCGATCTTTAACAGAGACATTGCCGAAGCGGCCTTCGCCGAGATTGCCAAGCGCCATCCGGTCAGCGTCCTTCTCAACAATGTCGAAATCGTCCAGCCTGCGCTGTTTGACGATGTTGCGGTTGGTGATTTCGACTGCATCCTCCATCTCAAGACCCGTACCTGCCTAATCGCAGGCCTGCATGCGCCAGCGCGGCACTGGTCGGATCGTCATGAACACCAGTCGTGCACGCTCGGCTAGGAAGGGCCCAGCCTCTACAATCGCTGGCGCGGACATGGGCGCTTGAGCTTGGGCGCGACGGGATTACCGTCAACTGCGTGGCGCCAGGCCGATTGCGACCAGCGCATTCTGGCAGAACAATCCGCCGGACGCCAAACGCACGCAGAAGATCACCTCCACCATTGCGGTAGGCCGGATGGGCACTCCGGACGATGCGGCCAATGCCGTCAGTTTCTTTTGTGGTGACCGCGCAAGCTTTGTCACCGGCCAAGCCTTCTATATCTGCGGTGGCGTTACCGTAGGAATAGGGCGTAAGGAACTTAGCGCAGACAGGGTGTCCGACGCTGTCTCGCGCGAGAAAACGAGCATCGGACAACGGGTAACAGCCTGTAGCATAAGAGACAGTTTACCGCGGCTTCACGCTTGTTTTAGCTTGATCGCGAGCGGGGATCCGGGAGTGGTCCCGCCCATCAAACAGCGTGGGAGGAGAGGTCGCTATGCCCGAGACATTGAAAATTGCCTTCATCAAGGCCCGTTGGCATTCTGAAATTGTCGATCAGGTACTGAAAGGCTTCGAAGCAGACATGGCAGCAGCCGGTCGCAAGGTCGCCATTTCTGCCTATGATGTCCCCGGCGCCTTCGAGATGCCGCTGCTCGCGAAGAAACTAGGCGAGACCAAGCGCTTCGACGCGATCGTGGGGGCCGCTCTGGTTGTCAATGGCGGGATCTATCGGCATGAATTCGTGGCGCAGGCTGTCGTCACCGGCCTCATGGATGCCCAGATGGCAACCGGCGTCCCGACCTTTTCCGTCAGCCTAACCCCGCATCACTTCCACGATTCCGAGACCCATCATGAATTCTACTCCGATCATTTCGTGAAAAAAGGCGCCGAGGCCGCGAACGCAGTGCGGATGGTGGCCGATCTCGCGATCTAGGGCGGCACCACGACGATCGATCGGCAAGAGCGTGATCGGCACCTTGCCTCAACGATTGAAGGTACAGCGATGAGATCGTTTCCCGCACCGTAGCGGGCAGATCTGACTACAAAGGAGACTTGCGATGCTCTCTGTTCTTCCAAACCGATGCGTAGCGACCCTAAACGATGTGCCTCTAGCGCTCGAAGCGTTTCAACGCGGTGATTTCATAGTCCTGCTGGACCATCGTGGCCAAGCCTATCTTGCGCTGTCCGAAGAACAGGCGACCGTTTCTTCCATCGCGCGGATGCGTGCGACTGCAAAAGGCGTCGTCACTCGGGTGGCAGAAACCGAAGCGGCTGAGGCTACGGACCCCTTTCCAACCCTTTTCGCTGATCCGGCCGGTGTGATGCTCCGCGAATATATGCCAGAAGCGATGCTTGATGTTGCTCGGCTGGCTGGACGTTCTCTCTCGGTTCTGGTTTGCGAACTGGTCTATAGCGGCAACCTTGAGACAACACAGGCCAAGGGCGTTCCTGTTGTGACGATTGAGGCGCTGGTACTGCATCGCCGTCGGCATGAATCAGCGCTCGATCACGTTGCAGTGGCCGATTTGCCGACTCCTCATTCCGCTCACCCATTCCGCGTGCATTCTTTTACAACTCAGTTTGACGGGATAGAACATCTGGCACTCATGTCTCCGGGCACCTCGCGCGAGCCGCCTCTGGTGAGGTTACATTCCGAATGTCTCACCGGCGATGCTTTTGGTTCGCTACGCTGCGACTGTGGCCCACAACTGAATGAGAGTTTGCGCCGGATAGCAGCCTCTCCTGGGGGCTTGCTGATCTACCTTCGTGGGCACGAAGGCAGAGGCATTGGTCTAGCCAACAAGATGCGCGCATATGCTTTGCAGGATAAGGGGCTAGACACGGTAGAAGCCAATCGCGCCCTGGGACTACCCGACGACGCGCGTGACTATTCTCATGCAGCCGAGATACTGCGCCGTTTGGGTTATGATGGCATCCAGTTGCTGACCAACAACCCCGAAAAGGCTAGAGGCCTTAGACGTCATGGAATTTCGATCTTGAAGGTGGAGCCATTGGTCATCCCGCCGAACCCGTTCAACGCCCGCTATCTGGACACGAAGATGAAAAAATTTGGTCATAGCTTGCTGGTGGGGACCTCCGACCGCGTCGGTCAAGCTAACAACCAATGAAATTCGACACACGGTGGCAATCCTCAGGGAATGTCGAAAGGAATAGGTGATCGGCGAACAATTTTCACTCATCGGAAGGCCGGTAAGTTTCAATGCCTCCCGTATCGCAACCAATACGATGGATTAATAACTCGGGAAGTCCGGCGCTTTCCCGTACATAACTGCGCGACCGAAAACTGAAATTTAGCTGTCAATGGGTTCGAGGCGAACCCATTTTCTCCCCACTCGAGTGTCAATCGAAAGTTCCATCAACCGGGGCGACGGTAAACTGCAAATCCAGAACCTTCGCCATGGACAGTGATCTGCGTCCGCGTCGTATACGCACGAACAAACATCCTTCGAACTGTCAGACTCTCAGAGCACCTTCTCGAACTCCGGGAGCAGTTCGAAGAGATCCCCGACGAAACCGTAATCGGCAACCTGGAAAATCGGTGCTTCTTCGTCCTTGTTGATGGCAACGATGACCTTCGAGTCCTTCATACCGGCCAGGTGCTGGATAGCACCGGAAATACCAGCAGCAATGTAAAGCTGGGGAGCAACAACCTTGCCGGTCTGGCCAACCTGCCAGTCGTTTGGTGCATAACCGGCGTCAACCGCCGCACGCGATGCGCCAACGGCCGCGCCCAGCTTGTCAGCAACCGGCAGAATGACTTCCTTGAACTTTTCCGACGAGCCGAGTGCGCGGCCACCGGAGATGATGATCTTGGCAGATGTCAGTTCAGGACGATCAGACGATGCCAGCGCGTCTGACACGAAGGACGATACGCCTGGGTTTGCCGCAGCAGCGATCGCTTCAACAGCAGCGGAACCACCGGCCGGCGCCGCAGCGAAAGATGCCGTACGCACGGTGATGACCTTCTTGGCGTCAGTTGCCTGTACGGTCTGGATGGCGTTACCGGCATAGATCGGGCGCTTGAAGGTGTCAGCGGAAACCACTTCAGTGATTTCCGAAACCTGTGCGACGTCGAGCAGAGCTGCAACGCGCGGCGCAACGTTTTTGGCCGATGCGGTCGCAGGTGCGATGATGACGTCGTAGGAACCGCTCAGCGAGACGATCAGCGCAGCAAGCGGTTCTGCCAGCTGGTTTGCGTAGGACGCGTCGTCAGCAAGCAGTACCTTGGCAACGCCGGACAGCTTTGCTGCTTCATCGGCGGCAGCCTTTGCACCGGAGCCAGCCACCAACACATGCACGTCGCCACCAATCTTGGTGGCTGCCGTCAGCGTCTTGGCGGTCTGGTCGGAAAGGGTTGCGTTGTCGTGTTCTGCCAGAAGAAGAATGGCCATAATAAAATCTCCCTTATCCGTCTCTTACAATACGCCGTCGGCCTTGAGTTTCGATACCAGCTCTGCAACCGAGCCAACCTTGACGCCTGCCTTGCGGCCAGCCGGTTCTTCGGTCTTCAAAACCTTGAGGCGCGGCGCAATATCAACACCCAGATCGGCCGGGGTCTTCTTGTCCAGCGGCTTCTTCTTGGCCTTCATGATGTTTGGCAGCGACGCATAACGTGGCTCATTGAGGCGAAGGTCGGTGGTCACGATAGCAGGCAATTTCAGCGAAACGGTCTGCAGGCCGCCATCGACTTCGCGGGTCACGGCAACGGAGCCATCAGCGATCTCGACTTTCGATGCGAAGGTGCCCTGACCCCAGCCGAGAAGCGCTGCCAGCATCTGGCCGGTCTGGTTGCTGTCGTCATCGATTGCCTGCTTGCCGAGGATAACCAGATCCGGTGTCTCCGCGTCGACCACGCCTTTCAAAAGCTTGGCGACTGCCAGCGGCTCAACCGTTTCATCTGTTTCGATCAGGATGGCGCGGTCGGCACCCATGGCCAGCGCCGTGCGCACCGTTTCCTCGGCCTTGGCCGGACCGATCGACACAACGACCACTTCTTCGGCCTTGCCAGCTTCCTTCAGACGAAGAGCCTCTTCGACAGAGATTTCGTCGAACGGGTTCATCGACATTTTAACGTTGGCAAGTTCAACGCCCGTGCCATCGGATTTCACGCGAATTTTCACGTTGTAGTCGACAACTCGTTTGACCGTGACCAAGATTTTCATGACTATTATCCTCCGATGCTCGACGAGCTCGCGCCCACAGATCGTCTATTGCACCCACGTCCACAACTGTCCGTCTGCGACATTGTCTTGTATCGGCATTGGTTCTTGAAGGACGACACAAGAATTCACAAAGTCCCGCAAAGCGATTTCGCCTCAACTTAAACTCAATCAAAGCGGTTGAACGGGTCTTTGATTTCCAGAATTTGCCTTGCTGGGACGGACGGCCGGTGGCAAAATCTCTGATGTTATGCGGCGATTTTTGGATGCCCTTGTAGCCAGTTTTCTCATCCAAAGTGGAGATCGAGATCGAACGGGCGGGACTTCATACGCTTCAAGTTCGGTAAAGCGTTTTAACGCTTTCTACGAGACTCGAGCGATCCAAATCGAAGTAATCCGATACCTCCACTATGTGTTATCAAGACAACACCCACTGGTATCGAAACGCCAGTGAGTGTTTGAAGCGCATTTCCGTAATGGGGAGATGGCGCCGCGGTGATTAGAAGCGATACGCGACGCCCAGCATCGCGAATGGCTGCACATCATCCTTGACGATTGGACTATCCTTGGCGTCACCCATCAGGAAACCAGCACCGGCTGCGCCAGTCACAAGCCAGTTTTCAGTCATCATGTAGGTGACGGAAGCCTTGACGTCGACGCGCTTTACACCCGCTTTGGCGTCGTATTGTGCCAAGCCTGAAGTTACCGATTGAGCTCCCGTGACACCGAAATACGACTCCATATGCTTGTCGTCCGCCCAGGTGCCGGAAACATCGGCGGAGAAGATAAAGCGTTCGTATTTATACGACGCCTTAGCACCGACGGTGCCCGTCAACCCATCGCTGCCCCCGATCGTCTTGTCAAGCTTCGCATATGCCTGAAACGGGCCGACATCGTAACTGATGATGCCGCCGATAACGCCACCGGGATCGATATCGCCAAGGCCGCGCAGATAGTCGGAATCGTCTTCCTTGCGTCCCATCTCATAGCCACCCTTGACGCCGACCCTGAAGCCATTCGCCTCATAGAGATCGACGGTGACACCTGTGATATCGACGCTGATGCGCTCGCCGAACTCCGCCGAGAAGATCGGGAACGGATTGACGTCGAACTTGTCCGATCCTTCGTATTCCGGCATGTAGATTGCGCCTGCGCCGATCGTGACCTTCCAGTCTGCCAGCCTGTCACGGAAGTCCCCGTAGCGTGCTGTGTCGAACTGCTGCGGCGGAGACACGACAGCATCACTCGTATCTAAGTCGGCCGCGTGGACGACCATCGGCAGGGAAGTCAAGGTGCCTGCAAACAGGACGGTACGAGCCATGCCGCGGGGAAAACGGGTGGCGTTTGCTCGCCAAGGGCGGGATGTGTGTCTGGTCACGAAAAACTCCTGGGATTGGATATTGTGAGGCCCGCCAAAGAAGCCGGGAACATGGGTTGAAGATTTGATCAGGTGCACCCCACGTCGGGTCGCGCCATAGCGCTGGCGATCGCGGGGAAAATTCCTTCAAGTGTTGACAAAAGCTTCGCTACAGCGGGCGATGTGCTGGAATAATAGATGGTTTGTGCGTCACGCCGCGTTTCAACCCACCTGCCGCGACGAAGCTTCGAAAGATGCTGTGACAAAGCGGACTGGCTGAGACCCACAAGGATCGAAAGCTCACCAACCGAATGCTCCCTCTTGGTCAGCAATTGCAGGATCGAAAGACGTTTCGGGTTTGCGGCGGCAGACATGAACGCCGCCGCCTCGACGCAATGGCGCTGTAGCCTCTCTGTTTCCATTATTGTTTCCCCTTTTAGAGAGCCCTACCCTGCTTTCGAGTTGTTGCTACTCTGGCGAGGAAGAATTGCGGCAACATTACAAGGTGGTAATGTGGCCGAGATTTTAAGACGGACGGAAGGTCTGGGGTTTGGCCTTTGCTCCGTCCGTCCTACCGACCGGCAAAGCCTGCCGATTTTAGAACGTTGATGTCTGTTGAGTGGGGGTCTTCGGCTGCTTGTCGGTCCACTCTGGCGGTGCGCCGACCTTGTCGGCGACGATACCTGCGAGACCCGGCGACCGGCCGAACGCATCACAGGCTGCGTATTTAGGCTTGCCGCCAAGTGCGGAATTCATCCGTTGCGCAGAGGGCAGCGAGAGGTCGAGGCCATTCGGCTCTTTTCCGCTAACGAGCATGCGCGAGAGGTATTTTCCAAAATTTGCGGCGAGACTGTAGGCGTCCCCGACCTCTGACACACGGGCATTGTTGGTGATCGAGTTGGCGCCCTTCGACCAGACGACAGCTGCCCGTTGGGTGCCGCTGATGTCTATAGCCTCGGCTTCGACCGCAAGCCCACCGAGCCCGACAGGCAGTCGAGGAATCCCGACCGGCAGGGCGAGGCTGCTGCCAAGCGAAACCGCGGTCGAAACACCGGCCATGGTCTTGTTGGTCGCGACAATGTCGGTAACGACAGTTCGGACAATCAGATCGGCAGGCTGACCCGTGGGCACGATCTGGTACTTATCGCTGAGCGAAACGCAAACGGCACGGTCAAGGGCGTTGGAGACCAGTGCCCTGTCTTGCGGTGACTTAATTCGCGAGGTGGCATCAAAGGAGAAAGTCGTCGGTACGATCGAGACTGTTCTCACGCCAGATAGGCCCTGTGCATCAACAAAGGTGCGCGATTTGGTAAACTTGCCCTTCGGCGGGCTGAGCTGGCTATAAGACGTCAACGTCCCGCCCTCCTTTAGAGGAACGGACGTGCAGCCGGCGAGAAGAGCTGCCGTTGGCAGGACAAGCCACGCCAACCGCAAGCGATGCCTGCTCATTTTGTCTGCTCCGGAAACCGTCGCTTCCGGACCGTGTCTGTTGTTCACAATACTGTCCCCTTGCTGATCGCAATGGGCGGAGGATGCGCGACAAGAATTGCGGCAACATTACAGGAACTGAAACGGAAACACTTCCATACTAGCCAATCGTTTGCAGCGGTCGGTCCGTTGACGTGCTACAAGCAGATTGCAAACGTCGTCCCAGCAGAAGAACTGTCGATCGTCACTTTTCCGCCATGGCGTGAAACGATCTGCCTGACAAGCGCCAGACCGAGGCCTGCTCCCTTGCTCCTGGGAGTAACCCGGTAGAAGGGCTCGAATATCAGATCCTGCTGGTCTTTCGGGATACCCACCCCCTCGTCAGAGACAGCAATCACTGCGTCAGGAGAGACGGAGACGACGATAGCGCCGGTATTACCTCCGTGATCGATCGCGTTGCGAACGAGGTTGGTGATCGCTCGCGTGAGCGCTGATGGGCTGCCTTTCCGCTTTAGGGTCTCGATGTCACCTTCGAACGAGATGTCATAGCCGGCCGCGATTGCGACCGGGGCGAGATCTGCGACCACTGTCCGCGCTATGTCGACGAGATCCATAGTTTCCTGCAGGTCATCGGTCTGATCGTTGCGCTCGAAGGCCAGAAGCTGTTCGGCCGTATCGGCAAGGCGGGCGACATCGTCGAGGAGGCGCTGTCGCTCCTTACCCCCATCCATCCCTTCTATGCGGGTCTGCATGATGGTGATCGGTGTCCTCAACTCATGCGCGGCATCAATCAGGAATCGCTGCCTGGCCAGGAACTGCTCTTCAAGTCGTTCCAGCATGCTGTTGAAGGCAACGATCAGTGGCGCAACCTCTTTGGGCACCTTGCGGACCGGAAGCCGCGTCCCCGGGCGACGGGGATCGATTTCCGGCGCCATTTTAGCGACGTCTTTCAAGCCTGCGAGCCCTCGACCGACGATGCGCGGGATCGTCAAAAACAATGCCGGCAGGGCGATTACCAGCAGTGGGACATAGATCGGCGCCAAGCTGGTCAGCATCGTCAGGATATTGTCGGTCGTGCTGGTATTGCCGCCGTACATGACGCGGACTTCACCGAGCGGGGTTTCGATGGCGTCGATCGAGGCTTTTTCCTGCGTTCCGCTCGCTCCTCGAATGTCGCCATCTCTTATCAAACGAATATAGGGCGCGAGACCCTGATAATAATCGGGTGTGGTGCCGAAGCTCACCAATTGCCCGTCCTGAGTGGCAGCTACAAACCATAGGCGGTCGTTCTCGGCCTTGAACGAGCGAAGTTGGGCGCTCTCCTCGATGACGAGCCGTCCTTGTTGATCGCGCGTGAGAGAGTCTTCGAGCGCATGCGTCAGCCTGTCCTTCAGTCCGACGTTGGGCGAGAGGATCATTGCGCCGTAGACGCATAGCCCCACAATGACGGCTGCCACGACAGCGACAAAAACGAGGCTGAGTTGCCAGCTGAGCTTCCACCAGAGCGAGGAGTTTGGTCGGGTCATCTCCATCAGACCTCATCCTTCAGCAGATACCCGACACCCCGGATATTATGAACGGATACGCCGGCGGAAGAATCGGACAGGCGCTTGCGCAGCCGCGAGATATGGGCATCGAGTGCGTTCGACTGGATCTCTTCCTCGTAATTGTAGACGGCCGCCTCAAGGACGGATCGCAGCACAGTCTTGCCCTGTCGTTTGGCGAGCGCAATCAGCACCAGAAGTTCACGGCGCGGTAAATCAAACGGACTGTTGTCCATCGTCACCGTGAGATTGAGCGGATCGATCGTCATGCGCCCGACGACGATCTTCTGTTCCACCACGGAAGCTGGACGGCGAAGCACGGCGCGTACACGTGCCATCAGTTCGTCGACGAGAAAGGGCTTGCCGAGATAGTCATCCGCTCCGCCGTCAAGGCCTTCGATCCGCTCCTTGGGATCGTTTCGGGCGGTGAGGACGATCACCGGTGTGACCACCCCTTCCCGCCTGAGCTGGGGAATGAATGTCAATCCCTCGCCATCGGGCAAACGACGGTCCAGAAGGATTGCATCGTAAGTGTTCTGTCGCGCAAGCTCGTGAGCATCCGCAAGCAACATTGCATGGTCGATGACCACACCCTGTTTCTCAAGCGCCGCCGTCAAGGCATCCGCCAGATCCTTCTCATCCTCTACCAATAGAAGTCTCATTCTGTTCACCGCCCTTTCAAAGTCCTCTTTTCTACCCTGAATGTTGCGGCAGGATTACGTAACCCGGATCGCGACCGGTAATGCTGCTGCAATTGTCGGAGCCTAAAACCGTGAACTCACAGTAAGCGAGGGGATCTTTCAGTGGTCATTTCGCGTCCGGTCGAAAGGATATGAACGATGGCATTCAGGTGGACAACGCGTATGGTCAAGGCGAGCCTTCTACTCGTCGGCTGCAGTCTCACTGTCATGTATCTTGCTTCCGCAGGCGGAACAGTCGATGCGAACGAGCGGCTGGAGTATGTCGTAGCGTCCGTGAGCCAAGTCGCCAAACCTCTCGAACTCACACAGACCGAGGTGGCGAAAATCGAACGCGCCTCAATGGTCGAGCGGCTACGCGTCAGCGGCGAGCTTCAGCCGGTCACCCGGGTGGTGATGCGGGCTAAGACGGGAGGCAATATCCTCGACCTCGCCGTTCGTGAAGGTGAGCGCGTCAGGGCTGGTGACATCATTCTCAAGTTCGAGACGGACGATCTGCAATCGACGCTGCTGCAACGTGAGAGTGATCGCGACGCGGCTGCGGCCGAATTGACACTGGCGATGCAGGCGCTGAACAGGATGGAGCAACTTGCGGCGGGAAACGTCGTCTCGAAAGAGCAGCACGAAAAGGCGAAGAGTGAGGTCTCGTCCAATACCTCTAAAGTCCGGAGCCTTTCCGCACAGGTCGATATCGCCCGCGTCGCTCTTCGCGATGCGGACATCACCGCCCCCTTCGACGGCGTTGTTGCGAGCCGTGTTGTCGAGGCGGGCTCGCGGGTCAGCGCCGACGCTGAACTGCTGACCATCGTCGATACCAGCATTCTGGAAGCGAAGGTTCTGGTTTCCACCCGTGACATTGTACGCGTGGCGGCAGGCCAGACCGTCCAACTTCAAATCGACGGCATGGAAGGCCAGACGCTTGAAGGCAGGGTCGCCCGGATCAATCCGGTCGCGGACAACGGCACGCGGTTTGTGCCTGTCTATCTGCGACTTTCCAATCACGACGGACGGCTCTGGGGCGGAATGTTCTCCACCGGTTCGATCCTCGTTCGGGAAAAGACAGATGCGCTCGTTGTCCCGGCGATATCCCTGCGCAAGGACGAAACCGGTGACTACTTGCTCAAGCTGCACAACGGCCATCTTCAGCGCCAGTCCGTAACAGTTGGACAGACCTGGAACGGCGGCAGCCTGATCGAGATCGCCGATGGCCTGGTCGATGGAGACACGATCGTGACCGTACCTCTGCCCGAGTTGCGACCGGATGTGGCCGTGACCCTCGACAGGGCCGGCTGACATGTTCCTGACCCGCATCTCCGTCACTCATCCCGTCTTCACCACCATGATGATGGTAGCCCTACTGGTGATGGGCGTCTTCTCGTTTCAGCGGCTGGGGCTCGACCAGTATCCCAATGTCGACGTTCCGATAGTCGTCGTGATGACGACCTATCCCGGCGCCACACCGGAAACCGTCGAGACGGAGATCACCCGCCCGGTCGAGGACGCGCTGAACGCCATTGGCGGGCTCGATGAGATTACCTCGACGTCCTACGAGGGGCGCTCTGTCGTCACGGCCAAGTTCAAACTTGAAGTGCAGGGCGCGGCGGCCGCGCAGGATGTGCGCGACAAGGTGGCAGCGCTCGAAGCGGAGTTTCCCGACGACGTCGACAAGCCAATCGTCTCTCGGTTCAATCCGTCCGACCAGCCCATCCTCTCCATCGCCATCAGCTCGACGTCGCTGGACGTCCCGGCCCTGACGATGATCGCCGACCAGCGCGTCGTTCGCCAATTGACGACAATTTCAGGCGTCGGTCAGGCAACGCTGGTGGGTGGACAAAAGCGCCAGATCGACGTTTCCATCGACGATACCCGAATGCGGGCGCTGGGCGTTGGCATCAACGATGTGATCAATACTCTTAAATCGGGCAACCAGAACAGCCCGGCCGGGAGCGTCATCAGCACCTTCTCCGAGCGCACGATGCAGGTACAGGGCCGGATCGAGCAGCCGCAAGACCTGCTCGACATGGTCGTCGCCCGTCACGGCGGGGGCCCGGTCTACCTGCGTGACGTCGCGACCATCTCGGATGGTGCGGCCGACGCCGAGAGCCGGGCGCTCTATAATGGCGAAACGGCGCTCGCGATCGATATCATCAAGGTGCAGGACGCCAACACCGTGCAGATTGTCAATGATGTCCGGGCGCGTCTCGATCAACTCAACACAGAACTCGCCACGCATAACGTCCAGCTCCGCGTCGTGACGGATGCCTCGACGGCGATCGAAGAATCGGTGACCCAGGTACAGGCGACGCTAATCGAGGGCGCAGCACTCGCCGTTACGATCGTTTTCCTGTTCCTTAACTCTTGGCGCAGCACCGTCATTACCGGCCTGACGCTTCCCATCGCTATGCTTGGAACCTTGGCGGTCATCAGCTTTCTGGGGTTCACCCTCAACACGCTCAGCCTGCTGGCATTGACGCTGTCGATCGGCATTCTGGTGGACGATGCTATCGTCGTGCGTGAGAACATTACGCGCCATCTTCACATGGGCAAGTCACACTTTCGCGCGGCACTGGACGGCACCAACGAAATCGGACTTGCGGTCATCGCCACAACCTTGAGCATCGTCGCGGTTTTCCTGCCGGTCGCTTTTATGGACGGGATCGTCGGGCGCTTCTTCTACGAATTCGGCGTAACGGTTTCTGCCGCAGTGTTAATATCGCTCTTCGTCGCCTTCACGCTCGATCCGATGCTGTCGAGCGTCTGGTACGATCCCGATGCGCAGCCGGATGCAAAACGCGGACCTATCGGGCGGCTGATCGCGCGCTTCGATCACGGCTTCGAATGGCTGGCCAGCAAGTATCGGAACGTGATCGGCTGGACGTTGCGCCATCGTTTCGTGACGCTCTTGGCAACCGTCGGCATCTTCATCGGCAGCCTGTTCATGGTGCCGCTGGTCGGCGCGGAGTTTGCGCCCGGCGCCGACGAGGGCCGGTTCCAGATCA
>Ga0075366_10000479_pt1 | contig 18513 bp, 17 predicted proteins | sample EndMethybrTD3031_FD_72351 | JGI IMG/M metagenome (GOLD analysis project Ga0075366, IMG submission 72351) | Populus endosphere microbial communities from Tennessee, USA - Endosphere MetaG P. TD hybrid TD303-1 | ecosystem: Host-associated > Plants > Roots > Endosphere | place: USA: Tennessee...
CTGCGCGCTGTGCGCTGCAGGTCCATCGACACCGACGCGAGCAGAGGGCTCGGCAGCGTGCCCGCCGGCTTGGCCGGCACCGAGACCTTCGCCCAGCCGCTGAGCAGGTAGAGCCGCGCGCCGCGGCGGGCCGGCTCGCCGGCAAGGCGCGGCTGCAGCTGCACACGCGTCGCCGGGCCGAGATCGAGCAACAACCCGTCGGCGAACTCGAGCCGCAGATGGCGCGCGTTGCCGGTTTCGACGATGTCCTCGGCCACGAGGCGCGCGCCTTCGGCGAGCGCGAGCTTCGTGCTGGCGCGGATCACGGCGGGATTGCCGTCGACGATCGTCGCCGTCGCGAGCGTCGCGGCGGCGTGGGCGAGACCCGGCAGGGCCAGCAGCAGGATCCAGAAGGCACGCATGGCGGGGCGGGGGAGTGGAGGCGGCTCGACCATAAGGCCAGATACGCACTGCGTCGCCGCGCCGCCGTGCGGGTTTGCCCGCGGCCGCCCGTGTTGCGCCGCCGCACGCGGGCGTGCCGCAAGCCCAGGCGGCTGGCGTACATTGCCGAGCGATGCCCACGCCCGTGATCCCGACCAAGACCACACTCGGCCAGGAAGAGCTGCGCCGGCGCACGGGCGGGCTCGGGCAGCGCCACCGCACGATCCTGTTCCTGATCGACGGCCGCCGGCCGCTCAGCGAGGTGCTGAGCCTCGCGCAGAAGGCCGGAGCGGCGACCAGCCACTTCGAGGATCTGGTGCGGCTCGGCTACGTCGAGCTGCCGCCGGAGGAGCCGGCCGAGCCGGTCGAACCGGACGCGGCGATTGCCGACGTGGCTGAGCTCACCCACGTCGAGCTGACCGTGGCGGGCGACGCACACGAGCAGTCCGTGCCGCCGCCGGTCGCCGAAGCGATGCTGCTGGTCGCGCCGCCGGCCAGCCCCGCAGCGCCATTGCCGATGGCAGATGAGCCCGCCATCGAGCTCGCGCCGTCTGCGCCGGCACCCGAGCCGGTGCCCGCGCCACCCGCGCCGCGCCGCTCGCCGGTGGCGCAGGCGGTCGCCGCGTTCGTCACCGAGGAGCAGGGGCCATTCGAGACCGCGCGCCAGTGCCTGCTCGACACGCTGCGGCTCGACTTCACGCCGTTCTCGTTCCGCGCCACGCCGCGTGCGCGCGAGGCGAGCACGACCGCGCAGCTGATCGACCTGATCTGGGAGATCGAGCGCGACCTGAGCCACTCGCGCCGCTCGCGCGCCGGGCTGCTCGCGCTGCAGCGCGCGCGCGAGCTGCTCGGGCTCGGCAACACCCTGGTCGACGAGGAGAGCCAACCGGGGCGCCTCGACGAAGACGCATGAGGCACCCTGTGTCAACTTTGCCGCGGGCCGAGCGCCGGGCCGCTCCGTGGGCCACGAAGAGGCCTACTTCGTGGACCTCGCCGGCCCGCATCCCCCCGGGGGATCGGCCGACGTACTCGTCGGACGAGGGGCGGACATGACCGACGAGCTGTTCCGCGAGGACGCACACCTCTTCGCTTGCGATGCGACCGTCACGGCGCTCGACGCACGCGGCGTGCACCTCGACCGCACCGTGTTCTATCCACAAGGCGGCGGCCAGGCCGGTGACCGCGGCGAGCTGGTGCTGGCCGACGGCACGCGGCTGGTGATCGCCGACACGCGCAAGGGCGAGCAGCCGGGCGAGATCGTGCACGTGCCGGCGGCCGGCCAGGACGAGGTGCTGGCGCGCTTCGCGGCCGGCACACAAGTGCAGGCGCACATCGAGCAGTCGCGGCGCGAGCGGCACATGCGCTTCCACACCGCGACGCACTTGTTGTGCGCGCTGGTCCCCCACGCGGTCAACGGCTGCTCGATCACGGCCGACTATGCGCGGCTCGACTTCCACATGAGCGAGCCGCTCGACAAGGAAGCGTTGACCGCCGGGATCGCGCGCCTGGTCGGCGAGGCGCATCCGGTGAGCCACCGCTGGATCAGCGAGGCCGAGCTCGACGCCAACCCCGGCCTCGTGCGCAGCATGAGCGTGCAGCCGCCGCGCGGGCAGGGCCGTGTGCGCGTGCTCGAGATCGAAGGCGTCGACCTGCAGCCCTGCGGCGGCACGCACGTCGCGAACACCGCCGAGATCGGCGCGGTGGTCGTCACGAAGATCGAGAAAAAGTCGGCGATGACACGCCGGGTCGTGCTCGGCTTCGTGTGAGCGCGGCGCGCGTCACGGCACCACAACGCGGTAAGGCGGCTTGCCCGTCGTGCCGATCATCAGCTCGTTGACGACACCTTCGACGTCGTCGATCTGGCGCACGAGCTGCTCGAGCGCCTTCGCCTCGTCAGCCGTCGCGACGCAGCCCTTGAGCCAGACGACCCGCCGCTGGCCGAGTGCCCACACGCTCGTCGCGGCGTAACGGCCGTCGGCCTCGACCGCGATGCCCACGCGCGGCACGATCTCCTTGTCGTACAGATAGGCGTTGGGCAACCGGCAGCGGCCGGCGAGATGGCAGCTGACACCGCGCTGCGAACGGTCGTGCGCGGCCTCGCGTGCCTCGGTCTCGCTGTAAAGCGGGCCTTCTGGCACCGGGCAGCCGGGCAGGCCGCGCGTGAGCTGGACGAAAGGGTCGCCGAAGACGTTGCGGCGCTCGTCGGCCGCGGCGACGAACGCCGACGCCGCGAGCAGGGCGGCGAGCGCGAGGGCAGCACGGTATCGGGCCATCGCGCGACTCTAGCGCCGTGCCGATCTGCGTGCAGCGTGCCCGACCGCTTGCGCCGCCCGCCGCATTGGCGGATGCTTGCCAGTCCTGCGGGCAGCGAGCGGCGACATGCAGCCATTTGCAGATCGCGAAGAAGCCGGCCGGGCCCTCGGCGCCGCGGTTGCAAAGCTCGGTCTCGTCGACCCGGTCGTGCTCGCGTTGCCACGCGGCGGCGTGCCGGTCGCCGCCGAGGTTGCGCGGGCGTTGCACGCACCGCTGGATCTGCTGCTGGTGCGCAAGATCGGCGCGCCGTTCGAGCCCGAGCTTGCAGTCGCCGCGCTGGTCGACGCGGTCGATGACGACCTGCTGGTCGACGAACCCTTCATGCGCGAGCTCGGCATCCCAATGGCCGACGTGCAGGCGCAAGCCGAGACCGAGCGCGCCGAGATCGCGCGCCGGCGTGCGCTCTACCTCGGCGATCGGCCGCGTGTGCCGCTGCGCGGCCGCACTGCGATCGTCGTCGACGACGGCATCGCGACCGGCACGACGGTGCGCGCGGCGCTCAAGGGCCTGCGCCGCAGCGGACCGGCGGTGCTGGTGCTTGCGGTGCCGGTCGCGCCGCCGGACACGCTCGCGAAGCTGCGCCGCGAGGTCGACCGGCTCGTGTGCCTGCGCGCGCCGCAGCCGTTCCGCGCGGTCGGCGTGCACTACATCGACTTCCACCAAGTGCCGGACCAGGAAGTGATCGCGCTGCTCGCGCAGTTCAACGCGTAGACGGTGCGCCGTCGACCACCAGCTCGGCCGCGGCCAGATCCTCGAGCGCGCTGCCGACCGCCTTGAAGAGCGTGATCTCGGCGGCGTCGCGGCGTCCGCCGACCTCGCCGCGGCACAGCTGCGCGAGCGTGCCCTGCAGCTGCGTGTCGACGAAGCCGCCTTCGGCGCGTGCACCGATCACGTCGCCCGACTTCGCGAGCGCCTCGTCGGTGTCGACGAACACGTGGCTGCGCGCGAAGCAGGCCGCGTCGCACTCGCGCATCGTTGGCGTGAAGCTGCCGATCAGGTCGAGGTGCGTGCCCGGCGCGAGCCACTCGCCGTGCACCAGCGGCGCAGTCGCGAGCGTTGCGCACGAGACGATGTGCGCCTGCGTCACCGCATCGGCCAGCGTGAGCACGGAACGCGCCGCGACACCGTCGGCACGCAGCGCCGCGGCGAGGCGCTCGGCGCCTTCGCTGCGGTGGTTCCACACCATCACCTCGGCGATCGGCCGCACCGCGCGCATCGCCTCGGGCAGCAGCGCGGCGACGCGGCCGCTGCCGAGCACGAGCAAGCGCGTGGCGTCGTCGCGCGCGAGGAACGAGGCCGCGAGCGCGGAGGCCGCCGCAGTGCGGCGTGCGGTGATCTGGTCACCGTCGATCTGCGCGAGCGGCACGCCGCTCGTCGCGTCGAACAGCGTGTAGAGCGAATGCAGCCCGGCAACGCCGCGGGCGCTGTTGCCGGGGAAGATCGTCACCGTCTTGACACCCAGGCGCGCGCCGCGGCGCCACGCCGGCATCAGCAGCAGCATGCCGGCCGGGCCGTTCGGGTTCTCGATCGTGTGGGTGTGGCGCAGCGGCAGCTCGCAGCCAGCGACGAAGGCCTGCCGCAGCGCGGCGATCAGCGCAGGAAAGGGCAGGCGGGCGCGGGTGGTGGCGGCGTCGAGGATCTGCAAAGGCGAGGCGGAGAGTCCGCCTCGCAGTATCTCTCTCGCGGGCTCAGGCGAAGAAGTGGCGGAACACGTCGGGCTCGCGCAGCTCGCGTGTCACGAGGCCACGCAGCGGTTCGACGAACGGCCCCGACTCCTGCAGCGGGTCGAGCGCGGCCGGCACCGTCGCGTCCCACACCGAGTTGAAGCTCGACGAGTTCTGGAACTCGTTCGGCTTGCCACGGTGGGCCAGGCGCTTGGCGAGCGTATCGGCCAGCGAAGGCAGCTCTTCCCATTCGATGCCGGCATCGAAGAGGCGGCGACGTGGAGCGGTGGCGAACGATGTGGTCATGATGTCTTGCACCTGCTGACTTCCTGATGCAAATACTATCGGCCGACACCGGTGGGGCATGAATCGAACAAGCGCGCTTCGCGGCGCCAATTCGACGGCCGTGCGGCGCGGGCGTGCAAAACTGCCGCTTCATCGGCCTCCGCGCCCCGGCTTCGGGGCTTGACGCGACAATCGTTTCCATGCCTCGCCTTGCTTCACTTCCGTCCGCCGCAATGACCCAGCCGCCCGCGCGCCCGAAAGGCCAGCGCAGCGATCCGCAGAAGTTTCCGGTCGAGGTGCAGCCGAGCCGCATCGACGGCCAGGGCGCGTTCGCCTCGGCGGCGATTCCCGCGCGCCGCAAGATCGGCGAGATCCGCGGCGAGAGCATCAGCGTGCGCGAGGCACGCCGGCGCGCGAAGGGTGCGGCGCGCATCATGATCGTCGAGCTCAGCGAGCGGCGCGCGATCGACGCGGCGAACTCGAGCGACCCGCTGCGCTTCACGAACCACTCGTGCCGGCCGAACGCGGTGCTGCGCATCCGCCAGGGCCGCGTCGAGTTCTACGCGATGCGCGACATCGCACCCGGCGAAGAGATCACCTGCGACTACGGCGAGACGCACCACGAAGGCCGGCTCGTCTGCCGCTGCGGCGCGCCGGGCTGCATCGGGCGGCTGTAGCCGCTCAGGCGAGCGCCGCAGCCTCGGGCGAGAGCGCGACCTCCTCGGTCGTCGCGCGGCGCAGTTCGCGCCGCTGGCCGAGATCGAAGTGGCGGCCGCGGTGCAGCGTGCAGGTGTTATCCCACATCACGAGGTCGCCGACCTGCCAGTGGTGTTGGTAGACGAACTCGCGCTGCGTCGCGTGCTCAAGCAGGTCGAGCAGCAGCAAGCGGCCTTCGGGCACCGTCATGCCGACGATCTCGCAGGCGTGCACGCCGACGTAGAGCGCCTGGCGGCCCGAGCGCGGATCGGTCTGGATCAGCGGCCACCGGGCCGCGGGGATCGCGTCGCGCTGCGCCTCGGTGTAGCCGGTGTCGCCGAGCAGGAAACGCGAGTGCAGCGCCGAATGTTTCACGACGAGGCCGGCGAGCTCGCGCCGGCGCGTTGCGGGCAGTGCATCGCAGGCGGCACGCAAGTCGGCGAATTCGGTCTCGCCGCCTTCGGCCGGCACGACCACCGCGCTCAGCATCGAGTACTTCGCACGCGGATGCTGGAACGAGCTGTCGCTGTGCCAGAGCTGGTTCGCGAGGTTGTTGACGATCTTCGCGTGGTCGCGCGCGGCGACCTCGCCGTCGGGCGTGACGTTCGAGATGTCGGCCAGCTCGTTGTACTTGAAGCGGTGCGGCCCGCCGCGGACCTTGCGAAAGCCGAGGTCGAGCGGGCCGAGCGACTGCGCGAACGCGATCTGCTGGTCCTGGTCGAGCGGCTGATTGCGAAACACGAGCACGCCGTGGCGGTCCATGCCGGCTTCGATCGCACGCACGTGGTCGGCGCTGAGCGGGCGCGTGAGGTCGAGGCCGCTCGCTTCGGCGGCAAGATGCGGGTGCAGGGGCGTGAAGCTGATGCTCATCGATGCGCTCCGGTTCATTCGAGCTTGATGCCGGCGGTCTTGACCACCGTGGCCCACTTGTCGATCTCGCTGCGGATCAGCGCGTCGTACTCGTCCGGCGTCGAGCCCACCGGCTCCATGCCGAGCTGCGCCACGCGAGCCGCCAGCTCGGGCGAGCGCACCGCGGTGCCGATGTCCGCGCCGATGCGGCGCAGCAGCTCGCGCTGCACGCCGACCGGTGCGACCACGCCGATGATGCTCATCGCGCTGAAGCCCGGCACTGCGTCGGCGATCAGCGGGATCTCCGGGTTCGCGACCGCGCGCCGGGGGCTCGACAGCGCGATCACCTTGAGGCGCTTGTCGCGCACGAACGGCATCGACGAGAACAGCACGTCGAACAGCAGCGGCACGCGGCCGCCGATCACGTCCTGCTGCGCCAGCGCGCTGCCCTTGTAGGGCACGTGCACGATGTCGAGCCCGGCCATGTGCTTGAGCATCTCGCCGGCCAGGTGCGTGCCGGTGCCGGCGCCGGGTGTCGCGTAGCTGAGCTTGCCCGGGTTCTGTTTGGCCCACGAAATCAGCTCGGCGACCGTGTTCGGCTCGAACGACGGGTGCGCGAACAAGCCGAAGTGCGCGAGCGCGAGCTGCGAGACGCCGGCCAGGTCGCGTGTCGTGTCGTAGGGCAGGTTGGGCTGCAGGCTCGGGTTGATCATGTGCGCGCTGATCGCCATGCCGAGCGTGTGGCCGTCGGGCGCGGCCTTCGCGACGAACTGCGTGCCGAGCACCGTGCCCGCGCCGGGTTTGTAGTCGATCACGACCGGCTGGCCCCAGACCGATTGCATCTTCTCGGCGAGCAGGCGCGCGACGGTGTCGGTCGGCCCTCCGGGCGCGAATGGCACGATCAGCTTGACCGGCTTGGCGGGCCAGGCCCGTGCCCGCGCGATCGGCCAGGGCGCCGCGGCGAGTGCCGCGAGCGTGAGCGCTGCGCGACGGCGGGTGGCCGGATCAGGCATGCGTGGTGGCCTTGCCGCTCGGGCGTGGCACGGACGGCGCGGCGGCATCGGCCAGGGCGGTGAGCGCCGGGCCGGCGACGCCGCCGATGTCGCGTGCCAGGGCCGCGGCGGCCTGCAGCAGCAGCGGCACGACCTTCTCGCGCAGCCGCTCGGCCGGCATCACGAAGGCCGGGCTGCCGCAGTTGATCGTGACGACCTCGCCGCTCGGCGTGCGCACCGGCGCCGCGATCGCGTTGATGTTCGGGTGCCATTCGCCGAGCGAGAGCGCGTAGCCGTCGCGGCGTGCCTGCGCGAGCGCGGCATCGAGCGAAGGTCCGGCGAGCGCACGTTGTGCGGCCGGGCCCTTGCGCAGGCGCGCGAGCACCGCACTGCGTGTCGGCGCATCGACGCCGGCGAGCCAGGCACGGCCGAGCGACGAGCTCGCGAGCGCCATGCGCGTACCGACGTCCGAGCCGAGGAAGGCGACGGCGGAACGCGAGCGGCCGGCCTCGACGACGAGCATCTCGTCGCCGTCGCGCACGCCGAGGAACGACGACGCGCCGGTCGCCTCGGCGAGCGCGACGACGTGCGGGCGCGCGAAGTGGCGCACGTCGATCGCGCCGAGGAAAGCCTGCGCGAGCCGCACGACGCCGGCGGCAAGCTCGACCTTGTCGCGTTCGGCGGCCGGCCGCAGGTGGCCGAGTGCGACCAGCGTCGCGATCAGGCGCGAGACGGTCGGCTTCGGGATCCCGGTGGCGAGCGCGACCTCACCGTTGCCGAGCGGGCGACGCGCCTGCGCGAAGCAGTCGAGCACCTCGAAGCCACGTGTCAGGGCGGAGACGTTGTCGGAGCCGATGGCGCTGCGGGGCATGGCGCGCATGGTAGGCCTGCGCCGGACCGAGCGCAAGTTTTTCGGAATCGAGTTTCATTTTTCGCGAGGCTGCGACCTCACATCCCGACCCGCGTGTAGCGCGCGACGATGCCGGCGAACTGCGCCGGCCACTGGCGCAGCGCGCCGTCCTGGCCGTCGAGCACGTCCTGCAGGAAGGCGAGCGAGAGCTTGCGCGTCGCCTCCTTGACCTGCGGGTTGAGCGTGGCGCCGCCGGTGCCGGCGCGGTCGGTGAACACGCTGTGCGAGCCGCCGGCGAACACCGCGAGTGTCTTGCGCGGCCCACCGATCGCGTCGAACACCACGAGCCGGTCGGCCGCCGCCGAGTAGTAGCCGGGGATGCGGATCACGTCGTCGGTGCAGGTGACGTGCAAGGTCGGCACGGTCACGTTCGCGAGGACACGCGCCGGGTCGCTCTCGCCGTAGAACGGCGGCGCCGAGATCAGGATCGCGGCCTTGATGCGGGGGTCGCGGAAGTCGAGCCGGCGGCCGTCGCGCTCGACCTGCGCGCCGGCGGCGAGCAGCGTCGTGTTCGCGCCGTACGAATGGCCGGCCGCGACGATGCGCTCGGCGTCGATGCGCGGCGCGGTCTCGCCCGCGAGCAACTGGTCGAGCGCGAAGTGCAGGTCGCGCGCGCGGGCGATCGCCTCGGCTTCGCTCGCCGCATCGCGCAGCCGCGAAACCAGCGCAAACGGGCTGCCGAGCCAGACGCGCCGGTCGCTGCCGACGTGCTGCACGTGCAGGCTCGCGTAGCCGTGGCTCGCCCAGAAGCGGCCCAGGTAGCTGTAGCCGGCGCGCGAGCCGCCGATGCCATGCGAGAACACGACCAGCGGCACCGGCTGCGCGGCGCTCGCGCCCTGCGGCAGGTACAGCCGCACCGGCACCGCACGGTCGCGCGCGGTGTCGTGCCACTCCCAGTCGAGCATCGCGAAGGCGGCGCCGGAATCCTCGGCCGCAGACTGCGGGTCGGTGATCGCCTCGTCGGCGCGGCCGGGCAGCGGCGCGGTCGCGAGCGCGGCCAGCGACAGCAGCGCGGCGACGAGACCGCGCCGCGAGGAAGAAGGGAGAAGGGCTCGCGCCATCGTCGGGTCCTGTTCGTTGCTCGTGGGGTCAGTGCCGGTCGGCCGGGCCGTGCTGGAGGCCGCCGCCCGCGGCGGTTGGATGCGGCTCGTCGTGATGGCGCCGGAAGGTGTGGCGCATCAGCCAGTGCACGATGTCGTCGACGTAGGTGAAGACGACCGGGATCACCAGCAGGCTCAGGAAGGTCGACGTGATCAGCCCGCCGATCACGACGATCGCCATCGGGGCGCGGAAGCTCGGATCGACGCCGAGGCCGAGCGCGATCGGCATCATGCCGGCGCCCATCGCGATCGTCGTCATCACGATCGGCCGCGCGCGCTTGCGGCAGGCGTCGAGGATTGCCTCGCCGCGCGGCAGGCCGTGGTCGCGCCGCGCCAGGATCACGTAGTCGATCAGCAGGATCGAGTTCTTCGTCGCGATGCCCATCAGCATGATCAACCCGATCATCGACGGCATCGACAGCGCGGTGTGCGTGATGAAGAGCGCGAGGAACGCACCCGGGATCGAGAGCACCAGCGCGGCGAGGATCGTGGCCGGCTGCACGAAGTCCTTGAACAGCAGCACCAGCACGATGTAGATGCACAGCACGCCGGTCAGCATCGCGAGGCCGAAGCTCTCGAACAGCTCGTTCATCGCCTCCGCGTCGCCCACCGAGGTCTGGATCACGCCGGCGGGCAGCGTCTTGATGCTCGGCAGCGCGAGCGCCTTCTGCTCCACCTCGCCGAGCGGCTGCTGGTTCAGCTCGATCTCGAAGTTGATGTTGCGCAGCCGGTCGTAGCGGCCGATCTCGGCCGGGCCGCTCGCGACCTCGAGCGTCGCGACGTTCGACAGCGGCACGGGCCCGCGCGCGCCGGGCACCGGCAGGCGCGAGATCAGCTCCAGATCCTGACGCGCATCGGCGTGCAGCTTGACGACCATCGGCACCTGGCGCTGGCTGAGGTTGAGCTTGGCCAGGCCCTGGTCGTAGTCGCCCGCGGTGGCGATGCGCAACGTGTCGGCGATCGCCGCCGAGGTGACGCCGAGGTCGGCGGCGCGTGCGAAGTCAGGCCGCACGATCAGCTCGGGCCGCACCAGGCTCGCCGACGAGGTGACCGCGCCGATGCCGGGAATCGTGCGCAGTTCGCGCTCGACCTGCAGCGCGTGCTGTGCGAGCACGCGGCCGTCTTCGCCGGCGAGCACGAGCACGTACTTTTCGCTCGAGGCGCCGAGGCCGACCTTGACCCGTGCGCCGGGCAGCACTGCGAGCGCGTCGCGCAGCTGGCCTTCGAGATCCTGCTTGCTGAGGCCGCGGCGGTCGTTGCGGTGCGTCATGTTGATCGTCAGCACCGCCTTGCGCACCTCGTTGGCGGCCTGCGGCGCGAACGGGTCCGCGCCGGCGCTGCCGCCGCCGATCGCGGTGTAGACGAGCTTGACGTGTTCGTTCTTCTGCACGAGCTGGCGCGCCTGTTCGGCGGCCGCATAGGTTTCCTTCAAGGTACTGCCGGGTGGCAAGGTCACGGTGACCTGCGTCTGCGACAGGTCGTCGGGCGGAATGAAGCCGGTCGGCAGCAGCGGCACGAGCATGAACGAGCCGACGAAGAACACCGCCGCGCCGATCAGCGTCAGGATGCGATGCTTCAGGCACCAGCGCGCCCAGACCAGGTAGATCGTGATCCAGCGCGGCTCTTTCTCGTCGTGCTTGGGCCGGCGCAGCAGATAGGCCGCCATCATCGGCGTCAGCATGCGTGCGACGACGAGCGAGAAGAACACCGCGATCGCCGCGGTCCAGCCGAACTGGACGAAGAACTTGCCGGGCACGCCGGCCATGAAGGCGGTCGGCAGGAACACCGCGATCAGCGTGAAGGTGGTTGCGATCACCGCCAGGCCGATCTCGTCGGCCGCTTCCATCGCCGCCTGGTAGGGTGTCTTGCCCATGCGCAGGTGGCGCATGATGTTTTCGATCTCGACGATCGCGTCGTCGACCAGGATGCCGACGACGAGCGAGAGCGACAGCAAGGTCACGACATTGACCGTGAAGCCCATCAGGTGCATCACGAAGAAGGTCGGGATCGCCGACAGCGGCAGCGCGACCGCCGAGACGATCGTCGCGCGCCAGTCGCGCAGGAACAGGAACACGACCAGCACTGCGAGCGCCGCGCCCTCGTAGAGCAGCTTCATCGAGCCTTCGTAGTTCTCGACCACCGGGTCGACGAAGTTGAAGGCTTCGGTGACGCTGATCTCGGGGTGCTGCGCCTTGATCTTGTCGAGCGCCTTGCGCACGCCGTTGGTGACGTCGATCTCGCCGGCGCCGCGCGAGCGCACGATCTCGAAGCCGACCACAGGCTTGCCGTTCAGCAGCGCCGCCGAGCGCTGCTCGGCGACGGTGTCGGTGACGCTTGCGACCTGGTCGAGGCGGATCCGCCGGCCGTCGCTGAGCGCCACTTCGAGCGCGCCGAGCTCCTCGGCCGACTGCACGGTCGCGATCGTGCGCACCGACTGCTCGGCGCCGCCGAGGTCGGTGCGTCCACCCGAGGCTTCCTGCTGCACCTGGCGCAGCTGGCGCGAGATGTCGGCCGCGGTCGCGTTCAGCGCGAGCAGGCGCGCCGGGTCGAGCTCGACGCGCACCTCGCGCTGCACGCCGCCGACCCGCGTGACCTGGCCGACCCCCGGCACCGCGAGCATCGTCTTGGTGACCTGGTTGTCGACGAACCACGACAGAGCCTCGTCGTCCATGCGCTCGGACGCGACCGTGTAGGTCAGGATCGGCGTGCCGGCGAGGTCGACCTTCTGGATCACCGGGTCGCGCAGGTCGGCCGGCAGGTCGGAGCGCACGCGCGAGACCGCGGCGCGCACGTCGTCGACCGCCTCCTGCGTCGGCTTCTCGAGGCGGAACTCGACCATGATGGTCGCGGTGCCGTCCGACAGCGTCGTGTAGATGTGCTTGACGCCTTGCAGCGTCGCGATCGAGTTCTCGATCTTGCGCGCCACCTCGGTCTCGAGCTGGGCCGGTGAGGCGCCCGGCAGCGACGCGGTGACGTTGACGGTCGGCAGGTCGATGTCGGGGAAGTTCTGGATCTTCATCGCCCGGAATCCGAAGATCCCGGTGAGCGTCAGCATGATGAAGAGCAGGATCGCCGGCGTCGGGTTGCGGATCGACCACGAGGAGACGTTGAAGTCCATGCGTGCTCCTTACTTCGTGACGACCGGTGCCGTCGGAGCTGCCGAGGCCTGCTTGCCGCTCGCGGGCGACGGCGCGCCTTCGACGATTCGCACGGTGTCGCCGTCGCCGAGGAAGCCACCGCCGGCGGCGACGACCTTCGCGTTCGCATCGAGCCCGCCGAGGATCTCCAGGCGATCGCCGGCACGCCGGCCGACGGCCACCTTGGTCTGCGTCACCTTCGAGTCGGGGCCGACACGCAGCACGTAGCTGAAGCCGTCGCGCAGCATCACCGCGCTCTGCGGCAAGGTGAGCGCCCGGCCCGAGCCGATCTCGAACTCGCCGCGCGCGAACATCCCGGCGCGCGCCGCCCCGGGTGCCGGCAGGTCGACGTAGACGATGCCGTTGCGCGTCTGCGCATCGACCGTCGGCGCGACCATGCGCACCGTGCCCTTGACTGCGCCGCCGCCGCTCGGCGTCACGGTCACGGTCAAGCCGGGCTTGAGCTGCGCGAGGTCGGCCGCGGCCACTTCGGCGCGCCATTCGAGCCGGCCGCCGCGGATCAGGCGGAACAGCTCCTGGCCCGCTGGCAGCACTGCGCCGACGGTCGCGCTGCGCGCCGAGATCACGCCGCTGTCGGGCGCGAGCACCTGGGTCTGCGCGAGGCGCAGCTGCTGCGTCTTCGCGGCGGCGCGCTGGGCTTCGAGGCGCGCCTGCGCGGTGCGCTCGGCGGTCAGGTACTGCGCGATCGCCTGCGCACTGAGGGCGCCGGTGGTTTGCAGCTCGCGGGCGCGCTGCGCATTCGCCGACGCTTCGGCGAGCGTCGCTTCGGCCTCGGCCACCGCCGCGCGGATCTGCGCGAGGTCGGCGTTGATCGTGTCGGGCGCGAAGGTCGCGAGCACCTGGCCGCGCTTGACGACGTCGCCGACGTTGACCTTCACGTCGGCCAGGCGCAGGCCGTTGGCTTCGGTGCCGACACTCGCCTCCTGCCAGGCGGCGACGTTGCCGTTCGCGGCAACCTTGACCGCGAGCGTCGCCGGCTGCGGCTGCGTGACGGTGACGGTCAGCGCGGGCTTGACGGGCGCGGCCTTGTCGTCGGGCTTCTTCTCGTCGGCGGCGCGCACACCGAAGGCGACGAGCACGGCGGCGAACGCGAGGGTCAGCGGGGCGGCGACGAGCACGAGTCGGGTTTGTTTTTTCATGGTCTTCCTGTCATGGGCCTGCGGCGGCTTGTGGGCACCGCGAGCCCTGGGGTCAACGGGTGGTTGTCGGTACTGCAGGGAGAACGGGTCAGGCCCGCGGGTCGGCGGCGGACCAGCCGCCACGGGCCTGTGAAACGGCGGCGGACCAACCGCCGCGGGCCTGGGAATCGGCGACGGACCAGCCGCCGCCGAGGGCGCGGTACAGCGAGATCCAGGCCGCGACACGCTCGCGCTGCAGGTCGATCAGCGCGCTCTGCGCGGCGACCATGCTGCGGCGTGCGTCCTCGAGCTCGAACAGGCTCGCGACGCCGCCTTTGTAGCGCGACTCGGTCGCACGGTACGAGCGCTCGAAGCCTTCGGCCGCGACACGCGCATCGTCGCCGCGCGCGGCGGTGCTCTGCAGCGCGACGAGCGCCTCTTCGACTTCGCGCACCGCCTGACGCAGGCTCGCCGCGTAGCTGAGCGCGGCGGCGTCGTAGCGGGCGCGGGCTGCGTCGGCGTTGGCGCGGCGCGTGCCGCCGTCGAAGATCGGCAGCGAGACGCTGACCGGCCCGAGGCTCCAGAGCGTGCCGCTGGTGCTGACGCCGCCGGTCTCGAAGCGCGCCGGGCCGATGTTGCCGGTGAGCGTGACACGCGGATAACGCTGTGCCTGCGCCTGGGCGGCATCGGCGCTCGCGGCGGAGACGTCGCGTGCCGCGGCGAGCAGGTCGGGCCGCTGCGCGAGCGCGTCGGCCGGCACCGTGGTGACGCCGATCTGCGCCGGCTGCGGCAGCGCGGCGGTGTTCGCGGCGAGCTGCTGGCGCAGAGCGGCTTCGGGTTGGGCGGTGAGCGCGACGAGAGCCTTGATCGTCAGGTCGCACTGGGCGCGCTGCTGCGTCAGCGTCGCGCTGCCCTGGGCCGCGCTGGCACGCGCCAGCTCGGCGCTCGCGGGCGGCTGGAAGCCGGCCTTCGCGGCGAGGTCGGTCAGCCGCGCGGTCTCGGCGCGCGAAGTGGCGTCGAGCTGCGTCTGCGCGACCTGCGCCTCGCAGGCGCGCAACGCGAGGTAGGTCGACGCGATCTCGGCGGCGACCGAGACACGCGCGTCGTGCCAGGCCGCCTCGCTGCCTTCGAGGCGTGCCTGGGCCGCATCGGCGCCGGCGCGGTTCGCGCCGAACACGTCGAGCTCCCAGGCGGCCTGCAGGCTCGCCGAGGCTTGGGTGCCGACCGGCGAGGCGAGGTCGAAGCGGCCGCGGCTCACGCCGGCGCTCGCATCCAGCGAGGGCAGCAACGCCGCGCCGCTGGCCACCCGCGTGGCACGCGCCTGCTCGATGCGCGAGCGCGCAGCCGCGATGCTCGGGCTGGCCTGCTGGCCGGCGTCGATCAGCTGCACCAGCAGCGGGTCGTTGAACTGCTGCCACCAGCGCTTCAGGTCGCCGACCTGGCCGCCGTGTGGCAGCGGGGCCTGCCACTGCGCCGGTGGCGTCGTCGGGGTGCCGGCGACCGGCGCGGGGCCTGGCGCAGCGCAACCGGCCAGCACGAAGGCGGCGGCGAGCGCGGCAGCATGCCGCGTCGTTCTTGAGCTGCGTGCGGCGCGTTGGATCATCGTCTTCATGTCGCTTTTTCTCCCTTCTTCTTTGGGTTCTGGGCGCGGCGCTGCTGCTCGGCTGCCACCATCGCCTCGCCGTACATCACGAGGCGCTCGAGCCAGAGGTCGAAGGCCTTCGGCCCACTGCCCAGTGCCGGCGCGAGCTCATCGATCACGTCGGTGCAGCAGTGCAGGTGCACGCCCAGGCCTGCGAGGCTGAGCGCGAGGCGGCGTGTTTCGTTGTCGGGCTGGCGCAGGCCGAGATGGCGGCACAGCACGTCGACGAGCGCCTCGTGCATCGGGCGGATCGCTTCGCTGATCTCGCGCTGCCACAGCCCGGTGGGCTCGAGGAACTCGCGCGCATGCAGCTTCATGACGAGCTGCGCGATGTCGCCCTGCTTGAGCGGTTCAATGAAGCAGGTGTACAGCCCGTGCAGCGCCTCGCGCAGGCTCAGCTCCTGGCCGGCATAGCGCGCGATCTCGTCCTCGGGCTTGCCCTGCATTTCGAAGAACACCGCGCGGTACAGCCCCTCCTTGTCGCCGAAGTAGTAGCTGATCGCCGCGAGGTTGACGCTCGCGGCTTCGGCGATCTCGCGTGTCGAGGTCTTCGCGAAGCCCTGCTGCGCGAACAGCCGCAGCGCGGCGTGCATCAGGCGCTCGCGCGACTGCTCGCCGTCGCTGCGTTGCGGTCGGGCGCGAGGGGCGGGTTCGTCGATCATGGGGCCGCGACTGTAGCAAATAAATCAAACGTTTGACTTATTTGGGCGGCCTCGGCGTAGGGGTATGGCATGCGCGCTCCGCCGGATGGGAAGGAGCGAGCATCGTGGCGTGCACCTGCTGACAACGCGATGTCAGCAGGCCGCCGCCGTGTTACAGCGGTAGGCTGGCCTGCGCCGGGGTGTGCGGGATCGGGCCGCGCGGCACGCGCCGCATCAGCACCGCATGCGGCACGTAGCCGCGCGACTCGAGCTGCCAGCCTTCGGTGGCCTGCGTCTCGGGCACCTGCTCGACGTGCTGCGTGCCGAGCTTGCGCGCCGCGGCGCGCGTGACGATCGCCTCGCACTGCGCCGGCGTCAGCGCTCGTGCGAATTCGGTCCAGCGCTTCATCACCAGCGGATTGCGCCAGGCGTCCTCGACCGCCCAGCGTGCCTCGTGCGGCTGGTCGGTGCGGCCCGCCTCGAGCACACGCGGCAGCAGCGCGTGGAAAAACATCTGGAACGCGCGCCGCGCCGGCTTGGCGGGCAGCAGCGCCTCGATGCGCGCGAGCCGCTGGCTCCAGCCCGGCACGAGCAACTGGCGGCTGACGAAGGCCTGCAACGCCTGGACGGGGTTGAACAGGCGCAGTCGGTTCGGCGGCAGCACGAGCATCGGCAGCGCCGCGGCCTCGTCGTGCGGCAGCGGCTCGACGAAGCTGCACAGCACCGCGACCCGCGCCCATTGCGCCGCGTTCAGCCCGCCGATGCCGTCGCGGTTGCCGAGCTCGAGCTCATGCACGATGCGCAGCGCGTCGCGAAAGCCGTGCGCTGCCTTCGCGTGGTTGGCCTTGCGGCTCATCACCGCGAGGTTGCCGGCCGCGTAGCCGGCACCGTTGCAGACGCGGTCGACCGACGCGTCGCTCGCCTCGAGCGTCGCGGTGCTCAGCGACACGCGCGTGATCGGGCAGTGGCTCGCGTCGATCGACTGCAGATAACGCGGCGTCACCTGCACCAGCTCGACGCTGCGCCCGCGCAGCCAGGCGTGCAGGCGCAGCTGCAGCCACTTGCGCACGTGACGCGTCGCCTGCAGCGTGCGCTGGCCGAAGGTCGCCTGCCCGGCGAGCAGCCCGTCGCGCAGCGGCGACGGCTCATGCGCGTACGGCGCGGGCGGCAGCACGCCGTGGTGGGCGTAGTCCCAGCCGAGCTCGAAGCCGATCTGCTCGTGCACGGTCAGCGTCGAGGCGGCGAACAGGTCGTCGTGGATCGTGAAGGTCATCGAAGGCTCCGGATGCGCCGCGGGGTGCGGCATGGGCGCCAGTGTTGCGGCCGGGTGGCTCAGGGCGTGAGCCACCGCCGGAACGCGCCGCCGCGACCGGCTCGGGGTATGCTCGGCCGCCCTGGCTCATCGGGTGAGCCAGCGTTCTGGCACCGACCCACATGGACCGCACCGAACGTTTCTACAAGATCGAACTGCTGCTGCGTGCACGCGGCTGCGTCAGCTTCGCGGCGCTGCGCGCCGAGCTCGACATCTCGCCGGCCACGCTCAAGCGCGACCTGCAGTACCTGCGCGACCGGCTCGACGCGCCGATCGTCTACGACGCGCACGACAACGGCTACCGCTTCGAGGCGCCGTCGACCGGCGGCGCGCGCGCGCCGCGCCACGAGCTGCCCGGCCTGTGGTTCAGCGAGAACGAGATCCACGCGCTGCTGACGATGCACCAGCTCGTCGCCGGGCTCGACGACGACGGCGTGCTCGCCCGCCACCTGCAGCCGCTGCTCGACAAGCTGCAGGGCATGCTCGGCGCCGACGAGAGCGAGGCGCGCGAGCTGATGCGGCGCGTCAAGGTGATCGGCACCGCGCGCCGGCGTGTGCCAAGCCGCTGGTTCGAGCTGCTCGGCGGCGCGCTGATGCAGCGCCGGCGCCTGTGGCTGCGCTACTTCAAGCGCAGCGATCGCAGCGAGAGCGAACGCGAGGTCTCACCGCAGCGCCTCGTCAACTACCGCGGCACCTGGTACCTCGACGCGTGGTGCCACGCAAGCGACGCGCTGCGCCGCTTCGCACTCGACGCGGTGCGCGACGCGAAGGCACTCGACACTCGTGCGAAGAACATCCCCTTGCGCGAGCTCGAGGGTCAGCTCGACGCCGGCTACGGCATCTACGGCGGCGGCGACGACCGTGTGCGCTGGGCGACGCTGCTGTTCGACGCTGACGCGGCGCAGTGGGTCGCCAACGAGGAATGGCACCCGCAACAGAAGGCGCGGCGGCTGGCCGACGGCCGCTACGAGCTGCAGGTGCCCTACAGCGACTCGACCGAGCTCGCGATGGACATCCTGCGCCACGGCGACAGCGTGACGGTCACCGGCGACAAGACCCTGGCGGCGGCGATTGCGAACCGGCTGCGCTGCGCTGCACAGCGATATGCCGGATGATCGCGCCTTTGCGCAAGGAGGCCCGCGCGATGAAAGCGAGCTGGAACGGCGTGGTCGTCGCCGAGAGCGACGACACCGTCGTCGTCGAAGGCAACCACTATTTCCCCGAGAGCAGTCTGAAGCGCGACTACGTCAGCTTCAGCAACCACCGCAGCACCTGCCCATGGAAGGGCGAGGCGCACTACTACAGCCTGTTCGTCAACGGCGACATGAACAAGGACGCGGTCTGGTACTACCCCGAGCCGTTCGAGGCCGCCCAGCAGATCAAGGGCCGGGTCGCGTTCTGGAAGGGTGTCCA
>Ga0075366_10000481_pt1 | contig 18482 bp, 16 predicted proteins | sample EndMethybrTD3031_FD_72351 | JGI IMG/M metagenome (GOLD analysis project Ga0075366, IMG submission 72351) | Populus endosphere microbial communities from Tennessee, USA - Endosphere MetaG P. TD hybrid TD303-1 | ecosystem: Host-associated > Plants > Roots > Endosphere | place: USA: Tennessee...
GGGTAGTCACCAGAATCTGGGTATACAGTAGCCTTGACGGCTCGGCTTTTAACTTGAGGATTAGAGGCAGAGCCGCCAAGGTCACCAGCCAAGCGTAATACACCTTTAGCTGTGGTATTGGCATCAGTAGCAGCGGGTATTGCTTGGTTTTTCCATTTTTGGTCAGTACTATCAAACGTTAAAACTTGATTGTTGGCCGCCGCCGTTAGTTGAGTATCAGATAAGCCTGCGATTGAAGTCGCAGCATGTTCTGCATTATCTAGGGCAGACTGAACGTTATCTGCCAAGTGCGTTTTAGGGATACCTCCAGCCGGTTTTGTGTACTTGCCAGCCAGTGAGCCACCCGGCTTTAGACTGCCATCGACATTGTGTTCGACCAGCAAAAAATCATTAAGAAGATCACCCCAAGAGCCCCCATCGTGCCCGGGTGTCGGAAGTCGTACCATTCGTTTCCTTAGGTAGATTACATTGGTGTTTGTATCTACATTCTTTGCCGCATCAGAAAATGTATCGGCCCAAGCATAAGCTTAGTTCGGGTTGTTTGGCAAGTCTAAATTTGACTTTGAATGCAGATGCTCGAGACGACGAGCAGATGAATAAATAATTTTAAAAAGGCAAACAGGGCGTTTATCTTGATTGATAACGTCCATCGGCTTGCATATCTGCAAATATAATTCGTAAAAACGAATAAAAGCCGGCAATCGTCTTTTGCCAGCTGGAAATTGTTTATAACTCTTGAGGTAGCTGCTAGGGCAGTACCCGAAATTTCCTCCTTTTGTCTCGTTAGGTGCAAAAAATAAAAAATAGCGAGTTCGTTTCTTCAAACTGCTATTGTTTCTAACCTGTCTATAGTAGGGTTTTGTACGCAATATGTCAACAGAAAACCATAAGCACAATGTAACCTTATTTACAACAGAGGTAAACTATTGTATACTGTGCATAAAGTAAACAAAAAGAGGGACATGTCGATTTGCGGCAGTCCCTTTTTGCGTATAGGAGATGCGATGTACGGAATTGGTAGAGGTGGTGACCTCGTTGGTAGCACTGTTGTAACGGGATCTGGTGTTGTTATGCTGCCAGCTACGGGTGGCAACACACTTGGTGCAATTTTAGCCTATTCGGCAATCACGATCGGCGGTGCGGCACTTATAAGTCAACTGATCGTACGCATTGTACGCCGCAAGTACAATTCTTAAATCTATATGATGACTGGGTTGGGGCATGAAACGTATAACGAGGCACATCACTAAAAAACGTAACTGGTTAAGTATTGCTGCCATGCTTCTTATATTGGCCGGCGTATTGTATGTAGGTGTGCCCAAAATGCAGGCGGCAACCATTCGCTATCATGGGCGTTCGCAAAATGATCAACAGGTCAGGCAAGCAGTGCGTGGAGTTGCTGCCGAAACTCGAACAGCTATGACTTTTGGTACGCCTATCTCTTTGAGTTTGCCACGACTTGGTGTTTCGCTTTCGGTTTTACCTGGTGCCTATAATGCAACTTCGCGTACCTGGACGCTTGATAGTGAGCATGCATTCAATATGCAGTCATCGCAGGGTATAACTGGCAAAACACCAATTATTTATGGCCACAATACTCCAGCTGTGTTTCGTAAGTTGGATGGTGCCGCTCAGGACGAGCTCTTAAAAATTACTACTCAAGATGGCCGAGAATTATTGTTTAAGTATGTTGGTGACGCCATAGTGCAGCCCAATGACAGCGCGGCTATTCGGGCTGAAATCCCCAATAGTCTACTGCTTATGACATGTACCGGATCTAACTTTCAGAAACGCCGAATTCTGCAGTTTGAGTATCTGGGCAGTAAGCAGGTTACCCTGACAGAGCAAGGAAGTTATGAATATTTCGCATAGCATGTATTACATTATTGCCGTGCTGAGTCTTTTGAACTTTGTTCGTATTTTGGTCATGCTGATTGGTTCGGACTTGTACGACATCCGCCAAGTACTTAAAAACCACCGCTATAAACAACGCAAGCGAGCCTATCGCCCACTCATAAGCGTTATTATTCCAGCATACAATGAAGAAATGGGTGTAATACGTACTATCGATTCGGTACTGGCTAACGACTACCCTAACAAACAAATTATTGTGGTCGATGACGGCTCGCGCGATAAAACATTGCCCATGTTGCATAGTTATAGGCGCAAGCACCCAGGCGCCTTTACGGTAGTACACCAGCAAAACGCAGGCAAGGCGGCGGCTATTAACCGTGCTGTTAGTCGATGGGCTAAGGGCTCACTGGTAATGGTAGTAGACGCCGACTCCTTGCTCCAGCAGAATGCTATTACGAACATGGTCCAACATTTTAGAGATCGCAAAGTGATCGCCACTGCCTCTAATGTAAAGGTTATCCCCAGCCGCAAGGTTTTGGGCATTGCTCAGCGGTTTGAGTATCTTATTTCGTACCGCATGAAGCGCGCGCTAACAGTGAGTAATATGGAATATATTGTGGGCGGAGTGGGGTCTACGTTTCGTCGGTCTGTCATTTTAAAGACTGGGCTTTACGACACCGATACCATGACCGAAGATATTGATTTAACAGTAAAACTTATTCGTGAGTACGGCAATAAATCATACAAAATTCATTATGCCGCGGATAGCGTTGCTTACACTGAGCATGTGCTGAGTTTTAAATCCTTGGTAAAACAGCGTTTTCGTTGGAAGTATGGCCGTATGCAGACGTTGCTTAAAAACCAGGCGCTCTTTTTTAGCAAAAATAAAAAGTACGACAAACGCCTTACTTGGTATCAATTACCGTATGCAATCATTGGTGAAGTAGTGCTTATGCTGGAGCCACTTTTGGTTGGCTATATTGTGGTTGTGACTGTTTTGTATGCTGATATCAGCTCGATGTTGAGCGTATACGCTATAGTGACAGCTTTTGTATTTTTAATGCTCCTTGGCGAAGAGACAGAATCTACTCGCACCAAGCTTGTTTTGGCTTTGGCGCTACCCGTAACCTACCTGTTGATGTATATCTTAACGGCTGCCGAATTTGCGGCTCTCTTGCAGTCATTGCGTAACCGTAAGCAATTATTTGCCCGTACTATGGAGCACTCCAGCTGGGAGCACGTGGAGCGCTCTGGCAAGCCGGTGACACTTAATTAATCGTTCGTATATTATCAACTGTCAGGTGGCATGCGGTATAATGGTTATGATACGAGATGGGTCATTCACAATACGTTACCTCTGTAATATATATACATCAATATGACAAAAGAACAAAAAAATTGTTGAATATGTGTATATGATGTGTTACTATATCGTTTAAAGTGTTGTGATTTTCATTATTAGAATGTGAAAGCTGCGACAGAAGGTCGAGCATGGTTATTTTTGATTCAAACGACAGTCCATTCATGGTTCTCTGGTACTTTTACCTGGCATTTTTAAGTGCCGTAATTGTAGTCAATATTGTGGCCTTTGCCCTAAAGTCACTGATTAGTTGGCGTACCCGTCGCTTGTTTCGTACAAAGGCAAAAGCCCCGCTAAAAGAAGTGAGCGCGCCACAGGCTAAAACTGCAGCCAAAGCTGCCGTGCGAATCAAAACTCCATCACCAACTGTAAAAACTAGGCCAGCAGCACGAAAGGTACTTAAGTAGTGAAAGCCTTTCTAAAAAAAATTATTTCGGGTACAACAAGAACAATTGTGTTTGCCATTTGTGGTGGGCTAAGCGTGTTTTTGGTAATGTCTGGCTACGAGTCGGTATACAACCGTTCTTTGCCATTGGTGCACACACTCGATCCTGTTAATCTAACGGCCTACAGAGCAACATTTGATTTGCAGCAAGCAGCCCGTAACGACACAGCCTTGTATGGCAGTTTTGGTAAGCCAACCAACGTTAAGCTTCCAGAACGCGCCGCTCGTTTAGATATTGGGCCGGCAATTTATAGCAATAATCAGTGGTTAGGCCGCGCCAACGGCCTGCACTTGCTTATTCCGCAGCAGCCACGCAATGGCAATATTGGTATGGCTTTGCTGTATTGCCGCTCTAGTTTCCGCACCCTTAACGACCAAAACCTACCACAAGTCGGTAGCAATATCTTTATGGATACCGATAAAGACTGGCGCTATGTATATAAAGTGACTATCGCTAAAGTGTATTCCGATAAAACGCCATATATTACCAGTGATACGGGCCGAGGTAGTCGTTTAGTTATTAGCTGCAACGATCAGGCGGCTGGCGCTAACGTGGTCGTAGAAGCAACCTTATTATCTGTGCAGGGAGTTGAATAATGACTAACGAAACCCTATTTATATTTTTCCGCAATATGACCATCTTTTTGGCCACGATTATGGTTGCTAAGTACTTTATCTTTTTGGTGTTTTCGGCCTTCTTTTCGGTGGGCCAATCATGGCGCCGTTATCGCGTACTCAAAAAAGAAGCTAAAGAATACGGCAGCGTACGCCCATATCAACCGATTGTATCGGTGATTATTCCAGCTTGGAACGAAGAAGTCGGCGTGCTTAAGACGCTTAAATCAGTTGTTGCTAACAAGTATTTGCGCACCGAAATTATCGTTGTTAACGATGGTTCTACTGATCGCTCACGCGAGCTGGTCGATGCTTACATCGAAGAACATCGTTTGCGCACCAAGCGTCGCAACATTCGCCAGTATTATATTCCAAACGGTGGTAAGGGCGGTGCCTTAAACTACGGTATTAAAAAGAGCCACGGTGAAATTATTTTAACGATTGATGCAGATTCGGCTTTGGCGCCCGACGCTATCGAAAAGCTGGTAGAGCATTTCCGCGATCCCCGCGTTGCTGCTGCAGTAGGCCAAGTGCGTGTAGCTAATGTAAAAGGTCGCTTGATTGGCCGTATGCAGCAGCTTGAATATTTGTTTGGTTTTTACTTTAAGCGTGCCCACTGTATGATGGGTGCCGAATATATTTATGGCGGTGCATGTGCTGCCTTCCGCCGCAGTGCAACTTTTGATTACTTTGGTGTGTTCGACGAGAAGAATAAAACTGAAGACATCGAAATGTCGATGCGTACTAAATTCCATGGTTTGCGCTCTATTTATGCTGAAGATGTCTTGTGCTATACCGAAGGTGCCTCAAGCTACCTTGGCTTAATTAGTCAGCGTTTGCGTTGGAAGAAGGGTCGTTTTGACACCTTCCTACATTATCGCCAGATGTTCTTCTCACTCGACAAGGGCCATAACAAGTTTTTAAGCTGGTTTATTTTGCCTTTTGCTATGTTTGCCGAATTACAGTTGCTGCTTGAGCCAATCGGTGCTACTTTACTGATTACCTACAGTGTTGTATCTGGCGAATTCGTATCATTAGCATTAAGTATGATGTTTGTGGGCATTTCATACTTTGTGGTTGCTTTATTTGGCACCGACTTAAGCCTCAAACAGCGTTTGCAATTACTTATGCTATGGCCAATTACTTGGCCGCTATTTTACCTAGTAGTGTGGATTGAGTTCCATGCTTTACTGCGTGGTGCACACATGGTGCTGCGAGGCGACTCGCTGGAATGGCAAAAATGGAAGCGAGAAGGGATTTAGAATATGAAGCCTCGTCATTTGATATATATCAATATTGTATTCATCGGCCTCATGCTATTTTCTGCCGGCATGGTATACCAGTTTATGACTGGAAAAAAGCCACTCAGCATGCTGCAGGCTATTACACACCGTAATAGTCATGTGACAGTTGAGACTGGTCAGTGTACTAACAAAGAGCCACTTAACTTGTCTGGTGCCGAGACCAAGGCGCTGCAAACGCTGGCGGTATATCAGCAGGCTTGTCACTCATTTGCCACTAACACCATGATGATTTTTACGGCCATGCCTGTTAGTAATTCTCAGGCCCAGAGATATGCTGCCGAAGATGCAGTACTCCTTAAAGACTTTGCTAAACACGGTGTTCGCCCTTTGGTGATTGCTGAGCCGACAGATAAAGACGGTACTAATATTGATTTTGCTAAGCTGGCAGATGGTTCGCTTAACACAGTATTTGAAACCTACTTCACCCAACTAAAGGCTAATGGTATTACCGATGAGCAGCTTGGTATTTGGAATCCACTCCCAGAGGCTAACTTGCCTTATTGGCAAAATAGCCACCCTCAGTATTTCTCACCTGCCATTAACAACTACCTAACTGCGCTTAAGGCACAATTTCCTCAAGCTCACACCAGCGTTTTACTAAACTCAGCTACTTACGAAAACTCTGATTTTAACTGGGAAAATGGCGACTACGAAAGCCTAGTGCCATATGTTAAAGATATTAAGCCTGGTTTAGTTGAGTTTGCTGGCTTGCAAGGCTTTCCATGGATGGCTAGCCAAGGTGGCAGCGCCTCAATCTTTAATGCTGCTGAATTCTTGAACCCAGATTTATTAATGGAGATGGCAGAGCACCTCGGTACTAAAAAAGTCTGGTTTAACACCGGTACCTTTGAGTCCAAGTACACCTTAGACCCTAGTCGTACTATTTCGGTACAGCCAGAGCGACGCAAAGCGATCTTCGACACCATTAACGACCAAGCGCTTGTTCTGCAAAAACAGGGCTATCAAGTAGCCATTAATGTTTTTGCAGAAGACAAGAGTAAGACCTCGGAGGAGACCAACTGGTCGTACTGGTCCGACAACAAGCCTTTTAACTCTAAGTCTACGCCGGTCATTACTGATTTTATAAATCAAATTACCAACGAAAAAATCGACTTCTGGCTGTTCGATAAGTAGTACGTTCGTATTTTGTACGAGCAAGGCAGACCCTACTTTACAATTATTGCTGCATGCTCCGTTGGGTGTTTTTGATTAAAAAATCCCCAATTGCCCTTGGTAGTTAGGGTAATCGTTTTACTTACCCCGGGATCAACGTTGCCCACTGCTATCTCATTAGTGGCAGCTTGGGCAGTTGTTTGGTTGGGAATAACAACAATGTTTTCTTGAGACTGATTGATTATTTTAAGGGTACCACCAGCCGAGACGGTAATGGTTTCGGGTTCAAAGCTATCGCCATCGTAGGTGATAGTGGCGGACATCTGACTTTTGGAAGTGGTGCTCGATGGCGGAGAAGGGGCTTCAGCCCAGTGGCGCCAGCCAAACATAATAGCTGTCACAATAATCACTATTGCGACAAACAGTAGCGCTAGTTTGGAGGTCTTATGCACAGGCTTCCCCTAAATGACCTTACTTACATAATTGTGTAGCCAGACGTTGATGTCAAGTATACAATGTAGATATATTCATGACACAGCTAACTAATGATCGTGAGGAGATACCGGTCATCGCCTGGCTAACGACGATGATTACTCTTATCGCTGCCTTTGCAGCGTGGGGGCAGTACCATCATTGGAGCCTTACCGACTTATCAATATATCAAATATTTCCGTTGTTTGGATTGTTCGCATTTAGTTTATTGTGGTCGCAGTACATGATGTTATCACTGCAAAAGTTTTGGCAAACTGAGCCACAAAAATTAGCCCCGTACTTTAAAGTAACGGGGTTTTTAGTACTTGCCGCTATTATTATGCATCCTATGTTGCTTATATTGCAGTTATGCCGAGATGGGTTTGGCTTGCCGCCCCAGAGCTACCTACAACATTTTGTGGCACCTGGTCTGGGCTGGGTTACAATTTTAGGCACGATTAGTTTTTGTATATTTGGTATATATGAACTATGGCGCCTGTTGGGGCATGTTCAGTGGCTAAGAGCTATTGTATACGCAGCAGATGCGGCCATGTGTATGGTGTTCTATCATGGTTTGCAGTTGGGTGATCAGTTGCAAACTGGCTGGTATCCAGTGCTGTGGATTTGTTATGGTGTTTGTCTACTGATAGCGGTCCCATATCTGCGTTGGAGCGATTTTAAGCCACATGCTAATTGGCCCATTGAAAAAGACGTATAGCAAATTTCTATTTTTGCATTAGATACTGTCGGAGCGACAATGTTTAGTACAGCTCGTCGTGCTTTTCGTTTAAGAAGCGCGTCCACTGGCGCGTAAGACGCATCATGGTCTTCATTGGTAATTCGATGGCCATATCGAGGATAAAGGCAACGGCGTTAACTTTGGCATATTTACTAGACAGCCACTGGCCAACCAAAATAAATGGCATGTAAAAAAAGTCACGTACGGTACTAATGAGGTTTTGCTGTTTAACTACCAGCTCGAGCTCGCGGATCATGCGTGCTAAGCGGAAGCCTAAGAAACTGGCAGTAGATAAGAAGGTAAAGAAGATAACACCTTGTACTAAGTTAAAATGTAGCAATGACAAAATATATACGGTGATTGCAAACGGTATAAAGAATAAAATAGAGTACAAAATCTTCATACTAGCTGGAGCAGTTTTGGGTGTAATGGGCAGATGCGGCATAGCGCTGCCGTTGGGATAGAGTACGTGCTCCATATATTCACCTAAAGCGGTAGCATTAGCATTGCTTGGCGTACGCAAACCCAACTTAAGGCTGGCCATATACAGTGGCGGGACAAGCAAGTTGATCACTAATGGCAAAATAGCCACACTGCCTACGAATAGCAGATCGTACGGTACCTCAATACCTAAGCCAATAACAACTTTGGTTATAAAGATAAAGGCGATACTCTTAATAATACCCTTGTTAAGACGCTTTTTAAGGTCTTTGTATTCTTTAGACACCTGGCGACGGTAGGCATGCATAAAAGCTTCTTGTTCGGGCAGCACTTTGTAGACAGTACTATCGGCAATAACCATACTCTTCAAGACACGCATTGGTGCACCAAAACGGCTCATGGCACGCAAAAGGCGCTGCGTAAGTGGAGCCTGAAACAGGTTGTCTAATTGACGGTTAAATTCAATATATTGCTGAATATCAGCGTTATTAAGCTGGTACATTTGGATAAGGTCATGCCGAACAATCGCAACATCCGATTTAAGGAGCGAACGATGTACGGCAATATATAAGCAAATTTCGTACTGCTCGCTATCTTGGGGTTGCTCTAAAAAGGCAGCCTTAGGGAGTTCCTGCAAATAGTGATAATAGGCCACATAGGCAAGAGCGTTAAGTTGAAAATGGGGATTGAGAATCTCCTCGGTGGAAACTGATAATTCATCCAGCGTCCAGCTAACAGCTTTATCACGAGACGCACGGCTTGCTCGCAGAGCCCAGTAATGCTCCATATAGGCCGCAACCAACTGCTGAAGTTGCTGCGCAACATGTTTACCGTATTGATTATTGTGTAGATAGCCTGCTTGCGTAAGCTCTACAATTAGCTCTTCACCAATATTCTTATGCAGCTGACGCTTGCTCGAAAATGACAAGCTTCGGTAATAGTAGCGCCGTACAGCACGTTGCAATAACAGATGCTCCTCGGTATACTCGGCGGCATTCCGCAGCTGTTCGTAGGCACTCGAAAGAGCCTTGCCGATGCCAGGAACCTGAATAATATCGCCTTGTGCATTGTATGCTGCGGTAGCATCATTGCGCTGATGAGCAGCCTCAAGCCGTTCATATAAAATTTGTAACAGAGATGCGGGAGATGAACTTGGTGGCATAATACTCCCTTATTATATAGGTTTTTTTGAATCTTGCACGGAGTTAGCGCCTTTGGCGAGTTTGTTTCCGTGGTGGTCGTTTGTGTTTGGCAATATTGGTACCCCAAAAGATAGCACCAAAGATGACCATGTTAATAAGTGCGATGTATGCTGGAAAAGCATAACTGGCAAAGTCCCAATTTTTAATGGTACCTAAGGTAATAACCATGCTCACAATAGATAAAATGTATGCCGGAGCATATTCGCTGGCCGGATGCTTAAAGGCTTTGACTACTGTGGGAATACTGCCTGCGGTGTCGGCAAAAATACTAAAGGCAATAGCGAGTAAGGCGTTATCGGTAGTTTGCCATAAAATAATGCCAATAATAGCTAAAACCCCGCAACTTAAGTTAAACGGGGTGAAGTGAGGTTCGGAACGATTTTTGAAGAGTGAGACAATGCAGACCAGTAAGGGGGTGATGCCGAGGGAGAACGTTACCCAGGCCTGCGCCCCCACATGCTCGTGCAGCTGGGCGGCAAAGGCCACCATGGCAGTGGCGCTCCAGATAAACCACGTGATGGGATTTGGCCTAGCGCGGCCCGTAAAGACACCGCGAAAATAACTGAGTCCGCCAAATATGCGGATTGCGATTGCAATTGAGACAAACCACTCGGGCAACATGGCGTCTTTCTCCGGAAGATCCGGCTAGATTCTAATTAAAACCGCATCTTTCGGCATTGTATCAATAAGTCGCTACGAACAAAAACACATATCTCACAATTTCTGCTTTGAAGTATGTTTTTTAAGGAATTACTGGGGCGAAATGTGCTTTAGAATGCTGGCAATATCAATGCCTTTGCCCAAGACAGGTGCCCATAAGTCGCCTGTCTTAGCCAGTCGCTTAGAAATATTCCGAATCGTAAAGTCAGTTGGCTTGAGCCCATGCTTTACCTCGTGCCAATAGAGGGGTGTAGATACCGTTGCATCTGGTGTCGGCCTTACAGAGTAGGGGGCAGCAAGCGTTTGCCCCTCGCGGTTTTGTAAAAAATCGAGGTAAATTTTGTTCTTGCGTTTATCGGGCATGCGCTCTAGGCTCGTGAGCTTAGGCTGCCGTCTGTTAACTTCCATTACAAACAAATGCACAAAATTCTTAACTTGTTCATAATCGTAGCGCGCCTTCATAGGCATAAAAATATGAATGCCTGTTTTGCCTGATGTTTTAGGGTAGGCTTCGATGCCCCATTCATCGCACACCTCTTTAACAGTTTGGGCTACAGTAATGACGTCGTTAAATGTAATAGTGCCTTCAGGATCAAGATCTACTACTGCCCAGTCAGGCTTATCGAGATTTTGAGTACGTGAACTCCAGGGGTTAATCTCAATTGACCCTAACTGTACGATATACAGCAATGTGTCGAGTTGTCCGCCTACAATCCAATGCAAGTCGGCGTTATTCGACTCCGAAAAGATGTCGGTAGCTGGCACCCACGAAGGTAGGTGCGGATTATTTTTTTGAAAGAATCCATGGTCTGTAATGCCGCCAGGCTGTCTGAGCATCGACATTGGTCGGTCTTTAAGATAGGGCAGAATATATTCAGCCATAGAAGTGTAATAGTCGATGAGATCACCCTTGGTATAGCCTTTTTTAGGAAAGAAAACCTTGTCTAAGTGCGTAAAGGCTATTTTTTCGGATTGTTGTGTAGATGTCTTATCGGTTTCGCGGCCCTCTATCGGTTGCTTAAGTTTGGCCGTATTAACTTGTTTGGCTTTTTCGCGGCGTACGGCGGTAGGCTTTTTGTCTTCGCGCATGCCGACAAACTTTGGTTGACGCATGCTGCCATCCTTTGTCCATTCACTAAAATTCATTTCACATACCAGTAAAGGCTTAACCCAGTGCACCGGTGCGTTGGGCTTAGGCTCTATTTCAAAGGGTGAAGTATTTTGCTCGATCTTAGATAATTTTTGACGGAGCTCCTTGCGTTGAGCGTCGGAAATGCCGCCCCCAGAGTGGCCAACGTACACCAGCTTGCCACCTTCATAGACACCGGTAATTAAAGCACCTAAATCTTTGCGGGTGCCACGTGGCTCGGTGTAGCCACCAATGACTACTTCTTGGCGTAAATGGGTTTTAATTTTTAGCCAAGCGCTGCCGCGGTCACCCTCGGCATAGATGCTGCTACGCTTTTTAGCTACTATTCCTTCGAGGTGACGTTGCTGCATCGCTTTAAACAAAGCCTCACCGTGTGTTTCGACATGATCGCTATAATGGATGACACTGCCAGCGGGGATGACTGATTTGAGCAGACGCTTGCGTTCCTCTAGGGGCATGGTGCGCACATCGCGTCCATCACACCACAAGATATCAAAAACATAGTAGTGCAGTTCGCCCTGAGGATTTTTGTGCCATTGCTGTAGCCACTCAAAATGGGGCATGCCGTTTTGGTCGACGATCACAATTTCGCCGTCTAGAATGACATTGTGATCGAGCTGGCGCAGGGCCTCTGTTACTATAGAGAATTTCTGACTAAAATCAGTATTGTTGCGTGAGTACAGCTGGATATCTTTATTCTTTTTGCTGCCAATAGCCCGGTACCCGTCCCATTTTATTTCAAATAGCCAGTCACTGTTATCGAAGGGCTCATCTATAAGTGTGCAAAGCATGGGGCTGATGCTCCAGGGTGCGGCCTTCTTAGGATAGTTAGTAATATCCGGCAGGGTGGTACTGCCGACCTCATCTACCTGCAGGCCACTTTTAACCGAGCGGTCTTGTTTGGTAACATCCTTGCTAGAAGCAAAGTCATCGCCTTTTTTTATCAACAGCCAGGCATTTTGCTCTTTAGCTTTGGGCATTTTAATGAGTGCAAATTCACCCTGAAGTTTTTGACCGTGCATCACAAAAGTTAGATGACCATTGGCGAGTTCTTGGCGCAGTATCTTCTGGGGATCATTACTTTCCTGACGTGGCTCATAAGTGCCCTCGTCCCAGATGATAACTTTGCCCGCACCGTAGTTGCCTTCGGGTATAACTCCTTCGAATTTGCGATATTCGTAGGGATGATCTTCTACTTTTACGGCCAGGTGATGTATATGTGGATCCATGCTCGGCCCCTTAGGTACGGCCCAGCTTAGCAAAACACCATCCAACTCTAGACGAAAGTCGTAGTGCAAACGTGAAGCATGGTGCTCCTGCACTACAAATGCCAGCTGCTTACTTTTAGCTTTTTTAAGCCGACCTTTTGGCTCGGGAGTATTTTTGAAGTGACGCTTTGAGAAATACTTGCCGAGACCCATGCAGTGCCCCCCCTTAGGCTTTGTTACTTAAGCTAGCTTTGAGAGTGGCCATCAAATCGCTGGCTGTCGTGTCGTGTGCTTTAGCCTCATGCTTTGGCGGTTTTTTACCTTTAGCCTTGGCTTTGATGATGGTTTCGAGCTCTTCGGTATAGGTATCGTGAAAGTCTTCGGGTGCAAAAGGCTTTGTTTCTTGTTCAATAAGTTGCATGGCAACTTCGACTTCTTTTTGACTCACTTCGGTATTAGTGGGGAACTTAAGCTCTGTGGCTTCACGCAAATCACTCGGAAATCGCATTTGATTAAGTACCAACGCCTTACCAACAGGTTTAATAACGCCTAAGTGTTCACGCTCATGAATCACAAACTTTGCCAGTGCTAGCTTGTCGGATTTTTCGAGTGCAGAGCGTAACAGGGCATAGGCTTTCTCGCCACCCTTAATGGCTTCGAGGTAGTAAGGTTTTTCGTAGTATCGAATATCAACTTCAGTAGCATGCACAAATTGCTGAATATCGAGCGTTGATGTTTTTTTAGGATTGGCTTTTTCAAAATCCTTTTCGTCGAGCACAACGTACTCGCCCTTTTGATACTCGTAGCCTTTGACAATATCGTCCCACTCGATTTCTTGGCCATCTTTGCGGCAAATACGTGCGTATCGAATATTGCCATGATCTTTGTTGTGTAGCATATCTAAGTTAAGGCCATCATGCGCATTGACACCGCTAAACAAACGCACAGGAATGTTAACGAGTCCGAAGCTGATGGAGCCGGTCCAGATTGGTCTCATAATCCTATGGTAGCAAATTGTTGTAATTGACGCTAATGCTTACCGCTGGGCCAGGGCGATAGCAGCTTGTCGCTGATCTGCCAGAATGTTCTTAATAGTTTGCATAGTGGCCTGCATAACAGGGGAGATATGTTTGCCTCTGCGCACCACAGTGCCAATGTTACGCTCAATAATTATCGGTGATTGTGGGCCAAGCCAATAGAGGGTTTTATTGCTCAGAAGCTGACGAACAAGTGAATAGGGCAGCACCGCTGCTCCTTTTTGTAAAAGCACCATCTGCAGCATAACTTCTGGGCTCGTAGAGAATAAGGAGGTAGTCGGGGTAATATGATGCGCATTGAGCGCTGTTTGTATAAGTTTGCGTGTACCCGAGGGCTGATCATAGCTAATAAAGTTGGGCAATAAACATTTGGAAATGTTTTGGTTGTATTGGTCGGCCGCTTGGCGATGACACACTAGAATAAGCGGCTCCGAACCCAAATGGAGGCTTTGAATAAGACGATGATTTTGCTGCACTTCGGTTATAAATGCTGCATCGAGCTGGTCGTGCTCCACGGCCTGTATCAGATGGCGTGAATTATTAACATCTACCAAGATATTGGCTTGTTTCTCAAGCTGCTCTACATATGTTTTATTGCCGAAAAAGGCGCTAGCTAAGCTATCGATCATGCCAATTGCCAGCTTAGGTGGCTGGTGAGTTAAGGTATCGATGGCGGCTTTTAGATTGGTAGTACTTACAGACAACTCCTTGGCTGTGGCATAGGCAGCTTTGCCTGCTTCGGTAAGTTTAAATGAGCGATTACCGCGCACCAAAAGGGGCGCATGTAGCTCACGCTCCAGCTTGGTAATAGCTGTCGATAATGCTGGTTGTGACACATGAAGTTGAGCCGAGGCTTTGGTAAAGCTGCCACTTTCTACCAGATGAGCAAACTTGCGTAAGCGTTCTTCCATAATTATTGATTATACATATATACGATAATTATATTTGTTTTATATATATCCGGCTCGTAGCATGAAAAAAGTAAACAAAAGGAGCAATATGGCTACGAACCGTAAGCAAAAATCGAGCACACAAAAACGTACTATCAAAGTGGCAATTGTTGGCGTTGGCAACTGTGCTTCGTCATTGGTGCAGGGTATACATTACTACAAAGATGCTGCCGATGACGCATTTGTGCCAGGTGTTATGCATGTTAACTTTGGTGGTTACCACATTCGAGATATTGAGATTGTTGCTGCTTTTGACGTTAATACAAACAAAGTGGGCAAAGACGTTGCCGAAGCAATCTATGCTGAACCCAACAATACAGCTATTTTTTCCCAGGTGCCTAAGCTAGGAGTAACTGTGCAACGAGGCCCACGCTTGGACGGTGTTAACAAGTACACAGCTGATGTTGTACCTGTAAACGACAAACAAAAAGTGGTTGATGTTGTTCAGGTGCTCAAAGACACTGGTGCCGAAGCGGTGATTAACTATTTACCAGTGGGTAGCCAGGATGCCACAGAGTTTTATGCTCAGGCTGCGATTGATGCTGGTTGTGGTTTTGTAAACTGCATTCCAGTATTTATTGCCTCCAACCCAATTTGGGCCAAGAAATTTAAAGACGCTGGACTACCGGTAATTGGTGATGATATTAAAGCCCAAGTAGGCGCGACTATTGTGCACCGCACACTCGTTAACTTATTTTTAGATCGTGGTATGAAAATAGGGCGCACATATCAGCTCAATACGGGCGGCAACACCGACTTTTTGAACATGTTAGAGCGTGAACGTCTTGCGTCTAAAAAGATATCAAAAACAGAGGCAGTGCGTTCACAAATTGAGGCAAGGGGCCAGCAAATTGCCGACGACGATATTCATGTGGGGCCATCAGATTACGTGCCATGGCAAAAAGACAATAAAATATGCTTTTTGCGCATAGAAAGTAAACATTTTGGTGACGTTCCCATGGATTTGGAATTACGACTATCGGTAGAGGACTCGCCTAATTCTGCAGGAGTGGCTATCGATTCCATTCGCTGTCTTAAATTGGCACTCGACAATAAGCTCAGCGGAGCGATTGTCGAGCCAGCGGCTTATTTCCAGAAGCACCCGCCTAAACAATTTGAAGACCGCCAAGCGCGTGAAATGGTAGAGCTGTTCATCGACACTTACGGCTATAAAAAATAACATGTAAGTACGCATGGCGACATTCGTACAGTTGTTTAGTTACACAATATAAAAAGAGACCCGTGGTATTCCTCGGGTCTCTTTGGCGTATCTGCCAGGCACAAAGGGCATCAAGTTGATGAAGATCTAGTTGTTAGAAAATTGGCAAGAAGTACGTGCTGCGAATTGGTGAGCTTGCTTGCGTACCGGCTGGTGGCAAGGTGGTGCTATACGATGAGGTAAACGCAACAAAGTTGTTCTGTCCATAGCTAAGACTTACGGTAGCGCTACAGGTAGTACCTGAGCCACAAACAGCAACGCGAGCACCAGTGTTCACGTTGAAGATCTGAATGTAGTAAGGAGTTACGCCAACGCTGACGTTAGAAGTAGCGGTTAGGGTTTCACGGCCGTATGCAGTGCGTGAAGACGTTAGGCCAATGCGGTAACCAGTGTTTGCCCAAGTAACAAAATTAGTCGTTGACTTTGCCTGAACGCCCGTTGCTGGAACCGTGGTTGTTAAGTTTGAAACGAAGGCTGCGTATTTGTGTGTTGATGCTGCACTTTGGCTCACGGTTGTGGAACAAGTTGTGCCAAAGCCACAAACAGCAACGCGAGCACCAGTCGTAAGGTCAAAAATGTGTGTGTAGAATGGTGATGGACCAATGTCTGCACTTGTTGTAGCGGTAAGTGTTGAGTTACTGTTGATCCACTGTGTCGTTGGGTTGGCACTCAAGCTGACACTAATGCTCTTCCAGGTAACTGCTACGGTTGCCGAAGTAGCCTGGATGGCGCTGGGTGGATTGCTGCTTGGGTAGTACGAGACATATGCCTTGTAGTTGTGAACGGTTGCATTAGCTTGCGTAACCGATACTGCACAGCTAGTACCCGTGCCACAGATTTTGACAAAGCTGTTGGCAGTCTGGTCGTAGATGCTAATGTAATAAGCAGTTGGACCAACATTTTGGTTGGCAGTAGCGGTAAGTGTCGTGTATTGTGTAGGCCAGAGTGATGTTGGGCTGGCGCTTAAGCTAACAGACCAGGCAGCTGCAACAGCAAGGCCTTTAGGTTGATCAGCAACCCCCCGCTTGCCTTCTTTGGCGGGATCTGGCTGCTGTAAAGCGCTCTGAACATTTGCTGGTGCTGTTGGTGTTGGTTTTACGGCTGCAGCATTGGCGGCATGAGCTGCAACGCCCATACCCAAAGATCCAACAAGCAGCGAAGAGGTAGCTAGCAGCTGAACTGCTAGAAACCTAACTTTCGAAAATCGTTTCATATTCCCCCTTTAAATTTTGATGCCCTGCCTTAATAGTAGCGAAACAACAGTGCTTATTACAACGTGAAATATACATATACTTATATTATCTGACATAACAATCATCCGAGACCGAGTAAACCATGAAAAACCACAATACTTTTCTACAGAACTTTAATGGCCTTGCCCACAAAGATCGGGCAGGCTACTTTTTGAACAGCTACATGACTGAAGGTGGACAGGCCTGGATTTTTGATGCCCGTCACAATAATACCGATGGCGTTGCTATCAAAGCCTTTAAAGAAGCACACGACGAGCAAACAATTAACGATTTTAAGGATGAGGCTCGCCGCCTACAAATCCTATCTGAGAGTGAGCATATTATCGGTGTGGATTGGCTCGACAGCATTCCTATCCAGGTTGGAAAAGGCCGCGCTAAAACCATTGAGTACCATCCGTACATGGCCATGGAAAAGGCCAATGGTGGCTCTGTTAAAGATTATATCGGTAACGGTCGACTCGAGAGTGAGCGAGCACTGGAGTGGTTAGTGCAAGCTATGGAAGGTATACGCTATGCTCATGGCGAAGATCGTCCGGATGCCCAAGACACTCGTATTACGCACCGCGATATCAAGCCCGCCAATCTTTTAATCGTTAACGACAAGGTTAAAGTTGCTGACTTTGGTATTGCGGTTGCTGGGCATATCAATGACCACACAATTTCTGGCACACAGCTGGCAATGGGCTCGCCGCCTTTTATGGCAGTAGAGCAGTTTAGGGGTCGAGCAGTGTTAAGGAGTGATATTTATGCCATGGGCGCTACGGGTTACCGAATGCTCACTGGCCGATTACCAATTGAGACAGAGGATACCGGGCCGCTAGCGTGGTTTTATGCTCACGAAACGGTTACTCCAAAGCCACACCCCTTGCAGTTGCCAGATGGCAGGGTGGATGAAATAGGAATGGCTATGCAGGAGCCGCTCCTCAAGGCTATGGCCAAGCGTACGAGTGACCGGTATCCATCAATGGGAGCCTTCCAGGATGCTCTTATTGAGGCTGCTGAGCATGGCCGCCAGCTACAACTGGCTGCCCGCACATATATTAACCTCGGCGGGGCAGAGCCTTCGGCAAGCGTATATCCGGTTGGCGAGAATGAATCTTCGCCAGATGACGCGACGCAGCACTTGACGGCGCCGTTTACCCGTGAGCATTTATTGCACGAGCTACCCGAACAGGCCGAAGCACCAGAAGAGGCCAAGCAGCAGCAAGGGCACCAGCTTAAGGTCGAAGAAGAGAAAGAGTCGCCTAGGGAGAAAACGCGCCGGCAAGCCTTGAATATTTTTATAGGCGTGGCTATTACAACGGCGGTCGGCGGAGTTGCTTATGAGCATTTTAAGGACGACACCGAAGCCAAAGATGCTGACAAGGCAGCCGAAAAAGCCTCTCAAACAGAGTCCAAGAACGTTTTGGATACTACAAAATGGCTTATTGATGCCTGCAAGGCACACGGTCAAGATAATGA
>Ga0075366_10000483_pt1 | contig 18432 bp, 23 predicted proteins | sample EndMethybrTD3031_FD_72351 | JGI IMG/M metagenome (GOLD analysis project Ga0075366, IMG submission 72351) | Populus endosphere microbial communities from Tennessee, USA - Endosphere MetaG P. TD hybrid TD303-1 | ecosystem: Host-associated > Plants > Roots > Endosphere | place: USA: Tennessee...
TCAGTATCGAGTGTTGTCCAGCGTATCAGACCTTCTAGGGTCACTTCGCAGTCTTCAATCTCACAAATGCGTACGCCGGCAGAGCAAGCTACGACATCATCGACTATGTTCTCGAAGAGCAGTTGCGGGTGGGCGGTACGACCATTGTCGAGAGTACTCCTCCTAAGTTTGCGGCCGATACGTTCAAGGAATGACGTACTCTGGCCGGAACTCAAAAAGTAAAGCGCCTAGAAGCGCTTCCGGAGTTGCATTTACTACTTCGTTAAGCTCATCATAGTCGAGTGCGAGGAGCCGGTCTTTGTCATACACGCCAACGGCAGGGGTCGCAACGGTTGCAGCGTAAGCCAGCGGGCCCTCCTCGCCATCCTTGAGTGCCTCGAAATCAGTAAAGAAGTAGTCATGCGCCCCTTCTTCGCCTGCAAAGTCACCGGTTGACTTTTCTACGTGTTCAATATCTTCGGCATCGAAATATCCACTGAAGCGTAGGTTTTCTGGTTGTAACTGCCGCCCGGCAATCGCGGTAAATATTTGCTCACTTACTGCTTCAGCAACGCGCTGAGGCACGCCGAATGTATCATCAAGTACGGCAATCTCATCTGAAGTGAAGACGATTGGCGTACCGTGAACGATCTCGAATGATGGTGGTTGCTGCTGCTGTTCACTCATGGGGAGATTCTCTTTTAGAAGTTATGGGTAGTATACCAGGTTTATCGTTAGAGTCACTTAAGTATTCTTTGAACTGACACATTTTTTATTGCCCAGAAATTGCCCAGAGCGCTACGCTCAAGAGCCAACCTGTAACTCATCCCCACATAGTGTCTTAGTAGCAGCATACAGCACATAATGGGTCTGGGCTTCACTCCAGATTTAGGGGAATGGCACGCCTGATATGTTATTAATCCTGACCTTGCACAATCCCGCTCACTCGTCCGAGGGCGGGCGCGACACGACGCGATTGTTCTGCAAGACGTTCCGGCAGCGCCGGCTCGGAAGGGTCAATGCCGTGCGCCATAAGTACCATCTGATTAAAAGTAGACATATTATGCTAACTATAGAATTTTTTGCTTAAGAGTAAATAGTATACCGCGGCTGGGCTAACTCAGTAATGCACCGCCATCAACTACGATTTGGCTGCCCGTCATGTATGATGACATATCCGACGCCAAAAAGAGTGCAACCATACCAATCTCATCGGCCTCGCCCATCCGGTGCATAGGGATCTTAGCCATAAATGCTTCGGTCGATGCGCGCATTTGTTCCTGTGAGGCGCCTTGGCTCATTGCAGCAACACCAGGGGTGATAATGCCTCCCGGTGCGATGGCGTTGACCCAAATATTGTGCTGTGCAAGTTCCAATGCGGAGTTTTTAGTAAAGCCCCACACGCCATGTTTAGAGGCGTCGTAGTGCGCCAAACCAACCATCGACGGGTGCAACGCATCAATGGAAGTGATGTTAATAACCCTTCCGCTGCCCTGCTGTTTCATCACCTCAGCTGCGAGTTTAGTGGTAAGAAATACGCTACGCAGGTTGACGTGCATGACCCGTTCGAAAACCTCTTCAGTCATCTGCGCTACCGGCGTCGGTGGGTAAATGCCTGCGTTGTTCACTAAAATATCTACTGATCCGAATGCGCCATGGCATTCTGTGATCATCTTTTCGACGTCTTGCTGACTCGAGACATCTGTTTTTATGCTCTTTGCGGTCCAGCCTTTTTCGCCGAATTCTTGTACGGCTTTCGCGGCCGCTTCGTCATCCATGTCGGCTATCAGTACTTTAGCGCCTGCTTCCGCTAGGCGGGCAGCAATACCGTAGCCGATGCCCTTTGCGCCGCCTGTTACAATTGCTGCTTTACCATCCAAACGTAGTAGGTCCTGTATGGGTTTCATGATTGTCTCCTTATTTAGAATTGCTTAGATCTCTGTAAAGATTTGAGCACCGCCGATGTCCATCCCATGGAACTCACCGAGGCGGGCATGTGTAATCGAAACACTGATAACTGCATATTCCCCGGCCCGGAGTTTAGCAAGAGGCGGCAACCACTCAGCCATCATGGCATGGACTTTCGTAACTTTTTTCATCGCCACATCTAAAAGCTTGGGATCGTTAACTACACTGGCTTGTCCGGATATCTGGAGCGTGCTGCTATCCTTATCATTCCCGATGGTCAGAGCAACTGCCGGCCGTTCCGTCAGGTTGATATATTTCTGCGTAAGATTCTTGGTAACAAAACAAACGGTGGCATCGCTCAATCCACAAATATACACAATGGCACCATGGGGTGTTCCGTCATTGTTAACCGTGCCCAGGGTGGCCATCGGATTGTGTTCGATGTACTGCATTATTCTGAAGAGGCTGTCCTTATTCACTTCCCACCTCCGTAAAAATGTGTTCTTCAAGTACATCCATACCTTGAAATTCAGCCAAACGTGCCGAGGTGATAGTAATACCGACCACGACATACTGGCCTGCGTCCAGTTTGGAAACCGGCGGGAGCCACTCCGAAGTTTTGGGGTTCGCGTCTACCATGCGCTGCGTAATCAAAGCCAAGGCATGGGCATCCTGGACCGTAAAAGCCTTTCCGCTCGCTTGAAGCGTGCTGTTGCCGGCGGGGTCTACCACTGTGACACTTACAGCCTCGTGTGCCAGTAAGTTCTTATACTTTTGCGTTTCGTTCTTGGTCAGAAAGTACATAACATGCTGTTGCTCGTCGGGGCAGATGTACACCGCCGCACCGTGCGGCTCACCCTTACTGTTCGTTGTTCCAATCGTAGCTATAGGATGTCTGTTCACGTATTCCCTGATTTTTTCGTATTTTACTGTACTACTCATGTTTTTATTTAACTACGCTTTTCCTGAACCACCAACCCAGACATGGTCCAAGAGCTGCGCATCTCTTTTTTGTCCAGCATGGACATGTAGTAGTATGGAAGTATGGAAACTCCACCAAATAAACTCAGCCCTTCGGAACGCAAAAGAATATTTGAATTTCTAAGGGATCATCCAGTCGGTGTTCTGGCGACTACGAATCCAGATGGCAGCCCTCATGCAAGCGCCATTTATATCTCTACCGATGAAGAGTTGCGCATTACTTTTACGACCAAGCGAGAGACTCATAAATACCAAAACATATCAAAGGATAGCAGAGTTATGCTGGCAGTCTACGATGGCAAAAACCAGGCCGTCGTGCAAGCAAGCGGCCGGGCCATAGAAGCAAAAGAACCCGAAGCACAGCATGAGATTTACCAGGGCACGCTCCAAGCCGCCAAGCGAACCGGAGAGGATATAGTACCGCCTGTAGCAAAAATTGTCGCCGGTCCATTTGTCGGTTTTACGATTGAACTCGACAATATCTGGCTTTCTGAATATGGATGGGGCGACACGTTTGCTCATAGTCTCAAGCACATTCAAGATCCCCGCCTATCGGGCGATCCGGCGTAGTGTAGCCAGTAGCCCCAGGCTCAGCCGCCTTTCAGGATCTAATATAGGCATGTTTTTATGGCAACAAGCTTTGCAGCTTGCGTTTAGAATGATCTATAATAACGCCTATGGCTTTTACGGGCGAGACAGACCCCATCAAACCAGACATGCCGGCAAACTAGGCAAGCGCCCTCGGAGCTATGGCTTTTTCGGAAGCCCGCTCGCTTCATGTGGGATATTTTAACTATCAGGATGGCGGACGCATTGGTGAAGACAAATCCCCCGATGGCAAAACGGTTTATCCGTTCCCTCGATTTCTTGTTGGGCTATTGGCGGCCGTCTGATGAACCACTATCCCTTGATGGAACCGTGCTTGACTGGGGACATCGCATTGGAGGTGCAGGGTTATACGATGCCGCTGAGCTTTTCGAAGACACGACGGCCACCTAGTACCGGCCGCCGGAAAGTTCTGGAAAATCAGCGCTGCTGGCCTACTCAGGCTGTTCGGATTGCAGAAAATCAAATTCCGTTATATTTTCCTGAAGATATCTTTGCAACGTCTGCGCTCCGGCGTTCTCATCTAAATCAAATCGTCTGGCGAGTGCCCTGATTGAAATCCGCATACTCTCAAGATTTGTTTCAAGCTCTAAGGCCAATGTATTCACTGTTCCACCCGCAAAGATGCTACGAAGTATAGCTTTTTGACGAGGTTTTAGTGGCTGTTTGGGCCTAAATGGAGGCGACTCTACCGGAGCCGGAGTGGCTTTGCTAGAAGTTGTGGTGCCGGCCCAGTACTTATCCCCTTCCTCCGGTGTGCCAAGGAGTCCAAGCGCTGTTACGGCTGCGGCTACACGGCTTCTTACATGCAGGCGCCTAAAAATTGCTGCCATCTCTTTTTTTACTACCCTCTCCGATATCGATAGCCGTTCGGCGATCCCGGCGTCGCTTAGCTCGCCGATCAAGGACGCTACTTGCTTTTGAAGCGGAGTAAGGGCCTCGGTGGTAACGGCGCGCAGTAAGCCTGGATTAGCAGCGGGTCGTTCAGGAGCGGCCAAGAATGCCGATCCTTCAGGACGGCCTTCGACTACATACTCACTGATGGCGCTAAGAGTGGCATGATGTAGGGCACGCAAGAGGACTCTAGCATCGTTCTCCACTGGTGAGTCGGGCGATACCTCAACATACACCGTGAGGCCGACCAGACGGCCGGCCTCACTGCCATTCATCTCGTCCAGCGGGATAGGCGTAATGGAAGGTAGCTCGTACGATGGTTGATAGTCGCTCATATGTTGCTGTAATGCTCCAAACTTTGATACAACCAATTATTATACACAGTTGCGTTCGTTTTTTTGGCTTGTCCGGCCAAGATAATAGTAACGGCTAGAGCACACGACATTGCAAAGAACGCAGTCAAGTGCTTAAGTGCATGTTATGGAAATCCCAAAACAAATTATTGCAGTTGAATCACACGATGTGCTGCTGGATGTACTGAATCGACACGCGATCCCTTTTCAGACTTGGGGCGAGAACGACACGCGCACAAGCCATGACTTATATACAGAGATATCAGAGGGCGAAACGGCTTTGTTCCTTGCCGAGGGAAGCTTGCGCCGATATTGCGCGAGCATTAAAGTCAATATATACCACAGGGCTGGTTCGACTGCGCTGCATCTAGTAGAAGCCGTCCAACACAATGCAGTGACGGGAGTGTGGCGGCATCGAGGCCTGCATAATTCTCTTTCGGAAAAACAGCACGCCTTGCTCGGCGAGGAGCCTCTGGACGCAGCCCTCCGTGGCATGCGTGAAGAGCTGCGTGGGCCAAACAATGAGCAACTGGTAACGACTCCGCTATGGATTGATCTGAAAATGCGTAAGCTGTGGCCTGCCCGTCAAGAGCGTAATTACGAAGGGTTACCCTCAACGACTGAAACGCACTACTATGACGCATTGCTGCGACCGGAAGAATATAGCGAATGGGGCTACATGGAGCGGCAATTTGATGAATCCGGACAGCTTAAGCGGGCGTCATTCTTCCACTGGGAGGTTGCCCAACAGGGACTGCCGTCCAGGGTCTTCGAATTGTAATCCCGCCGGTTGAGCCTCATTGAACAGTCCTGCAGACGGTGCTACAGTAATCGTAATATAAGGGGGGATTTTTATGAAGAAGTTAACAAAAATTCGCAGCATAGCTATGGCTACTGTTGTGGCAGGACTTATCGGGTCAGTACTCGCCGTTATTCCAACATCTAAGGCGTCGGCTGCCTTTGACTGTAGCTCATGGCAAAGTACGGTAACTAAGGCACACGCCCGTTGTAACCTGGGTCTGGGTGGCGTTCGGGTTTGGGCCGACTGTCGCTCTTTGTCCGGCATACCCTTCCCCCGGAAATATGGCCCGGTAGTGCCAGTAGGGAGCATTTCTACCGTGACATGCTATAGCGGGACGATTGTTATCAGCCACGGGTATCAGGTGCAGTAACGCAAGCCCAGTTGTTTTATGAGCGTGTAAAGGCCTGCAATGCTTCCGCTACCAGCTTCGGCTGTTCAAGCGGAGGGTTATGACCGGCATCCGGAATTTCTATAAACTGTCCGCCTACAGATTCTGCGACAGCACGCACCGCTTCAGGGGGTGTGGTGCGGTCGCTGCTTCCAGCCATGAACAATTTAGGCCCGGGATAGTCGAGTTCGACACTTGTGGAGATGCCAAGGGTGCAGTACCGTGCGTAGATACCAGGGTCTTGCCGTGCAAGGGCTTTAGCATAGCTATCAACCAGCTCGGGGTTGTCGGCCCGGAATGCCTCGCTAAATGCGAAGCGTGAGACGCGCTCTATAAACTCCTGGTTGTGCGCCTTGGACAACAAGGCCAGCCGTTTGGTAGCTTGCTCACGCAAGTGGTCGTTGGGCTCAGGAAGTGAGTCAGCGACCACGAGTGAGTGAGTGCGGTCGGGATGGTGCGTGGCAAATTGCATAGCGAACACGCCGCCGAGGCTATGCCCAAAAATCTGCGCTTCGTCGATTTCTAGCTCGTCCAACACACGCGCGGCATCGTCCACGACCTGGTCAAATGACTCAGGAAAGCCGGTCGAACCCCCGATCCCACGCGGATCAAAGCCGGTGTGGCGCTCCCGCTCATCGCCTAACTCATCAATCAAGGTGCCCCATTTAGTAAGGAACTCGCTCCCCAAACCCTGAAAATACCACCGGGGTACAGCCGAAGTCTCACCTCGATCGTAAACAGTTAACGTTACTGGCACGTCAGGTTCTGTAGTGTTTGCAGGGACTTCAATTGGTCTTGTATAGGGCATAACGTTAGCAGCCAGGGGCATGACAAAGATCCTCTCTTAATAACATTTACAAAAAAAATAAATAACTCCCGAGGGGGGAGCTGATTCCGTTTAGTATGATAGCAAGATATTGGCCTATGTCAAATGCCGAAAACCCGAGCATTACCCTGCTATAAAAAACATACTGACAGATGCGCTTAACGCTGTATAATTAAAGTTAGCTTAAGGCTAAGATAATGAGCGGCAAACCAGAATTCGAACCTCTACACTACATCCGGCCATACGGACCGGATGACTACGATCAAGTAAGGGCTATTTTACAGACTACTGGCTCTTTCTCTGCGGCCGATCATGCGGCCGAAAGCTTCGACCAGACACGTGAAGACTATGGCACGAACTCAACGCTGGTCTACGCGAATCACGACCAGGATACCGGTAACACAGCGCTTGTGGGTGTTGTGCGGCTCTTATCAGTGGAGTCGGACAACTCAAAAGCGGTCATTGGAGATCTTGCCGTACTGCCCGAGCAGCAGCCTCGCGGAACCGGCATCCAACTGCTCCGGGCAATAAGCAATGTTGCACGCAAAAGGTCACCAAACTGCCGGCCGGAGCTGGTTCCGGAATTGCCAGCGAGTGAGGCGGCAGGGTTACGCATTGCCGATATGGCTACTGTGGCTGACGTATTCACCCGCCCGACATTAGAAGAGCTTTCCGCAAATCAGCAGCAATTGAAGTCCGCCGCCTGCCGAGCCGCCGACGAAATCTATACTACCCTTTTGGAGTGGGATAGTACCGGACTTTTCTCGCAGTGGACGGATATTATAAATGACTGGGCTCGCAGCAAGCCGGACACGCCGTACAGCCAGATGACTCTAGACGCCGTAACCGATAACAAAACCGGCGCAGGCATAGGCGATATGTATGTTGGCCACCCCCATAGAGAAAGCCGGAACGGCAGGAGATTGTCTACGCTTTTATGGTGTGCCGTACAGCCTACTAACGAAGCCTATCAGGTTTTGCGCTTAGTGGAGAGTCGCGGCCGAAGGAGCTTCGACATGGATTTTTTTACCGTCGACGGCCACTATATCGTCCATGATAAGGAAAACGAAGAGCTCTACTCGCTTAGGATTAATGGTAAAAAAGAGGAATTAGAGGAAAAAGTCACGGCCCATGCCATTACGGGCAGGAAGGGCTTGAATCTTTGCAAGGAGCTGGTCATGGGTACGTACGTTCTTGACGAGCTCCATCAGCACGATTTGCGATGGCTTGGCGTTAACGGTTATCCTTGGGTGACCTAGCCGACCCGGTCTTGGGATAACCAGGGCAGGATAATCCGGGGGGGCAGTGTCACTACTATTATTGCCCTACCGCCTACCCCGCGCTTTGTCCGACAGCCGGTAGGTGTTCCTGCTGCGTAGGTCTATGACCTCGGGCGCGCTATCGCTGGACTCTACCCTGAAATACGACCTTTCTGACCTGAGCCATCCATCTTCCTCCAAGTCGCCCAGTAGCTTGAGCAGCTGAGCAGTAGGGACTGCGAGCCGATTTGAAATAGTTTGCCGCTGCAATGCTTCACGAATTGTGTGCAGTGTCAGCGACTGTTCAGGTGTGTCCTGCATGAGGGCGACTACTCTGGTACGCCAGCTTTTTAAGATTTCGTCGTCTATTGGGCTGGAGAAAAATCTGCCTTTTGCCAGAAGCGCCCTGAAGTTAGTCTTGTCCTCCCCGTGGCATAGCGCATGCATATAGGCCAGATGGCCGGGGTGCGGGCCGTCCTGAAAAAGCTGCTTAAGTCCTTGGTATAAGGCACGTAAAGGCTCGTAGAATTCTTCAGTCAGCATGATCTCCGCAAAGTTTGGCTCATGCCCCTGACTGACCACATTTCTGGTAGTAATTATTCCGACTTGCTTCATCACATCAATTTCTCCGGCAAAACTTTCGCGGGTTTTGTAGCCGAATTCTCCGTAATGACCAATAAAGTCGGCATAGCGCTGAGGCTCTGGATGTTCAAAGAAGTAATCGTATATTCCAAATCGCCCGCGCGGAGCGCGCACTCCACCTCGGCTACGTGTGGGTCCAAGCAGTTCCTGGACAGAGACCATTGGGTAGTCTATGCTCCACTTTGCCACCAGGCCGACTGCCGAGCCGACCAAAGCTTCTTCTTCGCCGTCCAGCCCAAGCTCGTAGTGCCGGTGTGAGGGCTCAGAAATTATGCCTGCCAGTTTCAGGCTATTGTCCATGTAGTTACTGCAATCGCCAGAAGTAAGTTGCCATATTATTTCATCCCCTTGGCGGCTGCGGAATTTTTGCAAGATAGCAGCCGTTGTGTGAGGCGTGTCCCCTGGGGTCATCATTACGGCCGCAAGAGCCGTTTTGCGCTCGGTGTTCAGTACGAAATCCAGCGAACTTAGCAGTAGTTCTTGATGTGGTGCTGTCTCAGACATAGGCCAATTAGCGCGGAGCCCTGGCAGGCGGCTTGTCGTGTTCGCTCCATTCCAGCTCTATGATGGCGCGCAGTCTGCCGTCAGGGTCGTATTCTCTGTTCTCGTATATCGATTCTACTTTGCTGGGATCGAGCTCGACGTCGAAGTAATGCGTGCGGTCTTCGGTTGCTATTTCGGGCCCAAATTGATGATGCCCTTGGGATTTGCGACGTAATATGCTGCCAGTCGAAACAGTACCCAGGATAATATCGTCTTCCTCAATCTTGAGTTCTTCACGCAGGCAGCGCCTGGCTGTAGCCCAGGAATCCTCTGCTGTGCTGCCGGTCAAGTGACCGGTCTCGCCCATACTGCTCCGCAGCTTCGAGCGCCGAATGTCGAGCGGTCTGCCCTTGCTGTCAAACGGAGTTATCCAGGTCTCATGCAGCTTATGCACCTGCCCTGACTCATCCTCGTGATACACATTGAGCATTGTTTGCGCGGTAGACAGCCAAAGCCTGCCCTCGACACTATGAAGTATCATATGTTCCAGTTCCTGGCCGTACAGGTCTGGATTATTACTTCGTGTGTAATTATAGAGGTCGTGGACTTTCCCGTCGGCCCAGGTATCAATGGGTACATCGTGGCTTTGCAGCACATCGCAAAGCTCAGCCTCGCTCTTGATAACTAGCTTTGTCAGCGGAGAGGTGACGCGTTTGCTCCGGAATTGCCAGGCATCAAGCAGATGCATGTGATTCGCATCAAAGGTACCTTTCCCGGCTTCCGTGCGCAATACTTCGGCGCTTGCCCACCGGTATCGGTCTTCAGGGGGTACGGCGGATGTGTCTGGTGCCGCCCATTGTTCTGCCGAAGCCAGCCGCCATCCCGCCTCCACATTTTCCGGATCGTAATATGTAGCAAACTTGCCAACACTCGAAAAAATCGTTTCACCCGGCTGCGGATTCGCCGTCTGAACTTCATGCCCTTGGGCTACGGCTCTAAAAACCGATCCGTTTATTTCACCTATTCCTACAGGCTGCTGATTCGCCATATTTTCTCCCCGTGGATTTACTTGCGCTTAGAGTAATAAGGTCATATTGTCGCCCCACCCGAACTTCCTGGTACTGCGCCACCGTAACTTATACATAACTGTCGTCGGCTTGTAAACAGCGTTGTTGAGCAATGAGTATGGGTAACATTAACTTTCCATGTACTTTCCTAAAGTTCGGTTAGCATAATCGGAATTTCTGGTACGATAGTAGCTATGATTGAACCAAGACCGAAAATCATCCACTCAACCGAACCTATCCGAAATGGCCGCTGGGGAGAAGTCACCCGCTGGGAAGATTATCTTTCCCCTGACTTTCCGGACGAAGCGCTGTGTACGTCAGCTGGTTGTGTAGCTATCCGCAGCCTTCCCCTCCGTGAAATTATGCTGACCCTTACCAAAAGCAGATATACCGAAGACAAAACCCGTGTGGGTGCCCGATGGGAAATCCCGGGTGGGCATCGGGATCCGCTTGACCCTAAGCTACCAGATGGTCCGAAAGAATCTCTAGAGCAGACCATCATTCGCGAATCAGTTGAAGAAGTGGGTTTTGAGCCGACAATTTTAATAACCCTTTGCCTACAGGATGATCTATAACCCGCCTGCCGAAGAGCAAACAGGGCCCAGGATTTATCCCGAAGAAAGCTTCTACGCATATTATTGGGCGAAGAGCTATAGAAGTCTTGTTTTGCCGACGGACCCGGAAAATCCATTGTCGGGCAGTTTTCCGACAGAGCGTCTCAGAGAGCTTTTAGAAGTTGGCCACATGGAAAAGGCAGAATACGATATTGTAATGGACGGCATGAACGCTTGCCGGGAATACCATGATGTCAGCCAGCTCTAAGCTTGGGGTTGCAGAACTTGTAGAGCGCGGTCCACATGATTTTATATTGACCGCCGATGTTGATGATACGCTGGTGCCAATTAGGGAGCATCTGGAGCCTATCCGCGCAGAGGGCTTAGCTGGTCTCGATAAGCTGCAACGGGCGCTTCGGATGGCACCTCACCTTGTGGGACTTGGCGTGGCGACCGGAAACAGCCTGGGCGCACTCGATGCATATGATCAGATTCCGGAGTTCGACGCGTTTATCGATATTGCTACATTCAAAATAACATCGGTAGGAACCGTAATCCATCATCGTCGTGGGAATGAATTTGAACGTGACACCACATGGCCGCCCCAGACTGAAGGCTGGAACCCAGAGAAAATCCGTGAGCTGATGAAGGATCGGCCGGAACTGGACGACCAACCGCCGGAAGCTCAGAATGAGCACAAGGTAAGTTACTGGGTTGCCGGTGTTCCGGATGCCGAACATGAGTCCTACATTGCTGAGCTGGAAGGCTTGCTGACGCCGAAACGTATCGCAGCACAGGTTATTTTTTCGAGCGGCTTGTTCCTCGATTTTTTGCCTATAGGCGTACATAAAGGTTCGGCGAACGAGCATGTTATCGATACGGTCGAGGCGGAAACCGGCAGGAGACAGCTTTCTATCGCTACTGGCAACAGCTGGAACGATGGCGAATTCCTGGAAGCAGCTGACTTTGCGATCTTACCAAGCAACGCCGACACTGACTTCAGAGACTGGGCGATATCCAGCTTTTCTGAGCGGTTGTACGTCGCCAGAGAGGGATTCGCCGGTGGCGTCCTTGAAGGGCTGCAGTACGCTAGCAGGGCCGGGCTGATCAACTTTCCGGAAGCAACTTAGCAAGTATTTCACGCCAACTTTCTACGCGGGATATTTTATCGAGGTGCTGAATGTACTGCTCGATTTCTTCGTCCTTAGGCTGGAAAAGGTAGAGTTTTTCTCCTCTATTGAAGTGTCCAAGGACTTCCAGCCGGTCGTCGATAAAGTGCGTCAGGCCCAGCTCACCGGCTAGCAACGCTTTTTCCGCAAAGGTCCGGCAGTAGATAATCTGATCCCAGGTTAGGCCGGTGCGTTCGCAAAATCCGGTATGCCCTATCCATTCGCGAGAACGAACCTCGATGGCCGGACTGCACATGGAGATTACGAATGTGTTGCCGCCGAAGCGCTCCTCGCGGAGCCGGCCGACGGCGTCGAAGCTGCCATCAATCTCGGGTACCGCCAGATGCCCGCCCGCCCCTTCAAGAATGTCCAGCGTCGCATGGGCTGCCAAGACGCCGCCAATATCGATGCCGATCCCTTCTTTGCTCGCGATCATTCATATGAGTATGCGCCAACCCACTTCCTCCTGCAAATGAATTTGCCTTCACAGCGGATAGCACGTATTATCTGAGGATTATGGCTGAAACAACACCCAAAAAGCCGAAGAACACAGAAGGTGACGTTGTATATACGAGCCGGCTAGTCCAGGTCAGAGAGTTGGATGTCGGCAAGCCCTATCCGTATGTGTTTGTAGATCGTATTGGCGCAGTAACTATCTTGCCTATTATTGAAGATAAAACTGGCGCGCCCATGGCACTGACTATCGACAATAAGCGCGACCACTATGGCATGTCAGAACGCAGTTTGCCCAGCGGCAACCTTAAGGGTGGTTTTGAAGAGCCTGAGCCTGCAGTGGGCGCCGCCATCCGCGAGCTGGGTGAAGAAACCGGCTATGCACCGCTTGACCCCGAGCATCCAAACATAGAAGTGTTTGCATTGCCGTGGAGTAGTACTACAGTTAATTATCCTCGCGTGCTCGCGGTGATGCGGAATTTGATATACCAGCCAGGCCTTAAAGAGAAAGGTGGATCAGAAGAGATCACCCCAAATCCCACGCCTGTAGAAACGTACGTTAAAGGATTGGTTCTTGCCGATAAAAGGATGACATATCCAGAAGTGCACCTTGCATTTTACGTTGCCGACCGGCATCTTGGCCGCGATGCAGTAACCGGTTGGCTTGTCGGCGACACTACCGTCCCTGGAGCCTCTGATGTGCCCGAAATGTTTGCCGAATGGTTGCCGCCCTTGCCTGAGCTCGGACGCCCACCCGCATAACACGCGAATTCCATAAAATTCATTAGAAATTTCATAATTAGCGGACCTTAGTAGTGCTATAATCCTCGCATTATGAATTACGAAATACCAACAGGTCCTACCCTGGACTCTTCCCACGCGTCCCATACATCAAACAAACCCTGGTACAGACGCCGTCTGACAGTTGCGATAGCTCTTCTTATTTTGTTTTTTATAGTAGCCAGCGGGCTGTTGCTTACCATGGGGGGTAAGAATTCCGGCACCTCCGCCAACCAAACCCTTACACTCTATTATAGTGACGGCAAAACCCTTTTGTGGCAGACCGGCCAGCCAGAAGGAGAAAACGCGGCCTTTATCGCTTATGTGCGTAACCAGCTCAAGGCTCTGCATGGCGATGATTACCAATCCAAAGGAGCCTGGAAAGTCACCACTACATTGAATAAGCGGCTACAGGAAACGGCGCTCGAGCAGTTCAAAAGCCAGCGCAGCGCCATAAGCATGTTGCGACTCAGTAATCTTATACTGATGGCCGAAGACGTCAAGACCGGCCAGGTTGCCGCCCTGGCAACTCAGCAGCCGCAGGAGAGCGGCATCAATCCTATAGCCGAGCGCATCCCGGCAGGCACCTTAGCGACACCATTTCCATACATTGCGCTATTAGAAAAGTCACCTGACCGTGCCAGCGGCACATTCGAAGACACGCAAACCCAGATAACAGGCTACCCATGCTCTAACCGCAATGCTGCCAAACAGGGCGGTAACTGCCTGTTCAATATGGACATGCGCTACACGGGGACGCTGAGCTTGGCGCAGGCACTTGGCGGTGTCCGCAACGTGACTGCCGCTAAGGCCCTACTGGAAGTAGGCAGTCCGGCGGCAACAGCCACAATCGCCAAAATGGGCAGCGACGGCGCCTGCTACGCGGATCAGGAATTTACCCAGAAAACGACTTGCTATACGGCCGCTGCCTTTGGCGAAGGCCTCTACGTAACACCTCAGCATATGATGCAAACCTATTCGACACTGGCCAACCAAGGCTCTAAAGTACCGCAATCGGTGGTAATCAAAACCATACTGGGCGATAAGCAGCAGTACGTCTGGCACGCCCCAGCGGCAGAGCGCGCAATCAGCAACAAGACCGCCCAAGTAATTTCGGATGTGCTAGCAGATCCAAATGTCAGCTACCTGCCTGACTCGCGCAAGACTGTCTTTAATCGGAGCGATGGCAAAAAAGTTTCCGTCGTGAGCGGTTACACCCAACAGTCCACACACGCCAGCAGCATACAGTTTACAGATCAGTATGCAGTCGGCTTCTGGGGGAGCGGCAACGGAGCTGAACTCGCCGGCAGTCCGGTAACAAGCATTGCTTTGCCCATAGCTGCGGGCTTGCTGAACGCCACCGACTAACACCTGCTAGAATCTTGCAGTGCATGCTGCAAGATGATACTGTAAGTTTTATGCCTACCCCAGGCGAACAACCTCCCCATCTCCCGGTGACTGCTGAGCAGGATGCTTTTCTCGCTGCACTCGGACACGAAGAATTAGTTGGGCTAGGCGAGATGTTTCCAGCGCATGATACTACTTGGCGGCTTATCTTCAGGCAAGAGAGAGTTGACCGTGAACGTAAAATAGCTGACATACGGTCGTATATTCCACAGGCCGAAAGTCCGGCGTATGACCCGGAGGCAGGTCCGGAAGGCTACATGAGGCAGATTCGTCAGTTCAACTTAAGTACTACGCTCATGTACGGGAATCCGCTGATAAAGGAAGAAAAACTACAGCTCCGCCAAATCGCTGACAGTTACGTGCGCAACTACCCCGATATTATTCAGCTAGCGCGAAATGTCGCATATGTGGGCCGGGACGATATGGTTGAGTTTTTTCAGTATAATTTGCATGGTTTAGCGCTGCCGTCGCGGCTGACAGGACTATTGACATTCGAGTCGAAAAAATACAGAGCCGTGCGCACATTTATACCCGAGATTCGCATAAGTGATCCCAAATCCCGACATCATATTCGCAGCCACCAAGTGACAAGAGCCGACATCGAAGCTGCAGAACAAGCTGTGCTGGGTTTGCCTCACACTACTCCTTTCCCTGATTTTTTTCAGATGTCCCCGGCCGAGCAAGGCGATATTGTTGCTGCGCTGGGCGCTGAGTGGCGGGAGTTGTGTACCCTGATCGCCAGCCATGATCCCGGGGCCTTTAAAGTACAGGTGTTCCGCTTGGAAGGCGCTCTTTCCTACCATCCTGTTGCGAGGCTTCGGGAAGCAATTGAGCAAAATCCTGCGATCGCGCCGGCCAAAATCTGTAGATTTTTCCTGCGAAGGCCCACGACCTTCGAGTCTGTTTTGGAAGGCGCCAGAGCTGGCGTTGAGCGCGAAAGGCAGCTCCAGCAGCAGCGTGAAGCCTACCGGGCCCAACTAGCCGGACGGCAGCGAAAAGACCCCGGCGCGCTGCTGGATATAGAAGAGACCCGGGAGATGAGTGAAAACCTTCGCGAAATCGAGCGGCTCACGAGCGATCCGAATGTAAAAGATGACATACTTGATGCGGCTTATGGCGAAGAGGTACCCTTGACTGAGACTGACCGTCTTCTTATTACGTCTGAATTTGACGACATTGCCGCTAAGCATACCGAACTTATCGGCCGAGCCATATGGGAGTTGATGTCTGACAAAAGTGCAGCTGGTGTCCGGTTTGGCAAGCTGCGTAGTTTCAGCGTAGGAAGCACCTTACGTGGGGCGCACAGGGGTTATATGCGCAATCTTACAGTGACGCGCGTCCCTGTAACTGCCGAAGAGATGGCCGATGAACTACAAGATAAGTACAACCCCTTAACTATGTTTCCAGAAAACGCTACGCGCTTAATCTTTTTGGCAGAAATTAAACCTACCGGCCTTAAGGCTCAAAAAACATATCTGAGTATGATACTGACGGTAACCAAAAGTCCGCGCGGGCGCGACGTCATTGAGATGAATAGGCACGCAGCCCGGGCAACAGGTAAAGATGTCGCACTGAGCCTGCGCATGGACTCGGAGGCGAGAGCGCGGGCAGTAGAAGTCGGCGCCTGGAGAGCGCCTGCCCTTAAAACCGGACTACCCAGTCTGGGCCGCGGCGGCGAAAGCAGTACGCAGCCGAAACGGTGATCAGTCAGATAGCGCAGATCGGATATCAAAAAAGCGATGAATGGCATCGCGCATTATGAACTTCTGATTGCCGGATAGTACATGCTCTTCTTGCAGGCGGCAAGCTTATGGTACAGTCATGATGTGGCCGGGAAAGAACAATTACTCCGCTGTGTAGACGTTACCGAGGGTAAAGGCTTGGAGCTGGGACCGCTTCACAGGCCCCTACTCTCTAAAGACGAAGCCAAAATTTATTATGTAGACCACATGTCTACCCAGGATTTACGCAAAAAGTACAAGGGACACCCGTTCTCTGTCAAAGAAATCGTACAGGTTGATTATGTTCTGCAAAACAATAGCCTTAAGCAGACCGTTAAAGGCAAGAAGTTTTCTTATGTGGTCGCCTCACATGTGATTGAGCATATTCCAGATACGGTGAGCTGGCTGAAAGACGTCGCATCGGTGCTGGAAGACGGCGGCGTCTTGTTTCTGGTTATCCCCGACAAGCGCTTTACGTTTGATATTCTCCGTGAGGTATCGCGCCCAGCCGATGTAATCGGTGCATACCTGGACAAGCATACCCGGGCAAGTTCTGCTGTTTTATATGACTTTTTCAGTGAAGTGCGGAAAAATATCGACTCTGCCTATGTCTGGCATCATCCCTACGAAGACTATAGTAAGCATACACACAATTACTCGCTCAAGAGGTCATACGATAAATGCCTTGAAAACCTCAAGCCAGATTCGTACGTGGATTCGCATTGTTTCGTTTTTACGCCTCAGTCCTTCTGTGTGATCTTAAAACGTCTCATACAACATGACTTGTTGGGTTATGAGGTGGTCTATTTTGAGGAGACGCCGCAAGATCAGCTTGAATTTTATGTTGGCCTGCGCAAATCCAAAAACAGCACACGTGCAAAGAAGCTGCGCAGCCTGCCTAAGTTACCTCAGCCGGTTGAACGACGCGAACTGGAAGAAGAGGTCGAACGGCTGCGAACCGATTTGCACAACATGCGGGCATCACGGTCGTGGAAGATCACTAAGCCGATCCGTGTTGTCGTAACAGGTATCAAGAAGTTGCGAAGGCGTGCGTGAATATATATTTGCTACAAGTTGCATAGAATGTTAAAGATATACTATGACATCACCGTTTGGAGAAATTCCGCCTCCTGTTCGTGCGTATGACCCGGCTACGTGGAAGCGTACAACCTATCCCAGCCTTTCGGCGCGGGACTCTCAGGTTACAGAAGAAAACGTTAAATTAAGTGATAAAATTACCAGCATTAGGAGAATATATGAGTGAACTAGAAAGAAGAATGAGTCAGCAACGGGATAACGAATCCTCTCACCAACGCCGATTACGCCGCGATGCAGAAGAAGCACAAGCTAACGGAGAGCAATTTGTTGCGCAAATGGTAGCGCATAACGTCGGCAAGACAGCGTTGTACGTCCAGACTACACGGCTTATAAAGCCTGACGCGCCGAAACAAGGATGGTTCGCCAGAATCACTTTCCAGAGTCCCCCTGCCAAGCCGGCCAGCTATTTCGAAGATGACTTCGACCTCGCAGGCCGGGGATGGACTGTCCAGTACGACACGGCTGATATGTCGAATTTGTATATTGTCCTCACAGATGGCAACGCGTACGAATGCCGTCAGCCAAAACCACGCGATCCTAGTAAGACTTACATAGATACCTATAACCGGCCCGATCCTGACAACCTTGAAACACCTTATGTCGTAGCGATTTCGCGTTCGCTCGAAGGCACGAACGAAGTAAGCAAGTTTACTGGCGACTTGGGACTTGAGTTGCTTGCAAATGCAGCTAACAAGCATATTGGCAGTCAGTAGTAGCTTAGGACAAACGCGCATCACAAAAAAAATAGGAGGGACAGACCCTGAGCCTGTCCCTCCTATAACGGCCTGTAGCTGCGGCGCTACTGCAATTGCCGCTTCACGGCTCCCTTATCCAGCACCAAATTACTACCCTCAAATAGTGTGTCTTTCAGGCGCGTCGATACGCGCAGTTGCTCGGTCATGTTTTCTACGATGCCACTTACCAGGCGATACTCCGCAGGAGTTGTCCATCCTTTTTTGTAAATGAGTTCAAGCAGTACGTTCCATCGCTTGTCTCCGGCGTACTTATCTATTTCGGCTACCAGTCCCTTGATCTTCGCTGCCAATTTGTCGTGGTCCATGT
>Ga0075366_10000484_pt1 | contig 18424 bp, 18 predicted proteins | sample EndMethybrTD3031_FD_72351 | JGI IMG/M metagenome (GOLD analysis project Ga0075366, IMG submission 72351) | Populus endosphere microbial communities from Tennessee, USA - Endosphere MetaG P. TD hybrid TD303-1 | ecosystem: Host-associated > Plants > Roots > Endosphere | place: USA: Tennessee...
TGGGCAGTCTGGACGGCAAGCTGTCGGTCAGCGACATCGCCCAGGCCTGCGGTCTGTCACGCAGCTATTTCATCCGCGCCTTCCACGACACTCTGGGCCAGACGCCGCACCAGTGGCTGATGAAGCAGCGCGTGGACATGGCCTGCGGACTCCTCGCGCAAGGTGCGCAGTCGCTGGCCGACATTGCGGCCGGCTGTGGCTTTGCCGACCAGAGCCATTTCACCCGGGTCTTCACCCAACACATAGGCACGCCGCCGGGCACCTGGCGGCGGAGGCACGGTTAATCGCGCTTGCGATTGCCGGTTTTTTGCGCAGGGCGGACAACTTGGCGCGAAAATGCGGACGCTGGAATAAAAAGAGGTTAGATTGTCTCTACGCCACCGCAGCGGTGGTTCCAGTCTGTTAACGACGTTACCTTGGAAATCTTCATGGCAAAAACTTTGGCAAGCATTCAGCGTCAAATTGACAAACTTCAAAAAGAAGCAACTGCGATCCGTGCAAAAGAAGTCGGCGGCGTGATTGAGCGCATACAAAGTGCCATCGCCTTTTACGGCCTGACCGTGGACGATCTCTTTGGCGCTAAGTCTGCCGCCAAAACACGGGGTCGGCGCAAGGCCGCGGACCCGGCGGCAAAAGCGGCTGCCAAGCCCAAGGCCGAGCGTGTCATCAAGTACCGGGACGAAGCGGGCCATAGCTGGACCGGGCACGGCAAGCGGCCCGGCTGGTTCAAGGCCGCGCTGGAAAGCGGCAAGACGGCCGAAGACCTGCTGGTGAAGTCCTGAGCCCACTGCCTGCACCTGCAGTTCTTTGGCGCAATGATTTATAAAAAATAAGACTCTGGCGCAGGTATCACTTGCGCTGGCAGCTCTTGTTTTTGTAGCGCCTGTGTGGATGGATGGGAGGCCGCATGGATGTAGTGCAGCAGATTTTGGACTTCAATGCAGGCCGCGAGCCCGAGCGCCTGCAGATCAAGTACGACAAGATGCAGGCCGATGCATTTGTCTTTCTGCGCGGTAGCTGCCATCTGTTCTACCAGCAGCTGGCGTGCAAGGGGGTGTTCAAGTCGGCGCCGCCGGTGTGGTCTTGCGGCGACCTGCATTTTGAAAACTTCGGCAGCTACAAGGGCGATAACCGGCTGGCCTATTTCGACATGAATGACTTCGACGAAGCCATTCTGGCGCCTGCCAGTTGGGACCTGGTGCGCATGCTGACCAGCCTGCAGGTGGGCGCACACAGTCTGGGCCTGCATGCAGACGAGGCGCAGCAGCTGTGCGAGGGCTTTCTGCACAGCTACGTCAGCACCCTGTCGCAGGGCAAAGCCTATTGGGTGGAAACGCAAACTGCGCGCGGTCTGGTGGGCGACCTGCTGGACGGACTGCGTAATCGCCAGCGCCCGGAATTGCTGGATGCCTATGCCCCGGTGACCGGCAAGAAGCGCACATTCAAGGGTGGCCGCAAAAAGACCCTGCCCGCCAGCCGTGAGCAGCGGGCGCAGGTCAATGAGCAGATGGCCGCCTTCGCGGCGACCCAGGCCGAACCCCACTTCTACAAGGTGCTGGACGTGGCACGCCGTGTGGCCGGCACCGGCAGCCTGGGCGTGGAGCGCTACGCAGTGCTGGTGCAGGGCAAGGGTTTGCCAGACGGCAACTACCTGCTGGACCTGAAGCAGGCCCTGCCCTCGGCTCTGCAGGCGGTTGTGCCCTGTGCACAGCCGGCCTGGCCATCACAGGCGGCGCGCATTGTGGAACTGCAGCGGCGCGTGCAGGCGGTGTCCATGGCGTTTTTGCAGCCCGTGGTGCGGGGGCGCACCTCCTATGTGCTGCGCGGGCTGCAGCCCACCGAAGACAGGGTCAGCCTGGACCGCGCCCGGCAGTCGCTGGCCGATATCCAGAAGGTGATGGCCACCATGGGCCAGATCGTGGCCTGGGGCCAGCTGCGTAGCGGTGGGCGGCAGGGTTCGGCCACGGCCGACGAACTCATCGCCTTTGCCCAGGGCCGCAAGTGGCAGACCAAGCTGCTGGAGGCCGCTGCGGACTGCAGCAAGCAGGTGGAGCACGACTACCAACGCTATGCCCAGGCCTATGCGGACGGCGCTTTCCGTGTATGGAAATAATGCTGCCGTCGCAGAAGATACCTGCGCAGGCAGCTATTGATTTAGTAGCAAATCTTATTTGACCTGCTGCTTTTCCAGCTTGCGCGCCAGGGTGCGGCGGTGCATGCCCAGGCGCCGTGCGGCCTCGGAGATGTTGAAGCCGGTTTCCGCCAGGATTTGGTGAATGCGTTCCCATTCCAGGGTTTTGATGGAGCTGGCCCGGTTGGTCAGCTGCACCTCGGCATTGCCGGCGGTGGATTCAAACGCGGCCTCGATATCGTCGGTGTTGGACGGCTTGGCCAGGTAGTGGCAGGCGCCCAGTTTGATGGCCTCCACCGCGGTGGCGATGCTGGCAAAGCCGGTCAGCACCACGATCAGCATGGCCGGGTCGTGGGTGGCCAGCATCTGTACGCAGGCCAGGCCGGAGGCATCGCCATTCAGCTTCAGGTCCACCACCGCATAGCCAGGGGTGTGGGTTTGCAGCAGGGTGCTGACCTCTTCCAGGCTGCTGGCCTGCCGTACCTGGTAGCCCCGGCGCTCGAAGGAGCGGCTGAGCGTGCGGGCAAAGGCGGCGTCGTCTTCGATGATCAGCAACTGGCGCTCAGTGGACATGTGCGGTGCCCCCTTGCAACACAATGGACGAGAGCGGCAAGCAGATGCGGACTTCGGCACCACCTATCGGTGGGTTGCTGGCCGACACCGTGCCGCCCAGGGTGCGTGCTACGTTGACCACCAGGAACAGGCCCAGACCGCTGCCGGCGCGTCCTTTGGTGGACTGGTAGGGCTTGCCCACATGCTCCAGCATGGCCGGCGGGAAGCCGGGGCCGGCGTCGGTGACGCGCAGGGTCAGGGTCTCTTCATCGCAAGATGCTTCCAGACGCACCAGCCGGGGCGAGGCTTCAAAGGCGTTGTCCAGCACATTGCAAACCATTTGCTGGATGGTGGAGTCGGAAACCATGGGTAAGTCTTGCACCAACTGATTGTCGTAGACCAGGGCCGTGGCCGAGCGGGTGGCGCGCCATTCCCTTACCAGCTCGTCCAGAAAGGTGCAGATGGAGGTCTTCGCGGGCGCTTCGCCACGGGTCTCGCCGGCCGACAGCAGGATGCCGCTGACGATGCTTTTGCAGCGCTTTACCTGGGCCTGCATCTCACCTACCTCTTGCAGCAGTTCCGGGTCGTTGGTGAAGGTGGGCATGCGCTTCCAGTCGCCCAGGATGACCGCCAGCGTGGCCAGTGGTGTGCCCAGTTCGTGCGCGGCGCCGGACGCCAGCAGGCCCATGCGCACGATGTGTTCTTCCTCGGCGGCGCGCTGGCGCAGGCTGGCCAGGCGCGCGTCACGCTGGCGCAGATTGCGCTCAATGCGGGTGATGAACACCACCAGCAGGATGGCGTTCAGCGCAAAGCAGACCAGCATACCTTCCACATAGGGGCTGTACAGGCCCAGGTCGTGTGCCATGGGGAGCGGCAGGGGCTGGGCGAATACGGCCAGGCCCGCAAAGCAGGCTGCGGTAATCGCCACCATGGTCCAGGTGGCCCAGGTGCGCAGCAGCACGGCGCCTAGCGTGACCTGTAGCAGGTACAAAAAGGTGAACGGGTTGCTGACGCCACCGCTGAGGTAGAGCTGGGCCGTCAGCGTGCCCACATCGACCAGCAGGGCAATGAACAGCTCGCCGTTGGACACATCGCGATGGGTACGCCAGTACAGCAGGCTGGTCAGGTTGAACAGCAGCAGGCAGGACAGCACGGCCAGCATGGGCTGCAGCGGCAGGTGGATGCCGAAGCCGTAGTGCACGATGGAGATGGTGGCCACCTGGCCGAACGCGGCAAACCAGCGCAGCTGTATCAGCTGCTGCATGTTCATGATGTCTGCGCTGTCGTCCAGTTCGGCGCTGCTGGCGGGACTGTTGCTGGTGGGGGCGGGCTTCATGGCGAGAGTCAGGATAGCGCAACACCCTTTGCTGCGCGCCGCAGCCTCCACTCTACGCGCCCCACGAACCAGCTGGCACCCGCTACCATCAAGGCCAGGGTGTACCAGGTGAGCGCGTACACCAGATGGCTGTTGTGGAAGTTGATGACCGTCAGCCCTGCCACCGGCAGGGCACCGACGTTGCCTGGGCTGTTGGGTTGAGCGTCCGCATCCACAAAATACGGGGCGACCGGCGCCAGGCCACGGGTAGCTGCAATCGCCTGTACATCGCGAGAGTACCAGCGGCCGTCAGCGGCATCGTTGCGGCGCAGAAAGCCACCGCCGGGCTCGGTCAGGCGCAGCAGCCCGGTGACCGTGGTGTTGCCCTGCGGCCCGGCATCGCGCCGGTTGGCGCGTTCGCGTGCCTCGGGCGGCACAAAGCCGCGGTTCACTAGCACCAGGCTGCCGTCGGCCAGCTGCAAAGGGGTCAGCACCCAGAAACCGGTACCTTGCACGGTGCTGGCCTGCACCATGGTTTCCTTGTCGTGCAGGTAGCGGCCGCTTAGCGTCACGTGGCGGTATTCATCGGCGGCGGCATTGACCTGCGGCCATTGCGCCTGGCTGGGGGCTGGCGTGGGCGCGGCATGTACACGCTGTTCCACTCGGGCTATCAGGTCCAGCTTCCAGGCGCGGCGTTCGACCTGCCAGGTGCCCAGCGCCAGGAAGCCGACAAACAAAAAGGCCGCGCACAGTGCGAGCGCGGCCAGGGCCCCGGCAGGGCGCGGACCACGTCCGGGCGCTGCGGTGGTGTGTGTCGCCACGCTCAAGGCATGTTCTTCATTTCATGCGCGGAGACAGGCATCATGTTGTGGTTGAGGTGGTACATCACCCACAGCGAGCCAGCCAGCATGATGACCACGACCATGACGGTGAAGATCAGTGCCAGCAGCGTCCAGCCGCCTTCGGACTTGGTGTTCATGTGCAGGAAGTACACCATGTGCACCACGATCTGCACGGCGGCGAAACCCAGCACCACAAAGGCGGTGGTGGCGGGCTTGTCGAAGACCTTGGCCATCACCAGCCAGAACGGAATTGCTGTCAGGATGATGGACAGCACGAAGCCGGTCATATAGCCGCCAAAGGTGCTGTGGGCAGCGCCGTCGTCATGGCCGTGGCCATGGTCGTCTGCGCCGTGCGCGTGGCTATTGTGACTATCGTTGTGTGCGCTCATGCCAGCACTCCCATCAGGTAGACAAAGGTAAATACGCCAATCCAGACCACGTCCAAGAAGTGCCAGAACATGGACAGACACATCAGGCGGCGGCGGTTGGCGGCGGTGAAGCCGTACTTGCCGACCTGCACCATCAGTGTGATCAGCCAGATGATGCCGAAGGTCACGTGCAAGCCGTGGGTGCTGACCAGCGTGAAGAACGAGGACAGGAAGGCACTGCGTTGCGGGCCTGCGCCTTCGTGGATTAGGTGCACAAATTCATACAGCTCCAGGCCGATGAAGACCGCGCCGAACAGGCCGGTGATGGCCAGCCAGCCCAGGGTGGCGCTGACCTTGTTCTTCTGCATCTCCAGCATGGCAAAGCCATAGGTGATGGAGGACAGCAGCAGCATGGAGGTGTTGACCGCCACCAGGGGCAGATCGAACAGCTCGGCGCCCGAAGGGCCGGCCGCGTAGCTGCGGCCCACCACCGCGTGCACGGCGAACAGGCAGGCGAAGATGAGACAGTCGCTCATCAGGTAGATCCAGAAGCCCAGCGCCGTGCTGTTCTCGACGTGGTGCTCGTTGGGCAGGTAGTAGCGGTATTTGTCCGACGCGCCTGCGGCGGAGGTGTGGGCGGTGGTGTTAGACATGTTGGGCAAGCAGACGGGTACGGACGGCTTCGGTACGGACGACTTCGTCCGCGCTGATGTGGTAGTCACGTTTGTAGTTGAAGGTATGCACGATCGTGGCGACCACCAGGGAGAGGAAGGCCAGGATGGCCAACGGCCACATATGCCAGATTGCCGCGAAGCCAAATACCGTGCTCAGGCCTGCCAGGATGGCGCCAGCGCCGGTGTTCTTGGGCATGTGGATGGCAATGAAGCCGTCCGTGGGGCGAACATAGCCGTTCTTTTTCATGTCCCACCAGGCGTCGTTGTCATGCACCACGGGGGTGAAGGCGAAGTTGTAGGCGGGCGGTGGCGAGGAGGTCGCCCATTCCAGCGTACGGCCTTGCCATGGGTCACCGGTGTGGTCGCGCAGCGATTCACGGCGGATGTAGCTGACTACCAGCTGGATCAGGAAGCAGCCAATGCCGATGGCGATCAGTGCCGCGCCGAAGGCCGCGATCTGGAACCAGATCTGCAACGAGGGGTCTTCAAAGTGGCTCATGCGGCGGGTCACACCCATCAGGCCCAATACATACAGCGGCATGAAGGCGAAGTAGAAGCCGATGAACCAGAACCAGAACGAGCACTTGCCCCAGAACGAATCCAGCTTGTAGCCGAAGGCCTTGGGGAACCAGTAGGTGATGCCGGCCATCAAGCCGAACAACACGCCGCCGATGATCACGTTGTGGAAGTGGGCGATCAGGAACAGGCTGTTGTGCAGCACGAAGTCGGCTGGAGGCACGGCCAGCAGCACGCCGGTCATGCCCCCGATCACGAAGGTGATCATGAAGCCGATGGTCCACAGCATGGGGACTTCAAAGCGGATGCGGCCACGGTACATGGTGAACAGCCAGTTGAAGATCTTCGCCCCGGTGGGGATGGAGATGATCATGGTCGTGATGCCGAAGAACGAATTGACGCTGGCCCCCGAACCCATGGTGAAGAAGTGGTGCAGCCAGACCAGGTAGGACAGGATGGTGATCACGACCGTGGCATAGACCATGGAGGCGTAGCCGAACAGACGCTTGCTGCAGAAAGTGGCGACTACTTCGGAGAACACGCCGAACACCGGCAGCACCAGGATGTAAACCTCGGGGTGGCCCCAGATCCAGATCAGGTTCACGTACATCATGGCGTTGCCGCCGAAGTCGTTGGTGAAGAAGTTGGTGCCGACATAGCGGTCCAGTGACAGCAGTGCCAGCACGGCGGTCAGGATGGGGAATGCGGCGACGATCAGCACGTTGGTGCACAGTGCGGTCCAGGTGAACACGGGCATGTTCATCATCTTCATGCCGGGTGCGCGCATCTTCACGATGGTGGCCAGCAGGTTGATACCCGATAGCAGCGTACCCACGCCGGCGATTTGCAGCGACCAGATGTAGTAATCCACCCCCACGTCGGGGCTATAGAGCAGGCCGGACAGCGGCGGGTAGGCCAGCCAGCCAGTGCGGGCGAATTCGCCCACGAACAGCGACATCATCACCAGCACGGCACCGCTGGCCGTCATCCAGAAGCTGAAGTTGTTCAGGAACGGGAAGGCTACGTCGCGTGCGCCGATTTGCAGCGGCACCACGAAGTTCATCAGACCGGTCACCAGGGGCATGGCCACGAAGAAGATCATGATCACGCCGTGGGCGGTGAACACCTGGTCGTAATGGTGCGGCGGCAGGAAGCCGGCGTTGTCACCGAAAGACAAAGCCTGCTGTGCACGCATCATCACCGCGTCGGCAAAGCCGCGCAGCAGCATCACCAGGCCGAGGATGACGTACATGATGCCGATGCGTTTGTGGTCGATGCTGGTGAACCACTCGCGCCAGAGGTAACCCCAGAGGCGGAAATAGGTCAGCGCGCCCAGCACTGCCACGCCACCGATCGCCACGGCGATAAAGGTGGCCAGCAGAATCGGCTCGTGGAATGGAATGGCGTCCCAGGTGAGACGGCCGAATATGAGCTTTGTTAGGTCGAGGTTGTCGAACATCGTGATTCCGGATGCCAAAAAATAAACGGCTCAGGCCGAAATGCCGGTATGAGCGGCGCGGAGAGAAAGAACTGGCTGGGCTATGCCTCAGATCGGCTGGGTCGCGGCGCTAGCCGTCGTGCCCAGAGGATCATTGACTGTGCACATGGCGCCCACGTATTTGCGGTTGGTGGCGTCCACACCAATGCGGCTACGGGTCGCGGCATCCATCGAGGCAATGTTGTACTTGCCTTCTGGGCCGGCCACGCCGCCCTGGGCATCGATGGCCATCATGTCCTTCATGCACATGCGGTTGCTTTCCACGCAGCGGTTCAGGATGGCGTCATACAGGTCTTCGGACACGGAGGCATAGCGGTGCACCGGGTCACGGTTGCTGGGTTGTTCCAACTTCAGGTAGGCGTCGCGGCCCAGCGCGCCACCGTCACCAGCCTTGGCGGTCTTGACCCACTGCTCGAAATCGGCCTCGTTCACGCCATGGAACTTGAAGCGCATGCCCGAAAAACCGGCACCGCTGTAGTTGGCCGAGAAGCCTTCGTATTCACCCGCCTTGTTGATCACAGCGTGCAGCTTGGTTTCCATGCCTGGCATGGCGTAGATCTGGCCGGCCAGCGCGGGCACGAAGAAGGAGTTCATCACCGAGGAGGCGGTGATCTTGAAGCTGATAGGGCGGTCAACCGGTGCCACCAGCTCGTTCACCACGGCAATACCTTGCTCGGGGTAGATGAAGAGCCACTTCCAGTCCAGTGCCACGACTTCCACCACTAGGGGTTTGGCGTCGGCGGGGATCACGCGGTCGGCGTCCAGGCGCTGCAGCGGGCGGTAGGGGTCCAGCGTGTGGGTGCTGATCCAGGTGATGGCGCCCAGGGCAATGATGATCAGCAGCGGTGCGCCCCAGATCATCAGTTCCAGCTTTGTGGAGTGGTGCCACTCGGGGTCGTAGGTGGCTTCGGTATTGCTTTTGCGGTAGCGCCAGGCAAACAACAGCGTCAGGATGATCACCGGGACGATGATCACCAGCATCAACAGGGTGGAGACGATGATCAGGTCCCGTTGCTGTACGGCGATGTCGCCGGACGGGCTCATGAGTACTGCTTTACATCCGGCCAGCAGAGCGATGGCCGGCAATAGAAGCAGTGCGCGGAGATTTTTGAGTGATGGCATGCCAGGCAGGTAGAAAAAGCGAGAACACAAAAGGGTTAAGTATTTTCCCTGATATATGGAGCCATGAACTGGGACATTTTGTCCTATGCCTGTGGCAACATGTCTCTCACGGCGCGATCTGGCTACACCCATCCTTTGCGCCGCTTCAATATAGCAAGGAGCAAGTATGGTGCCAAGCATCGCGCAAGAATATCCCTCCACGCCAATACGCACTTCGGAGTCGTCGGCCCATACTCTTGGCCCCGAAAATCAGGGACACGTGGCCCCCAGCGACATCGCTGTGGGTGTGGTGATAGGACGTACCTCCGAGTATTTCGACTTCTTTGTGTACGGCCTGGCCTCGGTGCTGGTGTTCCCCTCGGTGTTCTTCCCGTTCGATGGACGGCTGGAAGGCACGCTGTATTCCTTCATCATTTTTTCCTTCGCATTCATTGCGCGCCCCATAGGCTCGGCCCTGTTCATGGCCATCCAGCGGCGCTGGGGGCGTGGCGTCAAGCTGACCACGGCGCTGTTTCTGTTGGGTATCTCGACTGCGGGCATGGCGTTCTTGCCGGGCTATGCCAGCCTGGGCTTTACCGCCATCGTGATGCTGTCGGTGCTGCGCTTCCTGCAGGGCATTGCACTGGGTGGCTCCTGGGACGGTCTGCCCTCGCTGCTGGCGCTGAATGCACCGAAAAACCGCCGTGGCTGGTACGCCATGCTGGGCCAGCTGGGCGCGCCTATCGGCTTCATGGCCGCCAGTGGTTTGTATCTTTACCTGCATTCCAGCCTCTCATCGGTGGACTTCCTGGATTGGGGCTGGCGCTATCCCTTCTATGTGGCCTTTGCCATTAACGTGGTGGCCTTGTTTGCGCGCCTGCAACTGGTGGTGACCGATGAGTTCACCCGCCTGCTGGAAGACCGCGAGCTGGAACCTGCCGGCACCATCGAGCTGGTGCGCGCCGAAGGCTACAACGTGTTCCTGGGCGCGTTTGCTGCGCTGGCCAGCTACGCATTGTTCCACCTGGTGACGGTGTTCCCGCTGTCCTGGATCAACCTGCATGCCTCTCAGCCGGTGAACAGCGTGCTGCTGGTACAGATCTTCGGCGGCGCCATTGGCATCGTCGGTGTGATCGCCTCGGGCTTGATCGCCGACCGTATCGGCCGACGTAGCACCCTGGGCCTGCTGGCCTGCCTGATTGCGGTGTTCAGCGTGTTTGCGCCCATTCTGCTGGACGGCGGCCCGGCCATGCAGGATGCCTTCATCCTGATCGGCTTTGCGCTGCTGGGCTTGTCGTATGGCCAGGCAGCAGGTGCTATGACCAGCAATTTCAGCGCTAAGTACCGCTATACCGGAGCGGCATTCACGACCGACATGGCCTGGCTGATAGGTGCCGCCTTTGCACCCCTGGTGGCATTGGGCTTGTCGGCCCGCTTTGGCCTGGCCTATGTGAGTATTTACCTGCTGTCGGGCGCGATCTGCACCCTGGCCGCGTTGCGCGTCAACAGGGTATTGGCCGACCGCGACTGAGGTGCATACGAACTGGGCGCCATCACTGCGCTCGGTTCAAGCACAAAAATGGCTGCTAGCGCAGAAATTATCTGCGTTAGCAGCTATGTTTTTTGTAGCTATAGAAGTCAGTCCGCAGCGCTGGCGTAGTTCTGTGGAAACAGCTTTCGCTCAATCAGCTCGATCAGGATGTGCAGCACCTTGATATGCAGCTCCTGCACCCGGTCGGCGAACTGACCACCGGGTGTGCAGATATACACCGTGCTCAGGGCCTCCAGCGCTTCGCTGCGCTTGCCACTGAGGATGATGACCTCCATGCCCAGTGCGCGGGCGGCGGCGGCGGCGCGTACCACGTTCTTGCTGGTGCCGCTGGTGCTCAGGGCCACCAGGCAGTCGCCGGGCCGGCCATGGGACTCGACATAGCGTGAGAACACCTGCTCGTAGCCCAGGTCATTGCCCACGCAGGTCATATGGCCGGCGTCGCTGATGGCGGTGGCGGCCAGGCCGGGGCGGTCCAGGCGGTAGCGGCCGGTCAGCTCCTCGGCGAAGTGCATGGCATCGCACATCGAGCCGCCATTACCGCAGGAATACACGCGGCCCTTGTTTTCGAACACGCGTATCAGCAACTGGGCCGCATCTTCGATGGTGGCCAGCGCCGCTGGGTTGCTCAGCAGTGCGGTTAGTGCTGCCTGGGCCTCGTTCAGGCTGGATGTGATGTGGTTTTGCATGGGCTTTCCGGTGGTGGCGCTGGACTATACCGCTGGTGCGGCGCGGTGTGGGAAGGCCCTACCAGACGGGTGGACGCATATGCCGTGTTGCAGTGCAAAAAAATGCGTACCAAATAGATCAAAGGACTGAATATTCTAAATATTTGAAAAATGTGCATGAAACATGTGTTTTTAAGCGCGTTGCAGATGTAATTTGCAGACCACCTGCACGTCCAAATCTCCACAATCAAGCTTTTCAAAACCGTGTTCAAGGAGCTACGTCATGCATACAGCAGCAGGAGATTTGTTCGACAACCCGATGGGCCTGATGGGCTTTGAATTCGTAGAGTTCGCCTCGCCCACGCCGGGCCTGCTGGAGTCGGTGTTCGAGCACATGGGCTTTACGCTGGTGGCGACACACCGTTCCAAAGACGTGTTGCTGTACCGCCAGGGCGACATCAATTTCATCGTCAACCGCGAGCCCAAGAGTGTGGCTGGCTATTTCGCGGCGGAACATGGTCCCAGCGCTTGCGGCATGGCGTTTCGCGTGAAAGATTCGCACCACGCCTACCGCCGTGCCTTGGAGTTGGGGGCGCAGCCGATCGAAATCCCCACCGGCCCCATGGAGTTGAACCTGCCCGCCATCAAGGGCATAGGCGGCGCGCCGCTGTACCTGATTGACCGGTATGAAGACGGCAAGTCCATCTATGACATCGACTTCAACTTCATCGACGGCGTGGACCGCCACCCGGTGGGCCACGGTCTGAAGCTGATCGACCACCTGACACACAACGTCTACCGTGGTCGCATGGCTTTCTGGGCCGATTTTTACGAGCGCCTGTTCAACTTTCGTGAGATCCGCTTCTTCGACATCAAGGGCGAATACACCGGTCTGACCAGCAAGGCCCTGACTGCGCCGGACGGCAAGATCCGTATCCCGCTCAATGAAGAGTCGCGCCAGGGGGGCGGGCAGATTGAAGAATATTTGATGAAGTTCAACGGCGAAGGCATACAGCACATCGCCCTCATCTGCGACGACTTGCTGGCGGCCGTGGACAAACTCGCCTTGGCCGGCGTGCCGCTGATGACGGCGCCCAACGAGGTGTATTACGAAATGCTGGACAGCCGCCTGCCCGGCCACGGCCTGGACGTGGGCGCCTTGCAAACCCGGGGCATTCTGGTGGACGGCAGTACCGACGCTACCGAAGGGGCTACAGGCTCTGGCACACCACGCCTGCTGCTGCAGATCTTTTCGCAGACCCAGCTGGGACCGGTGTTTTTTGAATTCATCCAGCGCCGGGGTGACGAAGGTTTTGGCGAGGGCAATTTCAAGGCCTTGTTCGAGTCGCTGGAGCGCGACCAAATTCGCCGCGGCGCGCTGGAAACCGCATGAAAGCCAGCCATGACGCAAGTGCCGTGCACAAATTAGACCCGCAGACATTTGGCGAATGGCAGCCTGAATTCCAACATTGGCGCTTCAGTACCGAGCGTGGCGGCCTGATGGTGCGCGAGTTCGTCTTTGCGGACTTTGCTGCAGCTTTCGGATTCATGGCCCAGCTCGCTGTGGTGGCAGAGAAGCATGACCACCACCCGGAGTGGCGCAATGTGTACAACCGGGTGGAAATCACCCTCACCACGCACGACGTGCAAGGACTGTCGCAACGCGACCTGGCGCTGGCACGCCATGCGGATGCGGCCTACCTAGGCTTTACCTCTCATCTACCAGCATGAACCCAACTTCGAATACCAAACATGGCTTGGCCGCAGGTGACGCCCACCCTCCCGAGCGGGCCGACTGGACCATAGACCAAGGCTGGGACAACTACAGTCCCGAAGAACACGCCACTTGGAAAACCCTTTACGAGCGCCAGACCCGGCTGTTGCCCGGCCGCGCCTGCGATGAGTTTGTGCAGGGCATGCGCGACCTGTCCATCGGCGCGGACCAGATACCCGATTTCCGGCGGCTCAGCGAAGTGCTGATGCAGCGTACCGGCTGGCAAGTGGTGGCGGTGCCCGGGCTGGTACCCGACGAGGTGTTCTTCGAACATCTGGCAAACCGGCGTTTCCCGGCGGGCCAGTTCATCCGCAAGCCGCACGAGCTGGACTATCTGGAAGAACCCGACGTGTTCCACGACGTGTTTGGCCATGTGCCCATGCTGATGAATCCCACGATTGCCGACTACATCCAGGCCTATGGTGTGGGCGGGCTGCGGGCGCAGAAGCTGGGCGTGCTGGACAAGCTGGCGCGCGTGTACTGGTATACGGTGGAGTTTGGCCTGGTGCAGCAAAAAGATGGTTTGCGCATTTATGGCGCGGGCATAGCGTCATCTTCGTCGGAGAGCATTTTTTCGCTGGACAGCGCATCGCCCAACCGCGTGCGTTTTGATCTGCCGCGTGTCATGCGCACCCACTACCGCATCGACGATTTCCAGGAAACCTATTTCGTCATCCAAAATCTGGATGAACTGTTGGAGCTGGCCCACATCGACTTCGGCCCTTTGTACGCCCAGATACAAGGACTGCCCGAATGCCAACCGGGCCAGTTACTGGACGGCGACCTGGTGCTGACACATGGCACCGGCAGCTACCACCAGGCCAAACGAGGAGTGCACTGATATGCAGACATCCCGTAGCACCGTGATGGTGACCGGTGCCGCTGGCAACCTGGGGCGCGCCGTGGCGGACGTATTCGCCAACAGCGGCGCCAATCTGGTGCTGCTTGACATGCGGCGCGAAGATCTGGAGTCGCGCTATGGCCTGGAGGGCGACGGCCGTCTGTTTGCGCCGGCCAATCTGCTGGACTTTGAGCAGGTGCAAACTGCCATGCAGGCCGCTATGGCCCGCTTCGGACGGATTGATGTGCTGTGCAACCTGGCCGGCGGCTTTCGCATGGGCGACGCGGTGCATGCCACTCCGGCCAGTACATGGGACTTCGTGCAGGACATCAATATCCGTACGCTGCTGAATATGGCCCGCGCTGTGGTGCCGCATATGCTGGAGCACGGTGGTGGCAAGATCGTCAATGTGGGTGCCTACGCTGCCCAGCGCGGAGCCGCCTACATGGGGGCTTATTGCAGCGCCAAAAGCGGTGTCATCCGCCTGACGGAAACCATGGCCGCAGAGCTGCGCGAGCAGCACATCAATGTCAACTGCGTGCTGCCCACCATCCTCGACACCCCGGACAACCGGGCGGCGATGCCTGATGCAGATCCCACGCGCTGGGTGGCCCCCAAGGAGCTGGCCAGCGTGGTGGCTTTCCTGGCGTCGGACGCGGCCAGCGCAGTGCACGGAGCGGCCTTGCCCGTGACCGGATTGAGCTGAGGGCCTGCCATGTTCCAACATATCCCGGCCTTCGCGGGCGACCGCATCTTCAGTCTGAATGAAAGCTTTCAAAAGGACCCCAGACCCCACAAGGTGAATTTGTCGATAGGCATTTATTGCGACGAGGAAGGGCGCGTGCCGGCCCAGGACGCGGTGCACCAAGCCGAAACACAGATCGCGGCCGCCCGACGGCCCAAACCCTATCTTCCGATGGAAGGGGCGGCCAACTTCCGCCACGCCATGCAGGCCTTGCTTTTCGGTGAGGGGCATGAAGCGCTGGCCAGTGGCCGGGTGGCCACCATCCAGACGGTGGGCTCCAGCGGCGGCCTCAAGGCGGGCGCCGAGTTCATTCGGCGATGGTTTCCGTCCAGCGGCGTGTGGCTGAGCGACCCCAGCTGGGACAACCACCACAGCCTGTTTGAAAGCGCGGGCATCGCGGTGGGAAGTTATCCCTATTACGACCCCGTAAACGGGCTACGCTTTGACGCCATGTTGGGAGCCTTGCGGTCTCTGCCCCCTTTCAGTGTCGTGCTGCTGCATGCCTGCTGCCACAACCCCACCGGGGTGGATCTGAGCCCTGCCCAGTGGGAAGAACTGGTGCCGATCATCCAGACGCATCGCTTGATTCCATTTCTGGACCTGGCTTACCAGGGGTTTGGCGAGGGTATTGAAGAAGACGCGTTTGCCGTGCGGCTGCTGGCCCAGGCGGGCATCCCTTTTTTGGTGGCGAATACCTTGTCCAAAAGCATGGGTTTGTATGGCGAGCGTTGTGGGGCTCTCTGCGTGGTGTGCGCCGACGCGCAGCAGGCTGACTGCGTACTGGGGCAACTGAAGTTCACCGTACGCCAAAACTACTTTAGTCCTCCGGCCCATGGTGGACAGATTGCGGCCCAAGTCCTCGGTGATCCGCGGCTGCGGGCCTCGTGGGCCTGTGAAGTGTCGGCCATGCGCGAGCGCATCCGGGGCCTGCGCGTGCAATTGCATGCTACGCTGACCCGCAAGTTAGGTGGAGGGGATTTCGACTATCTGCTGCGCCAGCGCGGTATGTTCAGCTATACCAATCTGCGGGCGGAGCAAGTACAGCGCTTGCGTGAAGAACACGCCATCTACCTGGTGGATTCAGGCCGCTTGTGCATCTCGGGCTTGAATGCAGCCAACCTGGACCGGGTGGCTAGCGCGATAGCGGCCGTGCATCGAGGGGCAGTAAATCGGACATGGCAAAAAGAAACCCATAGGCGCGGCCTGATGCAGTCTGGCTGATCTTGGGCTTGTCGGGTACCGCTGGGTACCAGGGGACAGGCCCAAGACCGGCGTTTCAAACCGCATCCGGTCGCGCCCATTGCGGCTCCAGCGGGAGCCGCCGTGGCATCAATCGTTGCTGTCGTTGGAGAAGGTACGGACGGTGCTGTAGGCATTCACCACGCCAGGTACTTGGCTGGCTACATAGCGTGCCTTGGACTCTTCACGTGGGCCTTGGGTCCAGCCGTGCAGGGTCACCGTGCTGCCTTCGGCGGTCACGGTCACCTTCTTGGCAGCGTCGCCCATGCTGCTGTCCAGCGCGGATTGCACGGCACCGGCCAGGTCGGCAGTATTGGCGGCGGCATGGGCCGGCAGGAAGGCACCCGCAGCCAGTGCGAACAGGGCGGAAGCGGCAATGCGGTTGAAAGTGCGTGTCATGGTGGATCCTTGTGTTGTGGCACCGTTTTCAGTGCGATGGGGTGATCTTCCCAAGCCGGGCCATGTTTTGTGTTGCGACAGCGCGCGAGCCGTATTACATCTGCAATCTAGGGTGAAACCCTAGGCATTTGAAATGCTATGAAATATATAGCTATCAGCGCAGATATTACCTGCGCTAGAGGCCTAAAAAGCCTATGAAACCAGATGCCCCAGCGGCAATACGCCATGGCCCTTCACTTCGCCCAATGAAAAGCTGGTGTGCAGGTCCTTCACATTGGGCAAATTCACCAGCACCTGCCGGGCGAACTGGCTGAAGGTATTCAGGTCGCGCGACACCACCTGCAGCTCGAAGGTGCCGGTGCCGCTGATGTAGTGGCAGGACACCACCTCGGGGATGTTGCGTATCGCTTCCTCCAGCCCCTGCAGCGCCGGGCCGCTGTTTTGCACCGCGTCCAGCCGCACAAAGGCTAGTACGTCCAGGCCGATTTTGTGGCGGTCGATCTCGGCGCGATAGCCGCGGATATAGCCGGCCTCCTCCAGCGCCCGCACGCGCCGCCAGCAGGGTGCGGCCGACAAGCCCACGCGTTGGGCCAGCTCGGCATTGGTCAGCCGTGCATTGGCCTGCAAGGCATCGAGGATGGTGAGGTCAAACTTATCAAGCATGGATTCACTGTATCTGCGCAAGATCCTTTCGCGAAGTAGGGGAAACGAGGCAAAAAACGCAAACACTTACCGCGTGTGCCGGCATACACTTTTTCTCAAAGCGGAGCCCACTCCGTTGGAGACAAGCACGATGAATGCACCGTTGCCCGACAGCATCCGCAAGGCTTTGGAAAGCGCCTCGTTGGATGACAAATACCGCCTGGACCACGGGCGCGCCTTCATGAGCGGGGTGCAAGCCCTGGTCAAGCTGCCCATGCTGCAGCAGCTGCGCGATGTGCAGGCCGGCCACCACACGGCGGGCTTCATAAGCGGCTACCGGGGCTCGCCGCTGGGCACTTACGACCAGGCGCTGTGGAAGGCCGAGAAATACCTCAAAGCGCAGAACATCGTGTTCCAGCCCGGCGTGAACGAGGAGCTGGCCGCCACCGCCGTGTGGGGCACGCAACAGCTGGGCTTCTCCCCCCCGGGCACCAACAAGTTTGATGGCGTGTTCGGCATCTGGTACGGCAAGGGGCCGGGCGCGGACCGCTGTTCGGACGTGTTCAAGCACGCGAACATGGCAGGCACTACAGCCTTGGGCGGTGTGATCGCAGTGGCGGGCGACGACCATATTTCCAAAAGCTCCACCGCCGCCCACCAGAGCGACCACATCTTCAAAGCCTGTGGGCTGCCGGTGTTCTTCCCGACCAATGTGCAGGAGATATTGGATTTGGGCCTGCACGCGTTTGCCATGAGCCGCTTTTCCGGCGTCTGGGCCGGGATGAAGACCATCCAGGAAATCGTCGAGTCCAGCGCAACCGTGTGGGTGGACCCGGGGCGGGTGGACATCCAAATTCCCACCGACTTTGTGATGCCGCCGGGCGGCCTGCACATCCGCTGGCCCGACCACGCGCTGGAGCAGGAGGCGCGCCTGATGCACTACAAGTGGTACGCCGCTCTGGCCTATATCCGCGCGAACCGGCTGAACTACAACGTGATGGAGGGCCCGAACGATAGATTCGGCGTGATCGCCAGCGGCAAGGCCTACAACGACACGCGTCAGGCGTTGCTCGACCTGGGCCTGGACGACGCAACCTGCCGCCGCATCGGCCTGCGCCTGCACAAGGTCACCGTGGTCTGGCCACTGGAGGCCCAGCTGACGCGCGAGTTCGCCACCGGCTTGCAAGAGATTCTGGTGGTGGAAGAAAAGCGCCAGGTCATCGAATACCAGCTGAAGGAAGAGCTGTACAACTGGCGCGCCGATGTGCGGCCGAATGTGCTGGGTAAGTTCAACGAGCCCGAGGGCGACCTCAGCGGCGGGGAATGGTCCATGGCCAACCCCACGGCCAACACCTTGCTGCGCGCCAATGCCGACCTGTCGCCCGCGCTGATCGCCCGCGCCATCGCCCAGCGGCTGCACAAGCTAGGCGTGGATGCCGACGTGGCTGCCCGTATGGACGCCCACCTGGCCGTGCTGGACGCGCAAGACAGCGCTCTGCGCGCGCTCAGCCAGCGCCATGCGCCGGTGGCCCGCCTGCCCTGGTACTGCTCGGGCTGCCCGCACAACACC
>Ga0075366_10000485_pt1 | contig 18367 bp, 19 predicted proteins | sample EndMethybrTD3031_FD_72351 | JGI IMG/M metagenome (GOLD analysis project Ga0075366, IMG submission 72351) | Populus endosphere microbial communities from Tennessee, USA - Endosphere MetaG P. TD hybrid TD303-1 | ecosystem: Host-associated > Plants > Roots > Endosphere | place: USA: Tennessee...
AAATATAGTTTTATGGGGATACCTGCTTATTTCGGTTGGTGTTACCACGTTATTTATAACCGGCCTGCCTGCATTTAGGACCACTAATGGCATGCGGCCTTTCCACGAATGGATATTGAGCCTGTTCCTAACCTTTTTTATTACCAAACTGGTTTTCATAGTTGTTTTGTTTTTGGGCGATGCAGGGCGGTTGCTGGCGGGCCTGTTTAAGCCGGCAAAACAATCGCACGGTAAGCCTGTATTCCCGGCCCGTCGCAAATTCATCACCGAAGTAGCCGTGTTGGTGGCGGCAATACCCTTTACCTCCTTTTTTTACGCCATGCTGAAGGGAAAGTATGATTACCGCCTGCATAAAACCACGCTGTACTTTGATGATTTGCCCGATGCCTTTGACGGATTTACCATAACCCAGCTATCTGATATCCATTCGGGCAGTTTTGACAATGTTGCGGCCATGCAAAAAGGGATAGACATGGCCAAAGCGCAAAAAAGCGACCTGTTTGTTTTTACCGGCGACCTTGTAAATAATGCCGCCGTAGAAATTGAGCCCTACTTAGATAGGTTTGGGTCGATAAAAGCGCCTTACGGGCAGTTTTCTATTTTGGGCAACCACGACTATGGTGATTATATTGAATGGAAAAGCCCGGAAGCCAAAGCAGCCAACCTGGAAACGCTGAAACAGCACCACAAAACGTTGGGCTACCGCCTGTTGCTTAATGAAAACGTTACGATTGAAAAAGGCGGGCAAAAAATCTCGCTCATCGGGGTACAAAACTGGGGCCGCGGGTTTATACAAATGGGCGATTTGAATAAAGCCTTACACGGCGTTCCGAAAGATGCTTTTAAGGTGTTGTTATCGCATGATCCTACCCATTGGGAAGATCATGTGCGTTATAACCCGGCCAATATCCATCTCACCCTATCAGGCCATACACATGGCGCACAATTTGGGGTCGAGATCCCCGGCTTTAAATGGAGCCCGGTTAAATACACATATCTTGACTGGGCCGGCCTGGCCAACCACAACCAACGCTATTTATATGTAAACCGGGGCTTTGGTTTCCTGGCATTTAGCGGCAGGCTGGGCATCTGGCCCGAGGTTACTGTTATTGAGTTGAGGAAAAAGGCGCTAGTTTAAGAACATTGATATGAACAAATTATCGCAATTGGTTTTGGTGCTGTTAATTTTTGCGTCGTGCAGGCATCCCAGGCCTAAGCCGGTTAATAAGTTGTATGTTCCATCAGATGAAGCGGAGATAACTACACTTGCATTTAATTACATTATGCCTTCGGATAGTGTTTTTAAACAACATTTGATTAAATACAAATTCCCGGCATCTGAAACGGATAACATCCGGCAACTAAAAAGCCAATTAGATACGGCCAGGCTGTATGTTTTTATTGCTGATACACTGATAAGGCTACCCGAAGATTATCTGAAAAAACAAGCCAGAAACCGGCACAGGAGCGATAAAGATATGGTAAAAAATATGCTGACAGATAGTTGGGCGCCCGAAGTGATCATCAACGAAAATCCAGGTATATTCCAACTTAAAAACCTGGCTTTTACCTATAATTACGAGTACATGCTTTTTAACCGGCGGAAAAATTTGCCGCCTGTTTTCTTTAACGCCGGAATGTTTAGGATGTCGGCAATATTTTTCAATCAAAATAAAACCAAAGCTTTCGCCTACATTGAAAAACGTGGCGGGCCTGTGGTAGCCCAGGGTTATGATATTTTTTTGGAAAAGAAAAAAGGCAACTGGTTTGTTGTATTGTGTGATTTGGATTGGGCGTCCTGATTTTCTGGCAAGGTTTTTATACCTATTACACCACAGCTATAAAAACACAACACCATGGCAACATCCAACGTAAAAGAGATAGGAAAAGGGAACGCAGGAATAAAACACGAGCACAGTACCTGGGAGGTGATGAAACCTTTTGTAAATTTTGGCTTAATGGCCACCGGACTTATTGCAACTGCGCTTATCACCATAGTTAAAAATATACCTAAGCCTGATAAACACAAACAGCCTGAACGTAAGGACAATAACATTATCAAGATTTAATTCATAACATTTTTTTTCACATTGCAAAGGCCGGATGCAACTTTTCGACCCCGTATTTTAACGGGGTCAAATACGGTGTTTTCACGGATTGACGGCCATTATTAAATTCCCGAAATTTAACATCGTTAACCCCTGAAATTAACTAACGATGCCCCTACAAATAATCGGTGTTCACAAAACCAACGATGTACATGATAACCCTTACCTGGCTATCAACTCGTTAATGTGGATTGATGACCATACTCAAAACCGCGGCATCACTACCAGGGATGTACTTTTCGACTGGATAAATGATAACGGCCTGGCATATATTGTTGACGAGCAAGGCAACAAATTCAGATTACTTACAGCAACTACCAAAAGCGGCCTCAAATATGTACGTACTGTTTTTGATGAAACAAAATCAGACATGCTGTTAAGCCTATCGGCCTAAAAATATTTATAACAAGCCTAAACCTTCGTTTTTTATACCTCAACCTTGTAAGCAACCTCCATCATACGTTTGATGGAGGTTTGCTTTTTTCCCCTGGATGAATTAAAAGTCATGGATGCGAATCAGAACTATATAATTAAACGGCCGAATAGCAGGAAAAATCGCATTTTAAATAAAAACCAACAAGAGGCACAGGAGCCGGTTATTGGGTTCAATTAAAAAGCAATTCCCCTGTTATAACCAGCATAAGTAAACGATTAAAACATAATAATTACTATCTTAGCCTGATTGACGTTGCCGGTTAACATGATAACTAATTATCACTTATCTAAGCATATAATAAAATTGTGTTTGTAACATGCGCATTGTAGACATAGACAAAAATACGCCAAAGAAAAAACGCAAATTACACATGTGCCCAAGGTGCAAAAGTAATGGCGGACAAAGAAAGCAGCGGCCATTGTTAGTTAAGTGGCTGTTATTTTGGTTACCCTTAAAAATTTATCACTGCAAACTTTGCAGCAAAAAATTCATGACGTTCGGTAGTTGGTAATTGCCCTGGTAACACCTCTGCTACATTAAAACGCCCCCTCAAGCTGACAACAATAACCGTTTACGGGTTGGCTTAACAAAAACAACCTGCATGCTTACGCCCTAAATTCAAAAAACCGGCGAGCCGCGCACCGGAAGTAATATATTTAGCTTCAGATGATATCGTTTCCATAACTAATTGTTAAGGTTAAAATAAACGGGTAAATTTTACCAATCTGATAAAAATAGATGTTTCTGAAAACCTGCTAAATTTTATTAGCTATAAGAATTTTAAAACCCTATTTTTAGCGCCGCAAATAAGGGCACCTACCCGCCCGTTATTTTAGGTTAACCAAAACAGCAATGAAAGTTTTAAAATTTGGTGGTACATCTGTGGGCAGTCCCGCCCGCATGAAAGCACTGCTTGACATTATTGACCCAACCGAAAGACAAATCGTTGTACTTTCGGCGGTATCGGGCACAACAAACAACCTGGTCGAAATTGGACAGGCTTATCTAACCGGCGATAAAAAGAAGGCCATTATCCTGATAAGCGCTTTAAAAGATAAGTACGAACTATTTATAAAAGAGCTTTTTACCGGTGCTGAATATTTAAAGCAAGGCAAGGAGGTGATTGACTATCACTTTGCTTTACTTAGTAACCTGGCTAACGACAATTTTACAACTATAGAAGAGAAAGTAGTTTTGGCCCAGGGCGAGCTATTATCTACCACATTATATCATGTTTACTTGAAGGAGATCGGCGTGCCATCGGCGTTACTGCCGGCTTTAAGCTTTATGAAGATAGATGAGGATAACGAGCCTATTGTTGACTATATCACGGAAAAAATAACCCCTTTACTGGAAAAACAGCCAGAGGTTAACCTATTTATAACGCAGGGCTTTATTTGCCGCAATGCTTTTGGCGAAATTGATAACCTGCGCCGTGGTGGTAGCGATTACACGGCATCACTTATAGGCGCCGGCATCCGCAGCGAGGAGGTTCAAATTTGGACAGATATTGACGGGATGCACAACAACGATCCCCGGATTGTAAAGGGCACGCAGCCAATAGCCCAGTTGTCATTTGATGAAGCTGCCGAGCTGGCCTATTTTGGGGCGAAAATATTGCACCCGCAAAGCGTATTCCCGGCACAAAAATACAAGATCCCGGTACGCCTGCTTAACACTATGGACCCGCAGGCCAAAGGTACGCTGATAACCAATACAAGCGAGAAGGATAAAATTAAATCCATTGCCGCTAAAGATGGTATTACCGCCATCAAAATTCAAAGCAGCCGGATGTTGCTGGCACATGGCTTTTTAAGAAAGGTATTTGAGGTTTTTGAACGATATAAAACATCGATAGATATGATTACCACATCGGAGGTGGCTGTATCTTTAACTATCGACGATACCACATACCTGGGCGAAATTACCAGCGAACTTAACATTTTTGGCAGCGTAGAACTGGACGTAAACCACACCATCATTTGCGTAGTAGGTGATTTTGGCGCCGAAAAACATGGCTACGCTGCACGCGTGCTGGAAGCCGTAAAACATATCCCCTTAAGAATGATATCATACGGCGGCAGCGACCATAACTTATCATTACTGGTTAAAACCGATGATAAGGTGGAGACACTGAGGAGTTTACATAACAGGCTGTTTTAGCCTCACCCAACCCTCTCCAAAGGAGAGGGCTACAAAAACAAAAAAAGCGTCATTGCGAGGAACCAAGCAATCCCCGACTTTGCCGGGAGCAACAATTTAGAACGTTGAAAACAACGATAAAAGATTTCACAAAATGTTTACAACCGATACCATAAACACTTTTAACCAATTAGATACCCCATTTTATTATTACGACATGGGGGTATTGCGCCAAACTTTGGATGCCTGCCGCGATGCATCGGTAAAGCATGGCTTTCATGTACATTATGCCATGAAGGCCAACTTTAATCCTAAGGTGTTGGATATGGTCCAGACCTACGGTTTTGGCGCGGATTGCGTAAGTGGTAACGAGGTAAAGGCAGCTATTGAACATGGCTTTGATAAGGGCAAAGTAGTTTTTGCAGGCGTAGGCAAATCAGACCGTGAAATAAATTATGCCCTTGATGCCGATATTTTTTGCTTCAATGTGGAGTCGGTACAGGAATTAGAGATAATTAATGAGCTGGCCGCAGCCAAAGGCAAAAAGGCTAATGTGGCTATCCGTATTAACCCCAACGTTGATGCGCATACACATCACTTTATTACTACCGGTTTAGATGAAAATAAATTTGGGATCAATATATGGCAACTGCCCGATGTGGCTATAGCTTTGCGCAAATGCGTCAGCCTGCAGTTTTTAGGTATTCACTTTCATATAGGTTCGCAAATTACCGATTTGGAGGTTTACAAAAGCCTTTGTACCCGCATTAACGAAATGCAGGACTGGTTTGAAGATCATGGCTTCCCGGTTAAAGTGTTAAACACCGGTGGCGGCTTAGGGGTTGATTATTATAGCCCCGATACCAACATCGCCGATTTTGAAAACTATTTCCAGGTATTTAAAAACTTCCTGAACGTAAAACCGGGACAAGAAGTACATTTTGAGCTTGGTCGGGCACTGGTTGCCCAAAGCGCATCGCTGATATCCAGGGTGCTGTATGTAAAAAATGGCAAAAAGAAAAACTTCCTGGTGCTGGATGCCGGCATGACTGAATTAATACGTCCAATGCTTTACCAGGCTTATCACCAGATAGAAAACATAAGTAGACAGAGTCAAGAATCAAGAGTCAAGAATCAAGATAGCTACACTCATCATTCGGCAAGTGAGAATCAAGAGTCAAGAATCAAGAGTCAAGACGAAGAAAAAACAAGCGAACTCACCACTCACCACTCAAATGAGAATCAAGAGTCAAGAATCAAGAATCAAGATAGCGACACTCACAACTCACAACTCACAACTCACAACTTGAAATACGATGTGGTTGGCCCGATTTGCGAAAGCACGGATTGTTTTCAGAAAGATGTTGACCTGCCCGAGTCTTTCAGGGGCGACCTGATTGCCGTACGTACGGCCGGCGCTTATGGCGAGGTGATGGCTTCGGGCTATAACCTGCGCGACAGGGTTGTCAGCATTTATTCGGAATAATTGGACTAAAGTAAAAAGTAAGTTTTGAGTCTTAAGCCATAATTTGACTGTCTATCTTTTGACTTCGGACTTTCGGACTTTTCGGACTTCAGACTCAAGACTTCTTAAAACTTTACACCTACCCTGAACTGTACATAAGTACCGCCCTCAACTATCGCAAAATACTGCTTTAGCTGTATAAAATAGGAAAAGGCGACGTAGGTGGGCGTTTTATAAGTTACGTAATCGTTTTTATTGTTGTTGTAAATATTGTCGTTACCAAACGTTTCGCCAACAAACAGCCTGAAACCCATTTGGGTATTGGGCTTGCGGCCATGAAAAACCACCTCGCTGGTTAAGCCGCCGGTAAATAATTCGGTACGGGTATCGGTATAAAAGTTGGGATCGCCGGTAACTTCCTTCCTGAACCTGGCGTAATCGCCAAACTCATGGCTATAGGCTGCTTCAAAGCCAATAATCCGGATATCGGTACGCCCATCATTATTGATGTAAAAGTTGCCCGACAGGCGGCCACCTACTGCCCCAAAAAACTTATCTTTAAAGTAATGAGGGTCGCCTTGCTGCAAATCGTAGTTGGAGTAATTACCCAGTGATGTAAAAGCGCCGTATGCCAGGTTAAAGTTTTTAAATGTGTGCGCTTCACTTATATTTAACTGCCCGCTGGTAAGCTGATCGCTAAGGTTGTTGCCAAAATCGAGCGCCAGGCCGGCAGAAACATACGTGGCCGATTTAGCGCTATCCATCGACATCGGTTTTGGCATGTAGGATATATCACTTTTATGCAGCGCCGGGCCATACACATGTTCGCTGCACGAACTTAACAAACCCAAAAGTAATGCTGCTGCAGGTAAGTAGAATTTTATATTCATAAAGATATTATTGGTAAAGAATTTAAGGCTAAAAATCTTTACCAATAATACGCTAAAAACCTAAGTTATGTAACAAGCCGCGTTAATTAATAGTTTCTGCCTAAAACGCCAGCGCCTGGATGTACACATCGTCAAAATCTTTTGAATAATGTAGGACATTATCCAGGTGTTCAAACTCTTCGGTAATATGTGTGGTAGTAAGTACAATGGCTTTCATACCAGCGTTGGCAGCTGCCTCTACCCCTTTGGGTACATCCTCAAACACAATACAATCCGTAGGCAAGGTATTTAAAAGCTGCGCCGCCTTTAAAAAAGTTTCGGGATGTGGTTTACTCAAAACTACATCATCGGCGCTGACTATGGCCTTAAAATAGTGCCTGATGCCCAGGTTATCCAATACAAAATCAATATTGAACGGAATGGCCGCCGATCCTATAGCCATTGGGATACCTTTTTGGTAAGCGGCCTCTAAAAACTCCCTTAAGCCAGGTAATAGCGCCAGGTTGGGTAAAAACTCCTGCTGGTATTTTTGTTCTTTTTTGTACGACAGATCGTTCATTTCGTCCATCGTGAAACGGTTGGGACCAAACATCCGCACCAGTACCTCGGGATTTTTACCGTACATCTCTTTTTTTACTTCTTCCCAGGTAAAATTGCCCCCCAGCTGTTCATTTAAAAGCGATTGCCAGGCTTTGGTATGATAGGGCATATCATCAATCATAGTTCCGTTAAGGTCGAATATAAAGGCCTTCATTATGTATATTTTGAATTTTGGCGCAAAATACACTTTATAAAAACTAAAAATAGCCACCTTGCGTATAATGATATATACACTGGTACAATTTTATTTAACGATATAGTTAATGCGACATTTAAAGTGTAGCTAAAATAATAAGGATTGTGTTGGGGTTGTTTTTGTGCGATTATTGATTTTAGCAAGCCCATTGGCCCAAAAGGCTAAAGGGCTTTTTTATTATCTGACTGCGCACTGTGGAAACTAAAGCCGCTTCTTGCCATAGTGGCGTAATTTTAATTTGAAGATTTGAAAATTTATAGATTTGAAAATCAGTTTTGCATTTTTAAAAGCAACTGATTTTTAGTTATTTAATTTTTACTGACGTATTTTAACTCCCAAAATCATTTTTTTATCTTCAAATTCTCAAATTTTCAAATCCTCAAATCAATAAAATTTTCCCTAACTTGCCCCTTTAATAAATAAAATAATGCAAAAAGAAGGAACAGTAAAATTTTTTAATGAGACAAAAGGTTTTGGATTTATTACACCAACAAGCGGTGGCCAGGACATTTTTGTTCATTCTACAGGCCTGATCGACGAGATCCGCGAAAACGACAAAGTTGAATTTGAAGTTGAAAACGGCAGAAAAGGTTTAAATGCGGTAAATGTAAAAGTTATCTAAGTATAATATAACCATTAAGCATACCAGGCATCCACTTTTCAGTGGATGCCTTTCTTTTTTTCAGTCATTTGCTGCGCTGCTGTCATTGGGCTACGCCCGTCATTAGTCATTTCGCTACGCTGTCATTAGGCTACGCCGTCATTGGTCATTTCGCGACGCTGTCATTGGTCATTGGTATTCAAAGTCCTAGGGTATTCTGTCCGACAATCCAAAAAATCTTAACTCTTGATTCTTGGCTCTTGATTCTTCTTCTCCCCCCAAAACTGGCATTGTTGTTGTTCTAACTTTTACAGTTAAATCATATCTACAAAAAAACGAATAACATGAAAGATCAAGCAAAAATTATAGCCGCACTGTTAGTGGGTGCAGCAGCAGGGGCTGCGTTAGGTTTATTATTGGCCCCCGAAAAAGGTAACGAACTGAGGGATGATATTGCCGACTACATAAACGACCTGGTTGATACTGCTAAAAACAAAGCGCAAACCACTGCCAGTGGCATAAAACAATATAGCGCCGACGCCGTTGAAAGGGCCAAATCAAAATTTACCGGCACTGTTAACGATCTGTATGACTATAAAGACGATGCTTTGGATAGCGCGAGATCAACTGCCAAAGCCACTGCAGAAAGGGCACAAAACGCAGCCGCTGATGTAGCCGATGATGCTAAAGCCAAAGTTAAAACTACCGCCAACAACTGGAATAATACTATACAAAATGCATAATTTTTAGTACTACGCAGCAAAATAAAAAACCCGGCCAATAATGCGGCCGGGTTTTTTATTTCATATATATTTTTTTATTGTTTATTTAACAATAAATGTATTATTACCCTCGGTAGCATCTACAAATATACCGCCGTCAAGTGTTACTGATTTAATTGCTTTTGCAGTTTTAATACCGACCGAAATTTGCTTTTGGTTTTTTTCCCAAACTGCCGGCGATTGGTGTTTGGTTTCGGTTGTTCCATCAGCATAAATTATCTTCACATCAAACGGAATAGCATATCCACCTACATTTTTAATATCGGCAACATAACCATCTTTAGCTTTACCAACCTTTTGCAGGTTAAGGTCGATATAATAATTGCTAAAAAACCAGTTATTAAAAAACCAATTGAGGTTACTGCCCGATATATTGCTCATGCAATTAAAGTAATCCCATGGGATAGGGTGTTTACCATGCCACCGGTCCATATAGCCATGCAGCGCTTTTTTAAACAAATTGTCGCCAAGCATATCTTTCAAGGCAAAATAGCTTAATGAAGGCTTGCCGTATGAGTTGTTGCCATAGCCATTCCTTAATTCGCTCGACATGGTGATGATAGGCTGGTCTTCGGCAGTTACTGCATCATGGATCCAACCGTTTATCCTGAAATCTTTATAAAGCGCGTCGGCCTTTTCGGCACCTACTTCATCGGTGCCTATCAAACGCTCAAAGGTTGTGGCCCAGCCCTCGTCCATAAAGGCATAGCGGCTTTCGTTAATGCCCATATAAAACGGGAAATAAGTATGGGCTATTTCATGGTCCTGAACAAAGGCAGAAAACTGAATGTCGTCGGTGTGGCTGTCATTAACCATCATGGGGTATTCCATATCCGCAAAACCCTGGAAAGCAGTCATCTTAGGGAACGGATAAGGCACGCCCGGCCAGTTGCGTGAAAGCCAGCTTAACGAATGGCGGCCGGCCTGTACGGCATGATGAAAATCTTCCGACTTATCTAAAAACGCAGCCTGCATGCTTGCCCTGCGCTGCGTGGCATCGTCAACTATGGCGCTTGCGGCATCCCATACGTAATGATCACTAATGCCAACAGCCATATCGCTGATGTCGTTTGCTTTCCACACCCAGCTATTTTGATCTTTCTGAGTGGTAATCTCCTTTTTGGCCAGGTCGGCGGCCGTCGCAACATGTATTGTCGAATCGCTGGTCATTGATGTTGCCAGGCGTTTAGCATATTCGGGCTGTAAAACCTGGTTGGGGTTTTGCAACGTCCCTGTTGCCCAAACTATGTAGTTTTTAGGAACATTTACGGTAAGCGTGTAATCATTAAAATCGTTATAAAACTCCTGCGCGTCTAAAAAAGGTAGCCTGTCCCAACCATTGTAATCGTCGTAAACAGCTACGCGCGGGTAAAAATAAGCCAGGTAGTAGGATGTAGAATCAATCATACCCTCGCGGCCGCTTTCTAACGAGATCTGGAAATGCCAATCAATATCAAGCTTCAGCGAGTCATGGGGCATTAAAGGTTTTGTTAAAGGCACTGCCATGTTGGTTGATGCCCCTTTGCTGTTAATTTTTTTAGCCTCGCCATTAATTAAAAACTTATCAAACTGCACCCCGCTGGTCAGGTAATCTTCTCCGGCATCGCCAAACCGGGCAGCCCCTGGTTTGTGAATATTCAGGATCAGTTTCATGTTAAGCCGTTTTAAGGTATCCGGGCTATTATTTACATAGGTTATCGTTTCCGATCCTTTGATGTTCCTATCCGGCGGTAAGGCGGTAATGGTGATGTTGTAGGTACCATGGTTTTGCCAGTATTTTTGCCCGGGTTTACCATCGGCCTGTCGCGTTCCTTTTGTAAACGCTTTTTGAATATCGCGCGGCATATATAAGGATTGGGCCTTTACCTGGGTAAGCGCGAAGCATGACAATGCGCATAACGCGATTGGTTTGATCAGTTTCATAAATGTAAATAAATATTCAGTGTGTCAACTTTTGTAAAGATGCTGTTAACGCTAAATAGTTACAAAATAAATGAAAAATTAATATGCCTACTTACTGGTCAGTTTTTCGTAACAAAATTGTAACATATTTTTAATTGGGGTTAAAAGTTTGGTATTACGGGAAATATTTTTTTTATTTGTTCAAGTTATTTTAATAGGGGTATTAAATAACTAATATTTAAGCCATCCGAGCAATCGGGTGGCTTTATTTTTTTGTGGCAACGAGTAAGGAATAATTTTAATCCTCAATAAGATACTCCTTAGAAATGAGCATAAACAAGTGGTCATTATCTATCGATTCGTCAAAGCATTCGGTAAGCAGCTGGTTTACTTTATCGTATTTTAATAGTTTGGCAACCATCATCAGCATCCTGCACGATGTAATATTAATATGCTCGAGCAATTGCAGGTACATAATGATATCCATATCATTTAAAACAGTTATTGCCTGCTTTTCGTCAAGGCAAAATTCATCTTTAACAATCGACTTTATGGGGTTACAGTTTTTATCAGATGGCGTTTCGCCCATGTAAGCATAAACCTCGTCCATACGGGCAATCTGTTTTTTGACATCGCCCCAAAACTCGTGTATGGCCAGCTGTAAATTACTAAAAGACGCCAGCCCGATAATGTGTTCCAGGTTATTGTTCAAATAACACTTGGCAAAATAAATGCGGTTAAGGTTGTGTAAAAACACCTGTTTTAATGAATAGGGGCTTAAGTGGTTCGGCTTGTTGTCGCTCATGTTTTTAATGGTAAATGTAGTGTAGGGTTATGTATCGGACGTGTAACTAAATGTAATACTCATAGCTGCGAATTTATTTTACATTTTATTGTGCCTATATAAGCTAACTTTGCCGGCAGATAAGTACTACTATGAAATATAAATTAGGCGATTTTGTTCGGTTTGTTGACGAAAAAATGGAAGGTTTTGTAACCCGCATCATCGACGACCAAATGATAGGTGTTACCGGCGAAGATGAATTTGAAATACCCGTACTGGCCAGCAAAGTAACCACCGTACATGGCTATGAACCGGCCGGAACAAAAAAGGCAGCTATTGCCGATGAAAAGCCTGCTGATTTAGGCACATTTGAAAAAAAAGGTATTTATATTGGTGTTGTGGCCGATGTTAAAGCGCCATCAGTTGTCCACTTTCATTTGGTTAATACCACCTCATTCCAGTTATTGGCAGCTTTAAGCACCGAAAAGCAGCAGGTATTTAAAGGTGAATTTTCGGGAATAATAGCGCCAAAATCGACAGAAAAAATCTATTCGGCGCAACTGGCCGACCTGCAATTATGGCCGGCATTCACCTTCCATATCATTTATAATACCAAACAAAATATTGAACCACCAACACCTTTGGTAGTAAAAGAAAAATTTAAGGCCAAGGATTTTTCGTCAACCAAAAAGCAGGTACCTTTATTAAACCAGGCCGGGTGGCTTATAAGGCTTGATGAACCGGATTTGGTTATTGACGCCCAAAAGCTAAAGGAAAGCTTTTTTAAACCGGCCGAAGAAAAGGTAGTATTTGAAAAGCCGATAAGCGAGATTGACTTGCACATTGAAAAACTACGCGACGATCACCAGTTTCTACAAGCCAGCGAAATGCTGCAGATTCAGCTTGCCCATTTTCATAAAGCCCTGGATGCGGCGATAGTACACCAACTGCCCGACATTACCTTTATTCATGGGGCGGGCAACGGCATCTTACGTAACGAACTGCATAAACAATTGGGCAAGCACCCTAAAGTGCAAACCTTTATGGATGCCAGGAAAGAGAAGTTTGGTTACGGCGCCACCAAGGTGATCCTGAAATAAAACGTAGTATTAAGTCTTTAGTCCTAAGTCAAAAAAGATAAATTTGACTTAGGACGATCCTTCATTTACATAATTAACATAATAGTAGTAATAAAACCTGCAGTTGAGTAAAGCATTGCAGGTTTATTTACCGAACACATTCTGCTTTAGTAAAAACAACGGCAGCGATCCATGATCCAACATGCGCGAATGGAAATCCCTGATATTAAATTCCTTGCCCTGCTTTTTCTGTAATTCCTCTTTCCAATGCAGTATTTGTAGCGCGCCATATTTATAGGTAACTACCTGGGCAGGCCAGCGGCGCATGCGGGCTATTTCGCGTAAAGCTATTTCGTCCTGGTTGCGGATATTCTTTTTCCAGAATGCAAGGGCCTGTTCATCGGTCCAGCCATAATAGTTTAACCCAACATCCAGCGGCACACGTACCGAACGTACCATGTCCCACTCCCACTTACCCAGTTCATCATAAGGGGTTTGGTATACGCCCAGTTGTTTGCCCAGTTCTTCGGTATAAGCGGCCCAGCCTTCGGCAAAGCCCATGTAATAAAAAAGCTGTTGTACAGCAGAAGTTTTGGTTTTACTGTCAACACTTGCCTGGTAGTGGTGCCCCGGTACGGCTTCATGAATAAAAAGCCAATTGTACTGGCGCTTGTTATAAGGCTTATCAAACAGGTTATAGTAAAAAGTGTTGCTATCATAGTAGCCCGGCGTTTGCGCCAGCTGCCTGCTTTCGCCGGCCTTAATTTTTAAAGGGTTGGGCTGTGCATCATTAAACAGGTTAGGCAGGTTGGTATAAATAACGGTTTTGGTACGTTCAAAGCTTTGCTGAACTGTTTTGGGGTCGCTTTCAAAAAAGTCCGCGTCGTTTAAATGTTTATAAAAAGCATCTTCGGATAAACCTGTTTGCCGCCGCACAGTTTCTATTTGTTGCTGTACCCGTTTTACTTCTGTAAGGCCAAATTTGTAAATCTCGTCTGGCGTTACATCTGCGCTTACCCATCGTTTTAGTAAATAGGCATACCATGCCTTACCGTTGGGGATAGTTATAATGCCGGCCGCCGGTATTTTCTCCGGGCGATGCTTTATCCACTCCTGCTCCAGAGCCAACCGCTCTATGTTTAACGCGGTTTCATATTTCATTAATTGGTAATCCAGCTTTTGCGATGAGCTTAGCTCATCGGCTTGGTAACTTAAAATGCCGTCCTTTGCCCAGGTAAAAAACGCAATTTGTTTTTGCACATCTTCGGCGGTACCTATATGCTCCAGGCCACTTACATAACTTAATTCGAGTTGCGGCAGGTTAAGGGCATTGTAACCGCTTACAAACTTATCCGAAAAAGCATCAAACTTTTCCTGTGCGCCGGCATTAAAAAAGCCCAGTATAACAAAGCAGAAACAGCATAAAGGTATTTTCATCATAAAAAATGGGGGCAACTATGGTGTTTCGATGATAATTTGTTGCTGATGTTACAAAAACATGTGCTTATTAACGTAAATTGTTGCCACCATGCGTAAACTAAGCTTCATCATTTTCCTGCTGATCACCGGCAATAAAACAATTGCCCAGGTAACCTACCCCGATGCCGTATTGCCCAACGATACGCCAAGGCTTTTTGCCAGGGGATTGTTAACAGATGGGTTAAGCAACCGCGATTTTACCATATCGCCAAATGGTGACGAGATATTTTATACTTTACAACAACCCCGGTTTGTAACCAGCACCATTTTGCACCTAATTAAAAAGGATGGCAAATGGGGCAAACCACAAGTTGCACCGTTTTCGGGCCGGTATAAAGATTTGGAAGCAGCATTCTCGCCCGATGGGCAAACTGTTTACTTTTCATCAGACAGGCCTACAGCCGACAATCCTCAAAAAAAAGACTTTGACATTTGGCGCGTTAAGCGCAGCCAAAACGGAACCTGGGCCGAACCGGAAAACTTAGGCCCTGCAGTAAACTCGGCCAAAAACGAATTTTACCCAAGTATCACCCGCAGTGGTAACCTGTATTTTACCGTAGAGGCTGATTATGGCAAAGGCAGCGAAGACATTGTAATTTGCAAACCCAACATAAATGGCGGATTTAACAAGCCCGAAAGCCTGCCCGAAGATATCAATACCAAATACGACGAATTTAACGCCTTTGTTGATCCTGATGAGCAGTTTGTCCTCTTTAGCTCGGATGGCCGGCCGGATAACCTTGGGCGCGGCGACCTTTATTTAAGCCGCAAGGATAAAGCCGGCAACTGGCTGCCCGTAAAACATTTGCCTGCCCCTATCAATTCTGTGGCTATTGATTACTGCCCTTTTGTAACCTGGGATAAAAGGTACGTGGTATTTACAAGCAGCAGGTTAAATCAAGAATTAACAAACGGAAAAACCAAAACGTACCCGCAGTTAAACGAATTGTTAAATGGTGCAGGCAACGGCTGGGATGATATTTATTGGGTAAAATTTAGCCCCGATTGGTAATCTTGAGTACTTGGAGGAAAGAATACTTACGAAGTTTTTGAAACTTCGTAAGTCTGGGAAGGTTTAGCCTGGTAAGGATAAACTATTTCTTTTCTTCTGGTCTTTTTAGTACGGCGTGATTTTTTGAGCCGTTAATTTCCAGGTCGATAGCGGTTGAATCGCCGTAAAATTTACCGGTGTGGGCAATATCCATTCCGCCGGTGCTTACACTGAACGAAAACGCGGTACCATCAGTTTTGCCATTGGTTAAAGGCACATCGCCATCGGGCGTTAAAGCAGTACCTGTTAATTTATCGCCTTCAACTTTAAAATTATAAAGCAAAGGGTATTCGGTACCGCCAATGTCAATTTTTCCGGCCCATTTTCCGTTAAGGTCGGCAATGGCTGCAAGGCACACCATAAAGCAGCCAACTAATAATGCTGTAGTAAAAAACTTTCTTTTCATAATTTGATTTTGTTGATATCTAAGATAAGATGTTTTTTAATTACTTAAGTTACCATAATATTATAAAAAAATAATGTTCAGTATTTTAACTTAACCACCCGTTGAAGTATAGCTTATAAGTTATATACGCAATTTGTCTTTAGCACTGATATTATGTAAATTTGATTTAATAAAGATAAATTATGGAAACGATAGTAATGTTACCCGAGAATAAAGAGCAGCTAAGTGCCATAAAAGCTTTTGCCAAGGCTATAAATGTAAAATTTAAAACGGAAAAAAAACATTATAACCCAGAGGCGGTGGCCAAGGTGCGCCAGGGAGAGGAAGATTACAAAAAAGGAAAAGTCGTCAAGATAGCTATCGAAGATTTGTGGAAATAGTTTATATGACTCAAGCTGTCGAGGACTTGAAATACTGGAAAAAATCGGGGAACAAAGCAGTACAGAAAAAAAATCCAGCAATTATTAATCTCCATTCAGGAAAATCCATTTGAAGGAACTGGTAAACCCGAAGCTTTAAAACATGAACTTTCCGGCAAGTGGTCGAGGCGTATTAATGAAGAACATCGTATCATTTACGACGTCATAGACGACAAAATCAGGGTGTTCTTTTTAAGAGGCCATTATAAAAAAGGATAAGTAAATCGGCAGATTAAATTTAAATACACTCGACACCTCCCTTTCATTTTCAAATTTTCAAATCCTCAAATTTTCAAATTCATTCCTCACCCTCCCATCCACATTATTTATTTGCTTAATTTTACAGCCGATGAAAAAAGTGGAAGTATTAAAGCTGATTGATCTGATTGAAGAGATTAAGAAACTGGATGAATTGATTACCCAAAGCCGCAAAACCAAGACTTCTGACTTTGTGCTGAACCAGTATGAAGCAAAAAAACTAAAAATGATAGGCTCTATCATCAATGAACTGGCCAACCCTCCTATCCAGTCGATGGAAAGTTACCTGCTTATTCAAAAAATCCTGAATAAATATTATCCGAATATTGATAACGGCGACTTACTAAACGACAGCGATATCGCGAAAATCATAGCTGTTATTTAGTTTAGGCAACCTACAGGCCGAAAATAACAGCCAACGGTTCTTCCCGCCCGCCTTCTTTCCAAAATATAGTATTCGGGTGAAAATGCTTCCAGGAATGCCAGTACTCCTGGTAAGCCTGTACTTTGGTAAGCCGTTGTCCCTTTTGCGCTCCGGCTGTACATAAACCGTCCCAATCCCAAACTGAGGCTGTTTCCTTGTCGGTAAGCTGGTCATTTTTATCAAGGTCGAAATGCAGTGTTTTGCCATTAACGGTTGTATTCCATACGTGGTAACTTAAGCTGTCTTTTTCTATCCCTATCAGCAACGAACTACTGCTTAGCTCATCATTCAATATCCGCTTCCTAAACATGTGCCGCCAATCATAAGCTTTAGCCTGTCCATTAATGACAACGCCTATCACCCAGCTTTTACGGATCAGCGAATCTTTATTTTTTAACGTACTATCTTTATCAATGTACTGCAGGCGGTCGTAATTTTTCAGATCGGCATAATCCGGTGCATACAGCTTATCAGGCTGCATAATAAGCGATGTGGGGTGCTTTTGCAGCCAGGCGCCCAGGGTTAACTGCTCGTAAGGCAATTCCTGTAAGTGCCGGCCTTTCAGTTTACCCACCGCCGCGTTACCGGTTGCCTGGTACCACCAGGTTTTGGTGCTTTCATCTTCAATAATAGCATTGTAATGCCTGGCGCCAACCAGCCTGAAGTTTTGCCGTTTGCCATTAATTATAGGGTTATAAACCCTCCCTGTGCGGCACATGGTGCAGTAGGTAACCAAAACAGGTTGCCGGCCTACATTGTCCTGTACTTTGTGATGATACCCTAAATAAATAACAGGGTAAGCCTTGGCAACACCGTTGCTTATCACGCCCACAACTAAATAATTTAAAGGTACTTTATTTGATAACCCGTTGGCAAATTTAGCTGCATCTGTTTCCTTAAACATGGTTTCGGCCTTGTACATAAAATCGGTTATGTAAAAGCTGCCCATGGAAAGCACCAACACCGCGGCTTTAACTATTTTGCCCTTCCGGGTGTTTTTTGAGTAAAACTTAAACAGGTACCAAACAATAAAGATAGCACCTATAAGGCGTAGCGGGTTTACAATTTTTTCAAGGTAGTAGCATACCGTGATAGCATTCAAGTCCTGGCTTCCCGGAAAAGGCATGAGCAGGTAGGCATGTACCAGGCCAGGTACAAGCAGCAAAATAATTCCCATCCAAAATATCCACGGCCTGTGTATATATCTTTTCATTTAATAAATGCCCGAATATGCCACTCTGTCGTTTAAAACAATAAGCGCAACAATTGAAATACAAGGTTTTATAATCGACCCTAATTTATCTAAAAAATTAAATAAACAACAAGCTATTGCAAATTATTATTG
>Ga0075366_10000486_pt1 | contig 18359 bp, 6 predicted proteins | sample EndMethybrTD3031_FD_72351 | JGI IMG/M metagenome (GOLD analysis project Ga0075366, IMG submission 72351) | Populus endosphere microbial communities from Tennessee, USA - Endosphere MetaG P. TD hybrid TD303-1 | ecosystem: Host-associated > Plants > Roots > Endosphere | place: USA: Tennessee...
CTATAGATAAGCCTGTTATATTGATAATGGAAAACGCCTTATGCTTCCAAAGATTACGCAAAGCGATTTTAATATAGTTTTTTATCATTTTATTTGGTCATTAGTCATTTCGTTGCACTGTCATTAGTCATTGGGATGATTGGCTTCCTGCTAACTGAAAACTGCCTGCTGCCAACTGCCTATTCGCTTCTTAAACTTTTAACCGGGTTGGCTATCGCGGCTTTTACGGATTGAAAACTTACCGTTGCAAAGGCTATGACTACCGAAACTCCGCCGGCTATGGCAAACACCCACCAATCGATATTAATGCGGTAGGCAAAATCCTGTAGCCATTTGCTCATGGCGAAAAAGGCTATGGGCCAGGCTATTATATTGGCTATAAAAACCAGTTTAATAAAGTGGCTTGATAGTAATAACACAATATTTTGAACAGAGGCACCCAATACTTTGCGAACGCCAATCTCCTTGATCCGTTTCTCGGCCGAGTATGAGGCCAGGCCAAATAAACCTAAACAGGATATGATGATGATAAGCCCGGCAAGTATACTTACCACGTTGCTTACCTGGTTATCTACCCGGTAAACTTCGGCAAAATGATCATCTAAAAACTGGTATTCGAATGGGATATCAGGAAATGTGTTTGTCCATGTAGTTTTAATAAAAGCAAGGGCTTCGGCGGTCCTGGCACCATTAATTTTAACAGACATGGTACTAAAGCCCCACTCCTGCTGATTTAGCATAAACATGGTTTCAATTTTGTAATGAAGCGAGTTGAAATTGAAATCCTTCGCAATTCCTGTTATCCGCCCCAAGGAGTCGTACCCGAACCGCTGGCCAAGCAACGATGTCATCGGCATATTTTTGTGATCTTTTAACAGTTCCTTTGCCAGTGCTTCGTTAATAATGTACTCTTTACCATTAGCTGTTTTCTCTTTAGAAAAATTGCCGCCGGCTACCAGCTTCATCTTGTAAAAATTAAGATAATCATGATCTACAATCAGTTGGGTTGTCGCAAGTTCTCGTACAGGAGAATCGTTCATTTTAAAACTAACCCCCGACTGATCTAAATGGCTTCCCAATTGATCCTGCGATCCGGTGACACCCTGTATGAGCGAGTTATTTAACAATTCATCTTTAATAAGCGCATATTTTGCCGGCGTAACCAAATTAAGCGGAACATTCACTACCTGGTCGCGGCTAAAGCCGGGATCTTTTTTCTGCATAAAACGCAATTGCTTAACAACAAATATGGTAGCTATCATTAACACAATAGCGCTGGTAAACTGGCCAACTACCAGGATGTTACGCAATGACCCTTTGTTTTTCCCTGTTTCTACAGATCCCTTTAACACTTTAACCGGCTGGAAAGAAGAAAGGAACAATGCGGGGTAGATACCCGAAACCAAACCGATGAAAATGGTTGCAATAAAAACAACGGCTATAAGGCCCCAGTTATTTGTTATCGGCAAACTGATATCGCGCTGGCTCAGGGCGTTAATGTAGGGCAATGCGATGGAAACAAACACGGCTGCAAATACAAGCGCTATTAATGATAGCAGCACAGTTTCGCCTAAAAACTGGAAAGCCAGCTGGAAGCGCTGGGCGCCAATCGACTTCCTCACCCCTACTTCCTTAGCCCGCTCCGCCGATCTTGCTGTAGATAAATTGATAAAATTCACACATGCTATCACCAGCACAATCAGTGCTATAACAGCAAACAGGTTAGTGAGCTTTTGATCAAATTTTTGGTAGTTGATATAATCCAGCCCTATATCGGCCGAGTTTGAATGCACATCTTTTAGCGATAACAGGAACAGGTCATAGAATTTCCAGTTATCTTTTTTCATGTATTTTTTTTGATAGGCCGGAAACTTCTTTTCAAGCGCTTTCACATCAGTACCAGGTGCAAGCTCAAAATAAGTGTTTAGCCAATTACCGCCCCATGCATTAAACATCCATGGTTTCATGATGGTATTGAATGAAAACAAAGCATCAAATTGCAGCTGGGAATTTTTTGGCACTTTGGCCAATATGCCGGTTACCGCGTAGCTTGTGGTGTCATCGCCGTAGTGGGTAATGGTTTTGCCCATCGGATCCTGGTTGCCAAATATTTTTTGCGCGGTTTCCTGTGTCAGCAAAACGCTGTGTGGTTTTAATAATGCTGTCTTCCGGTCGCCCGCAATCAGCTTAAAATTAAAAATGTCCATAAAAGTGGAGTCGACAAAAAATACCTGCGGCGAAAACATTTTCTTTTGCCCGTAAGTAACCTGGTATTTTTGCTGCCAGCGTACCCGTGTAAAATTCTTGATTTCAGGAAACTCACTTTTTAGCGTAGGCCCCATCGGGAACATGGATAGCGCTACTTTTTGCGAAGCCGTCATCCCCGGAAATTTCTGCACCTCATTTAGGCGATAGATATTTTTGGTATGCAGGCTGTCAAAACTCTTTTCGTAAAGCACAAAAAGCATAATAACTATACAAGCAGCCATCCCGATAGAAAGGCCAATAATATTGATGGCCGAAAAAACCTTGTTCTTCCAGATATTCCGCCACGCTATTTTAAAGTAATTCCGTATCATATTATTGGTTCATTGGTTCACTGGTTCATTAGTTCATTGGTGCAAAGTTCATTGGTTTACTGATTAATTAGCAAATGTGGGAATAACGGTCGGCAGTTTTAATCCACTAGCACCTCCCGATTCAACTAGACAAGTACCAATGAACTAATGAACCAGTGAACCAATGAACATATCTATTCGCTCCTTAAACTTTTTACCGGGTTGGCCAGCGCGGCCAATACCGACCGGTAGCTTACGGTTATTGCCGCTATCACAAAGGTGAATAGTATCGATTCAAAGAAAATTTCGGGCCCGATAGATATCCTGTATTGAAAATCTTTGAGGTAATTGTGCATGGCCCAATAAGCTAATGGCGACGCGATAACAAACGCTATCAGCAATAAAATGGAAAACTCTTTGCCAAAAACCCAAAGTACAGATGTTATGCTTGCGCCCAGAACTTTACGTACGCCAATTTCTTTTGTTTTGCGTACAGCCATAAACGATACCAAACCATACAAACCAAGGCAACCAATGGCGATAGCGATACCTGCAAAAGCCTCAATCAGGGTCAGTAGGATATTATCCAGCTCGTAAAATTTCTTGATGTTATCATCCAGGAACTGGTACGAGTAAAACTCTTCGGGGAAGCTCTGGTTCCATACCTTTTCAAACGAGGCTAACGATGCCTTGGCATTACGCATATTCATTTTAATAGCCACGGTTGAATAATTTTTATAATTTGGCATGATGCATACCGGCGAAATTTCGTTGTGGAAAGAATAGTTGTAAAAGTCCTTTACAACGCCCACTATTGGCGCTGTTGTGCCTTTACCGTTAATTGATAGCATTTTACCAATCAAATCCTGCGGTTTCATGTTTAGTTTTTTGGCTACCATCTCATTTACCACAAACTCGCGTGTGGTATCTGAAGGGAAGAAATTACGGCCGGCAACCAATTTCAATCCAAAGGTTGAAATGTAATTTTCATCTGCCGATTTAACATTGATACTCCAATGTTCTTCTTCCGGGCGATGGTCGAAATTAACCCCGGTGCTGTTATTGGATTGTGAAGCGGGCGGCCTGAAGCAATAAGTTACTTTTTCGACACCCTGAATTTGGTTTAACTGATTTTTCAAGGTGCTTAAAATGGCCTTATCGTCATTTTTAGGAATAGGTATCATTACAATGGCATCCTTGTTAAAACCCAGGTCGGCGGTTTGCGAGTAGTGCAACTGTGATACGATGATGATAGTGCCGATAATCAAAACCTGCGAAATGGTAAACTGGGTAACTACCAGCACCCTGCGGAGTGAAAATCCACCAATATCTTTTTGCGAAAGTTTGCTTTTGAGCGCCTGGATAGGCTGAAACCTTGCCAGCACCAAACCCGGATATGAACCCGATAAAAATACAACCGCAATACCAATCAATATAATAAATATACCCAGCGCCGTTTTATCAAACTGCATTTCTGATTGAAACAAGTGATTGATAGCAGGTAACGCTATATATGATAATGCCACCGCAACCAATATGGCCGCTGTAGTTATTAAAGTTGTTTCGGCTATAAACTGCCAAAACAGCTGGCTGGGCATGCTGCCCAATACTTTACGTACACCAACCTCTTTTGCGCGGTTAAGCGCCTGGGCTGTTGCCAGGTTAACAAAATTTACACTTGCCGTAATAATCAGGAACAAGCCGATAAAAAATAGCGCCCAAAGATATTTTTTATCAGCATAGCCATTTAACTCGGCATTAAAGTGCATATCATTAAGCGGCTGAAGTTTAAAAAACCAAACTTTTAAATCGCGGCCGGTATAATGTTTTTTTATAAGCTGGGCGGTTACCGCATTGACCTGGGCCTGGGTTACCCCTTTTTTTAACTTGGTAAAGGCCTCGCTGCCGCTGTACACACCACCCCAGTTCTCTTCCCGCCGTTTATTGCCGGTATACTCGTCCATGTTGCCGTACGATACATAAATTTGCTGCCGGCGATCTGTATTGTTGGGTAAATCTTTTAAAATACCGGTAATGGTAAAATTGACTTTATTATCCAGGCGGAAGACTTTGCCAATGGCATTATCGTTGCCAAAATATTTCTGCGCTATTTTTTGGGTAACCAACGCTTCGCCGGGCGCTACCAGCATTTTCTTTTTATCGCCCTTAATTAGCGGAAAGTTTAAAATGTCAAAATATTCGGGCTCCGTAAAGGCCACACCGTCTTCTTCCTGGAATTTTTTGACCTCATTGCCTTTTGTTATGGTGATAAGTGTGCCGGTGAAGTTAATTACCCTCGCGGTTTTTTCGCCGATAGTAAAGTCATTCCTGAAAGCCTTTCCTAAAGGCTGCGGCACACCATTTGATTTTCCGATGCCATCATCATGCCACTCGGTGTATAAACGATATATCCTGTCCGAATCCTTATGAAAGGTATCGAAACTGAGGTGATAGGTAACCAGCGTGAATATTAATATCCCGCAGGCAATACCCAACGCCAAACCAATAACACTGATAGCAGCATAGGCCTTGTTGCGCTTTAAATTACGCCAGGCAATTTTAATGTAGTTTTTTATCATGATTGTTCAGTAGTTCAATTGTTCATTAATTCTTTTGTGTCTGCAGCTCACATACAGTGCTTCATTAAAGTAAACTGTCGCCGCACACTCACCACTCACCACTACTCGCTTCGCAAACTTTTTACCGGGTTGGCCAGCGCGGCACGCACGGCTTTGTACCCTACGGTAACCCAGGCAATAACCACTGATGTAGCGATAGCCAAAAGGAATACCCAGGCACTCATCGAAATACGGTAAGCAAAATTCTGGAGCCAGCCGGTCATCACGTACCAGGCCAAAGGCATAGCAATTACAAATGATATAATGATAAGTACAATAAATTCCTTGGAAAACAGGTAAACAATGCTGCTTACCGACGCCCCTAGCACTTTGCGGATGCCAACTTCTTTGGTGCGCTGTACGGCCATAAATGATACCAGGCCGTATAAGCCAAGGCATGATATAAAAATGGCTATACCAGCAAATATTTTGTAAACCATCGCCATCTGGTTTTCTGCCTGGTAAAATTTGGCAATGTTATCATCAAGAAAATAGCCATTGTAAGCATACTCGGGATAATTATTTTCCCACATTTTTTGAAGCTCGGCAACCGTTTTGTTCAGGTTTTTAGTTTGTATTTTAATGGCCACGTTGCCTTCAAACTTTTTAGCGGGGCTAATGACTATAGGTTTCACTGTTTCGCGTAGCGAGTTTGTTTTAAAATCTTTAACAACGCCCGATATTGGCATCCATTTGCCGCCGCCCCCAAACTGTACAGTTTTACCAATGGCGTTTTCTGCATTCTGGATGCCTAACTTGTGAATAAATGTTTCGTTAACAACTACCTGCTTGGCGGTATCGCTTACATCATAACCTTTACCGGCAACAAACTGCAGCCCGAAAGTTTTAAAGTAATCGGCATCGCCAAATTTTAAATAAGTGTTAAAGCCATTATCCTTTTTCCTGTTATTGAAATTAAAATTAGTGCCCCAGTTATTTTCTGACGATGGCGCATCCGAATTAAAGCTTACCGACTTCACAGCGGCGTTTTGCATCAGTTGTTGCCTGTACGATATCATTTTGCCCAGGCTAATGCTATCGGTATAGCCCGGAATAATGAGTACCGCCTCTTTGTTAAAGCCCAGGTCGGCTTTATTTACATAATCCATCTGGTTTATAGCCACTATCGTACCAATGATTAATAATTGTGAGATGGCAAATTGTGCAACTACCAAAGCCCGACGCAGCGGAATGCCGCCGATAGAAGCAGCTGTAATTTTGTTTTTTAAAGCCAATACCGGTTTAAAGCCCGATACCACCATTGCCGGATAAATTCCGGATAGCAGGATAACTATTACCATTACAGCCGCCACAAAAAGCAGGTTTTCGGTGGTAAACAAACCTATGCTTTCGGGTACATTGGCTATGTTTTTAAGTTGGGGCATCGCAAATTTGGCTACCGCCAATGCCAGCACTACCGAAAAAAAGACAACTAGGGTAGTCTCGCCTATAACCTGGCCAATCAGTTGTTTACGTGTACTGCCTAATACCTTACGGATACCAACCTCTTTGGATCGGCCAACCGATTGCGCTGTTGACAGGTTTATAAAATTGATGGATGCCATTATAATGATCAATATGGCTATTAGTGACAGTGTACGCAAGGTGGCGTAGCTCATGGTATGATCGGCAAGCGGGTTGCCAAAACGGGTATCAAAATGAAAAAGGGATAAGGGCTGGGCCAGTAAAGTGGTTTTAGAAGTTTCGGTTTTGAAATGTTTTATAGAGAAGGTTTTGAGTTGCGCACCTATATTATCGGCACTCATGTTTGGAGTAAACAACATAAATACCTGGTGGTTGCTACTGGTCGATCCCCATTCGTCGCTATAGTTATAATCTTTACCATGCGCTTTCCATGATACAAACGATACCATTATTTTAAACGGAAAATCGCTGTTTACAGGCGCGTCTTCAATAACGCCGGCAATTTTCAGCGTCATGACATTATCCATTTTAAGGGTTTTGCCAATCACATTTTTCCAGTCGCCAAAGTATTTATTAGCAGTGCTTTTATCAATTACCGCCATATGAGGATCTTTTAAGACCGAGGCGCTACCGGCAAGCCACTTTGAACTGAAAATATCAAAAAACTGCGGTTCAATAAACACAACGCCCAATTCTTCGGTAAATTTTTTATCCCCGGTTCCATTACCCGATTCATCGGGAACGGTGATCTGGCTGCCATAGCTGCTGTTTAAGGCCGCTACTTTGGCCTGCGGAAAGTCTAAACGGAGCGCCTCGGTAGCAGGTACAGCAATACCGGGATTGTAATTAAGGTCGACTTCGTGCTTGTGCTGGGTTACTACATGGTAAATGTTTTTGTAATTGGGCTGAAATTTATCAAAGCTCAATTCAAAATTGATGATAACAAAAATGAGCAGGCAAGCCGCTATGCCAACAGTCAGGCCGGCTATGTTGATACTTGAATAAGCCTTATGTCTTACAATATTACGCCACGCTATTTTGATGTAATTTTTGATCATGTGATATGCAGATTTGTACACATGGTTTAAAACACATACCAAAACTTTAAATACCTGATAATCAACAATGTAATTTATGTCAAAATTACTAACATGTTCGTAAGCGTAACAGTAAGTGTACGGTAATGATACAGTGTGATTTGGTTATTCTTTAACCTGTTTTTTAATGATAGTTTAGGCATGGTTAACGTTTGGCTTTAGCTAAGGCTTCAGTTATATCTGACAGATAAACCTGGTCTGGTTCTTCTTTATATGGATCTGCCCGATGATAGCCGGTTTTGACGTACAACTCAAGGGGTAAATATAATATCGCCAACCTGGTTTGGTAAATTAGCGGCATCCGGCAGTTTATCCTGGGCAAAGAGATTGTAGGCGAAGATGCTGATAATCAAGACAGTTATAATATATCTCATTTGTTTAGGTAAACATCTCTAAAAGGAATAGGCTAAGACGCAGGGCGTAACAAGTGATTTTAGCTTAAAACAACTTAAGCAGCAACCACATTAACGCCATCCCAGGTTAGTACATTGGTTCATTAGCGGCATTGCTCTTTGGTTTTTTTTAACACATCAGCCTCAATCAAACAAAACCAGTGAACTAATTAACCAGCGAACAAACTTATTCGCTTCGTAAACTCTTCACAGGGTTGGCAACCGCAGCCTTTACTGTTTGGAAGCTTAGCGTAAACAAGGCTGCCAACAACATGCCTGCGCCGCTAGCCACAAATATCCACCAGCTGATGGTTGTGCGATCTGCAAAGCTTTCCATCCATTTATTCATGGCATACCAGGCGGCCGGAGTTACTATTACAAAAGCAAGCACAATTAATAATACCAGCTCCGTTGAAAGCAGTCTTACTATTTGAGCCACAGATGCGCCAAGTACCTTGCGCACCCCTATTTCTTTAGTACGCAGACTGGTGGTATACATGGCCAACCCCAACAAACCTAAACAACTGATAAAGATTGATAAGCCGGTTGCCCAGGTAAGTAGTGTGGAGGTATGTTGTTCCTGTTCGTAAAATTTGGCTATGTCGGCGTCAAAAAAGTGGTACTCAAAATCCTCTTCCGGGTATAATTGTTTCCAGGCAGTTTCCATACTGCTGATGGCTTTCTTCCAATCATTTCCTCCTTCTGTTTGTGGTTTCAAGGCTATGTGAAAAGTACGGTTTCCAAACCTGTTCCCCGGGATCAAAATGGTTAAGGGCTTAATAGGAGAATGTAACGATTTCTGGTAAAAATCTGCAGCTACTCCAACAATTTCAATTTTATGGTTATCGTGGTCCAGAGTTTTACCGATAGCATCGGCCGGATTTTTAAAGCCTAATGCCTTCGCATAGGTGTTGTTAATAATAAGGGCTTTTGCCGAATCAGCCTGCCTGATGTTGCGGCCGGCCAGCAACCTGATATGATAAACCTGTATATAGTTTTCGTCGGCATATTTTTGCTGAACATCCGTTTTTACTTCCTTTCTGCCGTCCTTATAAGTAATTTCGGTGCTGTTGGTGTTGCCTGACGATGGCGCAGCGCCGCCAATGCTTATCATATCTACCTGTGGAATACTTGCCAGTTTGTTTTTAAACACTTGTTTCAGGCCGAGATTTGGATTTTTAAACGGAACGGTAATATTTACGATAGCTTCCTTTTTAAAGCCGAGATCCTTATGCAAAGCATAATAAATTTGTTTGCTTACCAGTATAGTAGCCATGATAAAAAACTGGGCTATTATAAACTGCATTACCGTTAACGATTTGCGCAACACCGCATTACGGGTTTTACTTGAACCCGACTGAGCCTGGTTTTTTAGAACCAGCACAGGCTTATAGGCAGATAGCACCAATGCCGGATAAAATCCAGAAAGTAAGGTTACTACAAAAGTGAGCGCAACCAGGAACAAAATTAAGCTGCTTTGGCGTGTATAATCAATAGTGACCTCCTTTGGAACAAATTCTGTGAATAATTTAAGTATCACCGGGGCAAGGCACATGGCTATAATTACCGCGAACACAGTTACCAGGAAAGTTTCGCTTAAAAACTGACCGATAAGCTGACTGCGGGTACTGCCCATGGTTTTGCGGATACCTATTTCCTTTGCCCGCTGCGAGGCTTGGGCCGTAGTAAGGTTTATAAAGTTGATGCAACCTAGTACAAGTAAAAACGCAGCGATAACCAGCAAGCCATATAATGTGGTTTTATTGGCTATGCGCCCGTTATCGAAATTACTGTAATCTTTGTTGAAATGCAGGTCATTTAAAGGCTGCAGATGAAACATCTGTTTATTCCCGGCATTCTCTTTTTTGGGTGGGTTATGTTTTTTGAGCAATACATTCAGCTGCTTCTCTACATTGGCCGCATTCGCGTTATCGGCAAGCTTAATAAATAACGATGATGCTGAAGTTGTGCTGCCCCATTCGGTTAGCTGCAAATTACCTTTCAGGTCGGCATTGCTCAACCCGGTACTGTATGATATAAAATTGCGAAAGTAAAAATCTGTGTTTTGTACAGGCGTTTGTACAACGCCGGTAACCGTTGTTTTAATAGTATCAAAAACTACAGTTTTACCAAGCACCTCGTTATAAGGCGCGTTTGGGAAATAAATTTTAGCCTGATCTGAAGTAATGACCAATTTATAAGGCCCATTTAATGCAGTTGAAGGAGAACCTGCTAGCCAGTTATATTTAAATAACTTAAAATAACGGCCATCTGCAAGCACAGCATCATCCTTCTTTTTAAATTTAACCGGAACAGCGGCCCCTGCTTTGGGTACAAACACATCTGTTTGGTTTAATGTAAAAAATGGCACTACATCTTTTAAACCGGTAACCTCGGCGCTGACAGCGCCCGGAAGCGGGCCCGTTACCCCGCTATTATAAGCCACTTCGCCCGAGAATGAATATTCAGAAACTACCCTGTATATTCTATCCCCATCCTGGTGAAACTTATCAAATGTAAAATCATAATTTACAATAACGTAAATTACCAAAGCGGCACTAATGCCAATTGACAAGCCTACAATATTGATCATTGTAAACAACTTGTGCCGACCGAAATTACGGAGTGCGATCTTGAAGTAATTTTTTATCATTTTTATTAGTTCATTTGTTCACTGGTTCATTAGTTCATTGGTGGTATTGTTCATTAGTTTTAGCATTTGTCTTTGGCCATCAGCATCAAACAAGACCAATGAACCAGTGAACAAATGAACTAATGAACAAACTACTCACTACGAAGGCTTTTTGTGGGGTTAGCCATCGCGGCTTTTATGGTTTGGAAACTTGATGTAATGAGTGCGGTTAACAGCATGCCGCCCCCGCTTAGCACAAAAATCCACCAACTGATGCTGGTGCGGTCGGCAAAGCTTTGCATCCATTTGTTCATGGCGTACCATGCTAATGGCGTTACCAGCACAAATGCCAATAATATCAGCAATACCAATTCGGTTGATAACAGCGTAACTATCTGCGAAACTGTAGCGCCAAGCACCTTACGCACACCAATCTCTTTAGTACGCTGGTTAGTATTATAAATGGCCAGACCTAATAACCCTAGGCAGCTGATTAATACCGATAAGCCTGTGGCCCAGGTTAGCAGTGTGGAAGTATGCTGTTCGGCATCATAAAACCTGGCAATATTTTCATCAAAAAAATGATATTCAAAATCGTCTTCCGGATAAATCTCTTTCCATGAGCTTTCCATCGCCGAAATGGCTCGTTTCCAGTCATCGCCGCCTACCGACTGTGGCTTTAAGGCAATATGAAATGTCCCGTTGTTATAATTATTATGTTCGGTTAAAATACATGTCGGGTTAATCGGCGCGTGTAACGATTCGGCATGAAAATCATGCACCACACCGATGACCTGCATTTTTACATCGCCGTTAAAATTGTCGATGTATTTGCCTACCGCATCAGCAGGGTTTTTAAATCCAATAGCGCGGGCATAAGTTTCGTTTATTAAAAATGCCCTCGAGATATCACCAGGCTGCAAGTTACGGCCTGCCAATAATTTAATGTTATATACTTTGATATAGTTTTCGTCGCCAAATTTTTCGGCTAACTCCATTTTAATTTCCTTTTTACCATCGCGAAAAGTAGCCTCGGTAGAGTTGCCGTTATCTGACGACGGCGCATCTTTACCCAGGCTTACCAATTGCACCTGGGGCAGCGCGGTAAGCTTATTTAAAAACACCTGGTTACGGCTTTCTGTACGGTTTTTCCATGGGGAATTGATAATCAAAATAGCATCCTTTTTGAGCCCCAAGTCTTTATGCAACGCATAATATATTTGCTTGCTTACCAATATGGTGGCCATGATAAAAAACTGGGCAATCACAAATTGCGTTACCGTGAGCGATTTACGCAGCCAGGCATTCCGCGTTTTGCTGCTATTTGATGATGCCTGATTTTTAAGCACCAATACCGGCTTATAACCCGATAATAAAACCGCCGGATAAAAACCCGACAGCAAGCTTACCACAACGGTAAGCGAAAAAAGGAACACGATAAGATTAGGCTGATTTAAAATATCTAATGTGATACCTGGGGGAATAAAATCTTTGAACAGGTTAAGGATCACTGGCGCAATCAAAGCAGATAATACAACAGCAATCAAAGTAATAAAGAATGTTTCGCTCAAAAATTGAACAATTAGTTGCAGCCTGCTGCTGCCCATTGTTTTACGGATACCTATTTCTTTTGCCCTTTGAGTAGCCTGCGCGGTTGTTAAATTAACAAAGTTGATGCAACCTAATAATAACAAAAACGAGGCTATTATCAGCAAGCCATACAACATCGTTTTGTTTGCGGTACGGCCATTATAAAATGTGTTGTACAATTCGTTAAAATGGACATCATTTAAAGGCTGCAAACTGTAGTTGCGGGTGTTGCCCTTATCAGATGCCCTTGGGGGCATCTGCTTTTTAAGTATTTCGTTAAGTTGTTTTTCGACGGCTTTAACAGTAGTATTTGGCGATAAGCGTATGAAAAGCTGTCGTGCGGGGCTTGTTGATCCCCAATGCATTGGTCTTAATTCGGCAAGCAGGGCGTTATTATGCGCTGCCGATGAAAAGGAGATAAAATCATGAAAAACAAAATCGGTATTGCTTTTGATGGTTTCAACGATGCCGGTGACCGTGGTATTCAGGGTATCGTAAGCAACCACGCGGCCAATCATCTGGCTGTATGATAGCTTAGGAAAATACATTTTAGCCTGATTGGAAGTAAGCACTACCTGGTTGGGGCCGTTAAACGCCGTTTTGAGATTGCCGGCGAGCCAGTTATAATTAAAAAGCTTAAAATACCGATCATCAGCCAATACAATGTTATTCTGTAGCTTGAATTTGGGTATCACACCCGATTTTGCGGGAATGGAAACATTGGGTTGATATAAGATCAAAAACGGGGCCGACTGCTCTATCCCGCTTACATCCGTACGTATGGTTTCGAGCATAGGGCCGCTAACACCCGCGTTATAGGCAGGCTCGCCGGCAAAAGTAAAATTGGTTACTACCCGGTATATCCTATCCTCATTTTTAAAGGACTGATTAAACGTAAAATCGAAATGTACGATCAAATAAATAACCAGCGCCGAACTGATCCCAATAGACAATCCGACAACATTAATCAACGTAAAAAACTTGTGCCGCCAAAGGTTACGGAGGGCTATTTTAAAATAGTTTTTGATCATATTGTTGGTTCATTAGTTCACTGGTTCATTAGTTCATTAGTGCCTTGTCATTGAGTCATTTGGTCATTAAGTCATTATTGAAAATTCAATGACTTAATGAAGCGAAGCAAATGACCCAATGACTATTCCGATCTCAAGCTTTTCACCGGGTTTGCCGATGCTGCTTTGATGGATTGAAAGCTAATAGTTATAAAAGCGATTATCACCGCAATTATACCTGCCATTACAAACACCCACCATTGGATGCTGATGTGGAAGGCAAAATCCAGCAACCATTTGTTCATGGCGTACCAGGCTACAGGTAGTGCAATTACCGAAGCGATAACCACCAGCTTTAAAAAGTCCTTAGATAGTTCGGTTACTATTTGCGGGATGCTGGCGCCTAATACCTTGCGTACGCCAATCTCTTTAACGCGTTGAGTAATTGTAAAGGCCGACAACCCAAAGAGCCCCAGGCAAGCTATAAATATGGCGATGAATGAAAAGATAGTAAAAAGGCTGCCTTGCTGCTGTTCGCTATCATACAGTTTCTGGAATTTCTCATCCAAAAAGGTGTATTCAAATGGTGTTTCGGGCTGATATTTTTTCCAGGCTTGCTGCAATGTATTTATAGCCGACTGCACGTTCCCGCCATCTATTTTAATGGATAGCCGGCCGTAATTATTATTTGCGAATGATGGCATAAGCAATAGCAACGGGATGATGTTTTGGTGCAGCGATTCGAAATGAAAATCATCAACCACGCCTATAACTTTTCCGTTTACACCGCCGTAACTTATTTCTTTGCCTATCGCGCTTTCCGGCGTTTTCCAACCTAATACTTTCGCAGCAGAAACATTTATAATATAGTTACTACTATCGGTAGCAAAATCTTTTGAAAAATTACGGCCGGCTGCCATCTTCATGCCATAGGTTGGTATAAACCCATAATCGGCATTTACGCACTTAACGTCGGCTTTAACGGCCTGTACTGTACTGCCCTGTATAATAGAAATGCCCTGATTATCCAGTAAACGCCCCGACGGAATTCTTGACGACCGGCCAACGCCCCTTATTGTGCCATTCTTCATCACTTCGTTTTTAAACACCTCAAACTGGCTTGGACTAAACGCATTGCCCATGGTTACCAAATGATCTTTATTAAAGCCAAGGGATTTTTGCTGCATGTACCTCAATTGCTGAAATACAATAGTTGTGGCCACTATCAAAATAATGGAAATAGAAAACTGCAACACCACCAATACCTTACGGAATGAAATATTACCAGAGCCCACTTTTAACATCCCCTTTAAAACTTTGATCGGTTTAAACGACGACATAAAGATGGCCGGATAAATACCGCTAATGATGCCTATCACAAATGGCATAGCTACAACAGCCACAATTATTTGAGGCTGATATAATTGGTTAAACGAAAGCGTAAGCCCCGAAAATTTATTAACCAGCGGCATAATGAGCCAGGTGATAGCCAATGCCAGTATTAACGAAAAAGCGGTTATCAATACCGATTCACTTAAAAATTGAGTGATGATCTCTTTTTGCTGTGCGCCAATTACCTTGCGGATGCCAATCTCTTTAGCCCTTAGCGTTGAACGGGCCGTTGACAGGTTCATATAGTTGATACAGGCTATCAGTAAAATGAACAACGCAATTGCCGAAAATATGTAAACCCGTTTAATATCACCGTTCTGTTCTAACTCGTCGTCAAGGTGAGAATTCAGATGGATGCTCAGAAATTTCTGGAAGTATAATTTGCTATTCTTTGATTCTTTATTGCCAACATACTTATCTAAAAAAGCAGGGAACTGCGAGGTTACATGATCAACATTGTAACCTTTAGGAAATAAAAGATAAGTAAAGAATGAATTATTGCTCCAATTAGTCTCCAGTCCTTTTTTGCCGTAGATAGCGTCATTATTCAAGGTATTGAAAGACAACAACATTTGTGGATGCAGCTGGGCATTTTGGGGAAACGGCTCATATATCCCGGTAACCCTAAAGTTGTATTGATTATTCAGCCGGAGTTCCTTGTTCATCGGATCTTCATTGCCGAAATATTTGCGGGCCAGCTCCGGTGTCAGCATTACAGTAAACGGTTCTTTAAGGGCCGTTTTAGGGTCGCCATGAATTGTTTTTATACTAAAAAAGTCAAAAAAGTTCTCATCGGCAAAGTACGAGCCACGCTCGTTAAATAACTTATCCTTATACCGCAGTGAGGTTGACCCATTAGATAATATCCGGGTAACTTTTTTAATATCTGAAAACTCATTTTTTAGCAAAGGCCCAAACGGTGGCGCAACAGCACCCAAATGAAGCGTCTCTACCCCATCTGCTGTATTAAAGCTGCGGGTAACACGATAGATATCTTCGGCGTTGGCGTTAAACTTATCATAGCTCAACTCGTTTATCACATAAACTACAATCAGCAGGCAGCAAGTTAACCCAACGGTTAATCCAAAAATATTAATGAACGATATAAATTTGTGCCTGGTAATGTTCCGTAAAGCACTGCGTAAATAATTCTTTATCATAATAATATGGTTAAACTCTAAATCCCAAATACTAAGCTCCAAATCCTAAACTTTAAATCCTAATTGCTAAATTAGGCGCCCATTTTAATGAACCAATGAACCAATGAACCAATGAACCAATGAACCAATGAACCAATGAACCAATGAACCAATGAACTATTCGCTCCGCAAGCTTTTCACCGGGTTGGCCAATGCGGCTTTTATCGATTGAAAGCTGATGGTTATTGCCGCTACCAATAACGCTATAAAACCTGCTAATAAAAATACCCACCATTGAATGTTAATGCGGTATGCAAAATCCTGCAGCCATTTGCTCATGGCATACCAGGTGATGGGGAATGATATGAGCGATGCAATAACAATAAGTTTTAAAAACTCTTTAGACAGCAATGCTGTAATACTACCGGTTGATGCGCCCAAAACCTTACGGATACCTATTTCTTTAACCCTCAGCCTAATCATGAATGCAGCTAGACCAAACAAGCCCAGGCTGGCGATAATTAATGCAACTACTGCAAATACCGTAAATATCTCGCCTGTTTTTTGCTCAGATGCGTAAAGCGATGCAAATTTTTCGTCGAGGAAGGAATAGCTGAAAGGTAAATCAGTTTTAAAGCTATCCCATTGCGTACGCATATCGGAAATAAGGTTTTTAATATCTTTTGTTTTTACCTTAACCATAATTGAACTGATGCTATGGCCGGGCAACAACATCAGGGGCGCAATTTTCTGCTTTGTTGATACATAATGAAAATCCTTAACTACCCCTACAACAGTATACTGTGCCCTTGCCGAGCGGACAATGGTTTTACCTATCGGATCGCTTTTACCCCAGCCCAGATCGCGAACCAGGGCCTCGTTAACAACTACTGCCATTGAATCGGCGGGGTGCGACGGATAAAAATTACGCCCTTTTACTATCTGTATCCCTAAAGTGGGGATATAGTTTTCATCCACATGAAAAATATCAGTATGAATTTCGGCATGCCCGCCTTTATCATTAAATTCTTTAGCATTTATTTGTGTGCCATCAATACCACCCTTTGTGCCCGGAACACTGCTGGATATGGTTGCATTAACCACCTGCGGGTTACGCAGCAATTCCTGCTTATAGGCGTCAACATTGTTACGTAATGAATAGGTTTCATTTATTACCAAAACCTGGTCTTTATCGTAACCCAGCTTTTTGTTTTGCATGTAATGCAATTGCTGGTAAACCACAAACGTGGCTATAATAAGTGCGGTAGATACCGCGAACTGGAAAACTATTAACCCACTGCGCAAATAATTTTTGCTGGCCTGTTTGGTAGTCCCGGTACCACCCTTTAACACGCTGATGATCTGGAAACCCGACAATACAAATGCGGGGTAAATGCCTGCTATAACCCCAACCACAAACACAAGCAACAGCTCGGTGACTATAGCCCTGGGATTTATAAAAAAACTGATATCGATTTGTTTACCCGAGAGTTCATTAAACACAGGCAGCAGCAGGTATACAAACGCAACCGCCAGCACCATCGCCCCTAAGGTAAGCAATATCGATTCTGTGAGGAATTGTGAAATAAGCCCGCTTTTCTCTGAACCTAATACTTTACGGATGCCGACCTCTTTGCTCCTTTTTGCTGAACTGGCGGTTGATAAATTGGTAAAGTTAATGCAGGCCAATAGCAATATAAATATAGCTAAAGCGCCAAAAATGTAAACGTAATGGATATCGCCATTAGCTTCCAACTCGTATTTGGTTGCCGAGTGCAGGTGGATATCGGTTAAAGGCTGTAAATAAAACAGGAAGGTATTTACCGACTTATTGGCCTCGGCCAAGCTTACATTCATGTCGTGAGCAATTTCGGGCGCCACAAACCTTTTAACCAGGTCGTTGGGGAAAGTCGCTTCCAGTTTCTTAGGGTCGGCATCCTTATTTAGTTTGATATAAGTAAAATAGCCAATATTGCTCCAGGTTTGCTGTGCAGTGCGTACATAATTATTCATGCTGAAAAAAGCGTCGCCATGAAAATGCGAATTATCGGGCACCTTTTCAATAAGCCCGGTAACCTTGTAAGGTTCATTATCTACCAGTATAGATTGCCCTACAGCAGGCCGGTTGCCAAAGTATTTTTTTGCCATTGCCGAGTTGATAACTACACTGTTAGGAGCTGCCAGGCAGGTTTTGCTATCACCATCAATTAAAGGGATTGAAAATAGCTGCAAAAAGTTGGCGTCCGCCATAAACAGGTGCTCTTCCTTAAACTTCCTGCCATTATATTCAACAAATGATGGTTTGCGGCCGGTAAGCCTGGTTACATCGCTTACCTGCGGATAATGGTCTTTAATACCTTTGGCCACAGCAACATCTACATTGGGATATTCGCTGGTACCCGCGTTTTCAATTGTTTTAATACCAACGCGGTAAATACGGTCAGCATCTTGCGGATACCGGTCGTAGCTTAATTCACTGTACACGTAGGCAGTTATCAGCATACAA
>Ga0075366_10000488_pt1 | contig 18352 bp, 20 predicted proteins | sample EndMethybrTD3031_FD_72351 | JGI IMG/M metagenome (GOLD analysis project Ga0075366, IMG submission 72351) | Populus endosphere microbial communities from Tennessee, USA - Endosphere MetaG P. TD hybrid TD303-1 | ecosystem: Host-associated > Plants > Roots > Endosphere | place: USA: Tennessee...
AGGTCGACCTGATGTGCGACCAGACGACGAACACGACCGGGCAGATCGAAAGCGGCAAGATCAAGGCCTACGCCGTGACGACCAACAAGCGCCTGACGACGCCCGCGCTGAAGAACCTGCCGACGCTCGACGAGTCGGGCCTGAAGGGCTTCAACGTGTCGATCTGGCACGCGATGTACGCGCCGAAGGGCACGCCGAAGGCCGTGACCGACAAGCTCAATGCGGCGCTGCGCACTGCGCTGAAGGATGCCGACTTCGTGAAGCGCGAAGAGGCGCTCGGTGCCGTGGTCGTGACCGACGCGCGCCAGGGCGGAGCCGAGCACAAGAAGTTCGTCGAGGCCGAGATCAACAAGTGGGGCCCGATCATCAAGGCCGCCGGTCAGTACGCCGACTGAGCAAGCTTGGTGAGGGGGGTCAGGTGATCCTCATCGGGATCGTCACTGGCCCGTCGTTGACGAGGCTGACCTGCATGTCGGCGCCGAACTCGCCGCTGGCGACCGGCCCGACATGCGCATGCGCGGCACGCGCCGTCGCGATCACCCGGTCATAGAGCCGCCGGCCGAGTTCGGGCCCGGCCGCAGCGGTAAAGCTCGGGCGGTTGCCACCCGACACATCGGCAGCCAGGGTGAACTGGCTGACGATCAGCAGCCCGCCGCCGACGTCGACGACGCTGCGGTTCATCTTGCCGGCGTCGTCCGAGAAGATGCGTAGCTTCAAGACCTTGGCGACGAGCTTGTCGGCCTCCGCGTCGTCGTCGAGCGGCTCGGCGCAGACGAACACCAGCAGCCCGCGCCCGATCGCGCCGATCTCGGCGCCGCCGACGCTGACGCCGGCCCGTGCCACGCGTTGAATGAGCGCGATCATGCGGGTCAGAGCGGATCGTTCGGATCGTTGAAGTGCGCCTCGACGTCCATCGGCAGCAGCTGGATCGACGCACGCAGGCCGCGCACGTCGCTCATCAGCGCCTGCTCGACGTCGCCGCGCAGCGCGGCCGCACGCCCGAGCGTCCAGTTCGCCGGCATGTGCATGTGCAGGTCGACGAAGCGCCGCTGGCCGGCGCGGCGCGTCACGATGTGATCGAAGCGGATCGTGTGGTGCGCGAACTGGGCGAGCGTTTTGTCGATCTGCGCGCGCACATCAGGTTCGACGGCGCTGTCCATCAGCCCTTCGACCGAACGCCACGCGACGTGCGCACCTTCGCGCAGGATGTTCAGTGCAACGCCGATCGCGATCACCGGGTCCAGCCACTGCCAGCCGGTGAGCTGCACGAGCAGCAGGCCGACGATGACGCCGCAGGTGGTCCAGACATCGGTGAAGAGATGGCGCGCATCGGCTTCGAGGGCGATCGAGCCGTGCTCGCGCGAGGCCGCTAGCATGCGCCACGCGAGCACGCCGTTGAGCACCGAGGCGAGCGCGGCCAGCCCGATGCCCCAGCCGAGCTGCTCGAGCGGCTGCGGGTTCAGGAAGCGGTTCAGCGCCGTCCAGATGATGCCGATGGCGGCACCGGCGATCAGCAGGCCCTCGAATCCGCTCGAGAAGTACTCGGCCTTGGTGTGGCCGAAAGGATGGTCGGCGTCGGCTGGACGCTGCGAGATCGTGACCATCATCAGCGCGAACGTCGCCGATGCGAGGTTGACGAACGACTCCATCGCGTCGGAAAGGAGCCCGACCGATCCGGTCAGCCACCAGGCCAGCGACTTGGTGGCGATCGTCGCGATCGCGACCGCGATCGACAGCTTCAGCAGCGTCCTGACCTGCACGCTCAGCTGGGCTGGCGCTCGATGCGCTGCAGTTCGTCCTCGAGGAAGTTCTCGGCCAGCACGGTCTGCCCATCGGCGAGGCGGACGTGGTACGGCTGGCCGCTCATGCTCGAGCGCGAGGCGATCCGCTTGATGAACTGGCGCGCGGTGGTGATCTCGCCGCCCATCGCTTCGAGCTTGCCGCGCAGGAACTTGCCGGCGTCTTCGGGCGTGTACTCGCTGCCGTTTCGGACGAACTTCATCGCCTTCTGCGATTCGACGTAGCGGATCAGCCTCTCGATGCGCGACTGCTCCTGCGCAGGCGGGGCTGCAAGCACCGGGAGCGCCACTGTCGCAAGCAGCACCAAGGAACCCGCGACGAACTGTCTGCGCATCATGTCGTTCACTCCAAGGTCACGCGCGCGAACTTGCGCTTGCCCACCTGAACCACGTATGTACCCGCGGCGAGCCGCAGGGTCTTGTCGCTCACGACCACGCCGTCCACCCGCACGCCGTTGCCATCGACCAGACGCAGGGCTTCGCTGGTCGAGGCCGCCAGATTAGCCTGCTTCAGCACCGTTCCGATCTGCAAGGGCGCACCGGCGAGCGTGATCGAATCGATCTGATCCGGGATTCCGCCGCGGGCGCGCAGATTGAAGTCGGCTTCGGCCGCTTCGGCAGCAGCAGCGCCGTGAAAGCGCGCGGTGATCTCGTGCGCGAGTTGAAGCTTGGCGTCCTTCGGGTTGCGGCCGGCGTCGATCTCGCGCTTGAGCGCGGCAATCTCGGCCTCGGGCCGAAAGCTCAGCAAGGTGAAGTACTTCCACATCATCGGGTCGCTGATCGACAGCACCTTGGCGAACATGTCGTTCGGCGCCTCGGTGATCGCGATGTAGTTGCCCTTGCTCTTGGACATCTTCTCGACGCCGTCCAGCCCCTCGAGCAGCGGCATCGTCAGGATGCACTGCGGCTCCTGGCCGTACTCGCCTTGCAGCGCGCGGCCGACCAGCAGGTTGAACTTCTGGTCGGTGCCGCCGAGTTCGATGTCGCTCTTCAGCGCGACAGAGTCGTAGCCCTGCATCAGCGGGTACAGGAACTCGTGCACGCTGATCGGCGTGCCTGCCTTGAAGCGGTCGTGGAAGTCGTTGCGCTCCATCATGCGCGCCACGGTGTAGCGCGAGGCGAGCTGGATCATGCCGCGCGCGCCGAGCGGGTCGCTCCATTCGGAGTTGTAGCGAATCTCGGTCTTGCTCTCGTCGAGCACGAGCTTGGCTTGATTGAAGTAGGTCTTCGCGTTCGCCTCGATCTGCTCGCGGCTGAGCGGCGGGCGGGTGGTGTTTCGGCCCGACGGGTCGCCGATCATCGACGTGAAGTCGCCCACCAGGAAGATCACCGTATGGCCGAGGTCCTGGAGCTGGCGCATCTTGTTGAGCACGACCGTGTGGCCGAGGTGCAGGTCGGGCGCCGTGGGGTCAAGGCCGAGCTTGATCCGCAGTGGCACGCCGGTTGCTTCTGACCGTGCGAGCTTGGCTAACCAATCGGCTTCCGGTAACAGTTCGTCGCAGCCCCGCTTGGATACCGCCATCGCATGCAGCACGCGATCGGTGATGGGGAACTGAGTGGGCATGGAAGCTTGAGCGGAAGGCTGGGACATACGGGGCTTTTCCGGAGATCGCCGCCGGATCGGATCGTTATACTGCGCCGCGGCTCATGGCACGCGCCCGCGGTGGTCTGAATCACGCGTGACGAGCATGACCGGGAAGGCGCCACGGATTCTAGTGGAGCGCCTCTCGGGCGTGAGGGAACAGACAACGAAGTGCGGGCCGATGCCGCGCGCACTCGCAGATCGAGCGATCACGCTCCAGAAGAAATTGAACTCGTTGGACTCCCTTGAGCGCGCCGTATCAGCGGCATTCGCGCAAACCGGCCGCTTCGTCTCCAGCCATCCGCGCAGCCTGACCGCCGCCGTCATGCTCGGCCTCGGCGGCTTCGCCGCAACGGCTTTCGGCATTGCGCCGATGATGCCCGACGCGTCTGACCTGCCGAAGCGCCTCGTGACGGAAACTGTCACGCCGCAAGACATCCAGTCACAACTGGATGCTCTCGCCGAACACGAACTGCAGCTTTACAGAACCGACCTGACCCGCTCCAGCGACACGGCCGACAGCCTGCTGAAGCGGCTCAACGTGAGCGATCCGATCGCCGCGGCATTCATCCGCACCGACCCCACCGCACGCAAGCTGCTGGAAGGCCGCGGCGGCAAGATGGTCCAGGTGACGACCGACGAGTCGGGTGCGCTGTCCGAGCTCGTGGCGCGCTACGCGCCGAGCAATCCGGATCTGCTCGCGACCCAATTCATGCGCTTGCGCGTCAAGCGCTTCGAGGGCAACCGATTCCAGGCGATGGTCGAGACGGCGCCTCTTGCCCCGCAGGTGCGCATGGGCAGCGGTACGGTCCGCACTTCGCTCTTTGCTGCAACCGATGACGCGCGCATCCCCGACGCAGTGGCCACCCAGCTCGCCGAGGTGTTCGCAACCGACATCGACTTCCACCGCGAACTGCGCAAGGGCGACACCTTCTCGGTCGTCTACGAAGCCCTGACGGCCGACGGCGAGGCGATCACCTGGGGCGCGAGCGGCAAGCTGCTCGGTGCCGACTTCGTCAACAACGGCCGCAGCTATTCGGCCGTGTGGTTCAAGGACGGCCAGGGCAAGGGCGCCTATTTCGGCCTCGATGGCCAGAGCAAGAAGCGGGCATTCCTCGCGAGCCCGATGGAGTTCTCGCGCGTGACCTCGGGCTTCGCGATGCGCATGCATCCGATCCTGAACACCTGGAAGCAGCACAAGGGCGTGGACTACGGCGCGCCGGCCGGCACCGCGATCCGCACGGTCGGCGACGGCGTCGTCGACTTCGCGGGGTGGCAGAACGGGTACGGCAACGTCGTCGAGATCCGCCACGGCAACGGTCGCTCCACGGTATATGCGCACATGAGCCGGATCGACGTCAAGCGCGGACAGCATGTCGACCAAGGCATGCGCATCGGCGCCGTCGGCTCGACCGGCTGGGCCACCGGGCCGCACCTGCACTTCGAAGTCAAGCTGAACGGCGTGCAGCAGAACCCGACCCTGATGGCGAAAGCCTCGGAGGCGCTCACTTTGTCTCCGGCGGCGAAGGCGCAGTTCGCTCAGCTCGCGACGAGCGTGAAGGGTCAGCTCGAGATCGCCGACAGCATGGCGCGCGCGGGCGCTTACGCCGAATAGCACCGACACACCGCTCACGGCTGCGCGAGCGCAACAAGATCGCGAGATGACTGTCGCAAGCGAGCTGTACATCGGGCTCATGTCGGGCACGTCCATGGACGGCGTCGACGGCGTCCTCGCGGACTTTGCGCCCGGCGACGGCCTTCCACTGCGCGTGATCTCTCATGCGCACGTTCCATTCGACGCAGGTCTCGCGGCCGAACTGCTGGCGCTGAACAGCGTGGGTGCCAACGAACTGCATCGGGCGGCGCTCGCCGGGAACGCACTCGCGCGGCACTACGCGCGAGCGGTCGGCGAGTTGCTCTCCGCGGCCGGCGTTCGGCGCGAAGCCGTCTCCGCGGTCGGCGCGCACGGCCAGACTGTGCGGCACCGACCGCAGGAGTTCGACGGCACCGGCTATACGCTCCAACTGAACCAGCCGGCTCTGCTCGCCGAGCTGTGCGGCATCGACGTCGTCTGCGATTTCCGCACCCGCGACGTCGCCGCCGGCGGCCAGGGTGCGCCTCTGGCGCCGGCTTTCCATCGCGTGATGTTCGGCAGCGACCGCGAGGTTCGTGGTGTGCTGAACCTCGGCGGCATCAGCAACCTGACGGTGCTGCGGCCGGACGGCACGACCTCGGGACTCGACTGCGGGCCGGGCAATGCGCTGATGGATCACTGGTGCGTGCGTCATACGGGCCGCTCGTTCGATGACGGTGGCGCATGGGCGGCGTCGGGCCGGGTGCTCGACCCGTTGCTCGCTGCGCTGCTCTCGGATCCCTATTTCGCGTTGACCCCGCCGAAGAGCACGGGGCGCGACCTGTTCAACGCGCCTTGGCTCGAAGCTCGGCTGACGGCGGCAGCGGCAAGCGGTGCAAGACCCGAAGACGTGCAGGCCACGCTCGCGGAGTTCACCGCTTGCGCCTGCGCGAACGATCTGAAGAGCTACGCTCCCGACGCCGCCGAGCTGATTGTCTGCGGCGGCGGCGCGTTCAACCGGCATCTGCTCGAGCGGCTCGCAGCGCGCGCGGGCGGCGTGCGTGTGCTGCCCAGCGGCGAGAGAGGGTTGCCGCCGACTCAGGTCGAAGGTTGCGCGTTCGCCTGGCTGGCGCGTGCGTTCGTGCGCCGCGAAGCGCTGCCGCTGGGCACGATCACCGGGGCTCGCGGAGCTCGCGTCCTGGGCGCGCTCTACGCGCGCTGAGCCCAACAAAAAGCCGCCCGAAGGCGGCTCTTTGGCCCGTCAAGCGCGGATCAGACCGTGAAGCTCGACCCGCAGCCGCAGGTCGTCGTCGCGTTCGGATTCTTGATGACGAACTGGGCGCCTTGCAGGTCGTCCTTGTAGTCGATCTCGGCGCCGGCCAGGTACTGCAGGCTCATCGCATCAATCAAAAGCGTGACGCCGTTCTTCGCCATCTGCGTGTCGTCGTCGTTGACGATCTCGTCGAAAGTGAAGCCGTACTGGAAGCCGGAGCAGCCGCCACCCTGGACGAACACGCGCAGCTTCAGGTCGGGATTGCCTTCCTCGTCAACGAGTTCTTTCACCTTGTTGGCTGCGCTGTCAGTAAAGATCAGCGGCACGGGCGGCTCGTCGCTCTGGGCGAGGGCTTGGATGTTTTCTTGGGCAACAGCGGAACTCATGGGGCGAACTCCTTCGGCAACACGCCGATGATGCCCGATTATCCGAGATTCGACGCGGCCAGCTTCAGAGATGGCTTTTCCTCGGCCTGCAGCGGCCTGAGTTCTCCATCAATGGTGGCGCCCTGGTGCATTTCAAGCACTTCGTAGCGCACGTCACCGACGATCCGGGCTTGCGGCTGCAACTCGAGAAGTTCGTCGGACTGGATCGGGCCATTGACCTGGCCATTGACGATCACATGCCCACCTCGAACGCGCCCGGTCACACGGGCTTTCTCGCTGATCACGAGGATGCTCGGCGCGTCGCCGACGGCAATCACGTCGCCAACCACTTCGCCGTCGATCCGCAGGCCATCGGTGAAGCGCAGCTCACCTTGGATCTGCGTGCCTTCGCCGATCAGTGTGCGTATCGGCGGCTGCTTCTTCTTGCTGAACACGATGCGTTCTCCCAACGATGTGTGGTCAACCTGTGGCCGGCTGTCCCAACTTGGCGGTCAGAGTTGCCTTGACGGCTCCGGAGGGGTCCATCACCCTGACTGAGACACTTTTTACCACGGCTTCCTGCGCGTGTTCGAGCATTCCGTCAAGTCTTAGGTACTGTTTCAACTGCAACGGCTTAGTACCGGCGGGTGGTGAAAAACTCCACGCCTTTCCATCCAGGGTGCCGGTAAGTGTCACGTCGTAGCGGCCGTTAAACGTCGGCAGATTCTTGCCGCCGGCCTGCATCACGAGTAGCTGATAGCGCACCTGCCCAGGCATCGGCTGCTCGGCCTGCAGACTGCGGATTGAAACGCCGTCGCTCTTTGCCACGGGCAGGAGCCGTTCGAAGAAGCCGAGGTCGTTGCGCAGCGCGAGGTTGTCCGTCTCAGCCGTCTTGAGCTGCTGCGCGAGCTTGTCCTGCACCGTGCGCTCGGTCTTCAGCAGGCTCTCGGCGGTGTTCGCGATCGAGATTGCCTTCTCTCGTTCTGCGCGCAGTTGCTCAACCTCGTGGCGCAGCTTCTGGAGTTCTTCCTTCGCGTTGCGATCCAGCCCGGCAATGTCCTTGCCGAACTCGAACGCCCACAACGCGAGTGCTGCGGAAAAGCCAAGCATCAGCGCCCAGACGGCCCAGCGAAACGGCCACGGCAAGTGTCGGCGCACGATGACGCGCGGCGAGTTGATCGACAAGCGGCGGCGCAGCAGTCTCCAGCGCATCGGCGCAGCCTCGGTGGTTCAAGGAGGGGCGAAGTATAGAAACACAAAGGCCACCCGCAGGTGGCCTTTGCATTCGTCCTTGCACTTGGTTGCAGCGGAAGCGCCGCAACCGTGAAGGATCAGCGCTTGCTGAACTGCTTGCGACGCCGTGCGCCGTGCAGACCAACCTTCTTGCGCTCGACTTCACGCGCATCGCGCGTCACGAAGCCGGCTTGCTTGAGCGACGACTTCAGCGCTTCGTCGTAGTCGATCAGCGCACGGGTGATGCCGTGGCGCACCGCGCCGGCCTGGCCCGATTCGCCTCCGCCGCGCACATTGACCTTGATGTCGAATGCAGCGTCGTTGGCGGTCAGCACGAGCGGCTGTCGCACGACCATGATCGACGTCTGGCGACCGAAATACTCGTCGACGGCCTTGCCGTTGACGATGATCTGGCCGGAGCCCTTCTTCATGAATACGCGTGCCACCGAAGACTTGCGGCGGCCGGTTCCGTAGTTCCAATTTCCGATCATCACCGTATCCCTCAGAGTTCCAGCACTTTGGGCTGTTGGGCGGTGTGCGGATGCGTGGCACCAGCGTACACCTTCAGCTTCTTGACCATCGCGTAGCCCAGAGGGCCCTTTGGCAGCATGCCCTTGACAGCCTTCTCGAGCGCACGGCCCGGATGCTTGGCTTGCATGTCCTTGAACTTGGTGCCGTAAATGCCCCCCGGGAAACCCGAGTGGCGGTAGTACACCTTGTCGTTGGCCTTGTTGCCGGTCACGCGGATCTTGTCTGCGTTGACGATGACGATGAAGTCGCCGGTATCGACGTGAGGCGTGTAGATGGCCTTGTGTTTGCCGCGCAGGCGGAGGGCGACTTCACTGGCCACCCTTCCGAGGACCTTATCGGTCGCGTCAATCACAAACCACTCATGCGTCACTTCGGCTGCTTTTGCGCTGAAGGTTTTCATGGGATTAGGAGTAAAACGTTATCGCTCCATCGAGGAACCCCGTTCGGTGCCGCTTCTGGCATGGCGGCCTCTCGCAAGGGTCTTTCAAGCTCTTTCCCGGGGAGCATGATTCGGGAAAGCCTTCCATTCTATCAAAGCTTCGCGCAGACGCACCGGGTCGTGCATGATCGCTGGAGCGAAGCGTCTAGATCGATCGCGTAGACTGGGGTTAACCCTAGTCACAGGAGACCTCTCCATGAGCCTTCCTGAAAGCCCCAAACCGGCGTCTGCCAAATCCAACTGGTCCTGGATTCCGATCCGCTCGCTCGGTCCGCGTCATCGTGAGCGTATTGCCGCCCATCTTCTATTGCTATCGGAGAGTGATCGCTACCTTCGATTCGGCTACATAGCGACGGACGCCCAAATGTCGAAATACATCGACCTGCTGGATTTCGAGCAGGACGAGGTGTTCGGGATCTTCAACCGCAAGCTCGAGCTCATCGCGATGGCGCATCTCGCCCACTCGATGGCAAATGAGGTTGAAGGCCGCCCGCCGATGTCCGAATTCGGTGTCTCGGTCTTGCCGCAATACCGCGGCCGAGGCTTCGGCGCCCGGTTGTTCGAGCATGCGATGCTGCATGCCCGCAACCGCGGAGTGCAAACGCTCTTCATTCACGCGCTGAGCGAGAACGTCGCGATGCTCAAGATTGCCCGAAACGCAGGGGCGACGGTCGAACGTTCCGGCTCCGAATCCGAGGCTTGGCTGCGCCTGCCCCCGGACACGCTCGCGTCGCACGTGGACGAATTGGTCGAACACCAGGCAGCCGAACTCGACTACCGGCTCAAGGTGCACGCGCGGCAGGTGAGCACGCTGCTCGATGTGCTCTCGGAAGTGAAAACTTCGGTCGGCAATACGTCTCGTGTTGCGCAGGACTGACGCGATCAGGGGGACATATGGAGTTCGGTTCGTGCAGTTGGACACGAACTGTTACGTTCAGAAGCCTGCCACTCAAGTGAGGGTCATCGGTCGCGGGTGAGCGCCGGTCTGCTTCCGTTACAGTTGCTGCTCGGGTGGTGTCATTCGACAAGGCCCGATGCTCAGGAACCGTGTTGCCCCTCATGCAAACCCTCCCGTGGATCGTCGCCCTGGCGACGCTGGCTCTGCTGGTCGTTGCGCTTGTGGCGTGGGTCTTGAGCGCACGCCGGCCCAAGAAACCGGCCCCATTGCCGACCGAATGGGCGCTCGCCGCGCGCCCGGTGTTCTCGACCGACGAACGCCGCGTCTATCGCCTGCTGCGCGAGGCGCTCCCGCACCACATCGTGCTGTCGAAGTTGCCGCTAGTGCGCTTTTGCCAGCCGACTGACCCCAACGAAGTCCGCTACTGGTTCGATCTGCTTGGTTCGAGCCATGTCACCTTTGCCGTCTGCAGCGCGAACGGGCGCGTGCTCGCTGCGATTGACCTTGACACCGACCGAGGCAACTCGCGCCGCGTGATGCAGATCAAGCAGTCGGTGCTGAGCGCCTGCCGCGTTCGATACCTGCGCTGCCCGGTCGACCATCTGCCATCGGTTGCCGAACTTCAGCTGCTCGTGCCCAGCAGCGCAGCACCCGCGCGCGGGCCGCAGCCGGCACCGACTCAGCCCGCCAATCTCCACCAGGCGCGCGACAACCTCTCCAGCACGGTCGCTACGCGGCGCGCCGAGCGCACGGCGCTGTGGCAAGACTCGACCGTGTTCCAGGATTCGTTCTTCGCCCCCGACAGCCGCCTCGACGGCTTCGGCAGCAGCGAGTTCGCATCACTCACAGGCGGTGGCGCGTCGAAGAGCGGCAAGTCGCGCAGCAGCTCCGGGCATTCGAGCGGGGGCGAAAGCGTCTCTCCCGAGCCGGACCCTGACGATGTCGGCGGCGTCGTAGTCGACGTGCCGCGGTATTCCTCCGGCTCGCGTCGCTGAGCGCAGCATTTGACGCGGCGCGTACGATGCGCGCCGTATGACCGCTCCCGAGCAAGACCCCACCCCCTACGCCGGCCTCGGCCCCGAGACCGTGCTCGACGCGCTCGACGGCGTGGGCTTGCGCGGCGACGGTCGGCTCATCCAGCTCAACTCCTTCGAGAACCGGGTGTTCCAGGTCTTCCTGGATGACGGACGCGTCGTCGTCGCAAAGTTCTACCGACCCGGCCGTTGGAGCGACGCGCAGATCCTCGAAGAGCACAGCTTCGCGATCGAACTGGCTGACAACGAGATTCCCGTGGCCGCGCCGCTGCCGATCGCGATCGATGCCGGATCGGCGTTCGCGGGTCGAAGCACCGCTCGCGGTTCGACGCTCGTTGAGTTCACCACCCCCGCCGGACCGTACCGCTTCGCGGTCACGCCGCGCCTTGGCGGTCGTGCGCCCGAACTCGAAGATGACGACACAGTCGAATGGATCGGTCGGTTCATCGGGCGAATGCACGCCGTCGGCGCGCAACGACCTTTCAAGCACCGGCAGACACTTGACGTCGACAGTTTCGGAACTGCCCATCGCCACTGGCTCCTCGACCAGCACATCATCCCGCTCGAGGCCGAGTCGGCCTGGCGTGATGCGGTCGACGCCGCGCTCGCAGCCGTGCGCGAGACCTTCGCCGCCGGTCCTGCGCCGAAAATCCTGCGCCTGCACGGCGACTGCCATCTCGGCAACATGCTCTGGACCGACGCCGGCCCGCACTTCGTCGATCTCGACGATGCGGTGATGGGCCCAGCGGTACAGGACCTGTGGATGCTGCTTGCCGGAGACCGCGCAACAGCGCGACGCCAGCTTGCGGCGGTACTCGAAGGCTACGAGAGCTTCATGGCGTTCGATCGTCGCGAGCTGCGCCTGATCGAGCCGCTGCGGACGTTGCGCATGATCCACCACAGCGCCTGGATCGCGCGGCGCTGGGCTGATCCGGCATTTCCGATCGCCTTCCCGTGGTTCGAAAGCCCCTCGTACTGGGCCGAGCAGACGACGCGGTTGCGCGAGCAGATCGAGGCGATGGCCGAAGCCTCCCTCTGAGGCCGTGTCGGATCGGGGTCCGCACACCCTGAATGGGGGGTGGCGTCGTTGCTACGTTTCGTTACCATCGCGTCCCCCCTGTGCGACTCCTATGAAACGCCCACTCTGCTCCATCGCTCTCGCCGGATTTGCCTGCGTGGCGGGCGCACAGCAGGCAGCACACGAGGGAAGTGCGGCGAAGACCTTCGCCGGGCACGACGTCACCATCGCCGCGCTGCAGCCCACCGGCACCCGAAGCTTCAACGACGTGCTCGCGGACAGCAACGCCGCCCCCTCCAAGTCCGACTCGCAAGCGGCCACGGGCGTCACGCCCGCCATCCCGGAGCCGCAGACCTACGCGCTGCTGCTGGCCGGGCTCGGAGCCGTCGTCTTCGTCGCAGTGCGCCGGCGCCAGCCCTGACGGCCGGCGCCGAAACCCCGATACGCCTGGTCAGGCGCTCAACAACGCGTTGACCCGTTTCACGTAGGCTGCCGGATCTTCCAGCTGGCCACCCTCGGCGAGCAGCGCCTGGTCGAACAGGATGTGCGCCAAGTCGTCGAAGTGCTCGCTCGTCTCGAGCCGCTTCACGAGTGCATGTTCGGCATTCACTTCGAGCGTCGGCTGCGCCTTCGGTGCCGTCTGCCCGGCCTGCTTCAGCATGCGCGCGAGGTGGCCGCTGATATCACCTTCTTCGACCACCAGACACGCGGGCGAGTCGACCAGACGCGTCGTCACGCGCACGTCCTTCGCACGGTCCTTCAGGGCTTCCTTCAGACGGTCGAGTACCGGCTTGAACGCCGTTGCGGCTTCCTCCGCCTGCTTCTTCTCGGTCTCGTCCTGCAGCTTGCCGAGGTCGACAGCACCCTTCGCCACGCTTTGCAGCGGCTTGCCGTCGAACTCGTACAGGTGGCTCAGCAGCCATTCATCGACCCGGTCGATGAGCAGCAGCACCTCGATGCCCTTCTTGCGGAAGATCTCGATCTGCGGGCTGTTCTTCGCCGCGGCCAGGCTGTCGGCGGTGATGTAGTAGATCGCCTCCTGGCCTTCCTTCATCCGGCTCACGTAGTCGGCAAAGCTGACACCCTCATCGGCTTGGGTGCTCGCGAAGCGCAGCAGCTTCGAGAGCCGCTCCTGGTTGGCATGGTCCTCGCCGACGCCCTCCTTCAGCACCGCGCCGAAGTCCTTCCAGAACGCCGAGTACCTGTCGCGCTCGGCCTGCTCTTCGCTGTTGGCAAGGCCCTCGAGCATGCTCAGCACGCGCTTGGTCGAACCCTCGCGGATCGCCTTCACGTCGCGGCTCTCCTGCAGCAGCTCGCGGCTCACGTTCAGCGGCAGGTCGCTGCTGTCGATCACGCCCTTCACGAAGCGCAGGTACACCGGCATCAGCGCCTCGGCATCGTCCATGATGAAGACGCGCTTCACATAGAGCTTCACGCCGCCGCGCTTGTCGCGGTTCCACAGGTCGAACGGCGCCTTCGCCGGGATGTAGAGCAACTGGGTGTATTCGCTGCGGCCCTCGACCCGGTTGTGCGTGTATGCGAGCGGTGCCTCGGTGTCGTAGCTGATCTGCTTGTAGAACTCCTCGTACTGCTCGGGCGTGATCTCGTTCTTGTTGCGGGTCCACAGTGCCGCAGCCTTGTTGACGGGCGCCCATTCGTCCTTCGTGATCTGCTTGGCCGCCTCGGCGTCCCACTCTTCTTTCTGCATCAGGATCGGCAGCGAGATGTGGTCGGAATACTTGCCGACGATGGCCTTGAGCTTCCACGCGCTGAGGAACTCGTCTTCACCCTCGCGCAGGTGCAGCGTCACACTCGTCCCGCGAGCGGCGCGCGTGATCGTCTCGACCTCGAAGTCGCCCGCCCCTTGCGAACTCCAGCGCACGCCCTGCTCGGGGGGCAAGCCGGCGCGGCGGGACTCGACCGTGATGCGGTCAGCCACGATGAACCCGCTGTAGAAGCCGACACCGAACTGCCCGATCAGCTGCGCGTCCTTCTTCTGATCGCCCTCGAGCGCGGCCATGAACTCGCGCGTGCCGCTCTTGGCGATCGTGCCGAGATTGGCCACCGCCTCGTCGGCCGACAGGCCGATGCCGTTGTCGGTGATCGTGATCGTCTTCGCGTCCTTGTCGAACGCCACCCGCACCTCGAGGTTGGGTGCGTCCTCGAACAGCGCGGCGTTGTTCAGCGCCTCGAAGCGCAGCTTGTCGCAGGCGTCCGAAGCGTTCGAGACGAGCTCGCGCAGGAAGATCTCCTTGTTCGAGTACAGCGAGTGCGTGACGAGGTGCAGGATCTGCTTGACCTCGGCCTGGAAGGAAAGTGTCTGTTTGTCCATGATCGTGTTCTGTCGGTGGAGTGCAGCCGGCGCACGCAGCAGCGATCCGGCGCGCCGCAGATGGCGGCAGCGCCGGTATTTTCAAGGACTTCGCGCGCCTTGCCGCGCCCGCCCGCTCAGCTCTTCAGCGTTGCGACGAGCGTGATCTCCGGAACGCTCGCGAGCGCCTTCGACAACGGGCAACCCTGCTTCGCCCCCTGCGCAAGCTCCTGGAACTTCGCGTTGTCGATGCCCGGCACCTTCGCGTCCAGCGTCAGTGCGATCCGGTCGATCACGAAGCCCTCGCCCTGCTTGACGAGGCGCACCTTGGCCGAGGTGTCGATCGCCTCGGTCGCGACTCCGGCCCGCTCGCATGCGAACGCAAACGCCATCGTGAAACACGCGGCGTGGGCGGCGCCGAGGATCTCCTCGGGGTTGGTGCCGCGTTTGTCGTCCTCGAAGCGGCTTGCAAAGCCGTAGGGGTAGCCTTTCAGCGCCCCGGTCTCGGTGCTGATCTGGCCGCGGCCGGTCTTGCCGGCTCCGTCCCAATGCACGCTCGCTGACTTCTCCATCGCAGGCTCCTTTCGGTGAAAACGCCAAGAGCCGCGCAGTATGCGCCGCTCACGTGACGCCGCGCCACTGCAGCACAATGCCCGCATGCTGCGCACCGTCACTGCCACCCGCTACGTCACGCCCCTGCGCGAAGGGGGTTCGCTGCCGGCGGTGATCGAGGCCGACGACGACGGCCTGTACGTGCTCAAGTTCCGCGGCGCCGGCCAGGGTCCGCGCGCGCTGATCGCCGAGTTGGTCGCAGGCGAGATCGCCCGTGCACTCGAGCTGCCGATGCCCGAGGTCGTCTTCGTCGAGCTCGACGCCGAACTCGCCCGCACCGAGCCCGACCCCGAGATCCAGGACCTCATCCGCGCAAGCGCCGGCCTGAACCTCGCCCTCGACTACCTCCCGGGCTCCACCACGTTCGACCCGCTCGCCTGGCAGCCCGACGCCGAGCTCGCCTCGCGCATCGTGTGGTTCGATGCCTTGGTCAGCAACATCGACCGCACGCCGCGCAACAGCAACTTGCTTCTGTGGCACCGCCGGCTCTGGCTCATCGACCACGGCGCTGCGCTGTACTTCCACCACGATTGGCACGACCACCTCGAGCGTGCGACGCGTCCGTTCCCGCAGATCAAGGATCACGTGCTGCTGCGCTTCGCGAGCCAGATCGCCGAAGTCGACACGCCGATGGCAGCAAAGCTGAGCACGGCGACGATCGAAGCCATCGTCGCGCTGATCCCGGACACCTGGCTCGACGACCACAGCGGCTTCGCCTCGCACGCGGCACACCGCGATGCCTACGTCCAGTACCTGACGCGCCGGCTGCAGGCACCGCGCGCGTTCTCCCAACAAGCCGCCTCGGAGGCCGACGGTGCCCGCTCAGCGCACGTATGACTACGCGATCGTCCGCGTCGTGCCGCGCGTGGAGCGCGGCGAGTTCGTCAATGCGGGCGTGATCGTGTCGTGTGCATCGCTGCGCTATCTGGGCGCGCGCATCGAGCTCGACGAAAAACGCCTGCTCGCACTCGACCCCGCCGCCGACCTCGACGGCATCCGCGCCACGCTTGCGACGATTCCGCTGATCTGCGCCGGCGGCGCGGCCGCGGGCGCGCTCGGCCGCCTCTCGCTGCGCGAGCGCTTCGATTGGCTGGTCGCACCACGCAGCACCACGATCCAGACCTCTGCCGTGCACACCGGCCGCTGCCAGGACGATCCCGATGACCCGGGCCGCACGCTCGAGCACCTCATCCAGACCATGGTGCGGCCCCCATCCGCCGCAGGGCGCTGACCATGTCCACCCACCGCCGCGAGCTCGCAGGCATGCCGCACGCCGCCCACTGGCCGGCTGCGCTGCCCTGGCATCTGACGCTGCCCGAGACCAACGTGTTCCGCAACGCCGAAGTCTCCGCCCTGCGCTACCCGGACAAGCCGTTCATCGTCTTCTACGACTCGGCGATCAGCTTCGCGCGCTTTCGCGACGAAGCCGAGCGCATCGCCGGCTTCCTGCAGCAGCGCTGCGGCGTGCGGGCCGGAGATCGGGTGCTGCTGTACATGCAGAACAGCCCGCAGTGGATCCTCGCGTTCTACGCAATCCTGCGCGCGAACGCCGTCGTGGTTCCGATCAATCCGATGAACCGCACCGACGAGCTGCGCCACTACGTCGCCGACAGCGGTGCCACCACGGCGTTCGTGCCGCAGGACCTCGCGGCGCAGATGCTGCCCCTCGTCGACCAGGAACGCGGCCTGCGCCATCTGATCGTCGCGACCTACAGCGACTACCTGAGCGAGCCCACCGAGCTGCGCGTTCCCGAGTTTGCAGCCGAGCCTCGCATTCGCATCGACAGCCCGGCCGCCGTGGCTTGGGCCGACGTGCTCGCCGCGGCCCTGCAGCCCGAGCCGCTGACGCAAGGGCCCGACGACCTGTGCGTGATGCCCTACACCTCCGGCACGACCGGCCACCCGAAAGGCTGCATGCACACGCACCGCAGCCTGATGAGCACGCTCGTCGGCGGCGTCAACTGGTTCCAGCGCACTCAGGACTCGGTGTTCCTCTCGGTGCTGCCGTTCTTCCACGTGACCGGGCTGGTCGGCAGCCTGCACGGCCCGCTGTATGCCGGCGCAACCATCGTCGTCCTGCCGCGCTGGGACCGCGACACCGCCGCGCTGTGCATGCAGCGCTACCAGGTCAACACCTGGCAGGCGATCACGACGATGGTGGTCGACTTCCTTTCGAATCCGCGCCTCGGCGAGTTCGATCTGTCCAGCCTGCGCGTCGTGCGCGGCGGCGGAGCGTCGATGCCGGCCGCCGTCGCGGCGAAGCTGCACGAGCTCACTGGCCAGCACTACATCGAAGGCTACGGGATGAGCGAGGCGATGGCAGCCACGCACATCAACCCGATGCATCGTCCGAAGCCGCAGTGCCTGGGCATCCCGGTGTTCGACGTCGATGCCCGCGTCGTCGACCCCGAAACCTTGCGCGAGTTGCCGCAAGGCGAGACCGGCGAAGTGATCATCCATGGACCGCAGGTGATGCAGGGTTACTGGAACGAGCCCGAGGCCACTCGCGAGGTGTTCGTCGAGATCGACGGCAAGCGCTTCCTGCGCACCGGTGACCTCGCGCTGGTCGACGAAGACGGCTACTTCTTCATGGTCGACCGCCTCAAGCGGATGATCAATGCATCAGGCTTCAAGGTGTGGCCGGCCGAAGTCGAGGCGCTGATGTACAAGCATCCGGCCATCCTCGAGGCCTGCGTGATCGCCGCCCGCGACGACAAGCGCGGCGAGACCGTGAAGGCCTTCGTCGTGCTGCGCGACGGGCAGCGCGGCCGGGTCGACGAAGCGGCGATCATCGCCTGGGCGCGCGAGCACATGGCGGCCTACAAGAGCCCGCGCATCGTCGAGTTCGTCGATGCGCTGCCGAAATCGGGCTCCGGCAAGGTGATGTGGCGCGAGCTCCAGGAACTCGAGAACAAGAAGGGGCCCGCGCCGAACGCCTAGTCTGACGTACTGAGCACGTCGCCGAAGCCCTGCCACTGCACGCCGGTGAACTTCGCGAGCTGGCCCTGCTTCACGAGGAAGAAGTCCGTCGGTGTCGTGTTCAGCGCCATGCCGGGCAACAGCAGCGGCAGCTTCAGGTTCTTGATGTTCGCGGCCTGCTTCATCACGTTCTCGCGTGTCAGGTCGTTGCCGGCTTGCTTGAGGATCTGCACCATCGTCTGCGCCGTCAGGTAGGCGTACAGGTTGGACGCGTCCTTCGGGTCGCCCTCGCGGTAGTAGCGCCCCATGAACGCGCGCCACTCGAGCATCGCAGGGTCGTCCTTCCACTGCGGGTCGTTCGGATCCTTGTAGTACTGCAGCGTCAGCAGGCCGACCGACTTGTCCAGACCAGCCGGCGTCAGCACCGAGCCGACCGACGCGCTCACGTTGTTGATGATGTGCAGCGGTTTCCAGCCCGAGTCGAAGGCCTTGCGCACAGCCTGGGCGCCGAACTTGGGCGTCGTGATGTTGATGAAGGTGTCGGCCTTCGAGCCCTGCAGCGTGACGATCTGCGAGTCGACCGTCGGGTCGCTGACCTCGTAGGTCGCCTCGGCGACGATCATCTTCGCGCCCGCAGCGCCTAGGCCGTCCTTCACGCCCTTCAGCACGTCTTTGCCGTAGTCGTCGTTCTGGTAGAGGATCGCGATCTTCGCGTTCGGCTTGTTCTTCAGCAGGTACTTCGCGTAGATCTGGCCCTCGGCCTGA
>Ga0075366_10000489_pt1 | contig 18329 bp, 13 predicted proteins | sample EndMethybrTD3031_FD_72351 | JGI IMG/M metagenome (GOLD analysis project Ga0075366, IMG submission 72351) | Populus endosphere microbial communities from Tennessee, USA - Endosphere MetaG P. TD hybrid TD303-1 | ecosystem: Host-associated > Plants > Roots > Endosphere | place: USA: Tennessee...
ACCATACCCTGCATCATACTTATTGTTTCAGCTGCCCTCCGCGGAAAATTACTCAATTTCGTTAAGGGCATATTTGTAATCGTGACAATCGACTTTCTGAATTTGGACACTGATCCTGAATAAGTACCGGAAAACATTCAATTTGAAATTTCGCTGACAATTAGCTTTCCCAGACTAAAAGCCGATGTTTTACTCAAAAATAGACTAAAGTTGTTTCCTTACGGAGGACAGTTGGCCATTTATAGAATAGATACTGTGTTCACACGAGATGTGCACCCCGCTGGCTGTACGTACCCTTAAATCCCGTGTTGCCGATACGACCACTATTTCGTAAAAAGGGAACAAGCCTTCATTTCCTTTGGAATGCCGGAAGTAATCGGCCAGCGCAAAAACGTCTGAAGGCCCCCATAATATCAAATGACAGGGCTTCAGGCATAGCAATTATAACCACCTTTTTTCTTCCCATTACTTTACCGGATTGCCAAAAATTACATCTTACAAGATAGGCTTTTTTGTAAACACCTGCTAAAAAGCGATGGCAATTTTTAAGCATTTTACCTGTTCGGTACTGCTTATTGATGGACAAAACATTCCGCTTACCATGGCCTGCCGAGATTTTGGATATCGGTAAATGCCTCCTCAAATCCGAAATGCCGAATATTTTTTAAAATAGAAAATTTGTTAAATGATTCACAATCAATTGGTTATTCGAATGGTATAAGTTGTGCAAAACTGCCGGCGATAACATTTATTTAACATTTTATTTGAAAACATGAAAAGTTCAATTCAGCTAACAGTCGTATTATTCGCCATCGTTGGTTTATCTACAACCGCGATGGCGCAATCAGGCAGCGTAAAAAACCATGAGGGAATTATTTTGAGTGCAGGTGTGGAATCCGGCATTTCAGCCGGGAATTTCAGGAACAGTCAAAAATGGAGCATCGGCGGTTCGTTGCAGGCCGATTTCCAGGTACAGGATCAATTATACATTATCGCCGGTGCCGGTTACGAAAACTTTTTTGGCAAGCATAACCAGGCGGATCTGCAGCTATTGCCGGTATTGGCGGGTATCAAGTATTTTCCGGTGAGTAAACTGTATATCCAGGCGGCAGCCGGCACGGCCTTCGTATTGAATAAAGAAGAGGTGAACTATAAAAGAACAGCCGCTTTTCTTTACGTGCCGCAGATCGGTGTACAATTCCCCGCAGGCGGAACGAACTTTATTGATGCCGGTGTACGGGATGAAGGCTCTGCCAGGTATACAAGCACCGCTGCGAACAGTAAGGTAAGTTCTTTCGGCCTGCGTGTCGCTTATGCTTACGCTGCAAAATAACCACTATTAATTTATCCCTGGCTTCACTGCGTATACACCAAACCAAAGATTTTGGTAACTGGTCCTGCGCATCTCAATCAATTTTTATGATGGAAAAAATGTATTGCGGCTCCCGCTGGTTTTTAGGCATTGGAGCATTAGTGTTTGCGATGGCAGATACAACATCCGCCCAATCCGGCGATGCCCGTTCAGTAAGCCTGCCGGAAGGGAATACAACAGAACGGCCATATGAGCATATTAAACAGATCAATGCGGGCGAGTTAAATGTAGGCTATGTAGAATCCGGGCCGGCAGACGGCGCGGTGGTCTTACTTTTACATGGCTGGCCCTATGACATCCACAGCTACGAGGACGTTGTACCACGATTAACCGCCAGAGGATTCCGGGTTATCGTTCCCTATATAAGGGGTTTTGGCACCACACGCTTCCTTTCGGAAAAGACATTCCGCAATGGTCAGCAATCTGTACTGGCGGCTGATATGATCGCCTTTATGGACGCAATGCAAATCAGGAAGGCCATTGTGGCAGGTTTTGACTGGGGGGCACGAACCGCCGATATCATGGCAGCACTCTGGCCGGAACGCTGCCTTGGCCTGGTGTCAGTCAGCGGTTACCTGATCATTAACCGGCAAAACAACCTCAGGCCGCTACAGCCAAAAGCGGAACTTGCCTGGTGGTACCAGTATTATTTTTCAACCGAGCGCGGACGGTCCGGATATGACCTTAACCGCAGGGAGTTTAATAAACTGATCTGGCAGCTGGCAGCTCCCAAATGGGATTTTAATGACGCTACCTATAACCGTTCCGCCGCGTCATTTAACAACTCTGATCATGTGGCGGTTGTCATCCACAATTATCGCTGGCGGCTGAGTACGGCGGCGGGCGATCCGAAATACGATGAGGTGGAAAGAAAGCTGTCGGCAGGGCCGCCCATCCGAATACCCGCCATCACGATCGGCAGTGATTTTGACGGCACAGCCAAAGACGGAGCTGCCTATTCCGGAAAATTCACCGGAAAATATCATCATAAAGTACTCAACGGAATCGGTCATAATGTCCCGCAGGAAGCCCCGGAAGAATTTGCGCAAGCGGTGCTGGAGGTGGCCGCTTTGGCCGGGATAGGACGATAGCAAGACTAAACAGGGCTGATCGTACGGCACACACGGTATTTCGTGAATAAAAGTACCCATGTACTATATACGGTGGATTTAGTTCAAGCCTTTTGAGGCATGCAATTGTATATCAGGCACATGTGCTGCGGCACAAGCCTTGCCTCCTGAGTGATCATCAAATAATATAAACAGGACCTGAAAGGGACCATAAACAAATCAAACTATGAAAATTGTAGTAATCGGCGGCACCGGACTAATCGGAAGCCAGGTCGTTAACAACCTTACCCAATTAGGCCATGAAGTCATTGCCGCATCACCCGCCAGCGGCGTCAATACCATTACAGGCGAAGGAGTTGCAGAAACCGTTGCCGGAGCAGCAGTCGTGATCGACCTGGCAAATTCACCGTCTTTCGCAGATAAAGATGTGATGGAATTTTTTGAAACCTCAGGACGCAACCTGCTCACTGCGGAGAAGGCTGCCGGTGTAAAACATCACATCGCCCTGTCGGTTGTCGGCTCAGAACGCATGCCGGAAAGCGGGTATATGCGCGCAAAGGCTGCTCAGGAAAAATTAATCAGGGAATCAGGCGTACCGTTTACCATCGTCCATTCAACACAGTTCTTCGAATTCCTTGCCTCTATAGCGGCAGCGGCGACCGAAGGGAATATCGTAAAGCTTTCCCCGGCACTTTACCAACCAATCGCTTCTGCTGATGTTGCGCGGGCGGTAAGCGACGTGGCAGTTGGAATTCCTGTGAATGGCATTGTAGAGATTGGCGGTCCGGACAAGATCGGAATGGCCGAACTGGTAAAGGAGTACCTCGCTAAAAATAATGATCCCCGCCAGGTTGTGACCGATGTCCATGCCCTTTATTACGGAACCGAACTAACTGACGATACGCTTGTACCGGGACCGGATGCCCGTATCGGAAGTATTAATTTTGAGCAATGGTATGTTAACCAGCCTAAAAAATCGAATCATTAACGAATGCATCCGGAAGACCGCGGTTTATCAGTACAATTCGAGCAGCTCTGATGAACCTCCTTGCCCCGGAAGCTGGCCAATATAACTGTAACGGTGAATCAGGAATACACCGCAAGCTATCTTTCATTTGAATCATATGAAAATTGAAATCTGGTCTGATGTAGCATGTCCTTACTGCTATGTCGGATTTATTCACCTGCAAATGGCGCTTCAACAGTTCAAAGGCGATCGTCCGGAAATCATCTTGCGAAGTTTTGAGCTGGAGCCGGATATTGCCATTAACAGCGGGGAAACTCAGCATGAAGCCGTTATGCGCAAATACCGGCAATCCGCCCCGCAGGCGCGCCAGACACTTGACAGCGCCACCAATGCGGGCAGGATTGCCGGATTGGCCATTGACTTCGAGAAAGTAATTTCTACCAATACGTTTAACGCTCACCGGCTCATCCATTATGCCGAAACACTGCAACTGGGGCCAGCGATGAAAACGCGGTTGTTCAGGGCCTATTTCAGCGAGGGTAAACATATCGGCGACAAGACTGTGCTGGTTACCCTCGCTGAAGACCTTGGGATCGATGCAAGAACTGTTATGGACAGCGACCGTTTCGCCGCGGAGGTTCGGAGAGACGAACACAAATCGTACAGTATGGGTATCCGGGCTGTGCCATATGTGCTCTGCAACGAAAGATTTACGCTTTCAGGTGCGCAGCCGGCAGAGACCTACCTGGAGCTTTTTAACGAATTAGAAACTAAACTACCGGAGAAGGGGCGGGCTGGCACTGATCCGGAACCGGGCTGCGATAATGGGACCTGCAGGCTATAGCGCACACGGGCATCCCGCATTGGCGCCTGCCGTTTATTGCGGATTTTACTCAACTACTTATTAACTAATCAACATTTAATGTTTTTACCAGCGATCTTACGTCAGATCGCTTAAAACTATCAATCATGAAAAAGTTCATTTTCAGTTCATTATTCTTAAGTCTCGCTTTTGGGATAACTGCCAAAGCACAGCATTCCATTGCGGACAATATTACCCAGACACCACCAAAGGTTATCTTCAAAAAAACATTTGATTCCAAGGGATTAAAAAATCAGGAAGTTCAGATCGTTATGGTACCTTTTGCACCGGGAGAAGTTTCCGGGGCCCACAGACATCCCGTAGAAACAATCGCCTATGTGCTGGAGGGAGAAATAGAATCGACTTTCAACGGAAAAGTTCACCGTTACAAACAGGGAGATGTTTTTTATGAAAACCCGAATTTATTGCATGCAGAGTCCAAGAACCTAAGTAAAACTAAGAATGCCAAACTGTTGGTATTTTTTATCGGAAACAGCGGTAAGCCTTTTATCATTCCGGCCAGTCATTAAATAAGGTCTGTTACGGGAAGCCGTAAGCATTCAAAATGCACGCTTCAACATGTATGCCGGTCAAAGCACTTCTGCTTTGACCGGCTTATTACTTAAAATTCAGAATATGAAAAAACTATATACAATCATATTGTTAATGGGCCTGCTTGCCCTGGAAGGCGCGGCCCGGCAAATGCCGGCAAGACCGCCAAAAGGCTTCATCAGCGCCATTGCCAAGGTCAATGGCGTAAATATTCATTACATTAAAGGTGGAAAAGGGAAACCTCTTGTGCTTCTGCACGGATTCGGACAAAATTGGTACGCATGGAATCGAATCCTGGCACCACTAGCGGCACATTTTACCCTCATCGTGCCCGACCTGCGGGGCATCGGGGAATCATCGAGGCCATCTTCAGGATATGAAAAGCAACAAATGGCAGCTGATATTCATGCTTTGGTCGCTCACCTGGGATTTAGTAGGATCAATCTGGCAGGACATGACATCGGGGAAATGGTCGCTTATGCCTACGCCCTGAGTTATCCGTCCCAAGTAGAAAAACTGGCCCTGCTGGATACCCCGCTTGCTGGCATCGAACCAGCCTGGAGTGAATCAAAAGCTTTCTCCTGGTGGTGGGGCTTTAATTCCTGGCCCGCTTCAGCATCACTAGTAAGGGGTCGCGAATGGCTCTTTTTATCACATTTTTACCCAATGGTCGCCCACCAGCACAATCTCTTTACCAAGGCTGAATCAGCCGAATTCCTTCGCGCATATAAAAAAGACGGCGCCATGTCCTGTAGTTTCAAATGGTTCGCCGCCTTCCCGGCCGATCTCCGCTTCAACCTTGAGGGGAGGAAAAAACTTCAAATGCCGGTAATGGCCATGAGCGGGGAATACTCACTCAAAGAGCTGGCAAACCTGGTACGAAAAGTTGCAACTCAGGTAAGCCCTGTTGAGATTACCGGAGCCGGTCACTGGCTAATGCAGGAAAACGGCCCAATGGTCAGCAGGTCATTTATTCACTTTTTTTCTTCCCAGTAAAAATTGGGGAAGGCAGACGCACTCAGTAAATCAGATATTGACTAAATTTCAACTCTATTTAATGGCACATAATAGGGGTTGTTTATATAGAACAGTCAATATTAGCAGTAGATGAACTAAATAAACCAAGTCAATGAGATTATTTCTAAATGCTGTTGACCTTCATTAAAGCGAACAATCAGCTCACATTGTCGTTATAGGCTCCCAAACCCACAAGCATTGTTGTTTTATACAACCTTTGATTATGAAGAGTGATATACAATATCTATTTTTATATTCCTACATAACTTTAAATCTCATCATGGATGCATTCAAAACCCATGAGCAGGCAATCTCTCATTACAAGGCTTATTTACAATCTTTTATAAATATTAAAGACCAGAAAATTAAAGAATATGTTAATAGTAATACCTTAGTCAGTCAAATATTACCTGAACCTTTAATTCAATTCAATCCATCCTTTGAAAAAGGAAATTCGTTGGATGATTTAATTAAAGAGGGAATAATCCATCAAGATCTGCCAAAAGCACTTGGATCCTATAGGTTGTATAAACATCAAATAGAGGCCATAAAAATTGGAATACAAGACACAGGCTTTGTAGTGACTTCGGGCACCGGTTCGGGGAAATCGCTTACATTTCTTGCAACCATTTTCAATGATATTTTCAATATTAAAGCTGAAAAACCAAAAGGTATAAAAGCCATATTGGTTTACCCTATGAATGCGTTGATTAATTCTCCAGCATAATTATGGAAATTGACAAAGGCGGTCTATAAACTATTGGATTATATTACCATATGCTTTGAAACAACAAAGCCGCCAGGCTCTCACCTCCGGCAGCTAACCAATTTATCAACTAAACATTATTTCCTTTCTTTTTGCAAAATGCTTAGGCGGGCATATAGTTCTGCAATGCAGGCTTCATCCAGCAACCATTTTGGCTTTTGCAGCTCATCAGCTTTAGGTAGCCAGCTGTGGGTGGTGTAACCATGCTTATCGCGGGAATTTTGCCAGGCGTAGTTCAGATCATGCTCCACCGCTACAATGTATTTATAGTTACCGTCCACGTGATATAGCGCCTCATATCCCCTGAACAATACTGTCATAAACCAGGGCAGATCAATATGTAAACTGAGGCTCTGATCATGAGGAACACTGCTGAAATGCCTGAAACTGTCTTTCGCCAGTTGCTTTGCCTGTTCAAGATACTTTTTATCCCCGGTTTCTTTGTACAGAATTACCGCGGCCTCTAGCAAAGATCCGGTGTTATAACTCCAAAAAGTACGGTTGAGCTTACCGTCCATTTTGATGTCGTTGCCGATAACTCCTGTAGAATCGCGCAGAGTGTAGTACATCCAGGTATAAAACTTTTTGCCCTGCTCCAGATAATAGGGTTCTTTGCATCCCTGGTAAATTTTAAGGGCCGTTAAGGTTGCCATACCATTGGTGCAGGCCGGCTTTTGATCATTGTGCCCCTCGAGCCAGGTTACGCCGCCGCCCATATCGTTGTTCCAGCCGCTCAGGATAAATTTAAATACCCCTTTAGCGCGCTGCAGGTATAATGGGTTCCTGGTATTAAAGTATGACTCCATATAATCGATACCCACCAATCCGTTGTCATCATAGTACCTGTCCGCTTTCTCCAGTTTTACCGGATAGGCTTGGTATCCAGCGGGCTGGCGAACTTTATCGTGGTACTGCTCTACTCCTGCTATCAGGCTATCCTGGTAGGTTTTATACTTGCTTTTTAGCGATGGAACCCGCATTAATACGTTGGTAGCTGTAAAAATGCCCGAAAATGGCCATAAAAAGCTAACTGGTTTCTCGGTGACGGCGGCGCCCTGAAAATAGTTCAACGTATCTTTTTTGTTCGACGGAAAATTCTCCGAAAACAATCCCTTATAGGCAGGAACACGATAATCCTTCCAGATATTGGCGAACATGGTTTCTGCCCGCGACCTGTATACCGCAGATAATTTATCCTGGGCATCTGCATCCAAACAATTGGCCACTAAAACTCCCGATACTAACAGGACAAGCGGATTGAATTTACGTCTCATAGCTCTTTTAAGGTTGATGTATTTGTGTGTGTTTATTTCTTTGCGGTTATCTATAATCAGATAGCAAGCCTTGTGTGCGTTGCATCCAGGCCTGGTCTACACCCTCCTGCCGGGTTTCTACGCCACTGCCATCAAAATTGCAGAAATGGTAGTATCCGAGATTGGTTGTGTTGCGCAGCTTAGTGTTCATGTAGTCTATGTTTTGTTGTGCGTAGTCGAGCCATGCAGTGTTGCCGTCGCGCTGGTAAAGTTTTATCATGGCTTGCGAACCCCATACGCACCAGGCTGGATTGATGCGACCATCGGCGGTATTAAATATGTATACATGGTAGGTGCTGTTCCATAGCGTGGTATTCATGCTACTGCCGAGGCTCTGCGCTTTTGTTACGAAGGTGTTATCGGCTAATATTTGCGCGTACAGCAAAAAAGCCTCCACCATAATGGCGTTATCATAGGTAAACTTTTCCATGTGTTTGGTGCCCGCCCCGGGGCCGTCAATTTTCCAGATATACAACCCGGTAGCGGCATCGCGCATGTTGTTAATGAGCCAATCTTTTATAGAATTTGCCCAGTCTTTGTAAAAAGTTTGCCCGGTAATTTGATACAAGCGTAAAAAAAGCTGTAGTGCAAGCCCGTTTGTTTGGGTTGGTTTGCTCTCTTTGATGGTGTTCCACCAAAAACCGCCGCCGTAGGTAGCATCCCATTGGCCGCTGTTCATGAGCCAGTTGGCACAGGCCTTTGCCGAGTTAAGGTAATTGGTTTTTGTGGTGCCGGTAGTAACATCGTAAGCATCAAGATAGGCCACACCAGTAAGGGCATTGTCGTCGGTATACTTATCACCGGCGGCACCTGTTCCGTTCACGTTGGCGGCTGCAAAATATCCGCCTGTAGGGGTGGAGCCATTCCACATGTTATTCATCCATGTGTAGGTGTTGTTCATATAGGGCAAGTACGCGCTGTTACCAATTTTCGCCATCTCGGCATCAGCATAAATTTGACTCACATTGTACCACTCATAAGCAGTAGTGGTTTGGGTGGTAGTATTCACCTTATAGCTATTATAAGTGGTAAGCAGGTTGCCGTAAACAAAATTGTGCGTTTCCTGGGCCTTAATATAATAGGCAGAGCTCGTGTTTTGCGTTTTCAACCTTTTACCCGTAGCGGGTGTTTCTTCAACAGGCGTTTTTACAGCGGAGGGTGCATGATCTTTTTTACATGCGGCGAGGCAAAATGTAAGCATAGCGAATGCCGCCAATACTTTTTTTGATTGGTTAGTTTTCATAATAGAATGTTTATAAAGGTTAAATAGAATTCATCTTTAAATCACCCTCTACTGATCCGGCGGCCTTGTGCCAACTATGTTATTGTGTTGATGGCGGCGGCACTTTTACGCCCCAATTGGTATTTGGCTGGCTGCCCATAACAAATACCAGTTTACCGCCCTGCATTAATTCATCTTGATACAACCAGCAGTTATTTAACGGCTTACCATTAAACTCGGCCGACTGGACATACATGTTCTTTGCAGAGTTATTTTTTGTTTCGATTGACAATGTTTTGCCGTTACCCAATGTGATGTTTGCTTTATCAAACAGCGGGCTGCCCAGCTCAATTATAGGGCGTGCATCGGTTAACCCTTTAACATCAAACAGGCCCAGTGCATTCATTACATACCAGGATCCCAGCTGCCCCTGGTCTTCATCCTGCCCGTAGCCATAGCCGTGGATTGGTTCGGTACCGTAAAATTCCTGGCCTATCAACCTGGTCCATTTTTGAGTTAACCATGGTTTGCCCGAAAAATTGAACAGCCAGCTGATGTGGAGATTAGGCTGGTTACCATGATTATAGATGGAGTTGATGCCCGCAAATGCATTTATGGTTTTACCGCCGCCAAAAGCCAGTTTTTCTGATACGGTGAAGATGCTATCCAGCCGTTTATTGAAGTTATCCTTACCAATGGCAGCCACTAAACCTGCCGGATTTTGGGGTACGTAAAAGGTGTACTGTACCGCGTTACCCTCCTGGAAACCCCTCCATGGCTGATATGGGTCGAACTTGTCTACAAAAGTGCCGTCGAGCCTTTTGGGCTGCATCAATTTGTTTTTAGGGTTCAGCAGCTGGCGCCAGCCGTTGGAGTATTTGATGAGCTGCTGATAATCTGCAGTTTTACCCATTGATTTCGCCATTTGAGCGGTTGCGAACGCACTAAAGCTATATTCAAGTGTGTGTGAACCCGAGAAGTTGGAGCCCGTAGAATCGGTCACGAAATCGCGCCCGGTTTGCTCCAGATGCGGTATATACCCATGGGTTAAAAAGGCTTTGGTATCCAGCTTGCCGGCACCTACAATGCGGTTTTTATAGTTAAGATCATTCGCCTTAACCGCATTATAAGCCAGGTTAACATCGTAGTTGCGGATGCCGGAATTATATGCCCCCACAATAGCAAGCCCAACAAAATTCGTCCCTACGCCCGATATGTATTCGCTGTTGGCAATACCATCGCCAAACCAGCCCCGGTCTTTATATAATTGTAATTGTGTATTAACAAAACTGCCGTACCATTTAGGGTAGCTTAATGCCCACAGCTGAGTGATGTTCCAGTACCCGCCCCATATCGCATCGGTGTTGATAAATTCAGCTTTCAATTCGCCGTTTTGTTCGGGTAAGCGGCCCGTGGCACCATTATGTTTAGGATAGTCGCCGTTAACATCGCTGGCTATACCCCTGCCCAACAAAGCATGGAATAAGCCGGTGTAAAATTTTGTTTTATCGGGTATGTTTGTTCCTTCAACAGTAATTTTGGCCAGTTGCTGCTGCCAGGTTTGCTGCGCGTTTGCTTTTGCCTTATCGAACGACAAACCGGCTGCTTCCGCCGTAAAATTAGCTCTAGCGTTCGCCACCGATGTATACGAAAGGCCTGTTTTTACCTCAATGGTTTCGCCTTCGGTGGTTTCATAATTCAAGGCCAAGCCGGCGCCTATGCCTTTTCCCTCAGCGGTATTGGGATTAATCTTATCTTTATTGAAAGCGGTAATGCTTGATGGTTTTTTGCTGAGTTCGCCGTAGAAGAACATCGCGACTTTACCTTCCGGGTCGTAGATCTTTACATACTTTGGATAAGTAAATACAAAGCCCAAAAAATGGGTATCATCAATCATTTTGATACCGGCATCGGTAACATCGCCGCTTTCGCCCTGTTTGTTGCCAATATCCAATATAATGTGCGATTGCCCATTCTTTGGAAACGTATAACGCTGAAAACCCACCCGCTTTGTAGCAGTTAATTCGGCAGTAATACCGTAATTATCCAATAGTACTTTGTAGTAACCGGGTTGGGCTACCTCATTTTTCCTGTCGAATTTTGAGCGGTACCCTGTAGCCGGTCCATCCAGATCGCCGGGCTTCACTTTCAATTCACCGTTGGTTGGCATGTAGCTTACACCGCCTACCTGCCACTCGTGGAAGTGTACAAAGCCTTCTATCGAGTTTTGGCGCGTATCGTACCCCACGGCCTCCCAGCCGCTTGGGTTACCATAATGCCCGTTTGTTGATGGGGCAAGCTTGGCCATACCATAAGGCACCGCGGCCGGCGTATAAAAAAACCAGCGACTGTGCGCTGTACCAATATTGGGGTCTACATATTTTAAAACACTTTCCCGCTGCACACCACAGGATGCCAGCGAAACAGCCAATAAGGCCAAGCCCGATCTGATAGATAATTTCATAGCAAAAACTGTATATAGTAAGCTGCAAACGCTGCAGCGTATATTTCTTATTTATATTTGGAAAGCATTACCTGCAGGCGCTGCATCCATGCCTGGTCTACACCTTCATAATTGCTGTATTTGCCTGCCCCATCTAAACCGGCAAACTGGAAGTAACCGTTATTTGCGGGGTTACGAAGTACGGTATTTATCGCATCCAAATTACCTTTGGCGTAATTTAACCAGGTAGCGTTGTTATCTTTTTGGTATAATTTGATCATGGCCTGTGTAGCCCAGCCGCACCAGCAAGGGGTTATTCTCCTGTCGTTGTTGTTAAATATATAAACGTTGTGTGGGGCGTCCCATAAAACGCGGTTCATGGCATTGCCTACCGCCTGTGCCCGCGACACGTAGCTATTATCGTTAGTGGCCTGTGCGAATAATAAGAACGCTTCTACCATTATGGCGTTATCATAAGTAAAAATGGTGTTATTGCGGATGCCGGTTTCTTCAAACTGCCACACGTATAAACCGCTTACGCTATCGTACATTTTACTGTTGAGCCAGGCGTTTACAGATATTGCCCAATCCTTATAGGTTACATCCCCCGTAATAAGATACAACTTGGAGAATAGCTGCAAAGCCACTCCGTTGGTTTGGGTAGGTTTAACTTTTCTTTCAGTATTCCACCAAAAACCACCGCCATAGGTATTATCAAACAGGCCGCTTTTGATAAGCCAGTTGGCACATTGTTTTGCCTTATCCAGGTAAGCTGCCTTATCGGCACCAGTGGTTACTTCATAAGCATCCAGGTAAACCATACCGGTAAGTCCATTATCATCTGCATACTTGGTACCCGATGAGCCGCTGCCATCCAACCTGGCAAATGCAAAGTATCCACCGTTGGGGCCGGCTTTGTCCCACATGTTCTCCATCCATTTAAAGGTGAGGTTCATATCGGCAAGGTAAGTGGCATCGCCCGCGGCAACCATAGCCGCGTCGGCATAGATCTGGCTGGCATTATACCATTCAAAGGCGCTGTTAGGATCGGTGGTGGTGTTTACTTTATAACTCCTGTACGATGTCATGAGGTTGCTTACAATAAAGCTATGCGTTTCCTTAGCCTTGGTAAGGTAAGTTGATACCGTTGGCTGGCCGCCGCCGGGTGGCGTTACCGGCGGATTTACCGGAAGGGTAACAGGTGTAACCGCTGTTTTGCCGCACCCCGCTGCCAATAAAAGCACAACCGCCATGCATCCGTATAAGTAGTTTTTCATAATATGAGCTTTTAAAGATCACCTGCAGTGTTTTAAATTGCAGGTGATCAATTAATAAGAAACGTTTCCTCTTATTTATAAAGTAGTTACAGTATGTGTGTAGGCACCATCGGTTTTAAAGTTCACATCCACTTTTACATTGTGGCGATCTGCCGAGGGATCGAATTTATAAGTATTGGACCATTGGTCGTTTGTAACCGGCAACAGAAAAAAGTAAGAAGCCGCCTGGCCTGCCGGAGGACCATTATCGCCCCTGGAGCTGCCCATGTACTGGATGCCTGCAGAGGTATGTACCACAAACTTGTAACGCTCATCGCGCCCCCACGAAAACTGGTAAAACTCTATTGGTAAACTCGCAATTTGCCAGGTACTGTTGCCAATGTAGTTAAGCTGGCCTATCTCTGATGCGTATGCCGACATCCACAAACCAACCGACTGAATTTCTACACTTGATGTGGTTGCCACATTAAAATCGAATGTAAGTTTGTATTTTTTATCGGCACTAATGGTTACCGGCGCACCGGCTTCCTTTATTAAACCGCCATCTATATAGTATTTTTTACCCGCGTCGTTAGGCTTATCCGTTAAAAAATAGGTGCCCGCCTTTAGCGAGGTGTAAATTTCAAACACACCCTCTTCGTTCTTTTTAAGTTTAACGGCTTTGGTAATATCAGTACCACCCTCGGTGGCCGAACCGGTGATGTACATATCTACCGGGATCTCGGCAAAACCGGCAGGCCTGCTCAATTGGATGGTTCTCGATTCTGAGGATGTAACAACATTTGTGCCCTTTGATGCCAACACGGTCCATTTTAGCTTACCGGTTGATGATGCGGCAATACCCGCCATGTTGGCAATCTTGTTCAGATCCTTGTGCGCGAGGGTAATTTTGGTTTCTACACCGCCACCGTTTGATACGGTTTTATAAACCGGCTTGCTAAAATCGCCGCCTTCTTTATCAAAGGCTATCTGATACAATACGTAATCGCCATCTGCGGCGTTAGCGGCACTCCACTGGAAATCAACCGATGCCGGTGTTGCGGGGGCAAGTGCTACCGCTGTATTGTTTGCCGGCAGGCTGAGGCTGCCTACAGCCGTTAAATTCAGGTTTAATGGCCTTACTTCCTTTTTACAGGAGGCAATTATGAGCAGGGCCACTAACAGCACACCGCCCGATTGGATAAATTTTCTCATTGCTTTATAATTTTTTTTAATTGGTTTAACGAAATCAATAACCCGGATTTTGCTTAAGGTTTGGATCCAGCCCGATCTCTGATGCCGGGATAGGCCACAGGTAGTTTTTAGCCGGATCGAACTGGCGTCTTTGTGCGCGGATGTAACCGTTATCCACACCGGCATCGCCAAATTTGGCGCCGTGCGCATAGCCGTTCAATACGGTTTCTGCAGTTTTCCAGCGGCGGATATCGTCGGTACGGAGGCCTTCCATAGCCAGTTCTGTCCTACGCTCCCTGCGGATGATGGTGGTCATATCGGCAGTGCCGGGGAAATCCAAAGCGCCTGCATCTGTAAAGCCTGCACGGCGTCGAAGCAAACCAATAGTGTTATTCCATACGGTTGCATCCATCTGGCCGAGGCTTTGTTTGGCTTCTGCATAATCAAGCAGCACTTCGGCATACCTGATAAGGTGAAGGTTTGAGCCTGATGTAAAAGAGGTTTGCGCAATGGGATCGAAGTATTTGCGCCAGTAATAGCCGGTTGGCGATGATGCCTGCGAAGCCGGATTATACTCATCCAAACGCCCGGCGTCAGGGTCGGTACCTGGTTTAATGTAAATGGTTTTTGATGTACCGTTACCGTTTACCCAATTGTATTTATCATAAACCACCGTGGCGGTAAGACGCGGATCGCGGTTTACGTACGGATTGCTCTCCACGTAGCCCGAGCCAGCATCGTTGATGCCTTTACCATTTAGGGTGATATAGCTATCCACCAACTCCTGTGTGGGCGACATACCGCTTACGCGGCCACCTACAGAGCGTGGCGCAAAATCGAAAAATTCGCCCCAGGTACGGATGCTTGGTACATATTGCAAGGAAAGCAAGCTTTCGTTGTTGGTTTTGTTAACCGTTGGGTTACTGAACAGATCGCTGTACTTGCTTACCAGGCTGTAGGCACCTGCTTGACCGCCCATCAGTTTCTCGCAAATTGCAGCCACATCTGCCATGCGGTTACCTTCATATAACAGTACCCTTGCCTCCAGCGCCAATGCGGCGCCTTTGGTAATGCGTCCATTCTCGGCAGCCGGAATCTGGTCTTTGGTAGGCAATGCGGCGGCGGCAGCCTCCAACTCGTCAATCACAAACTTAATAACGGCCGCTTTTGGTGTGCGGGCAATGGTTTTTGCTTCGTCGGCAGTAATGTCCTTGTCAATCAGGGGTACATCGCCATACCATTTAGCCAGGTTAAAATGCTCAAAAGCGCGTATAAAACGGATTTCAGCTTTCAGGCGGGCAATTACATCAGCAGAAAGTGTTTTATTCTGATCTATATTGGCCAGGAATATATTACACGATTTAATAGTGCTGTAATAATAAGCCCAGTCGTTTAAGAACTTACCCTGGGAGGCCGTAAAGTTACCGCTGGCTATCAGCGAATAATCGCCCGATGAACTATAGGCATTATCAGAGGTGGACTCGTTGTAAAAGTAAATACCACTGTTATAAATTAAGCTGTAGTTGTTGTTAAGCGCATTATATACGTTGGCATCAACGGTCCAAAAGGTAAGGTCCGAAAACCTGTCGGTTGGGGCCAGGTCAAGTTTTTTACACCCTGTTGCCGCTGTGGCAACCATAAATGCGATACAAAGTTTATTTAGAAATTTCATGTTCGTCTTTTTTAATATTGTCCTTAAAAAGTGATGTCTATCCCTACACCATAAAATACCGGCAGCGGGTATGACCGTGCGCTGTTTGAACTGGAGCCAACGCTCACGTTATTACCAAACTCGGTTGTTTCAGGGTCAATAAATTTCAATTTGGTTAAGGTGTAAAGGTTTTGGCCGATAAGGGAGATCCTCAACCGCTCCATCCCTGCTTTTTTGCTGATGCTTTTAGGGAAGGTGTAGCCAATGTTCACATTTTTTAACCTGGCGTAAGCTGCATCGTACTTATACAGATCAGAGCCTGTGCGCCAGTTGTAAGTGTTGGAAGCAGAGCCGATAGCAGCCAATCTTGGATACCTCGCATCTGTATTTTCCGGCGTCCAGTAATCGGTCATGTGGGCATACAAGGTCTGCCCGTAGTTGTAGTGGAAAGGCTCAACAAGCTCGCCGCGTAAGAATGCATCGCGTTTGCCTACGCCCTGGATAAAGAAGGAGAAATCGATTCCTTTGAAGGCTAGCCTATAGGTAAAGCCGAATGTAAACCGCGGGAAAGGATTACCTAAAACGGTTTTATCTTTTTCGTCGATAATGCCATCATTGTTACGGTCTTTAAATTTCAGATCGCCCGGGCCAACGGTTGCGCCCGCAATTTTGGGGGACGCAGCAATAACAGCCTGGTTTTGGAAAAAACCGTTGGTTTCGTAACCATAATATTGGGTGATAGGCAGCCCAACTTTCCTGATTAACTGGAACACATCCTGGTTAATGATCTGCTCTGTTGTACCGCCTGTTAAGGTTAGCAGCTTATTTTTACTATCGGCAATATTAAAGCTGATGCTGTGCGATATGGCGTTGGTGTTAAAGTTATAGCTGACAGTTGCTTCCCAGCCTTTGTTACGCACCTTAGCCACGTTATAATCGGGCAGGCCGGCACCAAACACTCTTGGTACGTCATAGCGTGGCTGCAAAATATCGCTTGTTGTCTTGTTAAAATAATCAAACGATGCTGTAAGCACATTATTAAAGAAACCAAGATCCACTCCTATGTTAAGCGTTGCTGCTTTTTCCCAGGTAAGGTCTTTATTGCTCAGGTTAAAACCTGCACCGCCCACAATGGAGTTGTTGTAACCGTAAGCGCTCGGATAGTTAAAATAAGTGGTTTGATACTGGTACGAACCCACATTTTGGTTGCCCAATACACCGTAGGTTGCGCGCAGTTTTAAATTGCTGACGGTGTTTTTCATCAACTGCATAAACGATTCCTCTGTTACCAGCCAGCCCAGGTTCACCGACGGGAAGAAACTCGCGCGGTTGCCTTTGGCAAATTTTGAAGAGGCATCGTCACGTACGGTGGCTTCAAAAAGATACTTGCCCTTGTAGGAATAATTAACCCTGCCAAAAAGTGAATTAAGGCTTGTTTGATCGTTGGCGATGCTATTGAAAGAGTTGTTAGCATCTATCAGCGTGCCGGTGGTTGCCGTTCCTAAATAAGGATCGGTAAGTGTTTTTTGTAACTGAAAACCCCTGTTGCTAAAGTTTTCGTTTGAGGCGCCAAATAGTACTTTAAACGTATGGTCTTTGATCCTTTTATTGTATTCTAACAATAATTGGGTATTGAGCAACAACGATTTGCCGTTATTGTCCAGCACCGAAAGATCATCGCCATAAACACCCGCAGGCACGTAATTAACTTTGGTACGACGGAAGAAATTGCCGTTATTAGCAATAGTGCCACCAAACACACCGGTTAATTTCAGGTCTTTTGTAATATTTACCTGGCCGTTAAAGTTGCCGAAGATCTCGTCGTTATCCGCCTGGTTAAAACCGCCCTTTTCCAGTACGCCGTACTCATTGTATTGAGAAGCTACTGCATTGGTTAAGTAATTGCCATTGGCATCTTTCCAGCTGTAGTTTAGCGGCACACGGTTAGCATCGGCAAAAATGTTATTGTCGCCAACGCTGTTGGTTTTGTTGCGGGTTTTGGTGTAATTCAAGATCATGTTTACACGCAGGATCCCAATCAGTGAAGTTTGATTTAAACGAACGTTATACTTGGTGTATCCAAAATTGGCACCCGAACCCCCGTTGCCTATCAGGTTGCTTTTTTGATCCTGGTAACCTGCAGACAGATAGTAAGAGTTGGTTTCGCCACCACCGCTGATGCTTACATTGTGCGATTGCTGCGGGGCATTATGCAGTAAGTGTTCTACATCCCAGGTACCATCGCCTGCAGCTTTTAATGCCTGGATATCATCGGGTGTATAAATTGGCGGTAAACCGGAGTTTATCAGCGACTGGTTTTTGTAATAAGCATTATCCCAGGCGTGTACCTTATGCACCAACACTTTAGGATCCTGCAAACCATAACTGGCGTTGTAGGTAAAAGCCGGTTTTTGATTAAGCTTGCCGCTTTTTGTAGTAACCAATAATACACCGTTTGCCGCACGCGAACCGTATATAGCAGCCGAACCGGCATCTTTTAAAACGGATACGCTGGCAATGTCGTTAGGATTCAGCGTGTTGATATTACCGCCGATAATACCATCTATAACTACCAATGGATCGTTATTACCAAGCGTACCCACACCGCGGATGTTGATGGTTACGTTACTGCCCGGGTTAAGGG
>Ga0075366_10000490_pt1 | contig 18314 bp, 14 predicted proteins | sample EndMethybrTD3031_FD_72351 | JGI IMG/M metagenome (GOLD analysis project Ga0075366, IMG submission 72351) | Populus endosphere microbial communities from Tennessee, USA - Endosphere MetaG P. TD hybrid TD303-1 | ecosystem: Host-associated > Plants > Roots > Endosphere | place: USA: Tennessee...
TACTGTATTGCGAAAATCTGTTTTATCAAAGGATGTTCTATCATTGATCGCACCTGTTAAAAAACCTTTACCCAAGGGACTGAACGGTACGAAGCCAATGCCAAGTTCTTCAAGAAGCGGCAGGATTTCTTCTTCCGGTTCCCTCCACCATAATGAATATTCACTTTGCAAAGCAGTAACTGGCTGTACGGCGTGTGCCCGCCGGATCGAATCAACGCCAGCCTCAGAAAGGCCGAAATACTTTACTTTACCCTCCGCAATTAAATCCTTTACTGTTCCGGCTACATCTTCCATTGGGATGTTGGGGTCGACACGATGTTGGTAGAGCAAATCGATGCGATCTGTCCGCAAGCGCTTTAAAGCAGCCTCGGTTACTTCCCGGATACGCTCAGGCCGGCTGTCAGTACCTAAACCGGGCTTGCCTTCTTTAAAACCAAATTTAGTTGCGATGACCAGTTGGTCGCGATATGGTGCCAAGGCTTCTCCTAATAATTCTTCATTCGCAAATGGCCCGTAAGCTTCCGCTGTATCAAAAAAGGTTACACCGCGTTCTACCGCAGCATGTAATAATTTGACAGCTTCTTTATGATCCGTAGCGGGACCGTAGCCGAAACTTAAACCCATACAGCCAAAGCCAAGGGCTGAAACTTCTAATCCGCTGCTTCCTAATTTTCTTGTTTTCATTTGGTATTTGGTTTAATATCTAATCTTTCAATTCACGTTCACCAAGCCATTTTACCATTTTAGGATCACGATGATCAAAGAACAGGCTCGCATTAGTATCAAGGGTTTTAATCTGCTCCATTTCATCAGATGTCAGCCTAAAATCCAAACTGTTCAGATTTTCGGCCATGCGTTCTTTTTTAACCGATTTCGGAATAGCAACAACGCCTCTTTGGGTAAGCCAACGAAGGATTACCTGGGCAATAGACTTATCATATTTTTCACCGATGCCCTTCAAGAGTTCATTCTTGAAAATATCGTTTTTACCTTCTGCAAATGGCCCCCAACTCTCGATTTGCACGTTATTGTCGATCATGAATTGTTGGGTGTCGATTTGTTGGTGAAAGGGGTGCGTTTCAACCTGGTTAACAGCCGGTACGATTTCGTTATGGATGATCAGGTCTATTAATCTGTCCGGCTGAAAATTACTGACACCAATAGCGCGGACTTTGCCCTCTTTATACAATTCCTCTAATGCCCGCCATTCTCCATACACATCCCCATAAGGCTGATGAATCAGATAAAGATCGAGATAATCGAGCTGAAGCTTTTTAAGCGATTTTTCGAATGACTTTTTAGCTTCTTCGTAACCGTTGGATTTAATGAATAGCTTTGTGGTAATAAAGAGTTCCTCCCTTGCCACACCACTGGCTTTAATGGCATTGCCAACAGCCTGCTCGTTCATATACGACTCGGCAGTATCGATTAAGCGATATCCGGTTTCAATAGCATCAATAACACTTCTTTCACATTCTGCCAGATCAGTTACCTGAAATACGCCGAACCCAAGTATTGGCATTTCGACGCCGTTATTTAATTTTACTGTTTCCATTTTTAGTTTTTATTCAATTGTACAAAGGTCATACCTCGTTTTTATAAAAACAGGATATAGATTACGGGGATGTCTACCATTATTACTGATTAATGGAGATTGCCCGATGTAACAGCTTTTTCGATCACGTCCAGCCTTGCCTTTTTTGGATCAGTTTTGCCCATAGCCGTACCATCTGATTGAAATTCAATTAACTCATTCCGTATTGGGTCATAAACCGGCCATTTGGGAAGATCTTCACCATTAGGGTTCCCTGTTTTAGCAAAATTTGTCCAGTAGGTATTCATGACCTTGGCAACCTCTTTGTCTTTGGGCGCTATAGTCGCACCGTTCCTGCTAACCAGGTTATCAAATGCGTAAGCGATCTCCGATGCGTGTCCCGCACCATAGCGCATCCACTGTTGCATGGAAGGCGACACGTAGGAGAACAAATAAATGTATGCCGGCGCACCTTTAGCGGTAATGGCCCTGGCCGTAAACCTTGCCGGCTCTGCCCATACTTTATCTGTATTGACGAACGAAAGCATTTTTGGAAATTCTGTTGCCCCGTCGGGATCGTAAACAGCTTTGGCTTCGTCTTTCATATTGCCGAATAAATTAAGCAAGGAATCTTTTGATCTGGCGTTAATGAACCCGGCAGGAACCTCCGCACTATTAGAACCGATCATTAACGGGATTTTTGGTGCACGGCCACCATTATAGGCGCTTTGAGCTGTTTCGGTAACTAATTTCCCGTCAAGTATAGGGCCCGAATATATGGGCGTGCCACTTTGATCATCAGTTTCCTGCCCGCCATCGACGATCTCTGATACGCTTAAGGAGCGGAGTTTTTCCAGTGCAGCGGCATCCGTTCCCTGGATGCCTTGCTTTTTCGCAAAGTTAATTCCGATAGTTTCTGCTGACACAGGATAGTAAGTGTCAGCGTTTTCCTTATTAATGGGGCGACCGGTTAATACACCGTCGCGGCCACCGCCTGATTCCACAATTGCCTTTTGAAACAAACCCCTCGCACTTGGTATAGTTAAAAGCGATTGAACCGATACCCCTCCGGCAGACTCGCCGAATATGGTAACATTTTTAGGATCACCGCCGAATGCAGCAATGTTTTTGTTAATCCATTTAAGTGCTGCGATCTGATCCATATAAGCATAGTTGCCTTTGGCTTCCTCCGGATGCTCCTTATTTAAAGCAGGAAAAGCAAAGAAACCAAGCCGCCCTAAGCGATAATTGATAGTCACCAGCAATACACCTTTATCAGTAAATGATGTGCCGTTAAAATCGCCCTGATTTCCGCTGCCTGCAACAAAGCCACCGCCATGTATCCAGACCATTACCGGAAGATGGGCACCAACTTTAGCATTTGCGGGTTTCCACACATTTAGAAAAAGACAATCTTCAGAAGATGTTTTTAAGATCTCAATGCCGTTACGCGGCCAGCCCGTTTGGGCGCAGTCTGCTCCATATTTAGTGGCATCGCGTTCGCCTTGCCAGGCTGGAAATGGCTGCGGGGCACGCCAACGCAAAGGGCCGACCGGGGCAGCTGCAAAAGGAATGCCTTTAAAACTGGAAACGTTTCCTTCTGTTATACCTTTTAGCGTACCTGAGGCAACATGCACCAAAGGCCCGGATGTTGGACTTGTATTATTCTGCGCCTGGGCAGAAAGGGCGAACAGGAAAATAAGCCCTAATAAAATTTTATTCATGGTGATCGGTTTTACAATTTAAAAGTGTTCGTAGGAAGACAAACGCCGGCTCTACAGACTGAACCTATACAAAATTGTAACCTTTTATCCGTGTTGATATGATACATATTACGGATGTTTCTACCATTATTACTGATTTCGAGTGATTGAGCATCAGTACGTTAATAATTACCGTAAATTCGGATATAAAGAAATAGCTATGGAAAAGATGCGCCGCTTTGAATCAATTTACGATTATAACGTCTTTAATAATAATGAGACGAAACACCCTTTGGTGAGCGTGGTCGATCTGTCAAAAGCAGCTCCGAGAAGTCTATCAAAAATGTATTTCGGCTTTTACATCGTTTTCTTAAAAGATGTAAAATGTGGCGACCTCGTGTATGGCCGCGATACCTATGACTACCAGGAAGGTACTTTGGTATTCCTCGCACCGGGTCAGGTAGCAGGCTCTAATGATAACGATGATGTCTACCAACCTAAAGGTCACGCACTGGCATTTCACGCAGATCTTATTCATGGTACATCTCTCGGCAGGCGAATCCAGGAGTATACATTTTTTGGTTACCAATCTAATGAAGCACTTCACCTTTCTGAGCGGGAAAGAAGCCTGGTTCTGGATTGCTTTTCTAAAATAGATTATGAACTGGAGCGCGGGGTAGATAAGCACAGTAAGCGGCTGATTGTTGCCAATATCGAATTGTTCCTGGATTATAGCGTACGTTTTTATGACCGCCAATTTATGACCCGAGACAATGTACACCAGGATTTGCTGGAACGTTTTGAAAACCTGTTAAACGAATATTTTGAATCAGATAAACCGGAGGTAGTAGGCTTGCCCTCGGTTACCTGGTGCGCTGAGCAATTGAATTTATCGTCTAATTATTTTGGTGACCTAGTAAAAAAAGAGACCGGTAAAACCGCCCAGGAATATATCCAGTCAAAACTGATCGATGTGGCCAAAGAAAAGATCTTTGACGGTAACAAAACCATTAATCAGATCGCCGGAGAACTGGGATTTAAGTATCCACAACACTTTGCACGCGTATTTAAAAAGCGGGTAGGACATACACCAAATGAATACCGGTCAATGAATTAGTAAAATTTGATTAACTTAATGATATAAATAACTGCCCCTGTTATTTGAACCAATTAGCAACACCTAATTTCACTCAAAATGGAAAAGACAAACACTAATTTTAATAGGCGCGCTTTTCTCAAAGCCTCTGCCATTGCAGGTGGCGGATTATTGCTTCATTTTAGTGGCCTGACTAAGTCTGTGCTCGCGGAAAGGGGTATTGATACGGTAGCCCCGGAATGGAATGAGCTGACCGGCTACATCAAGATCACTTCAGACAATATCATTAAAATTATTTGCCCTAATCCTGAGTTCGGGCAAAACGTAATGACTTCGCTGCCAATGGTGGTAGCCGAGGAGCTGGACTTAGACTGGAAAAAAGTGATCGTTGAAATGGGGCCGCATGATAATACTAAACTTGGCCCGCAGTTTACAGGTGGAAGTAATTCCATGCGGATGTACTGGAAGCCCCTGCGACAGGCTGGAGCCGCTGCACGACATATGCTGATGCAGGCCGCAGCCCAAAATTGGGCGGTACCTGTTGAGGAAATAACAACAAAAGCCGGTGAAATCCATCATGTGAAAAGTGGAAGAAAAGGTGTCTATGGTGATTTTGCAGCTAAGGCATCTGGCATCCCTGTACCTAAAGATGTAAATCCTAAAAACGTAAAAGACTTTAACATCGTAAGACATTCGCAAAAGAATGTGGAAGGGGCAAAGATCGTATCCGGGAAACCACTTTTTGGCCTGGATTATAAACACGAGGGTATGCTGATCGCCATGCCGGTACATCCGCCTGCTTTTGGTTTAAAACTCAAATCTTTTGATGCGTCGCAGACACTAAAAATGCCGGGCATTAAAGATGTTTTCTCCATTAAATTATATGAGGACGGCTTTGAACAGGGCGGTTTCGATACACGCACTTTTAACGTAATTCTTGCGGTGGTTGGCAAAACGACCTGGGAAGTGATGCAGGCCTGTAAAAAACTCGTTGTTGAATGGGAACCTGCCGGCGACGTTACCAATACCATGCAGGGCAGGGGCGGCGGAAAGCGAGAAGTTATTTATCCGGGAGAGCTTGAAAGTACCGAGAAACAAATGGAAAAAATGCGTGAGTACGCGAGCAAACCTGCCCAGTTATTGAGGAAAGATGGTGATCCGGAAACAGCTTTTAAAAATGCGGCCCAAATCCTTGAACGGACTTACAACGCACCCTTCCTGGCACATAACTGCATGGAGCCGATGAATTTCTTTGCCCATGTTACCGATGAAAAAGCGCTATTGGTAGGCCCTTTGCAAGCACCAGGGTGGACGCAGCCCACATTGGCAAAAGTGTTAAAACTCCCGGCCGATAAGATCGAGATACAAATGACGCGGATGGGAGGAGGGTTTGGTCGCCGGGCATACGGACACTATTTGACCGAAGCTGCGCTGATCTCCCGGCAAGCGAAAGCTCCGGTTAAATTGATCTACAGCCGGGAAGATGATACGACTTATGGTATTTACCGCCCGATGTATACCGCTACTTACCGCGCCGCTTTAGACGAAAATAAGAACCTGATCGCTTTTCATGTCAAAGGTGGTGGTATACCGGAGCATGCGATTGCCGCAAACCGGTTCCCGGCAGGAGCCATTGATCATTACCTTGCCGAAGGCTGGGAAATACCTTCCAATATTACGATAGGCGCTTTCCGGGCTCCAAGGTCTAATTTCAATGCAGCCGCAGAACAATCATTCCTGGATGAGTTAGCCGAAGCGATGGGTAAAGATCCCATTGAGATGAGATTGGAATTGTTGAAACGAGCAAAAGAGAACCCTGTTGGTAAAAACAATGAGTATGACGTCGACCGGTATGCAGGTGTGTTGAAATTGGTTAAAGAAAAATCGGGATGGAACGGTGCGGAGCATAAAAAATACAGCCGTGGCGTTGCCGCCTATTTTTGCCATAACTCTTACGCGGCTCACGTGGTAGATATAACCATCAAGGACGGGCAGCCTTACGTAGAAAGGGTAACCAGCGCCATCGACTGTGGCATTGTAATCAATCCGGATGCCGCAACCAACATGGTGCAGGGGGCGGTGATAGACGGGATCGGCAATTCCCTTTATGGAGGGTTAACGCATAAGGATGGTGTGGTTGCGCAAAATAATTTTCACTCCTACCGGATCATTCGTATGCATGAAGCACCTAAAAGCGTAGATGTCCACTTCGTTCAAAATGATATCGATCCAACAGGTTTGGGTGAGCCGCCATTTCCTCCTGTTTTTGGCGCGGTGGCCGGCGCGCTGTACAAGGCAACCGGGAAACGCTATTACCAGCAGCCCTTCACCTCGCCTCAACCGGTAATCCCGACAGTTTGATTGATAGATTTTTAACGATAATTATAAAGTTATGATCACACTAAACATTAACAAGAAGACATACCATATTGATGCAGACCCGGAAACGCCACTGCTTTGGGTACTTCGCGATCATGTTGGTCTCGTTGGGACCAAGTTTGGCTGCGGGGTAGCGCAGTGTGGTGCCTGCGTGGTACATCTGAATGGTGAAGCCGTGCGCTCCTGCGTCACCAAGCTCAGCCGGGCCGAAGGAAAAAAGGTTGTAACCATAGAAGGATTGTCTGAAAAGAACGACCATCCTTTGCAAAAAGCATGGTTGGAGTTAGATGTTTCACAATGCGGTTATTGCCAAGCCGGGCAGATCATGTCGGCTGCAGTCCTACTTAAAGAAAACAAGAATCCCACAGACCAGGATATTAATGATGCTATGGCAGGTAATATTTGCCGGTGCGGCACTTATCTGCGTATCCGTGAGGCTATTCATTTAGCTTCAGAATTGCAAAGGAAAGGGAATGGTAACTCATGAACAAACAGATATCAATCCGGCGGAATTGCAGTAGTAATTCCCGGTTACTAATCGTAATAGGCCTGCTATCCGGCGTGATAGGCATAATGGCGTTTACGGTGAATTATGACAATGGTTCAAAAGTCGCAGAAAAAAAGCTATTGCCATCACTCAAAAAGGACAGCGTTACTTCAGTAAAAGCCTTCCAGCAGGTATATACGGTCCTGATGAGTGCACGCTGTATGAACTGTCATCCATCTGGCAATGTCCCTTTGCAGGGAGATGATAATCATCTACACACGATGTTGCCACAACGTGGTATTGATGGAAAAGGTGTTTACGCTATGAAATGCGCCAATTGTCACCAGCCTACAAATACAGCTGGTTTACATACGCCGCCCGGTAACCCTAACTGGCATTTGCCGCCTGCAAACATGCGAATGGTTTTTCAGGGGAGGACACCACGCCAACTGGCCAAACAATTGATCGATCCAAAACAAAATGGCCACAAGGATTTAAAAAAATTGATTGCTCATGCGGACGACGGCCTGGTGCTTGCAGGCTGGAACCCAGGCGAAGGCCGTACATTGCCGCCAATGAGCCATGCTGCTTTCAAAAAAGCCTGGCTGACATGGTTAAATACAGGCGCATACGCGCCCGCTAAATAAGATATATCAGAAGGGTTAATCATTTAATTGAATTATATCGATTTGGTGTAAGGCATGAAAGAACTTATAGATATTGTTGCTGCGTACGAAAGAGCTGTTAAGGAAAATAAGAAAACGGCTTTGGCTACCGTGGTGCTCGTGGAAGGTTCTGCTTACCGCAGGGCCGGTGCAAGGATGCTGATCACCGAAGATGGACAATTGACCGGTGCTATAAGCGGCGGTTGCCTGGAAGGAGATGCCTTGCGAAAAGCCCGGATGGTGATTATGCAACAGCAACCGATGTTGGTTACCTATGACACAATGGATGATGATGATGCCAAACTTGGTGTCGGTCTGGGCTGTAATGGCATTATCCATATCCTGATAGAGCCAATAAGGGATGGTCATGCCAATCCGATTGCTTTGCTTAAGGCTGCTATTAATTCTACAGGATATTCAGTGTTAGTCACTTTGTTCTCTACCGAAAACCGGAAAGCTCTGCAACCAGGTTCCACTTTATTTTTTTCAGATAGAAAAATACTTTCAAAAGGTATTGAGTCTACTCCATATAAAAATGAATTATTGGCAGATGTAGAGTATGTTTTAACCCGTCAGCAATCAATCGTGACCGGCTACTTGGGTTACTCTGCATTTATCGAGTGCGTTAAACCGTTAATTTCCCTTGTCATCCTTGGAGCAGGGAACGATGCGATACCATTAACGAAAATGGCAGCTATTTTAGGTTGGAATACCAGCATTGTAGATGGTCGGCCGAATTATGCTACTTCAGATCGTTTCCCTTTAGTAAATAAGATCATCGTTGCTAAGCCGGAAAAAGTTTTAGAAAGCGTAGAATTTAACGAATGGACTGCATTTGTTTTGATGACGCACAACTACAACTATGAATTAGCTTTTCTTCAAAATATTTTACCATTGCATCCATTATATATCGGCGTTTTAGGCCCGAAGAAAAAATTGGAACGGATGCTGAGTGAACTGGCGGATGCAGGGATTTTCATAACTGAAAGGGACCTGGAGGCGATCCACGGTCCGATAGGGTTGGACATCGGTTCAGAAACTTCTGAGGAAATTGCCTTAGCTATAGTGGCTGAGATCAAAGCCTTTTTTTCTGACAGGAACGGGCAACCATTAAAATACAAAAATTCAGTTATTCATAGTGCATAGCGTGGGGTTGATTTAACTTGCTGTTGGGCATCAGGCCTTTTAGGCTTTCCCTAGCAAACACTTTTGTATAAAGACAAGATTTTGATCGAACTGGTTATTGAAGCGGGCCCTAAATTGAGATGTAGACCGGTCAGGCTTGTATTAGATACAAATGCAGACGCAATACTAAAGGTATTCATTAGTATAAGATAAATGTTATTCAAAATCCTGATGAGACCGAGGGCATGGCTTCATCTATCAAAGCGAGGCTCCAACGCCTTTGGCAACCATGAAATACGTGGTTCGAAAATTGCCCAGTGAAGGCTTACTAAATATGATCTAACGAGCTTAACATGCACATTTGCTCTATTTCATTGCCAAAAAATCTGCGTTCCAAGTTTACCGACTTATTGAGAAAATAGAAAGTGAATTAAAAAATGGCGCGACTAACTGAGCTGAATAATCCGTTACAACTTTGTCAATATTTACTTTCAAAAAGCAATAGATTATATACGGCTCTCGCCTAAATTCCCAATTCTTTGTAATTTTTCAACAAATTGGTTCGAAAAAACGCCACTGTGGGGAGCAATAAGCCTAGCACGTCCGCTAGGCTTATTTTGTTTAAAAATGGCCTTTTCTGCTGTAAAAACGTGGTTTTTGCAGCAGCTTCCTTCCGGCAGTATTTCCATATTTCAGTTTCGCAGGATTTTTTGTTGAACGTCACGGAAAAACGTTACAGTCTTTCCGTGGCTATTAGAAAATGGTATGGCTACATTAAGTGCAAAAGTGTTTAAACACCACAAAAAAGCAGATGGTACTTACAATGTTAAGGTACCCTTTCTAAAGTACGCGTACTCCAGTTTTGTTCAGCGGTCTCATTCATGTAATAGTTTCGGGCAGCTTCATCTTCTACCCGCATTAGAAGGCGGTAATGCGTTGACCTATCAAAAATCGTCGCACTGCGGGCGATTTTTCCGCTTCCGTTCTATGAGGAAGTTCGGAGGGGCTTGCTGTCTCTAATTTCGTCTGCATTGCGGACGATTTTTGCACTTCAGAAAACATTAAATAAAATTTCCTGAAGTTGGTCAAGCTGACAACAGAATATCCGTTGCCAAAATCAACGGTCAGGTTCTTAAAAAGCTCCTTTAAACTATGGTCGCCGTAAAAAATTATATATGGCAGTACGCGAGCCGGAAAAACCTTCTTCGGAAATCAAAGTCAGTTGGTGTACGGTGTGGCCTACCTGGGAAAGCTGGACATGGCCAAGGTTTGAAGGGAAAAATGTTCAGGTTGAAGTTTATTAAAAACATCCGGAGGTTAATTGCATTCGGCTGTTTTTGTGTGCCCACCGCTCGCGTAAAGGATAGAAACGGGTACCGGCCCCGTGAATAAGGCCTGGTGTAGTATGAGTGGATTGCCTGGCGCTGCTTCTAGCGGCTGCGTACGCCATAATTACACACGTGCGCCAGCGGGGCGTATTGATACGTGCAATTCCGGTAATTATGCGTATGTTTATGAAAGCATTAACTGTTAAAAAGCCGGATTTGTATAAAAAAAAAGCTAATTTGTTTACATTCTGATGTTTCTTTCAACCTAAATTTGATGATTTCGAAAAAGGCGTTTATATAATGCCAAACCAATTATAAGCACAGTCATTTAAAAAGTTATCCGGCATTTATTAAAGCCGAAATTCATGAAGAGAAGAGCACTCATAAAAGGTCGGTACAACCTGTTACTAAATTTTGCAATATGAAGAAAAAAACAATACTTAAAACTATCGTAGTCGCCGGCCATTTTATTACCGTTATGCTCATTTGCAAGCCGGCTTTTTCACAATATATCGGTCAGTCTCAAAAAGAACTGACCAATAGGCCTGAAGTCGCCGCAAAGGCACAAAGCTTTAATTTGCAGGATGTAAGGTTGTTAGACAGTCGTTTCAAACAAAATATGGAACGCGATGCCAAATGGATGTTAAGCATTGGCAACGCAAGCTTGTTGCATACCTGGCGGTTAAATGGCGGTATCGCATCCAATGCCAAACCCCTGGGTGGATGGGGATCACCAAATTGAGAGTTACGCGGACATATTATGGGCCATATACAGGTATTCCACTTCTACCCAACCAATTAAAATACAACCTAACCAATTAAAATAAAAAATAAGTTCTATGAAACGCAGAAACTTTGTTCAAAATTCCGTACTGGCAGGTGCATCAATATTAACAACCGGACTTTTAAAATCAAATTCAGCAAATGCCAGGACCACAAATGTTGATAACGGCAAACCTTTTAATTTAAATTATGGCATACATGATGGCATGTTTAAAAACCATGCGGGTGGCGATTTTATTGATCAAATTAAGTTTGCTTATGAGCAGGGGTTTCGAAGTATCGAAGATAACTGGATGGGTGGGCGGCCAGTTGATCAGCAGAAAAAGATTGGAGATACACTGGCCAAATTGGGTATGTCTATGGGCGTTTTTGTACAACCTGGTTTAGGGAATGATTCTAACCTATTAGCATCAGGCAAGGCGGAATATATCGATAAGTTTGTTGCCAGCTGTAAGGAAGCGGTTGAAGTAGCCAAACGTATAAATGGTAAACTGGTTACCGTTGTTCCCGGAGATTTTGTACGCAACCTACCGATTGGCATACAAACAGGTAATGTAATTGAAGCTATCAAAAAAGGAACAGCCATTATTGAACCCCATGGCCTGATCATGGTGCTGGAACCCCTCAGCGACAACCCCGACCTTTTTTTACGTACACCCGATCAAGCCTATGCTATTTGTAAAGCAGTGGGCAGTCCATCCTGCAAAATCTTGTACGATATGTACCATATACAACGCAACCAGGGCAACATTATCCCTACACTTAATTGGGTTTATGACGAAATAGGTTATTACCAGGTTGGCGATAATCCTGGCCGTAACGAACCCGGTACGGGCGAGATTAATTACAAAAACATATTCAAATTTATTTATGATAAAGGATACAAGGGAGTGATAGGCATGGAACACGGCAATGCGGGTGCCGGTAAAGCAGGCGAGCTTGCTTTAATCAAAGCATATCGCGAAGCTGATAGTTTCATTTAGGCAACAGGAGGAACTGAGTATTTTTATAATAGAAATGGACAACAATAAAAGAAAACATAGAAATGGACAACAATAAAAGAAAACGTTTTTTACTAATAAGTGGCTCAGTGGCGGCGATTCCTTTGTTAGTGGTATTGGGGGCCTTTACCAATATTTCTGAAAAACACTCATCGTATAATTTGGCTACCATTGATACGCCACTCACTGAAGCACAAAAACATTTGGCTAAAAATGGCTTGAATGGGCTCGATGTGGCGCCTGGCCTGCGTGTTGAAACTATGGCAACCGAACCCATGTTGATTAACCCTACCAATATCGACGTGGATGAAAAAGGAAGGGTTTGGGTGACGGAGGCCTACAATTACCGGTTTGAGATTAATCACAACAAACCTAAAGAGGCAGGCGACCGCATAGTAATTTTGGAAGATAAGGATGGAGACGGAAGTTTGGAAACAAGCACGGTGTTTTACCAGGGCCCCGAGGTTAATGCACCTTTAGGTGTGTGCGTATTAGGTAACCGGGTATTGATATCGCAAAGCCCATATGTTTGGGCTTTTTATGATGACAATAATGATGGTAAAGCCGACCGAAAAGAAATATTATTCCAGGGGATAGGCGGTATACAACATGATCATGGGATGCACAGCTTCGCATTTGGCCCGGATGGTAAACTATATTTCAATTTTGGGAATGCTGGTAAAACCCTCAGAGATAAAAATAATGAGGTAGTACTGGATCAGGACGGTGATGAGATAGGACCTAAAAAATACAAAGAAGGAATGCTATTCCGTTGTGATCCTGACGGTACTCATGTAGAATGCCTGGGCCATAATTTCAGAAACGAATACGAATCGGCGGTAGATAGTTATGGAAATATATGGCAAAGTGATAATGATGATGATGGGAATAAAGGAGTACGAATCAATTACGTTATGGAATATGGAAATTATGGCTATACGGATGAAGTAACCGGTGCGGGCTGGACTGCTAAACGTATTAACATGGAAGATTCGATCCCGCTTCGTCACTGGCATCAAAATGATCCGGGTGTTATCCCCAATCTTTTACAAACAGGTTCCGGTTCCCCTACCGGAATGGTTATTTATGAAGGGACGCTGTTACCGCAGCAGTTTCAAAATGGGATGATCCATGCCGAACCGGGACATAATGTTGTTCGGGCCTATCCTGTTCAAAAAGCTGGCGCGGGATATACTGCCGGTATCCTCAACATGCTTAATGGCGATAGGGACCAATGGTTTCGCCCGGCAGATGTCTGTACAGCTCCGGATGGTTCTTTAATTGTAGCCGACTGGTATGATCCTGGCGTTGGCGGACATCGGGTGGGGGATCTTCAGCGTGGTCGCATATACCGGGTTGTTCCGGAAAATATGAAAGCGACCTATAAAATACCTGAACAGGATTATACCACTCCGAAAGGTGCAGTCATTGCCTTACAAAATCCAAATCTCGACGTTCGCAGGCATGCTTTCGTAGCATTAACCGGCATGGGAGAATCAGCAATAGCGGAGCTGGAAAAGTTATGGTCAACGTCGCCCAATCCCCGTATGCGTGCCCGGGCCCTATGGGTGCTTTCAAAATCAACAAAGGCCACAAAATATCTTTCCGAAGCCATCAACAATCCTAACCCTGATTTAAGGATAGCCGGGCTGAGGGCGGCAAGAGAAGTAAATACCAATGTGCTTAAACTTGCGGGAGCTTTAGTAAATGATCCGGACGCACAGGTAAGGCGCGATTGTGCGATTGCGTTACGGCATCGGAATGAACCGGAAGCCGCGACGATATGGGCGGCACTTGCAGCGAAACATGATGGCAATGACAAATGGTATTTAGAGGCGTTGGGTATAGGGGCCGACAAGCAATGGGACCAATTCTTTGCAGCCTACCTGAACATAGTACCAGATCCTTTATTAACAGCCGGAGGCAGAGATATTGTGTGGCGGGCCCGAACAAATACGGCGCTTCCATATCTGGTAAAGCTGGCTAAAGATGCAGGTGTTCCATTAAAATCCCGTTTGAGATATCTCAGAGCTTTTGACTTTTATCCGGAAGCTGAGAAATCCAAAGCTTTAGTCAAATTATTAGAAGAGAATAATGGTAAAGATTTGAAATTAAGTGCGATAATTTTGAAGTCATTAAACCCTCAGGATATATCAGGTTCACCTGTATCTCAACAACAGGTGAAACAGGTTTTAAATTCATACACCGGAACACAGGACTTTGTTGATATGGTAAAACAATATAATATTACCACAGAAGCCGATAAATTGATGGACCTGGTAAAATCCAATGGTATTCAGAGTAACGGAGGATATCAGAGCGGAGGAATCGGGGCCGATGCGGCAAGGGTATTACTTAAAGCTAACGAAGACCCTCGGTTCCTAAATGTAATTAAAGGTAAAGATCAGCAAAAGGCATCCAATGTTTTAGCAGTACTTGGTGCAATAGGCAACGATGAATCAACAGCTATTCTGTCAAAGGTGATTTTATCGGATCAGTACAGCATATCCACTCGTCAAAAAGCGATTCAAACGCTGGGTAAAAGCCAAAATGGGGAAGATCGCGTTCTGGAAATGCTCCAGGGAAAAAAATTACCTCAGAGTTTAATTACACCAGCTGTTGCAGGCTTGAGCGGAACACTCAGAAAAAGTACATTGGACAAAGCAAAAGCCTTTTTACCCAAAACCGATGTTGCCAAAACTGCTAAAACCAAGGTGCCTTCTGCTAATCTTAATGCCATACTTGCTTTAAAAGGAAATGCCCTAAAAGGAAAGTCCGTTTTCCTCAGAACTTGTTCCGTATGTCATAGAGTTAATAAAACTGGTTTTGAATTTGGACCTAATTTATCAGAAATAGGCGCAAAGTTACCAAAGGAAGGGTTATTTGATGCTATTGTTAACCCCTCTGCAGGAATTAATTTTGGATATGAGACCTCACAACTTGTTATGAAAGATGGCTCGACCCTAATGGGGATTATTTCGAGCCGGACAGAGACAGATATCGAATTGAAATACCCTGGAGGCGCTGTTCAGAAAATAAAAACCAATGATGTTAAGCAAATAAAAAAAGTGTCGGCCTCTATGATGCCGGCCGGCCTGGATCAAACAATGTCAAAACAAGAATTCGCAGATATACTTACGTTCCTTGCCTCTTTAAAGAAAAAAGAATAATAAAAAGAAAGTAGCCTGCCTTTGGAGGGAGATAAACCAGAAATGTATAAAATAAGTCGTTTTGAGGCAATTGTGATAAAGTTTGCATGGATAAGTTTGATGTAAGTAAATTAATTTAGTAACATTTGACTATAAAATAAATGCCTGCAATTATTTGATTTTCACAAATTTACTCTGTTTTATGCTAAATTCAGTGGGGCCGGAGGGATTCGAACCCCCTAACCTAAGCTACCTTTAGACAGCTTAAAAATTTCAATCCCTCCAAGATTTGGCTCGAATTCTGTCCACTACGGGGAGCGAAAGGGCAAGCACGTTAAAACGGTCGCTTGCCCTTTCTATTTCAATATAAAAAGCCTTTTGATGCCTTTACGATTTGACTAACCTGGGGCTATTGCAACAATTTTCAGTTTCCTGATATTTACTTAGGCTGTTGCAGTACCGCGATTGACCGTCTTAGATAGACGAAATGCAGCAAGCAGGTAATAAAAGGCCCCAAATGCGGCATACCCGGCCAGGCTGGTAATTCCCTTTGAGGGGTCGTGTGCCAGCAGGATAAAAGAAGTGCCGCCGATTATAGACTGGCCGCCGCTGATGATCATAGGCCATTGACCGCCTAAAATTTTTCTCCGGCGTAACCCTAAAATCAGTTGTATCAACCCTGTTCCAATTGCCCAGGCACCAAAAACCATCAATGCTTCAGGAACACCTTTCTGTAAAGCGATGCCCACAGCTATAGTTGTGATGCCACTAATTGCAGCATTTACATATTGTGGTGTTTTAGATGGGCTATTGTAATTGGCACGGATATCGAGGAACGTGCCCACTACGTCCCAGGCCGGATAAATGACCAGTAAAACGGTTGAAATCTCCATCGACGTTTTTGCAAAAAGGGCGACAAGAATCACCCAGGACACCGAAAAGGCGGCACGGATAAAATAAAGCTTGCGTAATGACCTGGCAGTTTCAGCGGTCTGTTCGCCTGTTACTGCATTAGATTGAGAATTTGATGTCATAATTAGAATTTTAAAATGTTTTATGATTTCAAAGTTCTCCGGTATTATCTCACACATTTTTCACTTAAGTTAAAATGCGGATTAACATTACGGTACAATTACAATTTTAATGCGATGGTAAATTTTCACTTAAGTGAAAATGCACATGTTATATTCAGGTTATATTTGAGGGATTGTTTAGCGTTGCATAGCTATCGGCGAATTGGTTGCATAGGTAATGCAGGTAACACCAACGATAGCCGGATCATAATTTACCGACAAATTTATACAATGATCAAATGACCGATAAAAACGATATCGTCTTTCAGTATTTGAGAAATTTTGCCTCGCTGAGTGATAAAGACATTAGCGACAGCCAGCCATTTTGGAAAGCGCGGAAAATAAATAAAGGGGATTTTTTCAACATGCAGAGCATGGTTTGCAATGACCTTGGATTGGTAGTAAAAGGCATATTCCGGATTTACTTTCGTGACCCGGATACAAAAGAAGATAAGAACATATTCTTTTTCTCAGAAAATCAGTTTGTCGTTTCTTTTAGGAGTTTCGTATCACGCAACCCATGCTGGTATTTTATCGAAGCCATGGAAGATTCGGAAATTTTCTTCATTTCCTATAAGGACCTTAACAGTCTTTATGAAACTCATCCTAACTGGGGAAAATTCGGCAGGTTGCTGGCCGAATTATTCTTTAATATTGCACAAACACGCACAGAAGAATTTATTTTTTTCTCTCATGAACAACGCTATATCAGGCTGTTGGAAGAACATCCGGATATTGTTGAGCGTATCCCGGCTTATCACATCTCGTCTTACCTCGGTATCACAAACCCTTCACTTAGTCGGATCAGGAAGCGTATTGAAAGTAAAAAGGCTGAGTAAGATATATTACGATCAACGTTAGCGGTCGGCTATGGCAGGTGCAGGAAAAGAAATTCGGAGGTCGAAATGTCTCCCGGTAGCCGATTAGTCGACAGTTCCTTGTTATTCATCGATACATTTTTTTTGCAGGCTTAATATCAATTACATTTAGCTATTACTATAGCGGCAGAACGTTGTTTGTGGCATACAAATCGGCCTGGCTATCGGTTATTCAATTTTTAGCAAAAAATATGGAGTACTTAGATAATACAATTTCATCAATGACAAGCTTAGATCGATTCAAGAAAGAATATCTGCAATTAGCAGCGGCGGTTAATGCTTTTAAATCTGAAGCGGTTCAGATAGTAATTGCCGAACGCCTTGTTTCTTTTATTCATGGCTCAACGGGTGAAAATACTATCTCGTCAACGGCCGGTTATACCGGTCAGTTCCGGGGTAAAAAGCCAGGCGCTACCAAAGCTGTTCAGCGCTTGCTGCAAACCGATTACTTTGATTCGCCCAGGACAATCGGCGAAATAGCAGCTCATTGCTCTGGATTATTTGGTAAAGATTATAAAACATCTGAATTTTCGGGCGTATTATCATTTCATGTCAAAGAAGGTAACCTGTTAAGAACCGAAGGGGAATATAGTAGCCGTTTTGTTTATTTTAGATAACGCTCCAAACACTTAGGTTTGAAAAGGCACTCCGGTAGGAGTGAAATGTCGGTAGAATAATGAAGTACCCCTCCCTTTTCGTGCCGTAGGTACGAAACTAACCACCCAATTTCTATATTTAATCAATGCTCATTGGCCCCGAAGGGTTTATAGTGACGTACCTACGGCACGCAAAACTATTTTAATCTATTTCTACCGACATCTAACCCCTCTGGGGTTCTTCATAAAACATGGGACACGATGGCAGGCGGATAAGGAAATTGTATTTGAAATTTCATGATCGATTATGTTGCGTTATTCCTGGTTTATATACTATAGTTTACAGGTTTTCGCGCAAAGATCGCAGAGGTGCAATGTGAATTGCTTATTTTTTCTTTGCGCCCTGGCGTCTTGGCGCGAAATAAACTTCATCTATCTTTCTAAAAAAAGCATGCATTCCGGCGCCTAAAAACAAATCAAAAGAAAAAACATCCGATATTGGCCAAACAAAATAATA
>Ga0075366_10000492_pt1 | contig 18283 bp, 15 predicted proteins | sample EndMethybrTD3031_FD_72351 | JGI IMG/M metagenome (GOLD analysis project Ga0075366, IMG submission 72351) | Populus endosphere microbial communities from Tennessee, USA - Endosphere MetaG P. TD hybrid TD303-1 | ecosystem: Host-associated > Plants > Roots > Endosphere | place: USA: Tennessee...
TAACTAAAGAAGTACGTATCCAGGCTAAATACGACCGTAGTTTAGAAGCGTTAAAACATGTATCGGCTGCCGGTTTACGTACCAAATCGGGCATTATGCTTGGCCTGGGCGAAACCGAAGACGATTTACTGGAAGCAATGGACGATTTATTGGCTGCCGGGGTGCACATATTAACCCTGGGGCAATACCTGCAGCCAACCCGCAACCACCACCCGGTGTTGGATTGGATACACCCCGACCAGTTTGCCCGTTTAAAACAAATTGGCCTGGATAAGGGTTTCAAATATGTGGAAAGCGGCCCACTGGTACGGTCATCTTACCATGCCGAAAAACACTTATTTGAGTTATAACATTTCCTTTATATATTCACCCCGTTGAGTAAGAAACATAAAATATCGCTTTCGGAAGACGAGTTGGTGCGTGCATTGAGGAACCGTGAAAAAATTGCTGTAGAGGCACTTTATGACATGTATTCCTCATCGTTGTATGGTGTGATATCCCGTATTATTACAGATACAGCAATAGCCGAAGATATTTTACAGGAAACTTTCGTAAAAATCTGGCATTCCTTTTCAAGTTACAGTGCCGAAAAAGGCCGCTTGTTTACCTGGATGGTTAATATTGCCCGCAACCTGGCGATAGACAAAATCAGGTCAAAGGATTTTAAAAATCAAAATAAAAACCGGGAGATTGAAAATAACGTAGCTTTTATTGACGAGCAAAGGAATATCGCTTATAAGCCTGATTTGGTGGGCGTTAAAGATTTGGTTCAAACCTTAAAACCAGATCAGCAATCAATTATCGATTTGGTTTATTTTAAAGGGTACACACATGTAGAGGCTGCCGAAGAATTGGGCATCCCGCTGGGTACAATTAAAACCAGGTTGAGAATGGGCATCCAGGAACTCAGAAAACATTTTAATTGAAAGTGGAAGATTTAAAAGCATATATAGAAACAGGGATACTGGAACTTTACGTTTTGGGGGATGTAATCCCCGACGAAAAGCGCAAGGTGGAAGAGATGGCTTCAAAGCATCCGGAGATAAAAGCCGAACTGGATGCGATTGAGCGCTCAATGGAATTATATGCACAGGAAAACGCGGTTGAACCATCCGAAAATTTACGCGGCCGCATTCTGGCCAGCACCCTCACCAACTTAGGCGACGACAGAAACTTTAGCAAAGCACATCCTCAGCAGGAAAACAATACCGACAACGAAGAAGAAGATAATGTAATTACCCTGCCTGCGCAAAAGCAGGAAAGCAGCTTTTATAAATATGCTTTTGCCGCAAGCTTTGCGCTTTTAATAGCCAGTACCATCGCACTGGTAAATGTATACAGCAAGCTACAAAGCTCGAACGAGGAACTGGTGGCATTGCAGGCCGACAAACAACATTTTGCCAACCAGGTTAAGCTAATGGATAATGAGCTGAGTGTTTACCGTGACACAACCTACAAGTTGATAAGATTAAAGGGTACCGCCAAAACACCCGGGTCGGTATTAACAGTGGCGTTTAGCCCGGTTCGTAAAAGGGTTATTATTAATATGGCCAACATGAAAATGCCGGTGAATGATAATGCACACCAATACCAGCTTTGGGCCCTTGTAGGCGGCAAACCTGTTAACTTAGGGCTGTTCGATTCGCGTGCTGATACACTTACCCAAATTAAAGAGATGAAGTCCCTCGCTTCGGCAGATGCCTTTGCTGTAACGCTTGAGCCACGCGGTGGCAGCGTTAACCCCACCATGGATCAAATGATGGTTATTGGCAAATTCTGACAATAAAATATTCTTTCCCGGCCGTTTTTTATGAAAAGTGCGCGTTGTGCTGTCAATACCCGCATTTTTGTTTCTTCACTGTCATTTTTAGCCACTTTTTGGTTCGGTTTGTTAAGGTAACACCCGGTTTTTAAATTATTTAACGGTTATTTAACAATAAGCCAAACCATTTATTCGTTTTTTTGTAACTATTAGGATGTCACCGACGTCTTATAACCAGTTAGATTAAACAGAGCCTGTGAAGTAACGAAAATGAAAGTGATAGATCTAACTCATAAACATGAGTATTTAGTTCTTTATAAGATCAGTTAATAGTTAATAAAAAAGGATGTATGATACTTGCATCCTTTTTTTATGCCATCAACTTTGCCATGGTAACCGGCAATTGCGCGGCAAGCTTGCCCGGCAGTACCACATGAAGCCGTTTTGGTAAAGCAAGTTCATCTCCAGCCTTTCCGTGTATGTAAGTCCCTGTTAAACAAGCTTCTAAAGGTGTGTATTTTTGGGCCAGTAAAGCGGCAATAATACCGGTAAGCACATCGCCCATGCCTCCTGATGCCATTGCTGCGTTACTTGTGGGGTTAAAATAACATTTGCCATCCGGGGTTATTGTAATGGTATAATCGTTTTTTAATACTATATAAATATTCAGTTCCCTGGCTTGCTCCATGCCGGTTTGCAGCCGTTTCCACCAGCTTTTATGCTCGCCAAACAGGCGATCAAACTCCTTCATATGCGGCGTTAAAATGCTGCCCGCCGGCAGTTCCTTCAATAATTTTTTATCATCGCTCAATAAATTAAGCGCGTCGGCATCTAAAACCAGCGGTTTTTTATAATTTTTTATAACGGCCGATAATAATTTTACAGCATCATCGCCCTTCCCTAATCCCGGCCCCATGGCTACGGCGTTAAATTTTTCCCATGCTATCTCCGGCAGTTCATTTTCATTACGCACTATCGCCATAATTTCGGGCATGTAACTATTTAAGGCAGTTAATCCGCTTTCGGGTACGCAGGCGGTTGTTAAGCCGGCGCCGGCATATGCCGCGGCCGATGCGCTGAGCAACGCCGCCCCCATGGTTTTGGCTTGCCCGGCTACAATGAGCGCGTGGCCGTAAGTGCCCTTATTGCTAAATCGATGGCGTGGCTTTAGTATTTTGCGGATATCTTTCTCTTCGGTAAACTGGTATGCCGAGTTTAATGATTGTACAAAACCTTCGTTGATGCCAATATTTACCGCCTCCCAGCAATCGATATAAGTTGCAGATTCGGGGAGCAGGAAATTGATTTTTGGCTGCTGAAACGTGATCACCAGGTCGGCCTTTATGGCTGTTGCGCCTGGCAATATTTCACCTTCCGCAAAAAAGCCGGTTGGCACGTCAACAGCAACCACAGTTGCGCCCAGGTTATTAATATGGTCCACCAGGCGCTCATAGTCGCCGGTAAGCGGTTTATTTAGCCCGCTGCCAAGCAAGGCGTCAATTAATATTGTCCCTTCTTCTGGTGGCAGCGCAGCGCCTTTATTTATTTGAATGATGTCTATGCCCGCTTGTTTTAACCTTTGAAGGTTACTGCTAAAATCGCCGGTCTGTTTTTCGCTAAAATGGGCTATTTTAACACTCAACTTTTTATACTGATGATCGTTAAGCAAGCGTGCAATAGCTAAACCATCGCCCCCGTTGTTGCCCGTACCGCAATAAAAGGATATAGCTTGGTTTTTATCCGGAAAATGATTGATGAACCAGCCAACAAATGCCTTCGAAGCCCGTTCCATCAAATCAATAGAAGTTATGGGCTCATTGGCGATGGTAAAAGCATCGGCCTGTCGTATTTGATCAGAGAGGAGTAAAGGCAGCATATAATTCTAAAGTTAGGAATTATATGTTTTGTTTGGATTGAAATGATAATTGAAAATTAGTCACCAAAAAGCCACTCCTTGAAGCGGTGGTTTACACTTTGGCTACCTATCTTTCGGTTGCTGTAAAACATAAAGTGATTAACCACCTGGCCAAACAGCACCGCCGGCAATACAGCACACCGAACAGGCCATCACATTGCCAATTGTTGCCGACAGCACTGCCGATTGGCTACATGAAAAAGAATTGCGACAATTGTCAGAGAAATCCATCAGCCAGCTCCCCGAAAAATGCCGTATTGTTCCTCATGCCCGGCGCGAAAAAAACGCTTAACTTATTAGCATTGTTGGTCCCTAAAGGGGAGTTTTTGATTCGCATGTAAAGAAGTTTTGTACGATAAAGAGAAGGCCTGTCAGTCTGAGCCTGTCGAAGACTCGCGGAGGACTTTTGCCCGCAATGTTTCGTTAGGATATTCATGACGAAACCGGTTTACATAGCCATCAGCTTTGAACGCTGGCCACGACTCACACCCGACGAGGCAGACGGGCGCAGCCTCGTCGGGTGAGTCGACTCGCCGCCTTGCGATATATGTCATTTTCCCTTTCGGAATTTCCCCGGATTTTACAATTTAATATGATAGCTTTTTTAAAATTACACGATGGCACAGAAACCAAAAAAGCCCCGACCAAAATGGGCAGGGCTTCTTTGTATATATCTTCCAACTCTCCTTCAGGGGCCGGGGGCTTTACTTCATAATTGCGAAAACAGCCTTTAAAGCTATCAGGGTACCAATTAACAATGCTGCGTTGGCTATCCATGAGAAATAAGCTGAGTTTTCATCGCCTGCAAAACGGATAAATACACCAAAAATGCCTATGATGATTGCAACAACTAATAGTTTGTAATGTTTCTCTGCGTTAGCGTTTTCCATTGACTCCATGATACCGATATTTTTTGTACCGCAAAAATAGAAATGTTTACCGAAAATGCTACTAAAATTTTATGATTTTATGGTGCCGAAAATTGCCGGGTGTTTTCGCTTATAATACCTGAACAGTAACCAGAAGCCGACAGCGGCTAAAACAAATACCCATAGGTTGGAGATCGCCAAAATTAGCTCGGTAAACATAAACCATCCGTTTGACAGCGAATTGAACATGCGTTTGCCAAAGGGAAGCTGATACGCGGCCGGATCATCATTAGCTATGGTTTCCTGGATGATGGTATTGCTTTCATAAAAGTTAAGGTTGATTACGCTGAACTTAACAGCCGCATCTATTTTAAGGTTATCAATCTGCCCGTCTACCATATCGTCTTTCAACAACAATACGTTCAACGGATTTTTGATGGTTACCTTGCCTTTCTTTTGCTGATCTACCAGTTCTTTACGGCTGTTTAGTTTTAGTTTTGCGGATAGAAAATCAAGCGATTTATCTTCAATATCCATTTTGCTGAAGGTAACATGGGTACCCATATGGGCCACCTGGTACATAAAATCCTCCAGTTTATCCGAAGGGACTTTAATGGTCATATCTTCGTTGGTATTGAATGCGGATACCCTGCGTACAGAGTCGTCACTGATGCGGTAATCCTGGCTGCCCTGGGCCGATGACTCCATTTGATGATGCATTACCATGCCATTGTTTTTAACAGTAAGCGCCGTTATTTTTTCGGCCGTTTGCTGCACATTTTTTACCTTGAAGCGCATGTCGGCCGATTTTACAAGCTTGGGCTGTACAAATAGGGAAGTATCGGCCATCGTTTCTTTATCTAACTTAGCCGAATCGGCGCTGCTGCTGTTGTTAACAGCCTCGTAATTTCCCGACCTGCCTCCTTTACAAGCGCCCAGCAGCAAGACCCCCGCCATAAGGGCAGTAAAAATTTTTGTTTTCATGATGTTAATTTGTTTTGGTTACTATTGATACCGGGAATGGCATTTAGGTAACCCTATAGGTGGGATAATCAGGGGATTAAAGTTGGAAGGAAGTGCGAGATGGAAGTGCTATAGTGGATATAGCGGCCACAGGCTAAACACCGATTGACCGTCAATAAACCTTACTATTTCTTTTTAACCAGGAACTCTTTTTTTTCGTAAATCAGGCCATTGGACGAAACTCCCTGTATTATGATGGAAAAGGTGCCTGTTATGTCACTGGTATAAAAATCAAATGCGGTTTCTTTCGAACTGATTAAAGTGGCATGCTTCCAATAAATTGTTGATTGATATTCAGGGTCCGGCGGATTAAACGTTGGATAGTCAGATCCATAAAACACTTTGGGATAATTTAGGCCATAGAAGGCTATGGCGGAGGGGCCCTTAGGAATGACGGCACAGCCTCTGTAAATGACGGATCCGTTGGGTCCGGGGTATCTGGTACCAACCACTGGTGACAGGCTTGCTGGTCCACTTCGATGATTTGGACAATTAAGAACACCGTAGAGGCACACATAATCCCCGCATTCATTTTTTCCGCTGACGCTTCGTTGCTGAAGATTATAAGTATCATCCTTTCTTCCGGTTATTTTAACTTCCTTCAACCTGATTACATGATCTAACCCCTTAATTGCGGAAGAGTCTGAACTTATTAACGGAACAGGTGTCAAAGTATAATTAACTGGTTTTAATCCGGTTATTAACGCGCTGGTAGCCGCTTTAAATGGGTCTTTCATTTTTATCTGGTAGTTATCACTGATTCCAGAAGTCAGCCTTAAATGGATTTTCCTTCCTTCGGTTGTAATGGCACTGCCGTTGTCCAGCTCAAAACTGCCATTTGCGCCTGTGGTAATAATTTTTGTAGCAGAATCCGTAGACAATATTATTTTGATCGGTTTTTTTAATGGTTTTCCATTTTTAGTTACCGAACCGCTGATAATCAATTGGTTTTCATCAGCAATACTGTCCCTGGCATTGTTCCGGGCCATATCCTGCCAGCTATATTTTCGCCAGCCTTTTATAAGCAATACATTTTCTAAATAATCCTTGTCATCGGCACTTTGCCCCATATAAACCTCTTTTACCGGGAGCGCCGCGAGATCCTGCTTCAGGTAGTGATAGCTTTCAATATCATTGTTTTTATTTACTTCCATTTTGCTACTCTGAACGCAGGCTACTGTTACAATTCCTTTTAATGAATCGGCTAGGGCCGGCAGCATTTTTAGTTTTATCTGTACTTTTTGCCGCGTGGTATAATCTGGCCGGTCGGTAGTTATAGCCAAGGGGCTGCGCCGGTTATAATGGGCAAAAAATATTCTTTCGGCGCATGGCCGCAGCAGGCTGTCTACTATTGTAACGGCGCTTAATCCCTTGGGCAGACCGGCCAGGTTTACCAGTACCTTTTTTCCTGCCGCTGTTACCTCAACCGGGAAAGAATAAAATACCTGTCGGAAATTGTGGACCACAACCCAGAATTTTCCGGAATTGTTGCTGGTTAACTTAAATTGGAGCGAATCATCAGCAATTGCCTTATGGACATTAATGGCAACACCTTTTGCCAATATGCGGGGGAATGTATAACTGATGCTTTTGGAATAACCTATAAGCTTCAGCTCATATTTGCTGTTTAAACGCGGCAGCAGCTTAAACCGGCCCATGCCATAGCGGTCGGTATAGATGGTGTCAACAATCTGATTGTCCTGGTACAGCACCCCGTTAACCGTTAGCGGGCGGCCATATGCGCTTTTTGCTTCCCAGCCAATAGTGCTTACCAATCCTTCTGTCAGGTTACCGCCTTCGGGATAAAATCTAATATTGGGTTTTTCGTCTTTAACCGGCAGTAACATCTTAACATTCCTTACTTCGTTTTTGTAGGTTACCTGTACATTCAAAAAGTTACGGCCGGCCACAATTTGGTCACGCGGTACCGATAACAGGTATTTTCCTTCCGCGTCGGTTTTTATGCGGCCCGACGAAGTTTGATTGTTAAGTACCCCGACGTCCCATGTCGCCGTTGCGCCTTTTATCGGCACATGGGCTTTCGTTTCAACGGTGAGTACTATCTGCTGGCTGTTATCGGCTTGCGCTTTAGCGGAATCGACCAGGCTCAGTGAAGCAAAAAAGGCCGTCTCCGATGCTGTTTTGATTGATATGGGCTGATAAAACACATCTTTGGGGAGCCCGTTTGCCAGGATGTTGGTATAAGTTATAAATATGTAATCTCCGGGTGGGATGGAGTCAGGGATAATCGTATGCCCGAATGATAACCCGTTTGCCATGTCATATTTTTGATCCAAGACGATTGAACCTGTTTGATCATTAACCAGTATTGCCGAAAGGATTGTTGGTTCATGTTTCAGGCTGCTGTAGTTTAACAGGTAAGCCGTAAACCACACATTTTCGCTATTAACATAGGCAGTTTTATCGAAACAGGTAAACAAAGTAGCGCACGTGTTTCTGTTACCGTATAAACCTATTTTTGCTATCAGTGAATCGATTGGTTTTTTACCGCTCTGCGCAAAAAGAGTGGTAAAATTGATAACAAAAGGCAAAAGCAGAAATAAAAACCTGGTTATTTTGGGCATACTGACGGTTGCTTTCATATAATTACTATTCGTAATTGGCGCTTTATCATTACCTTTTTAAGATGGGCAGGCTCGTTTGGCTGTTTTAAAGGTCTTTTATTTGTTGTGCGCCGACTATGCAGGCCAAATAACATTGGCAATAAGGAGAGGGATAATTGGTGTTTCATAAAGTAGGTTTAGCCAATAAATTTAATGCTTATTATTATTGTTTGCAATCATATTTAAAAGCTTTTTTTGACCCTTTAGTTATAATACTTTTCATTTTATTGTCATTCATTTGCAGTAAAAAAAACCATACTATGTCATTACAACCAGGCCAGGCGGCACCACAGTTTACATTAGTATCATCGGCATTAAAAACCGTATCGTTAGCCGATTTTAAAGGGCGCAAAGTAGTATTACACTTTTTCCCTTTAGCGTTTACAGGCGTTTGCACCACACAACTATGCACCATGCGCGATAGCTTTGGCTATTACGATGGTTTAAATGCTACTATACTGGGCATTTCTGTTGATTCGCCCTTCGCACTTGCTAGGTTTAAAGAAGAAAATAATTACCAGTTTGATTTGTTGTCGGATTTTAATAAGGAGGTATCTACCGCTTATGAAGCCATTTATGCCAATTTTGTAATGGGCTTAAAAGGCGTTTCAAAACGTGCCGCCTTTGTTATCGACGAAGAGCAAAACATCATCTACGCCGAAGTACTGGAAGTGGCTACCGATCTGCCAAACTTTGAGGCCATTGCAGAAGCGGTGAAATAAGGTTTTAAGATATAATACACCAGCCTGTTAAGCGAAATGCCTGGCAGGCTTTTTTATGCCCTTTTGTTTTTGGCGAAATGTTTCTTCAGCTTTAGGAAAAACTTCTCGTAATAAAAATACGATAACACCGGCACCAGCGCCAGGAACAGCAGGTTGATGGGATATTTGGTAAGCGGGAACCGGGCATCATTTGACAGGAACAGTTGCTGCCAGATGTAGATACTGTACGATAGGATGCCTATAAAGTTCAACGCCTTTAAGTTTAAAAATTTATATATCAAATTGGTTTTAACACAGATGTTATTGACAATGATAACGCCTACGAAAATGGATATGAACAAATTGATAAAGCAGGATTGCAGGGTGAAAAAAGCATCAAACTTTAGATAAAAGATCATGAAAATGGATACCAGGGTTGTCGGCAGGCCCCATTTGCCAAAGTTTAAATATCCCTTAAATAACAAAACAGAAAACAGGCAGCCAATGGCGATACCCTGAAATTTCACCAGGTAGCGCAAAGCCGCAGAGAGCACGCCAATATTTAAAAAGCCGACGATGGTTTGCAGGTAAACCAGTACCGGTACCAGTAGAATAATCATTAATAGAATGGTTACGTATAGCTGAAATTTCTTTTTAATAAAAACCGGAAACAACAGGTAGAATTGTTCTTCAACCGAGAGCGACCAATAATGGCCCAGGCTCCAGTCGAACTGTAACCGCCTGAAATACGATAGGTTGGCGATGAACAGCGCCGATGAGATAAAGCTAAGCGCGCCAACCTGCAATTTAAAAAAGTAACTAAGCACAGCTATTACAACAATGTATAAATAAGCCGCAGGCAAAATCCTCAGCGCCCGGCGGATATAAAAGTTTTTGAGGGATAAATTGCCTGTTGTTATTTTTTCTTTAATGCATAAGGTGGTGATTAAAAAACCACTGATCACAAAAAACACATCAACCCCCAACGGGCCGATAAACACAAGGCTTTGAAAATAAGGGTTATAATTGAGGAGAAAATGATGAACGACCACCATGATAATGGAGATGGCCCTTAACCCGTTTAGCGATGGATAGGTTTTTTGATCTAAAATTGCAGGCACTTCTTTTATCTCCGAAAAAAGACTGGTGCTTGTGTTAAACTTCACTTTTGGCTTATTGTACAATTGAAAAATTTAAAGATATATAAAACAAACAAGTAAAACCGGGATGACTTACAACGATTTATACGTTTTTTGAAAAAAAAATGTGACAGATTAAAAAGAAATTCTATCTTTGCATTCCGTTTCGAAAAGCACTCGTAGCTCAATTGGATAGAGCGTCTGACTACGGATCAGAAGGTTAGGGGTTCGACTCCCTTCGAGTGCACACAAATACCCTTGATGGTTGCTATTCCATTCAGGTACAAAATTAATCCCAAGCCTTTCTGTGTAGTACCGAAAGGCTTTTAATTTATAACGAGCATGCTAAACCTGGTATTGTTTGGTCCTCCCGGAGCCGGGAAAGGGACTCAGTCACATAAGCTTATTGAACAATATGGATTGATCCATTTATCAACCGGCGATCTTTTACGTGGCGAAATTGCACAAGGAACAACACTTGGCTTAGAAGCTAAAAAGCTAATGGACGATGGCAAACTGGTGCCCGACGCGGTTGTTATCGGCATGATCAGCAATAAGCTGGATAGTAACAAAGATGCAAAGGGTTTCATTTTTGATGGTTTCCCCCGCACGGTTGCACAGGCCGAAGCTTTGGACAGCCTGTTAACAAGCAAAGGATCGGCTATTTCGGGCATGATAGCGCTTGAAGTTGATGATGATGAGCTAGAACGCCGCCTGCTTGACCGTGGCAAACTTTCCGGCAGGCCTGACGATGCTAATCCTGAAGTGATACGCAAACGTATTCATGAGTATAATGATAAAACGGCCCCTGTTGCCGGTTTTTATAAAGAACAAAATAAATTTACAAGCATCAACGGTGTGGGCTCGGTAGAAGAGATTTTTACCCAGATTGTAAGCGTTATTGATAGCTGGTAAATATTAATATTAAAGTCCGGAAGACGGGAAGTCGGTAAAGTCCGAAAGTTAGGAAGGTTAAAACTCTTAAACTTTCGGACTTTACTGACTTTCGGACTTTCGGTCTCAAAAAAAGAAAAAATTATGTCGCAAGGTTCCAATTTTGTTGATTATGTGAAAATCTGTTGCCGCAGTGGCCACGGAGGGGCGGGCTCTGCGCATTTACACCGGGATATATTAACCTCAAAAGGTGGTCCCGATGGCGGCGACGGTGGCCGTGGCGGTCATGTTATTGTTAAAGGCAATGCCCAGCTATGGACTATGCTGCACCTTAAATACCGCAAGCACGTTATTGCCGGCGATGGCGATTCAGGCGGCAGCTCGTTACGCAGCGGCAAAACCGGGCGAGACGAGATTTTGGAAGTTCCCCTGGGCACTACCGTTAAAAATGCCGAAACCGGTGAAGTGATTTTCGAGATAACCCAGGATGGCGAAACCCGTATTTTAACCCCCGGCGGTCGTGGTGGCCTGGGCAACTGGCATTTTAAAACCCCCACCCAGCAAACCCCCCGCTTTGCCCAACCCGGCGAAGATGGTAAGGAAGACTGGAATATATTGGAGTTAAAAATCCTGGCCGATGTTGGCCTTGTAGGTTTCCCTAATGCCGGTAAATCTACCCTCCTTTCGGTGGTATCTGCCGCTAAGCCCGAAATTGCCGATTATGCTTTTACAACCCTGGTGCCCAACCTGGGCATCGTATCATACCGCGACAACCGCTCATTTGTAATGGCCGATATTCCTGGAATCATCGAAGGTGCATCGCAGGGCAAGGGGTTAGGCTTTAGGTTTTTGAGGCATATCGAGCGGAACTCGGTACTGTTGTTTATGGTACCCGCTGATACGCCACGCACCATCAAAGAAGAGTATGAAATTTTGCTAAACGAGCTGGAGGAATATAATGCCGAACTAATGCACAAGCCCCGTGTTTTAGCCGTAACAAAAATGGATTTGCTGGATGACGAACTTCAGGCCGAAATGAAGAAGGAACTGCCGGAGGGCGTGCCTTCAATTTTCATCTCATCGGTAGCGCAAAAAAACCTCACCGGGCTGAAAGATTTGCTTTGGGCCGAGATCAATAAAGCGAGTTTTTAAAATCTGAAAACCCAAGGCAGAAAGCGGATAAGCAGGTTTTCCAAATAAGTCATGCACCCAACTAAAAGCTTTAGGCTTTCAGCTTTCCGCCTTTAGCTTACTTAGCGGAATACAGCACATATTTGTCGCTCAGCATATCCATATGAAAACCCTTATACCCAGGGAAACATTTACGGATAATGTTTGATTTTGGCCCCATATAAGTTGCCGGCAGCATAATGAAAATAGGGCCGGCATGACCGTAATGTACATAGTCATCAAACTCAATTTTTACGTCGGGGCCAATAGGGTCCAAAACGACAGAACGGTTGTGGTTTATCTCCAGGGCCAGATCGGGGCTTATGAATACAAAGATGGCATTTCTGTTTTTCCGGTCGAGCTCCATCACCTGGTTCAACGATTGCTGATCAATAAATAGCTGTGCTATCCCCGATGTCCCCCTGGCGTTTTTTGTAGCATTTTGATAATAGCTGGGTGCAAAGTAGCGGATACTTAGTATCGTAATAAACAGGCATATTAAACCAAACCCAATTTTAACCGGCTGCTTGCTTAAACTCACCAGGTATACAACGCCGGGCGTTATCAGTAACCCAATCATTCGCAAATGCCTTCCCTCGTACGAGATATTGGCCTGCTTTAAAAAGCTGTAACCAAAAAATAATATGGAAACCGAATAAAAAACGGTGAGCAGCAGTGTATAATTCTTATTTGGAACGATGCGAATAACCCGTATTACCAAAATGACACTCAATACCGCGGCTAACAGCAGAACAACTAACGACCACAACGGATTGAGTATAGTGGCATTGCTATGCGTTATGAGGCCATTTAATACATCATCTAAAGAGAAGCCCGTTAATATCGGCGAAGCCAAAGGGAAGCTTAATGCCTCCCAACTAAATTTAAAACCAAATGACATGCCGGCGGGGTTTGCCCCTTTTGATATGTATTGAAAATAAACTACCGCAAGTGAGAGTGTTGCCGGAATGCCAATCCACACACCGTTTTTAATCCAATCAAGTATTGTTGTTTTGTTTTTAGATAGATTAATCCATAGGTAGATGCATGCTGCGCCGTACATCCATAAAAAAGATGACTTGCAAAAAAAGCCTATCCAGCCGGATAGCAGTAAAAATAAAGCAAGCCTCCAGCCGGCTTTTTGTAAGCTGACACAGCCATACAAAAACCACCCCGAGAAGCCGAATAGCAAAACTTCGCCGCCGTTGTAAAAAATATAAGGCACAAAAAAAGCCTGCTGGCTAACTATAATCAGCACGCTGATGGCTGCCAAAAGCTTTGCAAAGCCTGCCTTTTTTAAAAAAACATATAACCCGATTATACCTGACAAACTGCACACGGCTGTGGTAATGGCTGCTGCACGCCCGTCGTTAATACCGGGCAGCAATCTGAAAAAGTAAGGGGCCAGGTATTGTCCCGGCGACCACCATGATAAAAATTCGCTGTAGTCTTTACTAATGTCTGCCGGGGCTGGTTTGCTTGTCATGTTAAAGGCCCCGCCTGCCTGCATTTTATGCATTACCTGGAAACCCCAGCTGGGATCGGGAAAAATTGCTGCCGGGGCTATAAATATCATTATTCCTAAAATGAGCACAAACAGGATTAATGCTATGAGTATAATTTTATGCGTTTGAGATTGCTGCGCGATCATATATAAGTGGTTGTTTCTTTATAGGCTGATTTCGCGGTCGCGGACCTTTACCGCCGGATTCCCCTGGTAAATACTGTAAGGTTCCATGTTTTTTGTGGCTATTGAGCCGGCGGTTAGTACCGAGTGACTGCCAGCAGTTATGCCCAGGTTTATCATAGCGCCGGCGCCTATCCAAACCCCATCCTCCAAAACAACGCTTTTGGTTATCAGGTTAAACGAGGCTGTTTTGTAGTTATGGCTGCCGGTTAGCAATATAGCTCCCTGCGATAAGCATACGTTGGCGCCAATGGTAATCATTACCAGGCTATCTATCCAAACGTTTTCGCCCACCCAGGTTTCGTTGCCAATTTGTAAAAACCAGGGGTACTTGATGTTTACACAGGGCTTTATAGTTACGTTTTTGCCTATCCGGGCGCCAAATAGCCGCAATAAAAATACTTTAAGACCACTTGAAGGTATAAAGCTGGTTTTAAAGAAAACGGCATTCACATAAAACCATAATAGTCTTTTTAAACCATTGCCGCCCGGGTGAAAAGGATGGTTGTTATAAGTCGACAGGTCGGTTTTATGCATGTTTGTTTATTGCGTATCGTTTTGTTTAACCCAAAAGTACAGGCTTGTCATAATAATGATGTACAAAATGATATTAAATACTGTATGGTGATCAACTATCCGGCTGGAGTTTTTATTCCAGAATAATGCCAACAACACAAAACGCATAATGTTTAAAAACTGGATGGCTAAAATCCCGGCAATTAAAAAGATAACTTTTTGTTTTGTTTTTTTAGGGTAGGCAATAACAAATGCCGCAAAAAAACTCATCAGCCCAAGCCCGAGGCAGGAGTATACCAGCACTATAGCCCCTTTGCCTGCTACCAGCAATTCGGTGCCATTATGAATAGCCGAAAAGCCAAGCCAGGTAAGTACCTGGCCGCTGATACTCAGTAACAACCAACGGAGGCCCTGTATGTAATTTAAGTGATTGCCCAAAAACGGGTAGTAGTGTTTCCCCGGATTGGTTATTCCAAAAAACAAAATGTTAAAGTAATAGAAGATCAAAAACAGGGCAAGAAACCTGAAAATAAATTTCAAGGGCGAGATTTGACCTGCGTTTGCAGTCCTGGTTTGTTGCCCGCTTTTCAGGATTTCGTCAATCTTAACATCTACTATCAGCCTGAACCAGAAACCTTGTAAAAAATGAAAGATTACGCCTGTACGCCCGTCCAATATGCCCAATTGGAATATCATACGATAGGTAAAGTAAAGCATTGGCCTTACATAGCGGGGCAATTGCCACCACAATTGCTTAAGCCAGGCGGTACGTTCATCCGGCGAGCCCAATAATGATGGTTTAAGCGTTTGTTGTCGCATTTTTTGCATGCGTTCCACCTCCTCCTGTGCCAGTAAATCGCTGTAGCGGTTATGTTTGGCTATCCAAAAACTGATGTGGTTTTCTTTCAGGTTTTCTTCCAGGATGTGCCCGTCTTTCCATACTTCGGTTTTACCGGGTACTATGAACCTATGATCCATGTTTTCATTCAAATCGGAATAGCCTACACCAAAGCGGACCATTTTAAGCAGGTAAAAGGGATAGTAACCGCCATGTTTTATCCATCTGCCTTTAAAAAAATTCTTCCGGTTAAAGTAAATGCCGTTAACGCCCTGGTAATCCTGGTCCCTGAAACTCGCCAGTTTCTCCTTCAGCTCAGGGGTAACAACCTGGTCGGCATCTAAACAAATAATCCAGGGAGTTTTGATATCGAAGTTTTTAAGCGCGAAGTCCCACTGTTTAGGATGATTTTCAAAGGCGTGCTGCAATACAGTTGCACCGGCTTTTTTCGCTATGGCTACAGTATCATCGTCGCTGCCCGAATCTAAAATAAAAACAGGCGCATCAAGGCCGCCGACAGAATCCAGCAACCTGGGCAGGTGTTGCCCTTCATTGTAGGTAAGGATGATAAATGAATATGCCGGGATCAATGCTGTGTGCTAATTTTAGTATACAAACCTATATATTTTTCAACTATGCTGCCGGCGTTAAAATCGGTATAAATAATATCGGGCGCTTGTTGCCTGATGCGGTCAAGTTCATGGGGCTGGGCCGCTATTTGGTCAATCATTCCGGCGACAGATATGGTGCTTGTTTCACACAGCCAGCCAAGTTTGTTTTTATTGACATAGTCAGCAAGGCCCACTTCCCGGCTAATGAGTACCGGCGTGCCAACACTCAGGCTTTCAATTACGGCGTTTCCAAAGTTTTCATCGTAGGATGGCAGTACAAAAAGATCATGTTTTTGTAATAGCTCAAACTTATCCTCATTTATAAAGCCCGCCCAGGTTATTTTATCGCTAACGCTGTTGTCGGCAGCTGACTGTTTCAAGCTATCAACATAGACTTCATTGCCGCTGCCTGCAATGGTAAGATGGAAGGCGGCTTTGACTAAAGCCAGTGCATTGATCAATATATCCAGGCCTTTTTTTTCTTCTATCCTGGAAAAAAATATGAGTTTAATTGGAGCTATTGTTGCGTTTTGTACCGATGGATGATAAACAGGCAGTTTTACAAAATTAGGTATGATAGCCGAACTTTTGGGGCTGATGATACTGTTGACAGCTTCATTTTCCCGTTGCGAAGTGGCATGGATATGGCAGCGTTTAAGTACTGGTTTACTCAGTAGGTTATGAATGAGTGATTTGATTGCCCGGTTTTTATTTTGAAAAGAGTAGGGGCTTAAAGTACCCCTGGCCGACACTACCACCGGCGCCCCACGTATTACCGCGATAAGGCAGGATAATACCGAAACCAAATTCCACCACGCATGGATATGTATGGCGTCATAAGTTTTAGCGTTTTTCCAAACGGCTTTTAACAAGGCCGGCGATAAATGGCTATGGTCTTTAGTGATGCGCTTAAAATAAGTAACGTTTACGCCGTCAACCATTACGGTTCCATTGGGTTTTACATCCAGTTCGGTTGCGCCGTTGGCAGTGGTTGTAAATACGCTAACGGTGCAGCCGGCATATACCAATTGTTCGCAAAGCATGGCTACAGACATGGTTGGCCCGCCATAAATGTAGGCTGGTTTGTACGCCGCCGAAATTTGTAAAATCCTCAAACCTCCTTTAAGATGTTAGATGCTGTGAGTATTTTATGGATGGCCAGCATGCTGATATAGCTCCAGAATACCGTATTGATGAGGAACTCAAAACTAAGGCCACGCCACATGATTTGGAACAAGCCGCTAAATATAAGCGCTGTTCCTAAAATATACCCGCCAAAAAGCTTTTCGGCTTTTACAGAGATAATTTGTGCCACTGCCCCATAAATAAGCATCATGACAAAAACTCCCCAGCCGCCAAGTGTAAGGTAGGCATCTACTATAAAAGCGGGCTTTGCCGATACCGACGAGGCCCTGTTAATTACGCCGGCGTCATACACCCGCTCCATAATCAAATCCTCGGTGCTTGGTTTGCCGGGCCAAAAAATGCGTGGAATGATAGCCATACCCGATTGGGCAAGCAACTTTGTGCGGTAAAAATCAACAGTCTTGGGCGTTGATTGGGTGAATTTGATAAACATATCAATTTCGCTTAACCTGTAAACCATAAAACCCCAGTTTGAATCGTCTTCATCACCCGCGTCATTATTCAGGGCGGCATCAAGCGCCAATTGGGTGGCCTCATCTGCCGAGGCGTCGCCCGACCATGCGTTTTGCCTGAAAATACGGTTATAGGTTGGCAAAAACATAAATAAAATAAGCAGGGCAGGTATAAAGATGGCTGCCACCAGCTTTTTGTAGTTTGGATACAAAAAAATGCCCAAAACTAACACACTGATGATAATAGGCTCCTTAAACCCCGATGTTAAAGCGGTGTAAAAGTTAAAAAAGTAAAAGGCGAGGCAAATAAGCGTATTGCCAATTTTTTTCAGCGGGATAGCGAAGGCAAGAGCCAGGGTACCGGCTATAAAACTCAACGAGCTAAACTGGTTGGCAAACTGTGATAACCCCGGGATACGAATGAAAAATATAGAGGCGGGGAAACTGACAACGGCAAACATCATCAATAAGTTTGCCAGCTTATCTTTGGAGATGTAGTATTTTGATTTGGTACCATAATCCATAAAAATCAAAATCCCTGATACGAAAGCAGCATGCCCTAAGCAATAATAGCGCTGACATTGCGCGGTATACTGCAAGCGGTTCTGATCAACCAATGTGGTGCTCACTTTTTCAAAGTTTTGATAGCCCAATACATCCAAAAAGTAAAATATGGAGGTACAGGCCATGTACCCGGCGAAAATGATCTGTACCAGGAAAATTGGGCGCATCAGTTGTTCGGCTACGCTCATGTCATTTGGTATAGGCTTAACCCAACCGGTTAAAGTCAGAAAAAATATCAGGAATGAGCCAAGCCAGGCTATGATATATGATAGCTGAGCATCGCTGCTGAACAAAGCAGCCAACGCCCACGGGACATATAGCATAATGATGCGTTCCATCGGGGCCTGTTTAGTTTGCATTACTGTTATTAAT
>Ga0075366_10000493_pt1 | contig 18252 bp, 13 predicted proteins | sample EndMethybrTD3031_FD_72351 | JGI IMG/M metagenome (GOLD analysis project Ga0075366, IMG submission 72351) | Populus endosphere microbial communities from Tennessee, USA - Endosphere MetaG P. TD hybrid TD303-1 | ecosystem: Host-associated > Plants > Roots > Endosphere | place: USA: Tennessee...
GCTACTACTGCTGCTGCTGCTACTGCTACTGCTACTACTTTGCTGCTGAGGCTTTTGTTGTTGCTGAGGCTTTTGTTGTTGCTGTTGCTGTTGTTGCTGTTGCTGTTGTTGCTGTTCCTTTTTGAATTTATCTTTCGCAAGTTCATTCGGTTTAGGAGGTCTTCCAGGTTCTTGTCGTGTCGTATGGTCAGGATTTCCTGGATATGGTGTCGGTTTGTGATCATGAACATGATCATCTTGCTCGACCGGTTTCGCGTTTGGACCATGTCCTTTGTTATGCTCCTTTTGCACTTTGCCATTTGGTCCATAGACTTTTGTAGTAGTTCCAGAAGGATTAGTTACTGTCGAATTTGGCGGCCCTGAATCAGGAATTCGATTTCTGCTTCTTGATCCTGAACTTGTTTGCAATACTGGAGTGCTTTGGGCACTACTGGCGCTCTGCGAAGAATTTCTTGTTGCATTGTGTACCACAACAGTTGTTACTACGGCCGCAGCAGCAAAATAAACCACACCTGATTCAACAGCCCATATAGCAAGCGGTATCAAAAATACAAATCTGCCATCAGGGTCAACACTGTTAGTTGGATTGTTCCAACCATACGCATAAGGCGACTTATCAATTTGATCGGGATGATCCGCCAACGGATCCACACTCGTCCACCTTGCAATTACAGGGTCGTAGAAACGTGCACCGTAATCATAATACCCCGTCTCCGCCTGCAGCTCCTTATGGTTATAAAGATAGTAATTCTGAGGACTTGTAACATTCGCTAAACTTTGAATAGTATACCCGAATGCGTAATAATCATTGTGCTGCGAAATTACCGGTGTCATTTGCGTAGCATCGCTTGCGTTCCAGGTTAGTGTTATACGGGTATTACCAAGATGGTCTTTCAAGTCATACTCGTATTTGTATACTGATCCAACCTTCCTCGCCCTCCCTTCTTCTGTCTGAATAAACGCGATGGCTGGTGTAGTGCCGGTATATTCGTACTGGATGCCGCCAATATATTCGGTTATGGTAGTAATGCTGCCGGTGGTAGATAGCTTGCGCAGCTTGTGACCTGATGCATCGTAGATATAAGCTACCGAAACGCCCGATTTGGTTACCGTTTGCGGCAGGTTGAGGATATTGTACACCTGGGTGATTCCCTTATTCAGGTCGGTGAGCTGGTTGCCGTTTCCGTCGTAGGTATATTCACCGGCTTGTTTAACGGCTTCAAAAAAGCCAATTGTACCGCCTGTTACAACATCGTCTACCCGATCAACTTTATTACCACTTGCGTAGGTAAATGTTAAACTATCAATTGCCGTTCGGTTGTTGCTTATATTGTCGTACCTATTCAGTTTGAGAATATTACCCATCACATCATAGGCAAAATTCTCGTTGTAAAAATTGTCATTCGGTATTGTGGTAGTACTGATGGCATTGATGACCCTGTTCAGTTTATCGTACTTGTAATTATAGGTAAGCGCCGGCGGAGTGGTGCCCGATAGCGGGCCTGTTAAAGTCTTTGCACTCCCGATGTTGCCGTTATACTGCGGGGTGGCAGCATCGTCATATTTCAGGTCCATCCCGAACTGATCGTTCAGGTCGGTACTGGTATAGGTATCGTTACTGAGCGCCGAATTGTTAACGTTGGTAACCCAGCCCCTGGCGTTATAACGGTAGTCTACGTTTTGTAAAAAGGACGTGCCATTAAGCGAGTGAAGCCGCTTTTGCTTCAGCTGGCCTATCTCGTTATAAATATTGTTAGATATCATAACAGCGGCCTGGGCCGCATTAGTCCCATCCTTTAAGGTGTTGATCGTTTTTAGCTTGCGGCCAACATGATCATAAACCAGGCTATCTGTCGATGTCAGCACCAAAGTCCCAGCGGTTCCGCCCGCATTTTTCATATAATGTGTGCGGGTATTTTTTATCGGCTGCTGTGCAAAATTGTACTTTGTGCTTACATCATCATAATTATACTGGTTAAGGGATGAGGAGCCTCCTAAATAGTGCTGCTTAAAAGCACGTACCATTTTTCCTTCCTCATCGTAATAATTTACCGTCCACAGGTAATCGGCCGTGGTATTCAGCACCAGCGTTTTGGCAGCAGTTACCAGCCCGGTAGTGTGCGTGCTGTTGCCGGTTACCGCGTAGGCTGTTGGAAAATTTGGAATACCCATATAGGTATCAAAATAAGCAACGCCCAAAACGGTCGTAACTGTTAGCGGCCAGGCGGCAGTAGTATAACCGTTGCCACTAGCAACCGGTGTTTCCCAATAAGTGCTTACCCCGGCAACAAGCGCCTGTACCACCGATTGGTTATTGGTACCCGCCGTACTGCCCGGATGTTGGTAAATGCCGGTGAGAACCTGCCGTCCGAATGCATCATACTTGGTAACTGTCCACTCCTGTGGGGCCTTCATCCGCTGCACCGAATCCTGCGTGCCTACCACCTGGTCGAGCTTATTATATACCATCAGGTCCCAGCCTTTGCCGGGCACTTTTTTCATGCTCATACGCCCCCGCCCATCATAACGGTACTGGTAACATTTGCTATCAAGCACGGCCTGGCTTATCGCAACACCCGATGTATCCGGACTGGCGCCGGGAGGCAGTACAAATGATAGCTGGTTGCGTTCGTCATAAACATAATAAGTGCTTAGCATCTGGGCTACAGTCCCCTTTATATTATAAGTGCGCTTCAGTACTACCTGCCCTTCCTTATCTTTAAAGGTTTCGGTTGTACCAAAGCTCTTATCGGTGGCAATCCAGTTTTCATCGCGGCTGATGGTAATATCGAGCTGGCCATTGACATAGGTAGCCGTATTGCCCGTCCGCAAAAGCGAACGGCTGCCATTGGCATTGATCCTGGCCGTGTAAAGTGCTACCTTATGGCTTCCTGTATTGGAGGTTATATTAGTGGTGCTAAAGGCGGCCTGGTCATTGGTGGTAAGCGAACTGCGCTGGGTGTGATTGCTGCTTTCTTCTGCCGCCGTACCCTGTATTCGCCACGCTGTACCCGCCGCACCCTGCTCGATAACCCTGCCTAACGGTGAGGTCTCAAACCCTGTTTGGGCAAAGGGGTAAGGTGTGAGCACTACGCCGTTGCTTTGTTTCCCGTCTACTGTGGCTGTTCCACCGGGATTATAAAAGGCATTTACACCGGCACCGCTGTTTAAAGCATCGCTGCGGTAGCTGCCATAGCTGGTTGAAGTACTCGGGTAAGGCAAATGTTTTTTGTCTTCCCGGTCATAACCATCATAGCTAAATGGCTGAATAACGTCATTGCCCGAAAAAGATGCCCGTTGCTGAATGGTTTGCAGGGCCCTGCCCAGGCCATCGTCATATTCGACGGTGGTTTGCACCGAATCCTTTGTCGGTGTCAGCGCATCCAGTTTGGCTACTGTTGGCACTTTTAATCGTGGCGCGCGTGTACGCACGTAATTTTGTGATGTGGTTTGGGCCCGTGCTGCCAGCGAGATCAATAAAGAACCTGTAAAAAACAACAGTCCCTTTTTTAAGTGATATAATAATGTCATGAGGTTAAGATTAAATGGTGATGAAATAAATTTAAAGCAGTTTTTCATCACGGATCAATAATAATAGTCTGATACCCGTCGCCGGCCTGCAGGCTTAAGTTATTGGTAAGGCAAACTTGCTTGGTACCCACACCCTGGCAACCCGATGTTTCTATCGACGAAGTTGACACCTGGTTGGATCCTGCAGCGATAGTCACCGACCCTGATCCCGTCGTGGTAGAATTAGGCCGCCCGTCATAATATGTATATACAGTAGTTTGCTGATAATTAACCACCAGATTTACCGGTACGTTAATGGGCACTGTTCCGTTTACATCAGAGAAAGCTTTAAAAATAAACGGCCGGTAGGTATTGCCGTTGGTGACAGTACTTGTTCCCCAAAACATCTCTACATAAATAGTTACCGGTATGGGGCAGGCCGTGGTATTTGTTCCTGCGCTTATCCACTGGTATTGATTATAAGTGGGGCTCAAGGGGTTATTGTCTTGCTGCTGGATAAGCTGCTCCCCGGTATTACCGTTTACGCCCTGTACGCATTGCGTTGTACCCGTATTAAGCCAGTTAGGTAGCGGTATGGCATAGTTGTAGTTAAAGTTTTTGAGTATGTTGCCGTCCTGGTCACGGATGTTCAGCAGGCGTTTCATATCATCGTATTCGTAAAACTGTGTTAGCCCTTTGGTGTCGGTAATGCTCAACACACCTACCTCCGGTTTATACGTATAGGTATTCATCATTGCATTGGCAGGCAGTAACCTAACCTCGTCTATCTTATTGCCGTTGCTGTTTACCGTTACTGATGTTACCCCGGTAAGTGCCCAGTCATATACCTGCCAGCTGGCGGTTATGGTTTTGGCTACCCCACCCACAGTTACCGTACCACTGCCTTTAGCCCATAAGCTCACGGTATAATTACCGGATGGCAGACCCGATTTGGTCATGGCGCCGTTATAACACTTAATACCTGTGCGGGCATCTGTGGTAACTACGCTGCCCGCCGTATAAGGCCAGCTGGTATCGTCATCCTCAAAGCTGGTATAAGCTACCGATGACACCGTAGTGTTTTTAACCTGGGCTATAGGATAATTATTATGGTAGCCCCACAGGTAGCTTACCTGCGAATTGCCGTCGCTCCCGGTCATGTCCTGCGATACCAGGTTGCCGCTGGTATAATCGTAGGTATTTAAAACTCTTTGTTCAAACCCGGTGCTGCTGCTCAGTAAATTGAGGTATTGCCCGCTGCTGTTTTTGGCCTCCTGGTTCATACTGGCAACCGGGGCCACGCTGTTATATCCATACAATACTGCAGGTTTTATCAAACTGCCGTCATAGGAGGTTACTACCGAACTGGTGAGTACTGAGTCGGTAGCCGACCGTTTTAACCACAATTGTTTTTCTAAAACAGGTGAGTATACATACCTGCCTGTTAACGTGCCCGACACTGTGGTGGCATAGTTTTCCGGGTACTTATTTTTTTCTACCAATGTGGTACCTTTGGAATCGTTGGTAGTTATTAAAACCTGGTTACGTGGCTTGGCGTCATAAACATAGGTTTTGGTAGTTACAAGGGTATCGCTGGTGTTATAATATTTTACCTCCCGTTCCGAGTCAAGCTTTGTCCATATCAAATCCAGTGAATAAAAATCATAGGTATACACCCGTTGCGTAAGGTCTCCGGGCACGTTGCGCTTCTGCACAAATGGTTTTATGGCGAAAAAGCTACTGTCGCCTATTATTGAATAATTATATTCCTTTTTTAATACTTTATTATAAACGCTGCCTGTTTTTTTAAAATCGGTTTTCCTGATTAGCATTACATCTGCTCCGGCTAATGCCGAATTGTAAAAATTATAATCACTGCGGCTTAACAGATATTCGCTTCCATTCACCTGTTTTTCATAAACGGTTTTATAGTACATGGGCTGCGATGCACTAACTCCGTTTCCGTTTGCAGACGTATAGGCTATATAATGCTTGGCCGGATTTGTGGGTCCTTCCCAATATTCTTTACCACCATAGTCAGGTACGTTAAGCAACACACCGGTAGACATTCCAATGCTATCCTTATAGATATACTCCTTAACAGAAGATGGCGTGCCCGTAGCCAAAAAGTTGGTATAATCAGTTACACGCTTAATTCGTATTCCTGGCCCTGCCTTGCCCTCAATAACTGTATTCGACCGCTCCCTGTAGGAAACTGAAGCAGCCACATAATTCTCTTTGTCGTCGCATTTCAGGTACATAGAGTACGTACCTGGTTGTAAAAGCAGGGAATCCGTCTTGCCCGCGTTGTCACGATTGTAGTTAATAGTAAAGTTAGCACTCTGTGGGCCGGTTATTGTCACGTCGGGCGTAAAGTTCTTTGTAGGATCGTCTGGCCCGGTACCGTTTGGATACCCCGCAATTTGCTTGGGGGTGCGCTGCCAGTTTACTTTCACATATTGCGCCGTAACCACCGTGAAATTTATTGGGGTTGATGTGATTACATTGGTAGTTGTACTGTCGGGCCTGGATATAAAATCTGTGGGGCCTAATGTGTTATATACGTAATTGAGGCCGTTATTGGTCATGTTTTGCTCGTACTCGAACACAGAGGATCCGCCGGTAGGGTATACAATACGGCTCAGTATAGCACGATTTGAATAAGTAATATCAGGTTCACGATTTACACCAGCGGGATAATATGGCTTCGGAATGATTACCGGGCCATTCGCCGAGCCGTTGGAATATCCCCAATGGTCGACACCTGTATTGACTTTTGAATCGCTAACATCGCCGTTGTAAAAAAAGAAGTGTTTTTTTAATGTTGCCGGGTTCAAGCCCTCTTCAATACCCGTAAGTTTAAATCTTTTAGTGCCGTAGCCGGCGCTGCTTCCGAAGTAATCTGTTTTGAAATTAAATTGGTTAATCAGTTCGCCCTGATAATTATATACCTTAATATTATCTAATCCGCTCGGCCCTCCATCCTGTCTTGGTGTAGAAAGTGGTGTAAAGTCGATCCTCATCTTTGAGGTAGTAATTTGTGCCAGCCTTATGGTTCCGATTTTTAGCGGGAACTCATTTCGAATATCAGAAAACGTATAACCAATACCCGCAGTAATATCCACATTCATCGTTTGACTATACGGTCCGGCCTGGGCAACAGTCTGGGGAGAATCATATGTAAAAGTGATCTGATCCTTGGCATCGGCCGATATCACGGTCTGGAGGTACCAACTGGAAGTATAATTAACAGGTGGGTTGTAAAACGGCCGGTTGGAATCAATGATCTGGTTGATTTTTGAATTGGTAATTTCCGGCTTCCAAAATCTGTACACTGTTCCCTCAGGCGTGGTTATGGTAAATCCATCGACCCCGCTTTCTTTTACTATCGTGAGCTGCTGATATGGATACTGATAAATCTTGTCGTTGTAAATTACAAATTTACCGGAACGGCCAGCGAAATTAAAGGCGTAAACGTCTGGCTCCAAGTCTATAAACAGCCCGAACATAGCCTGGTCCATAAAGGTTTGCGTTATGGAATCCGGTTGATGAAAACGCCAGTCGACGTCCTTGTACTTTTTTGTCACAGACTGATCCTCATCCACCTTGTCTTTCACTATCCGGGTAATTACCCCGCCGGCGTCTAATGACCAGCCGGCACCAACCCAACTCGGTTCCTCGGCCGGCTTGAAACCATTGTTATGATAATTTAAAGTGATAGCGATTTTAAGCTGTTTGCCAACAGCTTCCGTAATAGGTAGGCTAATGTTTGGAATCCCCGTTTGCAAACTAACTGGGACGATGCCGTATTTGCCCAATGAGGCTGCATTTGGTGATGGCGGGATCAGGTCGGTTCTTAATGAAAACTGGGACGATGGGTTCGTCTGCGCATGTACTTTTGTAGAAAAAGACAATAAAAGCACAAAGCAAAGCACAAGCAGTGTCAGTGGTTTTGTTGAATACATAGTTATATATGATAAAGCTTAGATAGAAATTTAATATTAGTTAGCTGCCCGGTTCAGCATTCAGTACGCCACCGAACCATTCAGACTGATGTTCATCCAGGTAGAATTGGCATATACCGTTCCGGCATGATACATATGAGGCCCGTTCACTTTAAGTTCAAAGTGCAATCCGGCAGTATCTAACTTGCCCTCTTTGATGGGATACTTATCAAGCGTACTTTTGGCGGTACCCATTACGGAATCGCCTGCGAGGCTAAAATTATAAGTTAACGGATAGGCGCTGCTGTTAGCTGTTATAAGGCTACCTATCCACTTACTCTGAAGGCTGAGCGGCGTATTGGTGGCTGATGCCGATAGCACGGCCGCGACGATGGGTTTTGTTTTCATGGTGATAAGGTTATTTAGCAGTATTGGTAACAAAGATATTACTTGCGATTGGAACTGCAAGTTTTTTTGTTTTTTTAAAAACCTTAAAGGAGCAGGTGCTATCCCGGCTTAAAACGATGAATTTTGGAACGAAAGAACATGACGGGAGAATTTTAGGCATTAGCATCGGCTCAAATCTTCACAACTTATTACCGGCGTTTCAAATTTACCACAGCTGGTGAAAACTAATGGTGACACTACCTTGTCAGTACCTCATTTTAGTAGCAAATAGTTGGTATCAGATGGCAAGATTTTTCAATCCCCAGGGTTTAGATAACCCCCAATTTCGCGTTAAGGACTGAAATGGATACCGGCCCGGTGGTGGGCATGGGCATTGGCCGCGCCTAACGCCTAGTGTGCGTATGAATGGAAGGCCTGGCCCCGTTTCTACCAACGGGGAAACGCCCTCTTTGGAGTATCATAGTTAGTATCAAGTATCAAGATTTTTTTGGGAATGTATCCGGTCGGAAATTTTTGGTTCACTACGGTATGAATGGGTACCTAAATGGCCGCCATGCACAGTTCGCGATTGCCGCGTTGCGCTTATAATGACGTGATTTTAAGTCGTTGATTATCAATATCATATTTTTTAATGTAGAGATACAATATTTTGCGTCTCCCGCATGCAAATCCAACATTGCAAATCCACTTGTCTGGCGGGAGACGCAAAGTATTGCGTCTCTACAAGAATCCAGGCTGCAACTATGTCATTACTATTTTTTTCAGCTCGAGCTGGTGGATATTCGCAATGACATAGGGGTTACCATATCGACAATTGGTGGTACCGAAATAAATTCCGCATAAATTCGAAAATCCAAAACAAATCCTCCTCCGAACAATTTTTACTCACAACTCACAACTCACAACTCACAACTCACAACTCACGCTCACCCAATCTCAATCCACACCGGGCAATGGTCGCTGGTTTTTTCCCAGCCGCGTACGTGGCGGTCGACGCCGGCGGATTGGAGGCGGTCGGCTATGTGGGGGCTGAGGAGGAAATGGTCGATACGGAGGCCTGCGTTGCGGCCATAGGCATTGCGGAAGTAGTCGAAAAATGTGTAGATCACTTCGGTGGGGTATAGTTTACGGATGGCATCCGTCCAGCCCTGGTCGACCAGGTTTTTGAAGGCCAGGCGCACTTCGGGGCGGAAGAGGGCATCGTCAAGCCAGCGCTCGGGTTTGTAAACGTCCAGTTCGGTGGGCATTACGTTGTAATCGCCGGTAAGTATGGCGGGTATACCATGCGCCAGCAGGCCCGATGCGTGACTGGTAAGGCGCTCAAACCAGCGCAGCTTGTACTCCAGTTTGGGGCCGGGCGCGGGGTTGCCATTGGGCAGGTACAGGCAGCCGATGACGATGCCGTTTACAAAAGCTTCAATGTAGCGGCTGTGCTCATCGTCGGGGTCGCCGGGCAGGGCATTACGGAGTTCTTTGATCTCGTAACCTTTGCGGGCCAGGATGGCTACGCCGTTCCAGCTTTTTTGCCCATGCCATATGGCGTTGTAGCCGGCATCGGTAATGGCCTCCAACGGAAATTTATCCTGCGGTGCTTTTAGTTCCTGCAGGCAAACCACATCGGGCGCGGTTTCGGCAAGCCAGCGCAACAGCACCGGCAGGCGGCCGTTTACGCCATTGACATTATAGGTGGCAATTTTCATTTGTAGGAATTTGAATTTTCTTGTAAAATGGTTCCGAAAATTAAGCCATTATTGTTCAAAAAAGTAAATTTTTTGCACAAAACTTACATGTTAAGAGAACAACCCGTGTGTAACTTCTTCAGTTTCGGAGTCGCCGTAGTAAAAAATGGTGAAGCCGCGCGCGCCATCGGTGATGCTCAGGATATCCTCGCGTTTAATATTGTTTTCGTTGATAAAAAGCGCCAGCCGGGCCGGGGTAGTAAAGTAATCAGTTTTTACGATGATCATGGTAGTATATTTTTGTATTAAGATAGCGTTTCCGGCAGTTTGTTACAGTGGTTGAGGACATCGAAAGTTCGGGCTGTGCCCGCGAGCCTTCAGTCGAAAGTTTCAAGCCGGAAAGTATAATTTAGACTCAGGACTTGGTACTATTAACGTAACATTCGTTACTTTTCTGTAAAAGCTAAGTGGCTGATCATTAGTGTAAAAGGTGTTCCATGCCCTGTTTTTGCAAATATGTAACTAGCTGATTATTAGCGCTAAGGCGTTCCAGGGTGCTCCGGGTGTTTCAGGCGTTCCGGTGGAGCGCTTTTTAAATAATGACCTATACCACATTTTAAATCTTTCGAATTTTCCCAACCTTCCAACTTTCGTACATCCCGACTTCCCGGACTTTCGGACTTTCCCGACTTATTCCTTAACTTCGCACAATGAATTTTTCGTCCAAATTACTGGAAAATGCTGTAGCCGAATTTGCCAAATTACCGGGGGTAGGTCAAAAAACCGCCCTCAGGCTGGTGCTGCATTTGCTAAACCAGGATAAACAGGATGTTGAAAGATTTAGCACTACCGTGAGCAAGCTGCGTAACGAGATCATGTTTTGCTCGGTTTGCCACAATATATCCGACCATGCCGTGTGCGAGATTTGCTCGTCCCACAAACGTGACCGTAGCCTCATTTGCGTGGTTGAGGATACCCGCGATGTAATGGCCATTGAAAACACCAACCAGTACAATGGCGTATACCATGTATTGGGCGGCTTAATATCCCCGATGGATGGGGTAGGGCCATCGGATTTGCAGGTTGATACTTTGGTGGAACGCCTGAAGGAAAACGAAGCCAAAGAGATCATTTTTGCCCTTAGCGCAACCATGGAGGGCGATACCACTTTGTTTTATTTAAACAAGCGCATAAAATCTTTCCACATTACCATATCAACCATAGCCCGTGGCATAGCCTTTGGGGGTGAATTGGAGTACGTAGATGAGATCACCCTTGGGCGGTCTATCGCTACACGTGTTCCGTATGAAAATTCATTGTCAAAATAAGGTATGAAACTCTCTGTCATCGTTGTTAATTATAATACCTGTAGTATGCTCAGGATTGCGCTCAATTCGGTTATTAGGGCCGCTGAGGGCATTAATAGCGAAGTTTTGGTGGTTGATAATGCCTCGACAGATAAATCTGTTCATATGATTGGCAACGAGTTTCCCGGGGTTAAGGTAATAGCCAACACCCGCAATGAGGGGATGGCCAGGGCTTATAACCAGGGTATTAAAGAAGCTACAGGAGAGTATATTTTAGTAGTCAGTGCGGATACAATTACAGGCAAAAAAACATTTGAGAAGGCACTGGAGTTTATGGACATGCATTTGGATGCCGGTGGCATGGGCGTGCGGATGATAACCCCCGACGGCCGCTTCCTTCCCGAATCGAAACACGGTTTTACCAAACCCTGGGCTGTGTTTTTCAAACTGACCGGCCTGGCCAAATATTTTTCCAAATCGCGCATTACCGATACGCTACGTAAAGACTGGGTAGAGGAATTTCAAACATCCGAAACCGATGTAATGAACGGCGCTTTTATGCTGATGCGCAAAGAAGCCATTAATAAAGCCGGCGCGTTTGACGAACGTTTTCACACCTACGGATATGATATTGATCTGAGTTACCGGATCAGGCTTGCGGGGTTTAAAAATTACTACTTTCCTAAAACATATATCATCAACTTCAACAGCCGTAATAATGTAAAATTTAGCTGGGATTATCTTAAGGAATTTTATGGTGCGATGATTATCTTCGCCGCCAAATATTTATTTAAGGTGCCCGAAATTAAGGTGGAGGGATTGCCGCAGCTATTCCCTTCAACTTATGAAGTTAAATGATAAAGTTATTGTAATTACCGGGGCATCATCCGGCATCGGCAAATCATTAGCTATTGAATGTGCCAAACGCGGCGCTACCGTGGTTTTGGCAGCCCGCCAATATGTAACACTGTGCGTTATTACCCAGGATATTGAAAGGCACTACAAAATCAAGGCTTTGGCTGTACAATGCGATGTAACTGTTGAGGCCGACTGTGCACAATTGGTTAAACAAACCCTGATAACTTTTGGTAAAATTGATGTGCTGATAAACAATGCAGGCATTTCTATGCGGGCCTTGTTTAAGGATGTAGATGTTAAAGTACTCAAATCCTTAATGGATGTTAACTTTTGGGGCACGGTATACTGTACCAAATATGCCCTGCCCGAAATTACTAAAACTCAGGGTAGCATAGTAGGGGTATCGTCTATAGCGGGCTATAAAGGGTTGCCCGGCCGTGCGGGATACTCTGCCTCAAAATTTGCCATGAATGGCTTTTTGGATGCCTTGCGGGTAGAAAACCTTAAAACAGGTGTACATGTATTGACGGCCTGTCCCGGCTTTACGGCATCAAACATCCGGAATACCGCCCTTAATCAAGAGGGGGTTGAACAACGCGAAAGTACCCTGGAAGAAGATAAAATGATGACCGCCGACCAGGTAGCAAAAATCATCGTCGACGGTATCGAAAACCGCTCCCGTACCCTGGTTTTAACCCTACAAGGCAAGCTTACCGTACTGCTTAGCAAAGTATTGCCCGCCTTTTTGGATAAGATGGTTTATAAAGTATTTGCGAAGGAAAAGAATCCGCTGTTGAGGTAGTTCATTGGTTCACTGGTTCATTAGTTCATTGGTGCCTTCAACCGGTTGACCATTCAACTTTTATAATTGGCTATTCAAATATGCCGCCATAAAAGACCAATGAACCAGTGAACTAATGAACCAATGAACGATTATTGAACCAATTCATAAGCGCTTATCTTACTCATATCCAAAATAGCTTGCCCGTCTTCGTCGCGATGGAATACGGGGACAAATTTGGCGCCCCAAACCACATCCGAATAAATATAGGATGTGCGCGAGTGAACGGTTTGTGAAAAGGTATCGTCGAAGGTTTTTAGTATCACCGAGAGGCTTGCCTGCCTGGTTTCCAATTCTTCTTTGGTCATATCCTTTAATGGGCTGTTGTCGTCAAGGGGGTGTACTACTGTCCAGTTTAAAGTTAAAATGCTTACATACTTGCGTTCCAGATCCAACTGAAAAAACTTGCGGATCACTTTGCCGTTCACCTCATCGTTATAGCCAAAAACAACCTCCATTTCCAGGTCAATCAAAATGTTGCGCCTTAAGTTTGCTAACCGGAACATTAGCCCGGAGCCGTCACGGTAGGGGGCTATCAACACTTTATCGCTATATAATATTTTTGCTGATGGCCTGGAGAAACGCCCATAAAGCAAACCTGTAGCCAACGCGAAGGCCAGTAAGCCCATCATGGATTCTAACGCGGCCACGCTGTTGGCTATCATTCCCTTCGGGCTGATATGGCCATAGCCCACTGTTGATATGGTTTGTGCCGAGAAAAAGAACGCGTCCATGTAGCGGTCGAAATTGGTATCGCCGCTGCGCCCGTCGAGCACATCACGTCCGAGGAAAAAATAAATGGTCGCAAATAGCAGGTTGGCTATTAAGTACCCGGTAAAAACAATGGCCCAAAACTTTCGCCAGCTCATGGTAATAAGCGAATGATAGTTGTTGGCGGTCGAAAAAAAAGGCAGCCCCGTGCGCTTCACGTTGATAGAACCATCTTTGTTAATAACCGGCTGACTTTTTACAACAGGCTGTGTGCCAAAGCCAAGATCATCCTCGGGGTTTATTTTTTCTTTATGTATGGCCATTTTTTAATTATTGAATTACTGAGTTATTGAATTATTGATTTGAACTGCAAAGGCTCTGTTTTCATAATTCGGTAAAGCAATATATTGATTGCTGATAGTTCATTACAAAGATTCATTAATTTTTTAATTCAATAGTTCGCTAAATCAATAATTCAATTTTATCTGTTTGTTTTTATAAAAACTATTTACATCTTTGTGGCATAAATGAAAATGAACGCATTAAACAATAACTGGTGGTGGCTTAACGAGATATCGTAAGGCAATTCCGTGTTTGTTTAAAAAATATATTCAAAGGAAGGGTTGCCATACGGTAACCCTTTTTTTATTAGCCCCCCGGCCCCCTGAAGGGGGAGTGAAAAAGTCGAGGGGGTGAGTTAATAATTAAAAAATTCCCCCTTTAGGGGGATAGGGGGCTGGGCTTATGAAACAGATACTTAATCATCTATTCGAACACAAAACCTTTAGCAGGGACCAATCAAAAGGGATTTTGATAAACATTGCGCAGGGTAAGTACAATAACTCCCAAATGGCGGCGTTTATGACGGCCTATTGTATGCGCAGTATTACCGTTGATGAATTGGAAGGCTTCCGCGATGCTATGCTGGAACTTTGTTTGCCCATTGATTTGCAAACCGCTGAGTTAATTGATCTTTGCGGTACCGGCGGCGATGGTAAGGATACGTTTAACATATCCACCCTGGCATCGTTTGTGGTAGCTGGAGCAGGTTATAAGGTAGCCAAACACGGTAACTACGGTGTGTCATCGGGTTGCGGATCGTCAAACGTGATGGAATATCTTGGTTACCAGTTTACTAATGATACTGATAAACTGAAACGCGGAATTGACAAAGCCAATATCTGTTTTTTACACGCGCCGCTGTTTCACCCTGCTATGAAAACAGTTGCGCCCATCCGCAGGGAATTGGGTGTGAAAACATTTTTTAACATGCTTGGTCCGCTGGTTAACCCGGCGAAGCCTGAAAATCAATTGGTTGGAGTTTTTAACCTGGAGTTGGCAAGGGTGTATGCCTATCTTTATCAAAAATCGACTACTAAATATACCATTGTAAACGCATTGGAAGGATATGACGAGGTTTCCCTTACCTGCGATTTCAAAACCTTTTCGGCCGAGGGCGAGAAGATAAACAGTGTTGAAGCGCTGGGATTTGAAAAGCTTGATCCATCAGAAATTGCCGGTGGCGATACAGTAAGTGCCTCTGCTGCGATATTTAGCAGCGTGCTTAATGGTGATGGTACCAACGCGCAAAACAACGTGGTACTATCAAACGCGGCTTTGGCTATAAGAACTATCAACCCCGAAAAAACTTTTGCCGATTGTTTTTATGAGGCCGAAGAAGCCCTGCTGAGCAAAAAAGCATTGAACAGTTTTAACCTGCTATTGCAAAACTAAACATGAAAATAAAAGTTTGCGGTTTAAAAGACCCCGAGAATATTGAGGCGGTGGCTGCCCTAAACCCCGACTACCTGGGCTTTATTTGCTACCCGCTTTCGCCACGATATATCGGTCAGTTATCTGCAGAAAGTTTCAAAAAACTACAAATAAACATAAAAAAAACAGCGGTTTTTGTGAATGAAAGCGCAGAAATGATCAATTTTTTAATTGATGCCTATAGTTTCGATGTAATTCAATTACATGGCGATGAACCGCCGGAATTTTGTAGCAGTTTTCGGGACAGGGTTACCGTGTTTAAAGCTTTCGGGTTGGATGAAAATTTCGATTTTGGCCAGTTGGATAATTACATAAACAAAGTAGACTATTTCCTGTTCGATACAAAAACTACAGCCTATGGTGGCTCGGGCAAAACCTTTGACTGGGGGATGCTGGGGAATTATAAACTGCAGGTTCCGTTCTTTTTATCGGGCGGTATCAGCCTGGATAATTTGGATGAAATTAAAAAAATTGACCATCCACAATTTTACGGAGTAGATTTGAATAGCCGTTTTGAAACGGCGCCCGGTATAAAAGATACAGGCAAACTGAAACAAGCATTTGATATCATCAACAAACAACCTATTATAAATGAAATACGGAGTTAACGAGCAAGGTTACTACGGCGATTTTGGCGGCGCCTATATTCCCGAAATGCTATATCCAAACGTTGAGGAGTTAAGGCTTCAATATATCAACATTATTAATGACGCCGGGTTTAAAGCTGAGTTTGACGACCTGCTGAAAAACTATGTGGGCAGGCCTTCGCCGCTATACCATGCCAAGAGGTATTCGGAAAAATATGGAGCCAATATATTTTTTAAACGCGAGGATCTGAACCATACCGGATCGCATAAAATTAATAACGCCATCGGTCAAATACTGCTTGCCAAACGTTTAGGCAAAAAAAGAATTATTGCCGAAACCGGCGCCGGGCAGCATGGCGTTGCAACAGCTACCGTTTGCGCACTAATGGGTATTGAATGCGTAGTTTACATGGGCGAAATTGATATGGAGCGCCAGGCCCCCAATGTATCGCGTATGAAAATGCTGGGTGCAACAGTGAGGCCGGCATCATCAGGCAGTAAAACGCTTAAAGATGCCACCAACGAGGCCCTGCGCGATTGGATAGGCAATCCGGTTGATACCCACTACATCATCGGATCGGTGGTTGGGCCGTATCCTTTCCCGGATATGGTGGCCCGTTTTCAATCCGTGATATCCGAAGAAACTAAAAAACAACTACTGGAACAAACCGGCAACGAGTTGCCACAATACGTAATGGCCTGTGTAGGTGGCGGCAGCAATGCTATGGGCATGTTTTATCATTTTTTGGATGATGAAAGCGTGAAACTGGTTGCCGTTGAAGCGGCAGGCAAGGGCGTTGATAGCGGGCACTCGGCAGCAACCACCTTTTTGGGCCAGGAAGGCGTACTGCATGGCAGCCGAACTATACTAATGCAAACACCGGATGGACAGGTGGTTGAGCCATATTCGATATCCGCCGGGCTGGATTACCCGGGTATTGGTCCGCAACATGCGCACCTATACAAAATAAACCGCGCGCAATACACCAACATTACCGACGATGAGGCGTTACAGGCAGGTTTGCTTTGCTCGCAAATGGAAGGTGTTATTCCGGCCATTGAAACCGCACATGCATTGGCACAATTGGAGAAAATGACGTTCAAAGCAGATGATAACGTTGTTATCTGTATCTCGGGCAGGGGCGATAAGGATTTGGATACTTATATTAAGCACTTCAACTATTAAGTGGTGGCTGTAATTAAATATCACGATTGGGTTATAGAGACCGATAGAGAACAAAACGAACAGCTATATAAGCAAGTTGAAACAACGGGAACACAAAGTTGTGGATGCGAAAATTGCAAGTATTTTGATACCATCAGCCATCAGGTTTTCCCTGCCGAAGTAAGTGAATTATTTGAAGCGTTGGGTGTGGATATCACAAAGAATTGTGATGTGTCTGATTTTGGAACAGAAGAAACCGGTCATCTGTTTCTTGGTCGTTTTCAATTTGTTGGAAATTTACTTGAGGGGCGTGATAGCAGCGTTCCGGCTGCAGGTGGTGGCTTCACTGTAGACTTGCTACCGCTGAATGATACATTTAAAATAGGGTTTACAAAATTGATCTCCGATTCGTTTTTTAAAGATGTGCCTAACCTGGTGCAGATTGAATTTATGGTCAGGGAGCTTTACGGATAAATATAAGAGTTGAAAATAATTACTAAACAGGGTTAAGATATATGAACCGCCTAAACAAGCTTTTCGCTGCCAAAAAGGATAATTTGTTATCCATATACTACACTGCGGGTTATCCCGCCTTAAACACCACCGTTGATATTGCGGAAGCTTTGGAAAAAGCAGGTGCCGATTTCCTGGAAATTGGTTTTCCATATTCGGATCCTGTGGCCGATGGCCCCACAATTCAGCATAGTTCTGAACAGGCTTTGGAAAACGGGATGACCCTTAACCAACTGTTTGATGAATTGGGCGAACTGCGCAAACGCGTAAGCATTCCTATTTTATTGATGGGCTATTTTAACCCGATACTGCAATACGGTATCGAACGTTTTTGCAAAAAGGCTGCTGAATTAGGTATTGACGGCGTTATAGTGCCCGACCTGCCCATGTACGAGTACGAAGCAATGTACGCCAATTATTTTACAGATAACAACCTGAGCAATATTTTCCTGGTTACCCCGCAAACATCTGAAGACCGCATTCATAAAATTGACGAGCTAAGCAACAGTTTTATTTACCTGCTGTCGTCATCCTCTATCACAGGGGGCAACTTGCAGCTAACCAACAGCATTGAAGACTATTACAAGCGCATTAAAGCAATGGAGCTTAAAAATCCAACTATCATAGGTTTCGGAATCTCGGATAATAATACTTTTAAACAGGCCTGCGCTTATGCAAACGGTGCTATTGTAGGCAGTAAGTTTGTAAAGTTGTTGGCAGAGGAAGGTTATATGGAGAAGATACCGGGGTTTATTAAGGGGATAAAAAGCCCCCTCTAAATCTCCCCCGGTAGGGGAGACTTTTTGATCCGAAAGCTTTTTTAAGCCCTCCCTTCCGGGGCAGGGCTGTTGCATTCTAAATTAAGAGTTGTTTCAATTTGCTAATGTCATTACAAACAAGCCTTTGTGCTTGTGCCAGATTTGGGTAATTATTTGTTCTGAACAAGTTAATGGCAA
>Ga0075366_10000496_pt1 | contig 18213 bp, 13 predicted proteins | sample EndMethybrTD3031_FD_72351 | JGI IMG/M metagenome (GOLD analysis project Ga0075366, IMG submission 72351) | Populus endosphere microbial communities from Tennessee, USA - Endosphere MetaG P. TD hybrid TD303-1 | ecosystem: Host-associated > Plants > Roots > Endosphere | place: USA: Tennessee...
ATATTACAATTTCGGTAGGTGGCACACCGGTAATACCGCCAAGCATTAAGCCTTTTCCTTCAAAAACATTACTTAAATATTCGGCAGCTATCAGGATAGATGTAGCGCCAACGATCTCGCTCATAGCGCGGATAACGGTCAACGAACCTCCTTCATCCTGCAAATGTTCGTAACTAAGCGCGGTGATCTTCTTGTTCATCATCGCATGCAGGCAATCAACGTTCAGGGTGGAAATTTGTAAGGTGGAGATGAGGATCTGGTTCATTTTCATCAGCTCTATTTCTGACATGGTAGGCGGTGCTACTTTCATGATCAGGTCTGATGCTTCATAAACCGATTTATGGTCGTACACAATGCGTGCACCTTGTTCGCTGTAATCCTTATCGGTGAAATTGGCAGCCTTGCCGGCATTGCTTTCCAGTATTACCTCGTGTCCGTTGTTAACAAGCAAGGCTACGGACAAGGGCGTTAAAGGCACCCGGTTCTCCTGGAACGATACCTCTTTAGGGATGCCAATATATAGCTTGTTTTTTTTGTTCTTTACCTCCAGCATTGATTCCTGGGGCTGCATCATTGCCTGTTTGGCAACGTCAGAAAATCCGCTATATTTCCCTGAGCTCATTCTTATACCGTTAATTGATAGATGTAAAAATAGCTATTATTACGTTAAATATTATTTAAAGTTATCTCGCGCGATCCATCCGCATTTGCAACAATATGAACCTCGGTATAGTTAAGCGGCAGCAGGTCGGGTATTTTTTCGGGCCATTCAATAAAACAATAATCGCCCGAATAAAAGTATTCTTCATAACCCATATCCAGCGCTTCGGTTTGGTTCTTCAGGCGATAAAAATCGAAGTGATAAATACGGCCCCGCGCGCCTTCATATTCATTCACAATAGAAAACGTAGGACTGCTGGTTTGGCCTACTACGCCCAATTCCTGGCACAATGCTTTTATCAGGGTAGTTTTACCTGCGCCCATTTCCCCGTAAAAAAGGAAGATGCGTTCAGCTCCCGCAAATGCGAGGATTTGTTGGGCAATGTTATTTAATTCTGATAATGATGTTGCAGTTAAGACCACTTGAAAACATTTTAAACCAACACGTCATTGCGAGGCACGAAGCAATCATCGGTGTACAGAGCGGTGCTGCTTATCGGGGATTGCTTCGTGCCTCGCAATGACGCGCAAAGATACAGACTAATTTAAAAACCTTTTGCCTTTTACCTTTCAGTTTTAACCTTTACTTTGGCCCGTAAGTAATTACCGGGATGATCATCTCCTCTAACGATATGCCGCCGTGTTGGAAGGTTTCGTTATAAAAATTCACAAACTGGTTATAGTTATTAGGGTAAACAAAGTAATTATCAACCTTGGCAAATACAAAACTGCTGCTTACGTGTAGCTTGGGCAGCATGGCATCGTGCGGGTTTTTTATGTGGAAAACATCTTTTGGGTTAAAATTCAGGTTTTTACCCTGTTTGTAGCGAAGGTTAGTATTAGTATTCCTGTCGCCGATGATCTTGCTCGGGTTTTTCACTTTAATGGTACCATGGTCGGTACTAATAACCACTCTTACGCCCTTGCCTGCCAAAAATTTCAACAGATCGAACAAAGGCGAATGCTCAAACCACGATAGCGTTAGCGACCGATAAGCGGCGTCGTCGCTGGCCAGTTCGCGTATCATTTGCATATCGGTGCGGGCATGGCTCAGCATATCCACAAAGTTATAAACCACTACGTTCAGCTCGTTGGTCATCAGGTTACTTACCGATTCGTTCAGCGAGCGGCCCTCGTCAATGTTCAGTATCTTATGGTACGAAAATTTGCAGTCCTTCCGCACCACGCGTTTAATATGATCGGCCAGGAAATCCTTCTCGAACAGGTTTTTGCCCCCTTCGTCTTCATCATTCTGCCACATGCCCGGGAAGCGTTTTTCCATATCCAGCGGCATTAAACCCGCGAAAATAGAGTTACGGGCATATTGCGTGGCTGTAGGCAAAATACTATAATAGGTATCCTCTTCTTCTAAACGGAAGTATTCGGATATAATGGGGTGGATAATTTTAAACTGATCGTACCGCAGGTTATCTATCAAAATAAAAAACAGCGGCCCGTTGCCATCCAGCTTAGGGAATACCTTCTTTTTAAACAAGTCGTGCGATAGTGTCGGGCCCGAGCTATTGTCTTTCACCCAACCCAAATAATTGCGCTCAATAAACTTACAGAACTGCACATTGGCCTCAGCCTTTTGCAGGGTCAGTATCTCGTGCATGCCGGCATCTTCCAGGCTTTCCAGTTCAAGTTCCCAGTAGATCAGCTTCTTGTATACATCAACCCATTCCTGGTAGCTTAGGTTGTCGTTCAGGGTCATCCCCAGCGTACGGAAATCCTGCTGATAGGCCATGGTGGTTTTTTGGGTCACCAGGTTTTTTTTGTCGGTCAGCTTTTTAATGGTCAGCAGTACCTGTTTAGGGTTTACCGGTTTTATCAGGTAATCATCTATTTTAGAACCGATGGCATCTTCCATCAGGTATTCTTCCTCGTTCTTGGTGATCAGTACCACCGGTACATCGGCATTAATATTTTTTATCTCGGCCAAAGTTTCCAGGCCGGTTAACCCGGGCATGTTTTCATCCAGGAAAACCAGGTCGAAATAACCGGCTTTAAAGGCATCAAGCGCATCACGACCATTGGTAGCCGTAGTGACCTTGTAGCCCTTCTCGTTCAAAAAAAGTATGTGGGGTTTCAAAAGATCAATTTCGTCGTCGGCCCATAAAATCGTAGTTTCCTGCATAATATTTAAAATCAATTTTGGTTCAGGTATAACCCCAAAGCACGGCTTTTGTTACCGGCTTTTAAAGGTAATTAACAAAAATTAACAATTGTGCATGCAGTGTTTACCTTTATTTGACACACGAAATCTGAAAAATCAAGATTACACTCTATTTAGCGCAAGTCCTCTAAATCGTCACGCTTTAACTCTTTTATTCAATCATTGCTCATCTGTGCATGTTTATTAGTTGTTTGTTACGCAACTCGATATCTATAACCAAACTCACCTTTTTAGTTGATAATAATGTCGATCGAGTTGATAGGGTTGCCTTTGATATACACATGCGCCATCAAAACCATTGTTGCTGCCAAATTCGATTCGTATTTACATAGACGTTACGCGCCAGTATATTATTGGCCAATGTTCGGTTTTGGTGCCCACGGCATCACCAAATTGTACAATATCATCTACCAGGCTTTTTTACCTGCATTTCGTTCGAGGCAATATGCAATCCATATTTATCTATTAATATACGGCTTAGCTGATACATACTGCGTATCTTTTTTAAGTTTACAGTTAACGAAGTAGGATTCTCAATTTAGCTTAGTAATGTTTATGGCTTAAGTTCGCTTATTTTTTGCATTAATATTGGTCTGCTTATCTCATCAAACTCCGCTTCTGTTGTACAGATTTTACAATTAGCAGGCAATTGTAATAACGCATGGTCTTCAACACCCGGTAGTGCCGAGGTTGTAACGTAATAATAATCACTCCTACTTGGATAGCGCCTTTCAAAACGTAATATTAATCCATTCAAGTTTGTTGAACGAAAGGAAAGAGGGTTGTTAAGTGCAAAAGCGCCGCAAACCCAAAGCTGTGTATTAATAATTTGCTTGGCTGCGGGCGAATCAACTTTAGAGTGAAAAATGTAATCGATGTTTACCTTACGGCAATGGAAATCATTTATTAGAGTATCTCCTTGAAAGTAAATAGTATCAATGATGCAATTTCCCCCAAAATTAGCAGTATCGACGTGCAACAAAACCGACCCAAGATAGTTTTCTATGCTGGAAAGCCTGGCGGCACTTTTTGTACCATTGCTGGCAAAATTGTATATTTTATCGCTGCCTTCCGGCTTTATCATCGATGTGATTGACTCTAATAGAAACCCTTTGCTGCTTATGTTTAAAGTGGCAAAAGGATAGCCGTCGCTTAGCTCATATTGAAACCTGCTTATTTTACCTTGTGCATAGCTGTTTGCTATTAGTATTAAATTCAGTAAAACCACTAAAATTGTTTTCATGCTTTGTTGTTTAAAAATTCATAATCCTCATAATGTTCCAGAGGTTTTACCGGCATTAGTTCAATAGGTACAAAGCTGCTTTTCAAATCAATTTCGTAGCCTTTTATCCAAGCCAGTTTGCAGAAACCCGCGGTATCTGTCGAAAAAAAACGGCTTATCAAAGGATCGTTATTCCGCTTTTTATGTGTAGCTAACAATTGCTTAAGGCCAACAGTTATAAGCTTTTGATCTTTATGCTTAAATCCATTCAAAACCGGAAGCACACCCTCGCATCCATTGAATCTGGGCACTTTTACCAAACGTTCCAGGCAATGGATGTTCCAGTCCAATTTTTCCCAGTTATTTAATAAAATATTCTGCACGCTATTTGTAAAATTATAACCGATCCCGGATTCATGGTTTACTTTGTTACGCAACAATGTATACCGGTGAATTAATTCAGGATTATCGGAAAGCATGGCGTAGCTAATTTGATTTATACCGCTGTCAACTATTCGACGATCATATACCCGACTCATGTATTCCGCTACATGTGCTGCTTTATAATAATAGCGCTTAGCTTTTTCAAGGTTGTTCTCCATATATAAAGCGTGCAGACCCATAATAATGTTATATCCCTCTAATGTAGGTATATAATGATACCGGTTGTCAGGGCTTTTAATTTTCTCGAAAACTAATGTTTCATCGTTTTTAAAGTTTTCGTACGCGTTTCTCAAATGGTCTATTTTATCCATCTCAACAGCGATTAATTATAACGATTCAATTTTAACACTACAATTTCACTTGTACTCTTATCTACAGCAGTGACTGATTTAGAAATCAAGGTTTTATTGTTGTTTAAAACATTCCCTAGACTTTGAATGCTTGCATTACCGTTAGATCTCATTTCTAATATAGTTTGATCAATCCATGTATCACTCATCTGAGCGGCTTTATTAGTTGTTTGTCCGGCTAGCTTTATACTCCCCGCCGAAGACACCTGCTTCGCTTCATTAATAATAATATCCGTCGGGTTGGCGGGGTCACCTTTAATGTATACGCCGTCAAAACCGTTGTTACTGCCAAATTTAGAATTATATTTTACATAGCCTTCATTTTCTAAAAGGGCATCGGCTAATTGTTCAGTTTTGTTGCCCAGCGCGTCGCCGTTAGCCACAATGTCGTCTATTATATTTTTAAGTACGTTTTCCGATGGTTTCACCCGCAATGCGAAATGGTCAACCAGGAAAGCGCTGATGTTGGTGAGGGTTTGGTCGGCAGGTTTAATGGCTTTTAGGGCTTTAAGCGAGGCGTAATCGAAAGCCTGTATGGCAACTTTCACAAAACGAATCTCTTTCCCGGCCACTAATGCTTTATAACCATATTTTAAGGCTTTGTCGGTAACAGGCTGCGAGGCTACCTTAACCGCGCTTTTACCCCATTTGCCGCCGGTTGCCACCCAACCGGTAACCGGCCCGGCCGCCGCTACACTTAAGGCACAATTTATCTTATCGCCTTCTATATAATAAATCCCACCGTTCACTATGTCAATAGCATCGCCCACAACCGGTATCAGGCCGGCCGCATCCAGGCAGAAGTGAAGGGTGCCGGCATACGCGTCGTAAAAGGCTGCGGCCCATAAGTGCGCCTCCCCCCAATCAGGATGTTGTATTTTAAACATCTCATAATTCCTTCCAGCATCCCTGGCATAACCAGCGTTGGCCAGTATCATTAATATAGGCGGCCAGGATACCTGGTCAAAATCACCCGCATTCAACTGATCTACAATAGAAGGGTTATTAATTAAGGTAGTTTGAATATCGTTATAGGCAACTGTTATCCCGGTTTCTTGATCGGTGTAACTATCGCTGGCTGACGGGCCATTAACATAATAGCTGTCATCGGGCGGCGCTATCTGCTGGCTTTCCCAATGCCCGCCATTTGGGTCACAAGGGCTGGTATCGTCATTTAACACGCTTTGTGGCTGTCCATCGACCGGGCAGGGATTGGGGCCATGCACCCACCTGGCTATCCAAATGCCGCCACCACCATAGATTGCCAATTGCCAGCTGGTATCCAGGGTACCGAAGGGTGGCGGTTCCTGATAATCGCCTTGCCCAACCCAGAAACCAGCTGATATATTACCCGTGTAACCCCCGCCCTCCTGTACACTGGTGTTGTCATTTATTTCACTCGACGAAGAATTGTTGCCGAACAGATTGTTTATAGCCTCGCAAAGTTTACCAACCCAGCCTTCTTTACCCAAGCTGCAGCCTGTATAATAGCCTACCCATATCCCTCCTTTTAGTATGCACCACAGGGCATTGAAAATATTGTTGGGTTCGCCTGAAAGCGTTTTCAGGCCGCTTTGGGTAAGCGGCGTTGGTGTATCTGCATCTGCTGCAAACCAGCGTACTATCACCCCTTTTTGATAAACAAGCGCCCGCACTTTATGATCCTGAAAGGAATAAGTGATCAGATTACCGGTGAATGGCTGGTCATTGGGTGATTTATCAAGCCATTTGTAAATAAACACCTTCAATACACCGTGTTCTTTAGTAAAAAACAGTGACATGTCATCGGTAACGGGGAGAACAACCACGCGCCGGCCATTAATAACATTCCTGGCGGCTTTATTCAATTGCAAGTCGGGCAAAATGAAAGATGGGGCTTGAGCCAGCCAGGCTGTCATTTCTGCCGGATTGATTTCTTCAAAAGCTACGGAAGTGCGGCTGTTACTTAAACTAACAATCTGGTCGTTTTTTTACAGGAGTTAATACTGGTGAGAACCAGCATACACATCAAAAATAATTTCAAAAACCGCGATTGCGCGGCTGTAGGCAGGGTAAATAGTTTAATCATGATAAAGTTAATTTGAAAGATAATAAATGCTTAGGTTCCTTGTGTGATGGTTTGATAATAGTTGTTTTACGTATAATTTGCTGATCAAGTTTAGCTATGGCAAATGAATAAAAACAACCGATTAATATAAATGATGAAAACACGGTATTTGCACTGTGAAATCACCTACTTTTATTTTCGGTTTTTTATTTGACACATTTGCATACTATATTGCGCACTTGAACAAAAAGAAGATCATAAACGACCCGGTTTACGGGTTTATCACCATCCCATCCGAGTTGGTGTTCGACCTGATCGAGCACCCCTATTTCCAGCGCCTGCGGTATATTAAGCAGTTGGGAATGACGCACCTGGTATATCCCGGCGCGTTGCATACCCGCTTTCACCATGCCTTAGGCGCCATGCACCTGATGAGCACGGCTATTGAAACGCTGTGCAACAAAGGGCAGGATATTACTGATGAAGAACACGAAGCCGTTACCATAGCCATTTTACTGCATGATATTGGTCACGGGCCGTTCTCGCACGCGCTGGAACAAAGTATTGTGCAGGGCATCTCGCACGAGGATATCTCGACCGCCATGATGGACCGTATTAACCGCGATTTGGGTGGCAAGCTGCAAATGGCTATTGATATTTTTAACGATACCTATCACAAAAAATTCCTGCACCAGTTAGTATCCAGTCAGTTGGATATGGACAGGATGGACTACCTGAACCGCGACAGCTTTTTTACCGGGGTATCCGAGGGGGTGATCAGCTCGGAACGGATCATCAAAATGCTGAACGTGGTGGACGACCATATTGTGGTGGAAGAGAAAGGGATTTATTCTATCGAAAACTTCCTCATCTCGCGCCGGCTAATGTACTGGCAGGTGTACCTGCACAAAACAGTAATAGCCGCCGAGCAGTTGCTGGGTAAAATATTAATGCGTGCCCGCGAACTGGCGTTAAAAGGCGTACCGCTGTTTGCAACACCGGCTTTAAGTCATTTTTTGGTGAACACTATCAATAAAGAAGCATTTAAAAAAGAGGAAGAGCATTTAGATATCTTCTCAACATTGGACGATTCGGATATTATGTCGGCTATTAAAGTTTGGGCCGGGTGCGATGATCTTGTGCTGGCTACGCTATGCCATAACCTCATCAACCGTAAGCTTTACCATGTGGATATCAGCACGCGGGTATCGTCGCAGCATGTTTTGGATGACCTGATAAAAGCGGCGATAAAAAAATACCATATCACCGAAAACGACGCGCATTACTTTGTATTTACCGATACCATACGTAATAATGCGTACAAAGTTGGCGATGGTAATATCCGTATTCTGATGAAGGACGGAACCATTAAAGACATTACCGAAGCCAGCGATTACAGTAGCCTGGGCGCGCTTACCCGCACCGTGAAAAAGCATATTACTTGTTATGCAAAAGAGCTTTTATAAGTGAATAATTACACGATATTTGTAATTTGCCCCTTAATCAATTAACCACTAAATTTGCCGGATGCAATTTACTGCCCGCGATATAAGTTTTCTGCTGAACGGAACTATTGAAGGTGATGCTTCGGCAACAGTGAACCGGCTGGCAAAAATTGAAGAAGCCACCGAAGGCGCTTTGTCTTTTTTGGCCAACCCCAAGTACGAAAGTTTCCTTTATACCACCCAGGCATCGGTGGTAATAGTTAATAAAGACCAGGTGTTAACCGAGCCGGTTACCGCCACGCTGGTACGTGTTGACAATGCCTACAGTTCATTCGCCGTACTGTTGGAAAAATACAATTCCATCAAATTAAATAAAATCGGTATTGAACAACCGTCGTTCATCCATCCAACTGCAAAAGTTGGCGAGGACGCCTATATCGGCGCATTTGCTTACATAGGCCCAAACGTAACCATGGGCGATAACTGCAAAATATACCCGAACTGCTTTATTGCTGATAACGTAACGCTGGGCAATAACGTAACCCTATTCCCCGGTGTAACTATCTATTTTGATTGCGAATTGGGCAACAATGTCATTATCCATTCGGGTACTATTATTGGCGCCGACGGTTTTGGCTTTGCGCCGCAACCTGATGGCAGCTATCAAAAAATAGCGCAGATAGGCAACGTGGTTATTGAGGATGACGTAGAAATAGGCTCGAACACTACGGTTGACAGGGCTACTATGGGGTCGACCATTATCCGCAAAGGCGTAAAGCTGGATAACCTGATACAGATTGCCCACAATGTTGAAATAGGCATCAATACGGTAGTTGCCGCGCAAACCGGTATATCAGGCAGTACAAAGATTGGCGAACGGGTAATATTAGGCGGACAGGTTGGTGTGGTTGGCCATATCAATGTAGCTAACGGCTCGCAGGTGCAGGCCCAATCAGGCATTAGCCGTAATATTATCGATGAAGGCAAAAAGTGGATGGGTTCGCCGGCCACCGGATATAGCGACCACATGCGTGCACAGGTAGTGATAAACAGGCTGCCAACATTGGAAAAAAGAATTGAAGAATTAGAAAAAATAATTAAAAGCCTCACCCCGGCCCTCTCCAAAGGAGAGGGGGATAATTAATGGGAAGGCTATAAATAATAAACAAATCTAAAAGCCCTCTCCTTTGGAGAGGGTTGGGTGAGGCTAATATGAACGTAAAACAAAGAACTATTAAAAGCCCGGTATCCGTATCCGGAACAGGCTTACATACCGGCGAAAAAGTAACCATGACGTTTAACCCGGCACCGGAGAACCATGGCTATAAATTCAGAAGGGTTGATGTTGAAGGATCGCCGGTAATTGATGCCGATGTAGATAATGTGACCGATACCTCGCGCGGAACCACTATTTCGCAAAATGGCGCCAGCGTTAGTACGGTCGAGCATGTATTAGCCGCCCTGGTAGGTTTGGAAGTTGATAACGTACTGATAGATATTGACGGCCCTGAAACCCCCATCATGGACGGCAGCTCGATTATGTTTGTTGATGCCTTGTCTGATTCTGGTTTTATTGACCAGGAGGCCGACCGTGAGTATTACCATATTCCGTATAATATCCATTATTCAGAAGAAGACCGTAAGGTAGAAATGGTGGCTATGCCGCTTGATGATTACCGCTTTACCTGCATGGTTGATTATAATTCGGCGGTGTTAGGCAGTCAGCATGCCAGTATATCAACCATTAGCGAGTTTAAAAAAGAGATCGCGTCGTGTCGCACCTTTTGCTTTTTGCACGAATTGGAAATGCTGTTAAAGCACGACCTGATAAAAGGCGGCGACCTGAACAACGCCATTGTGGTGGTTGATAAAGATGTGGACGAGGAAGAACTGAACCACCTGGCCAAACTGTTTAACCGCAAAGATATTAGCGTTGCCCCGCAAGGCATATTGAATAATATTGAACTGCGCCATCAAAACGAACCGGCACGCCATAAGCTGCTGGATATGATAGGCGATCTGGCTTTGGTAGGTGTCCCGTTACGCGGGCATATTATGGCGGCAAGGCCCGGCCATGCCGCGAATGTGGCCTTTGCTAAAAAAATTAAGGCGCTGATAAAAAAAGAACGCAGCCGTAAACACATGAAGGTTTACGACCCTAACATGACACCGGTATATGATACCGTACAGATCATGAACATATTGCCCCACCGCCAGCCGTTTTTAATGATAGACAAGATATTGGAACTATCGAAAAGCCACGTGGTAGGGTTAAAAAATGTAACCATGAACGAAGATTTGTTTATGGGGCACTTCCCGGGCTCTCCGCTTTTTCCGGGTGTTTTGCAGATAGAGGCAATGGCGCAAACCGGTGGTATTTTGGTACTAAACACCGTACCCGACCCCGAAAACTACATTACTTTATTCCTTAAAATAGAAAATGCACGGTTTAAAGATAAGGTTCAGCCGGGTGATACCGTTATATTCCATTGTAACCTGATAGCACCTATCAGGCGGGGCATCGCCCAAATGAAAGGCATTGGTATGGTTGGCTCGCGCGTTGTTGTTGAGGCCGAACTGATGGCACAAATTGTTAAAAAAACAAATACTAAAACCACTGAAGAATGATCCAACCCCTGGCTTATATACACCCGCAGGCCCGCATAGCCGAAAACGTAGTGATAGATCCTTTTGTAACCATACACAAGGATGTTGAAATTGGCGAAGGCACCTGGATAGGTTCAAACGTTACCATTATGGACGGCGCGCGGATAGGTAAAAACTGCCGCATATTCCCGGGCGCGGTAATATCAGCCATCCCGCAGGACCTGAAATATAAAGGGGAAAATACCCACGTAGTAATTGGCGATAACACCACTATCCGCGAATGCGTAACCATTAACCGCGGCACTAACGACCGGTTTAAAACCGAAATAGGCAGCAACTGCCTCATTATGGCCTACTGCCACGTTGCGCACGATTGTTTGGTGGGGAATAACTGCATTTTCAGTAACAATACTACACTTGCCGGCCACATTACCGTTGGCGATAACGTGGTACTGGCAGGCATGGTAGCTATACATCAATTTGTAAAGGTTGGGTCGCACGCGTTTGTTACGGGTGGTTCACTGGTACGTAAAGATGTGCCGCCTTACGTGAAAGCCGCCCGCGAGCCGTTATCCTACGCCGGTATTAACTCGGTAGGCCTGCGCCGCCGTGGTTTCAGCGAAGACAAGATCAACGAGATACAGGATATTTACCGCACACTGTTTGTACGCAATTATAACGTAACCAAAGCCCTGGAGATCATCGAAGCCGATTTTCGCCCAACCCAGGAACGCGACGAGATATTGAACTTTATTCAAGGTTCGCAACGCGGTATCATGAAAGGGTTTGGCAACAGCTAAAGCTGTTGGTCATTGAGTCATTACGCTGCGCTGTCATTTAGTCATTTTTTCAATGACCTAATGACTCGATGACCCAATGACAACGCAGTGAATGATTCAATGACTAAATGACCCAATGACATCCCCCATCAGCATATCTTTAAAAGGAATAGGCCGCCGCTTTAATCGCGACTGGATCTTCCGGGGGGTGGATTATACTTTTAATCCGGGCGGCAGTTATGCTGTGCTTGGGCCAAACGGTTCAGGAAAGTCTACTTTGCTGCAGGTGCTAAATGCCAGTCTTACCCCATCTGAAGGGGATATCAGCTTTACCTTTAACGGCCAGCCATTGGAGGTTGAAAAGGTATTTAAGCATATCAGCCTGGCTGCCCCGTATTTGGAGTTGATAGAAGAATTTACCCTGGCCGAAATGATTGATTTTCATTTCAAATTTAAAAACTACCTGCCGGGCCTGGATAATAGTAAGGTGATCGATCTGCTTGCCTTACCTACGTCAAAACACAAAGCGATCAAATACTTTTCATCGGGTATGAAACAGCGCTTAAAACTGGCGCTGGCCTTCTGCGCCGATACCGCCCTGCTAATGCTGGACGAACCGACATCGAACCTGGATACCCAGGGGGTTGACTGGTACCTCAGCCTGGTACAGCAATACGCCAAAGGCCGCCTGCTTATCATCTGTTCAAACCAGGAGCATGAGTATAACTTTTGCGAACAGCAGTTGCGTATAACTGATTATAAATAATTAACAACTTGTCATTTCGAACCGGAGGGAGAAATCTTCTGCGGTGTGACTGTCTGCTCGTAGAAGATTTCTCCTCGTTCCTCGTTCGAAATGACACTAAAATGGATACTCAAATCATTACCTTTATCGTAACAGAAAACTAAAACATGAAAAAATTATTATTTACCGCTACAGCAGTTTGCGCTATTGCCACGCTAACATTCGGGCAGGCTAAACTGGTAGAGAAAGTCACCAAAAAAGGTGATGAGCTGGTTATCCCTTACGAAAAATATGTACTGCCCAACGGCCTTACCGTTATCCTACACGAAGACCATTCAGATCCTGTGGTGCACGTGGATGCAACCTATCACGTAGGCTCGGCCCGCGAGCAGGTGGGAAAATCGGGCTTCGCGCACTTTTTCGAACACATGATGTTTGAAGGTTCGGACAACGCGCATAAAGGTATCCACGATAAAATTACCATTGGCAATGGTGGCACTAACAATGGTTCAACCAATACCGACCGCACTAATTACTACGAAACTGAACCTAAAAACGTGTTGGAAGAAGCCATTTGGCTGGAAGCCGACCGCATGGGCTTTTTGCTGGGCCAGGTAACCCAGGACAGGTTTGAAGTGCAGCGCGCAACCGTAAAAAACGAGCGCGGCCAAAATTACGATAACCGCCAGTACGGCCTTGTTGGCGAATACACCAACAAAAACCTGTACCCTTACGGGCACCCGTATTCGTGGTTAACCATCGGTTATATTGAGGATTTAAACCGCAGCAATGTGAATGATCTGAAGAACTTTTTTATGCGGTGGTATAGCCCTAATAATGCTACCCTAACTATTGGCGGCGACATTAACCCGCTGGCTACCATGAAAATGGTTGAGAAGTACTTTGGCTCGATACCACGCGGGCCGGAGGTGAAGCCGGTAGTGGTAGAGCCGGTACACATCACCAGCGACCGTTATGTATCATACACAGACAATTATGCCCGTTTACCGTTGCTGTCTATTACTTATCCAACTGTACGCAGCTATGATAAGGATGTAGTTGCGTTGGATTGCCTTGCCGAAATATTAGGTCAGGGTAAAAACGCGGTACTTTACCAAACCATGGTAAAAAAACAACAGGCACTGCAAGCCAGCGCCTTTAGCGACCAGGGCGAACTGGCCGGGGTAATGACTTTCCGTTTTATACCGGTACCCGGGAAAACCCTGGCCGATATGGAAAGCATGTACCGTGCCGCGCTGGACACCTTTGAACGCCGCGGGGTAACCGATGAGGATATAGCCAAATTTAAAGGCAGCGTACAAGCTAACTTTGTAAGTGGCTTACAAAGTGTATCAGGAAAAGTATCCCAGCTGGCCGAATTTCAAACTTTTACCGGCAACCCTAACAAAACAGCCGAATTAATTAAGCAATACAACGCGGTTACCAAGGCCGATGTAATGCGGGTTTATAATACCTATATTAAGGGTAAAAGCGCGGTAATAGTAAGCGTATTAACCAAAACGGGCAATGTAGCCGCCGCCAAACCGGATAACTATACCGTGGAGACCACCCATTACGTAGCGCCGAATTATGGTTACGATAAACTGAAATATGTTAAAGCGAAAGATAACTTTAACCGCGCTGTTACACCGCCGCTTGGCCCGGTACCGGTAGTAAAAACTCCACCTTTTTGGCGCAAGGATGTAGCCGGCGCTAAAGTTATCGGCATACAAAATACCGAGATACCGCTGGTTACCTTCTCGCTGACCATGCCAGGCGGGCACCTGTCTGATGCGAAAGATCTTTCAAAGGCCGGCCTGGCAGCCTTTTTTGCCACCATGATGAACGAGGACACCAAAAACTATACTGCCGAAAAATTCGCTATCGAACTGCAAAAACTGGGCAGTCGCATTAGTGTAAGCAGTGGTGTTGATGGTACTACTTTCTCGGTGCAATCGCTGAAAGGTAATTTTGGCAAAACCATGGCCCTGTTACAGGAGCGCATTTTTAACCCTAAGTTTACCCAACAGGCTTTTGATTTGAATAAGAAACAAAGGCTGGAATCGTTTAAATCGCAAAAGGCCGCGCCGGCATCTATTGCCCCCGTTGTGTTTGATAAAATAAACTACGGTGCTAACAGTGTATTAGGTATATCGGCCAGTGGAAATGAAAAAACAGTGGCCAATATCAACCTAAAGGATATCCAGGATTATTATAATAACTACATCACCGCAACTGATGCCAAAGTGGTGATAGTTGGCGATATCAGCGAAGCCGAAGCCTTGGCCCAGTTAGCATTCTTAAATAAACTGCCGGCTAAAAAAGTTCAGCTGGACATCCCGGCGCCTGCTTTACCGGTAGCTAAAACCAGGATCTATTTGGTTGATGTCCCTAAAGCCGCGCAAACGCAATTTTACGTAGGCTATGGTACCAACTTAAAATATAGTCCGGTTGGCGACAGTTATATGACCTATCTTGCCAACTACCCGTTAGGCGGCGATTTTACCAGTCGGTTAAATACCTACCTGCGCGAAACCAAGGGCTGGACCTACGGCGCCAGCAGTCGTTTTACCAACGATAAGTATTCGGGCGATTTTACGTTTAGCTCAGGCATCCGTGCGCCATCAACAGATAGCGCTTTGGTGGCCCTTATAGATGGTATTAATGCCTACAATAAAACCGGCCCGACTGATGAGGAAGTTGCTTTCCTGAAAAAAGCGATTGGCCAGGGTAATGCACTGCGCTATGAAACCGGTGCACAAAAGGCGGGGTTCGCATCGCGCATTTTGAATTACAACCTGCAGCCAAATTACCTTGACCAGCAGGCGGCCATTTTGAATAGTGTTACCGCGGCGCAGCTAAAGGAAGCAGCTAATAAATATATCCCTACCGATAAATTAAATATTTTGCTGGTGGGCGATAAGGCACGCATTTTACCCGACCTAAAGAAACACGATTACGAGATTATTGAGTTAAATGCCGATGGTGATCCGGTAACACCGTAAGCTCATCGGGACGGTCTTAAACTGCCGGTCAAAAGTATAATTTAGGAGTGTTAATCATGGTTAACACCCTTAAATTATAAAACATTGATTATCAAATAATTATAAAACCCTGAAGCTGAATTATGTTAACCATGTAAACCATGATTATAAGGGATTGGGCGTTAAAACCATCAAACTAAGTGCTTGATTTTTTGACGATAAGTCCCTAAGTTTGCGCCTCAATAAAAAGTTATGGCTAAAGCATCAGACATTAAAAACGGAAACATACTGCGCTTTAACGGCGAGTTGGTACAAGTGGAAGAATTTCTGCACCGCACACCCGGTAACCTGCGCGCGTTTTACCAGGCGCGTATGCGTAACGTTAAAACCGGCAAACTGGTTGAATACCGTTTCCGTGTTGACGAAGAGGTGAATATTGCCCGCGTGGAAACTAACGATTACCAGTACCTGTACGACGAGGGCGAAACCCTGGTGATTATGGATAACACCACTTACGAGCAGCACAGCGTACCTAAGTTTTTGTTCGGCAGCGGCATTAAGTTCCTGAAAGAGGGGATGAACGTAATTGTTGCGTTTGAAAGTGAAGAGCCGATCATGGCATCGCTACCAAACAGCGCCGAGTTGGAAATTACCTATACCGAACCCGCAGTTAAAGGCGATACAAGCACCGGCGCCATGAAAAAAGCGACCGTTGAAACCGGCGCCGAAATTAACGTGCCCCTGTTTATTAACCAGGGCGACAAGGTAAAGGTTGATACCACTACCGGCGCTTATGTGGAGCGGGTGAAACACTAAAATATTTGTAATCAATTACACAAAAGAGGCCCCGCATGAGGCCTCTTTTGTTTTTTATAATAGTTTAGTAAACAGCTTAAAGCAATAGCGCAACGGGGCATAAAAAAGCCCCCCGTATGGGAACGGAAGGCTATACTATAATAAACTAAGCGGTTTATTAGTTTGACGGGGCTGCTACATCAACCGCGGGGCGTGTGTCGCGGTTAGCTAATTCCCATCCCATAAAATAAGCATGCTGTGCACGTTTAGCCAATAACGGGAAGTTGATCTTGCTTACTTCATCGCCTGGCTGGTGATAATCCGCATGGGTACCGTTGAACCAAAAAACAATTGGCACACCATGTTTAGCGAAGTTATAGTGGTCTGACCGATAGTAGAAACGATTTTTGTCGTTCAGGTCATCATACCTATAATCAAGTTTTAAATGAGTGTAGGTGTTATTAGCATCTTCGGTAATTTTGTGCAAGGTGCTGCTTAGCATGGACGAGCCGATAGGAAACACATAATTAGCCGAATCGGGATTGCCTTTATAATCGTCGCCAATACGGCCAATCATATCAATATTAAGGTCGGCAATAGTGTTAGCCAATGGAAACACTGGATGCTCGGTGTAATATTCAGAACCTAATAAACCTTTTTCTTCGCCAACGTTACCTAAAAACAAAATAGTACGGCGCGGGCCGTGACCATCTTTTTTAGCTTGAGCAAACGCCCGGGCTATAGACAGGATGCCTGTTGTGCCAGAACCGTCATCATCAGCACCGTTGTTTACTTTGTCTTTAGCATCGGGTGCAAGGTTTAACCCGATATGATCATAATGGGCCGAGAAAACCAAAACCTCATCTTTTAATTTGGGATCGCTACCCGGGATCATGGCAACAATATCAGCAGACATTATATCCTTTGCTTCGGTGCCAAAAGAAGTATTAACGCTTGCCTTAATAGTTTGTGATTGTGGTGCCCCACCGTCAATAGCGGTTTTTAATCCAGCGTAAGTTTTACCGCTTGCTTTTAATAATTGGTCGGCCACATCAGTAGTAATGTTTATGGTTACTACGCCGGTATTACCGCCGCGGCCCGGAGCTGCAGCTGCACCGGGTTCTTTCCTAAGGGCAACACCAGGTTTTTGATACATAAAGCGTGGGGCCATCTGTGCCACCATCGGGCTGGCAGATAAAATTAATGCCGGTTCTTTTGCCATAATTGCACGCATACGCGGGTTCATCATGCCGCGGCCCTGGCGTCCACCCGCGGGTGGCGTGGCCGGTGCGGCGCCTGCGGCTACAGGCGGGTTTTCGTTCATTACTAAAACCACTTTACCTTTCAAGTCGGCAGTTAGTTCGGCATCAGTACCATAACCAACATATGCAATTTCATCGGCCTTAATGGTTTTAGCAGGTGATGCGCCGGCTGCGTAAAAATCTTTCCCCATAGTTAACGTAGTGCCATTAACTATAAACGAACTTACTTTAAAAGTGCTCAAAGTTAATGGGACATCTAAAAAGTACGATCCATTATTAGCTGGCAGTAAACCTAATTTTTTGTATTCGCCGGCTAGGTATTTGGCGGCTTTCTCTGCACCCGGCTGACCGGTTTCGCGGCCTTCCATATCGTCTGCAGCAATAATGCTTAATTGTGCCTTAGCGAACTCGGGGCTGATAAGCTTTGAGTATTTTACAGCGTTGGGGTCTTGCTTTTGCTGGGCGCATGCAGCAGCCGATATGGCCATGGCAGCAACCCAAATTGCGGTTTTTTTCATGTTTTTTAATCAGTTAATCCGCTATAGCGGCAATTATTTAGTTTGTTTTAGTTTTCTGATAATCAGCAAGCTATTTTACCTACCCGTGTAGCATGTCTGCCCCCTTCAAAATCGGCAGATATAAATGTGCTTACAATTTCCTTCGCTACATCCAGCGAAATAAACCTTGCCGGGATACA
>Ga0075366_10000499_pt1 | contig 18193 bp, 12 predicted proteins | sample EndMethybrTD3031_FD_72351 | JGI IMG/M metagenome (GOLD analysis project Ga0075366, IMG submission 72351) | Populus endosphere microbial communities from Tennessee, USA - Endosphere MetaG P. TD hybrid TD303-1 | ecosystem: Host-associated > Plants > Roots > Endosphere | place: USA: Tennessee...
TGGGTAACGATGGCCAAGACGGCTGACTTGTGCGGCGGAGAAGAGCCTGGAAGCTGCAAGAAAACAGCGGCTTCGAAGATTTTCGATACTGCACGCGAGCTGTTCTACCGCCGCACAAGTCAGCCGTCTTGGCCATCGTTACCCAATCCCGTTCTTGTCTCTTGACAGACTATGTAACAGATCAGTACGTAGCCCGCAACAGACGTACCGGTCAGTAACATCCGGTTCCAAAAAATGGCGGCTTTCCATGTATCTTTCTGACATCAAGGCGGATCTGCAGCGCGAGACGCGCGAGCGGCCGTGGTATCGCCGGCGCAAGCTTGCCTATGTCCTGTTGCCGGTGGTCGGGCTAGGGCTGCTGTTCGCTGTCACTACGATGTGGAGCGGCAGCAGCGCTTCGGCGGAGACGCCGCCGCATCAGGTCACCGTGGCCCTTCCTCTGTCGCGCACGGTCATCGACTGGGATGACTATGTCGGCCGGTTCGAAGCAAGCCAGGCGGTCGAGGTGCGGCCGCGCGTTTCGGGCCAACTCGTCGGCGTGCATTTCAAAGATGGCGACATCGTCCAGCGCGGGCAATTGCTGTTTACCATCGACCCGCGGCCCTTCGCCGCCGCGCTGGCCGAGGTTCAGGCCCAGGTATCGAGCGCGTCGACCGCGCTCCAGCTCGCGCGGAGCGAACTCGCCCGTGCCAATCGGCTCATTGCCGACCAGGCAGTCAGCGCCGAGGAAGTCGATTCGCTGCGCGCCCGGGTGCAGTCGGCGCAGGCCGCGCTCGCCGCTGCGCAGGCGCAGGTCCGCAGCCGCGCGCTCAACGTCGAGTTCACCCAGATCCGCGCGCCGGTGACGGGCCGCGTGTCCGATCGCCGTGTCGACGTCGGCAATCTCGTCGCGGGCGATGCCGCCGCGCAGGCAACGGTACTGACCACGATCAACGCCCTCGATCCGATCTACTTCAGCTTCGACGGTTCGGAAGCGCTCTACCTCAAGCAGCGTCGCCAGAACCAAGGCGTCCAGGACGTGCAGATTCGTCTTCAGGACGAAACCGACTACACCTGGCGCGGCCGCGTCGACTTCACGGACAACACGATCGAGAACGGCTCGGGGACGATCCGCGGACGCGCGGTCATCGCCAACCCCAACTATTTCCTCGTGCCCGGTATGTTCGGCAACATGCGCATGAACGGCGGCACCCCGCATCAGGCGCTGCTCGTTCCCGATGCCGCGGTGGTCACCGACCAAGCGCGCAAGGTGGTCTATGTCGTCGGCAAGGACGGTGCGGTCGCGGTGCGCCCGGTCCAGGCCGGCGCGCTGGCCGACGGGCTGCGGGTGATCCACTCGGGACTCCGGCCCGACGAGCGCGTGATCATCAGCGGCACGCTGTTCGCGCAACCCGGCCAGAAGGTGAACCCCGTCTCCGGTAGAATCGGCCCGACGCGTACGGCGACCGTACCGCCCAGCGCCCCGGCCGCCTCGCAAGCGACGCTCGCCACCGGCACCTGATTCGGATTTCGAACGCACCACAGAACGAAGCCCGTCCTGCCGGGCGCAACCCTAGGACGTCCCTGCCATGCGCCTGAGCCATGTCTTCATCCAGCGCCCGATCTTCGCCGGCGTCATCGCCGTGATCATCACGATCGTCGGCGCACTGGCCTTCTACGGCCTGCCGATCGCGCAGTATCCCGACGTCGTGCCGCCGACGGTGACGGTGTCCGCCACCTATCCCGGCGCATCGTCGCAGACGATCGCCGATACCGTCGCCGCGCCGATCGAGCAGGAAATCAACGGCGTCGACAACATGCTCTACATGGCGAGCCAGTCGACCGGCGACGGTCGGCTGACCATCACCGCCACGTTCAAGACTGGCGTCGATCTCGACGAGGCGCAGGTGCTCGTGCAGAACCGCGTCGCGCTGGCCGAACCGCGGCTGCCCGAGGAAGTTCGCCGCCAGGGCGTCGTCACGCGCAAGTCGACGCCTGACTTCCTGCTCGTCGCCAACCTCATCTCGCCCGACAAGTCGCTCGATACCGCCTATATCTCGAACTACGCCCTGACCCAGATCAAGGACCGCATCGCCAGGATCGACGGCGTCGGCGAAGTGCGCATCTTCGGCGCGCGCGACTATGCAATGCGCGTGTGGATCGACCCCGGCCGTGCCGCCGCGCGCGACATGACCGCGGGCGAGATCGTCGAGGCGTTGCGCAGCCAGAACGTCCAAGTCGCCGCCGGCTCGATCGGCAAGCCACCCGAGGCGACCGGCGCCGCCTACGAGCTGAACCTCGAGACCCAGGGTCGCCTCATCTCCCCCGAGGAGTTCGCCAAAGTCGTCATCAAGACCGACGTCCAGGGCCGGCTCACGCGATTGTCCGACGTCGCCCGAGTCGAGCTCGGCGCCGAGGACTACGGCATCAACCTCTACTTCTCGGGCCAGCCTTCGGTTGGCATCGGCGTGTTTCAGCGCCCCGGCACCAACGCGCTCGCCACGGCAGAGGCGGTGAAGGCCGAACTCGACCAGATCTCGAAGACCTTCCCGCCGGGGCTCAAGCACGACGTATTCTACAACCCCACCGAATTCATCAGCGAATCGATCAGCGCTGTCCAGCACACGCTATTCGAGGCGGTGGTGCTGGTGGTCATCGTCATCCTGGTGTTCCTGCAAAGCTGGCGCGCCGCGGTCATCCCGGTGATCGCCATTCCGGTCTCGCTGATCGGCACCTTCGCGGTTCTGGCGGGTCTCGGCTATTCGCTGAACAACCTGTCTCTGTTCGGTCTGGTCCTGGCCATCGGCATCGTCGTCGACGACGCGATCGTGGTGGTCGAGAACGTCGAGCGCAATCTCGAAGAGGGGCTCAGCCCGCGCGACGCCTCGCATCGCTCGATGGACGAGGTCTCGACCGCGCTGGTCGCCATCGTCCTCGTGCTCTGCGCGGTCTTCGTACCGACGATGTTCCTTACCGGCCTGACCGGCCAATTCTACCGTCAGTTCGCGGTTACGATCTCGAGCGCGACGATCATCTCGCTGGTGCTCTCGCTCACGCTGTCGCCCGCGCTCGCCGCGCTGCTGCTCAAGCCCAAGGCCGAGGACGAGCCCGACGGCCGCTGGGCGCGCATGGCCTATCGGGGCGGCAAGCGATTCAACACCGCGTTCGACCGGCTGTCCGATTGGTACGCGCGTACGACCCGCCGTCTGCTGTCGCTGCGCGCGCCCGTTCTCCTGACCTATGTCGCCTTGCTGGGGCTGACCGCGCTGGTCTTCGGTGCCACACCCACCGGCTTCGTCCCGCAGCAGGACCAAGGCTATGCCACGGTCGTCACCTTCATGCCGCCGGGCACCTCGCTGAACCACACCGACGCGGTCATGCGCGAAACCTCGCGGAAGCTGATGAAGATCCCCGGCGTCAAGGGCGCGGTCATGCTCGCGGGCTTCCACGGCCCGACCGGCACCATGGCGCCGAACGCATCGGCCGCGTTCCTGATCTACGACAGCTTTGCCGAGCGCGACAAGCACGGCTACACCGAAGCGACAATCCTCGGCCAGGCGCAGGCTATCGCCGCCAAGATCGATGCCGGCCGCATCTTCGTCGTCCCGCCGCCGCTGATCCGCGGCATCGGCACCGGCGGCGGTTTCAAGCTGATGCTCCAGGACCGGTCCGGCCGCGGCTACGACGAGCTCAACAAGATCGCCTGGGGCATGATCGCCGAGGCCAACAAGAACCCCAACCTCGCCAGTGTCCACACCAAGTTCGAACCCTCGGCGCCGCGGATCTACGCCGACATCGACCGCGCCAAGGCCGACATGATCGGCGTGCCGCCAGCGCGGGTGTTCGAGGCGCTCCAGGTCTATCTGGGATCGGCCTACGTCAACGACTTCAATCTGCTCGGCCGCACGTACCGCGTGATCGCCCAGGCCGACCTGCCCTTCCGCGACGACGCGGGCGACATCGCCCAGCTCAAGACGCGGTCGAATTCGGGCGCCATGGTGCCGCTCGGCGCGGTCGCGACGCTCGAGGACAAGACCGGGCCCTATCGCGCGGTGCGCTACAACCTCTACCCCTCGATCGAGGTCGAGGGCGACACCGCGCCCGGTCATTCGTCGGGTCAGGCGATCGCGGCGATGGACGAACTGGCCGCCAAGCTGCCCGCCGGCGTCACCGCCGAATGGACCGAAGTCGCCTTCCAGCAAAAGATGGCGGGCAACGCCGCGATCCTCGTCTTCGCCGCGGCGACGCTGTTCGTCTTCCTCGTGCTCGCGGCGCAGTTCGAAAGCTTGATGCTGCCGCTGGCGATCATCCTGATCGTGCCGATGACGCTGCTTGCGGCGATGGCGGGCGTGAACCTGCGAGGGATGGACAACAACATCCTCACCCAGATCGGCCTCGTCGTGCTGATCGGGCTCGCCGCCAAGAACGCGATCCTGATTGTCGAGTTCGCCAAGCAGGCCGAAGAGCGCGACGGCATGAACCCGATCGACGCGGTGGTCCGCGCGGCGCAGAACCGGCTCCGCCCGATCCTGATGACCTCGTTCGCCTTCATCCTCGGCGTGGTGCCGCTGGTCATCGCCAGCGGCCCCGGCGCCGAACTGCGCCAGGCGCTGGGCACGGCGGTGTTCTTCGGGATGCTCGGCGTGACCTTCTTCGGCCTCGTCTTCACGCCGACGTTCTACGTCGCCACCCGGTCGCTGTCCGAACGGATGAAGGCGTGGCGCGATCGGCGCGGCGATGCCCATCCCACGCCACTTGCACCCGCGGAGTGACCCCGATGCACAGCCTTCGCACCCTTCTCCTAGCCGCCGCCGGCAGCCTGACGCTCGCTGCCTGCACCGCTGGCCCCGACTATCACCGCCCGCCGGCGGCGGCTTCGGCCGAGCGCTCGTTCATCGGCAGCGCCTCGCCGGCGGTGACCGCTGCTGAGTCGCAGGGTGACTGGTGGCGGCTCTACCAGGACCCCGTGCTCGACGGCTTGGTCGCCGATGCCCTGGCGGCGAACACCGACCTGCGCGTCGCGGTCGCCAATATCGAGCGGGCGCGGGCGCTGCTGCGCGAAAACCGCGCGGCGCGGCTCCCCTCGACCACGATCGACACGAGCGCGAATTACCGCCGACTGCCCGCCCAGCAAGCCGCTCCCGGGCTCCAGCGCGAGGACTGGGCAATCGATGGCGGGCTGTCGGTCGCCTACGAGCTCGACCTCGCCGGCCGCGTGCGCCGGTCGATTGAGGCGGCGCGCGCCGATGCCGATGCGGCGCAATCGGCCGCCGACGCGGTTCGCGTGGTCGTCGTCGCCGAGACCACGCGCGCCTATGCCGATGCTTCTTCTGCCGCCGAACGCATCGCGGTGGCCGAACGCACCGTCGCGCTGCTCGAACGCACCGCCGATCTCAGTGCCAAGCGCTTCGCCGCGGGCCGCACCAGCCGGCTCGACGTCTCGCGCGTCGGGGGCCTGCTCGGACAGCACCGCGCCACCATTCCCCCGCTTCGCGCGACGCGCGATGCGGCTCTCTTCCGGTTGGCGTTTCTCACCGGAAGAGCCCCGGCCGACCTACCCCCCGCGGTCGGCCAGCGCGCGGCCACGCTCCGCCTCGACCGCCCCATTCCGGTGGGCGATGGCCGCGCGCTCTTGGCTCGTAGACCCGACGTGCGCGAGGCCGAGCGCAAGCTGGCGGCCGAGACCGCGCGCATCGGTATCGCCACGGCCGAACTCTATCCGCAGATCTCGCTCGGCGGCTCGATCGGCTCGACCGGCAACGGGATTGGCGACCTGTTCGGCGCTGGCCCCTTGCGCTGGCTGGCCGGGCCCTTGGTTTCCTGGGCCTTCCCCAACATGGAAGGCGGCCGCGCGCGCGTGGCGCAAGCGGAAGCTTCGACCAAGGCGGCGCTGGCCGGCTTCGACGGGACGGTTCTGCTGGCGCTGCAGGAGACCGAGACGGCGCTGTCCGCCTACGCCCATGCGCTCGAACGCCAGGGGGCGCTGCGCCAGGCCTCGGAACAGGCGCGCATAGCGGCGAACATCAGCCGCGCGCAGCTGCGCGAGGGCCGCGTCGACTTCCTCGTCGTGCTAGACGCCGAACGCACGCTGGCCGACACCGAAGCCGATCTCGCCCAAGCCGATGCCCAGGTGGCCGAGACGCAGATCGCGCTGTTCCAGGCGCTCGGCGGCGGTTGGCAGGCGAGTTGAACGGCCCCCTGCGGTCGAGCGCCGTCCTCAGAAGCGGATCGGGATGCGCAGCGAGGTGCGCATATCGGGGGCATCCTCGGTCGCGCCGATCTCGAAGGTCCAGTTGACCTGCAGCTTTTCGGTGAACCGATGGCTGATGCCGAACAGCATGCGACCGACCTGAAGGCTGCGGTCCTTGACCTCGAACGGATCGCCAGGACCATCTTCGGGATCGACGATTCGCCGGATCGTCTTGGTGCCGAAGACATAGGCATGGCTGTAGCCGAAGTTCATCGAGGTGCGGTCGTTGAGCGATACGCCGATGCCGCCCGCGAACGTGATCTGATCGCCCGGTTCGACCCGGTCGATCTGATTCTGGCCGATCAGCGTGTTGACGTTCCGGCCGATGTTCTTCGAATAGCCGAGCGTGCCGAACAGGACCGCGGGCTCGCTGGGCAGGATCGCGGTAATGCTTGGCGAGATGGTGTAGAAGCCGGCGCCCGTCGCCGCCCGAGTGGCGAGGCCGATGTTGTTGCGCGGGACTTCGTAGGGATCGCGCCCCGTCGGGATCGCCGCCTGGATGCCGGCGATCAGATAGGGCCTGCCGCCGCCACCACGGTTGAGCTGGTAGCGAGCACTGATTTCGATATCGCCCATCCCCTTGGCGGTCGCCGTCGTGCGCGAACTGGAGAGCGTGCCGGCCTGGGGATTCTCGGGATCGTTGCCGGTGGGCACCTGGATCGGCACGGTGATGAGCTTGTCTGAGCGATAGACGAACGGCACGCGCACGCCGACTTCCAGACGGTCGGTCAGGCCATAGCGCAACGTGACGGACTCGTTGAGCAGGTCCTGGCGGGCCTCGTTGATGTCGAAAACGCCGACCAGCACGGTTCCGGCGACGAGGCCGGTGCCGCGGAAGAGGACACGGTTGTTGTCGGCACGGGTATAATCGATGCCGATTTCGCCGACCAGTTCGCCCTTGCGGGTGACGACCGAGCCTTGCTGGTCGAGCACCGCGACCACCGGCGGGCGATCCGAATCGCGCGGCGGCTCGCCGACGGTCGCGCTGCGCGGAGCCGCTCCGGTCACCGGCGTCGCAGTCGTGGCGGGCGTCGCCGCGGCGAGTGCCTCGTTGCGGATTTGCTGGGTGGTCTGCGCGAGCCCCGACAGGCGCTGCTCCATCAGGTCGAGCCGCCGCTGCTGCTCGGTCAGCCGCTGGCTCTGCTCGGCGATCTGCGCGCGCGCCTGAGTCAGTTCGGCGCGCAGCTGCGCCACGCTATCGACGGCGCCTGATGTCGCCTGGGCGAAAGCCGGCGCCGGCAGCGCCGCCACCAGGCAGCTGAGCGACACGACATAGGTGGACTGCGCCAGCCCCTTGAACCCTGACATCAAGTTTGCCCCCCCTAAGGTACCCGGAAGCTCGCCGCATCCACGCTCAGTGCTTCGATCTGGAACCCCGCCGATCCTAGCGCAAGCGGATTGACGTTGTTGAGTTGAAGATTGACCGTCACCTGGTTGCTAATGACTTGATTGTCGGCCGTGTTGGCAACCAGCGAAGAAATCCTGTTGCCCATGGTATGTTCGACGAAGAGATCCGCCAGCTCGACACTGACGGTAAGATTCGACCCCGCATTGGCCGGGCCGACCGTGACGCTGCCATCGGTGCCAAGCGTGCCGCCCTGGATGGCGACGACTGTTCCATCGGGCTTCTGGATCGAATATTCCGGCCCATTGTCGGTCAGGTTCATCGTCGTCTTCAGCAGCATGTCCCCGCCCCGGCTGGTGACGATATTGGCGCCAAAGCCGATCTCGATGCCGCCAGGCAGGATGAAGCCACCACGCGCCGCGCCCAGTTCCTCATCGTCCAGCGGTTCCGAGGCGAACAGCGGTTCCATGGCCTGCGCCCGCCCGGGGAGCGCCATCATGGCCAGGCCGAAGAGGAGGAGCTTGCGCATGTCAGATGTCGCCCAGAACGGGGTTGGTGATCGCAGTGCGGAGCGTGTCGAGTTCGACGGGGCGCGACTGCAGCGCATCGAACGGCATCTGGCCGACCATCGACCACTGGCCGGCGCGATTGAACGAAGACTGGCCGATCTGGCGCGCGTCGGTCACGACGAAGAACAGGCCGTCCCACATCGTCAGGAACTCGGCACGCGGAATCCGCAGCAGCCCGCGCGCGGGATCGCCGACCAGGACGTATTCCTTGGTCACGCCCTTGATGACGACGAAATGCTTGTAGCCGCGCGTCGTGGTGAGGGCGATGCCCGGCACGCGAGTCTGGGCGATCTGGTCGAGGGTCACGCGGTAGCCCTGGGTGTCGAGCTTGATCGTCGCGAGGTAGCGCTTCATGTCGAGCAGCGAGAACCCGAACTTCTTGATCTGCGCCTGGTCGCCATGCTCCCACATGCCGTTGAAGGTCAGTTCCTCGTCGGCGTTGCGCACCCCGTAGTGGTAGCGCAGCAGCGTGGCGAGCGCGGCAGAGCCGCAGCTGAAATCGTAGCGCTGGCGGACGACGGTGTAGAACCGCCGGTCGAGCATCGTGCTCAGGTCGACGTTGAAGCCCCCGCCCGGCATCGTCGGAATGACGAAATGCGTCGTGGCAATTGCCGGCGTTGCCGCCAAGCTCGCGAGAAATAGCAAAGGCAGGCGCATCGTCATGATGCTGCACCTCGAGCCGTTAAAAAACAACTTCCGCAACGAGAGGCGCATGCCAGTCATGGTCACTGCGATGCATAGTTGATCTGCAGGACCACGCTCATACCGGAAGTGATGATGCTCTGGTTGCCCGTATTGACGTTGACCAGGGCAAAGCCGCTGACGTTGCTGAACGCGGTGTCACTGATGCTGATGTTGCCCGTCTTGCCATTGGCGCCGATGTAGTTGTTGTTGATATTGGCATTCGCGTTGACGATCGCCACCATCGCATTATCGCCCAGCGCCTTGCCCTTGGTGTCGGCAAGTTCGCTCTCCGCGACGGGGGACGCGCCGAACATGGTCGTGGCCTGGTCGGCCAGCGCAAGCGGTTGACCGGCGGCAAGCTCGGTGTCCGCGGCGTCGGTCGTGGCGACGACGATGTCGGCAGGGCCGGCTTCGGCGAAGGCGACAGTGGGAAGTGGCGACGCGGCAAGAGCGTCGTCAGCCGGCTCGGCGAGAAGCACCGCAGGCGAGATCGGCTCGACGAATTGGGCAAGACCAGCGGCGGGGACGATGCGTTCGTCGCTCCACTGGGCGATCGTGCTTGGCAGCACCGGGTCGGCCGACTGGGCGTAGGCCGCACCAGGCACAACCAGAATGGCCAGAGGTAAAATCGCGCGCATGCCACCTATCCGTTTATGAAGAATGGTGTTCATTTCATCCCACTCCCTGCAATCCGTGGATCTGGAGGGGCCGGGAAACCGGCACGCCACCTGGGCGTGCCGGTCCCTTAGGTCCAATCGTCAGATCAGAACGTGACCGCACCGGTCGTGACCGACAGGGTGATCGCAGCCTGCTGCGAAGCACCGACGCCGGTGTTCTGGTTGACGGCGGTGATGCCGGCGATCTGCGAGAACGCACCAGCCGAGTTGTTCAGGCTGTTGTTCACGTCACCGGTGTTCGGATCGGGCAGAGCCGCGCCGTAGCTCACGCCCACGCCGGTCACCAGGCTGGCGAGCGTCGAGGTTGCGACCTGCGCCCCGTCGCCGAACAGGTTCTGCGTAGCAGCCTGGCCGAGTGCGAGGTTGTTCGACTGGTTGCCAGAGTCGGCGATGTTGACTTCAGACGTCTTGCTGTTGTCGTTGTACGAATCTTCGGTCTTGCTGTTGTCGTTGAACGAATCTTCGGTCTTGTTGCCCGAGTCCGAAACGGTCGTCGTCTTGTTGTTCGAGTCCGTGACCGTCGTGGTCTTGGTGTGGGTGCTCGAATCGTTGCCCGAGTCGGCAATGTTCACGCTCGTCGACTTGGTCGAGGTCTCGGTCTTGTTGCCCGAATCCGACACCGTCGAAGTCTTGCTGTTGTCGTTGTAGGAATCTTCGTTCTTGTTGCCCGAGTCCGCGACATTGACGGTCGAGGTCTTGCTGTTGTCGTTGAACGAATCTTCGGTCTTGTTGCCCGAATCGGTGATCGCGGTGTTGCCCGAGTCCGAAACGGTCGTCGTCTTGTTGCCCGAGTCCGCCACGTTGACCGTCGAGGTCTTGGTGTGCGTGCTGGAATCGTTGCCCGAGTCAGCGACGTTGACCGTCGAGGTCTTGGTCGTGGTGTCGGTGTCGGTCGAAGTCTTGCTGTTGTCGTTGTAGCTGTCTTCGATCTTGTTGAAGCTGTCGTTGGCGGTGGCAGCGATGCTCTGGTCGTTGGCCGACGAGGCACCGTTGTCGGTGGCCGAGGTGTTGGTTTCCTGAGCGAACGCCGGAGCGGCGGTCAGGGCGAGGGCGAGCGCCGTCGTAGCGAGAAGGGTCTTCATGATTACATCTCCTGGTTTAAGGCGATGGCACGCGCCGACGCCCCAATTGACCGCAAGCCAAGCTGCGGACGCCCCCTAGTCGAATTAACAGAAGGTTTTAGCCATTACCAATTAGGGTGATTTGATCCCCCCAAATGGGGTATATTAACGCCCCCGAATGGGTATTATGGCGCATCCGTACAAAACTGGGACAGCGTCCTTATCCTTAATTAAATCGCAAGGCTGAAGCGCGCGCAATTGTTTCTGCGAAGGCCGATGTTCGGGACAATTACGAATCGTCGGGCGACTCACTTCGGCGCTTTGCTTCATGCGGTCAGAATGGCGGAAATCTACAAGTTGCGTGGTGTGCAACCGGTCCGGTATCCGGCGATCGGGCCACCGCCTCGTCCGCACTGCGCGCAGACCATCGCGGGGTCATCATGACCGTGCCCAAATGCGACAGGGCCCGCGGCATTTCTGCCCGGGCCCTGTCGATCGGCACGCGACGATGCCGAACAGTCAGCGGTTGCGCGCAGCGCTCAGCTGGCTCGTCCCAGGGCGGGCAGCGCCCCGTTCTGCATGAGTTGGACGAGTTCGACCTGTCGATGCGTGCTGGTCTTCTGGAAGACCTGCTTGAGGTAGGTGCGCACGGTCTCCACCTTGAGGTGCAGGGCGCGCGCGGCTTCCTGCACGTTCCGCCCCTGAACCAGCTGCGAGACCAGCCGCGTTTCGACCGGGGTCAGCGCGAAGACCTGCGCCAGCGGCTGGATATTGATATCGCGGCCGGCCGCCGGATCGGTGACGATCACGCAGGCTCGAGCGCGAACGCCGGGCACGCGCGCGATCTGCAACAGCAGCGGTCGCGCTTCGCCATCGACCAGCGCGATCGTCTGCTGCACGGCCTTGTCGGCGGGCGCCATCAAGACCGCCCGCAGGGCCACCTGGAAACGCACCGCATCGTCGGCGTTGAAGATTGCCAGGCGATCAGCCGCACAGCCGATCGTCGCGGATCCGGCGAACTGCGCCCGCGCGGCACTGTTGGTAAGGTGGATGTGCTGGTCGAGATCGACGACGAGGATGCCGAAAGGGCACAGGTCGACCAGCGGCTGCGCGGGAAAGTCACCGACCTCCGCGTTCGGCTCGGGCCCGTCGAGGCGGCCGAGCGAGAGCGACAGGTAGATCAGTCGCTGAATCCGGTTGGCCGCATCCTTGATTGCCGACCAGTCGCTGCTTTGCACCATGCGGGCGCGCAGAAACAGGACGACGCGCCCGACGGAACGGTCGCCGATCGCGCAGACGATATACTCGCGGCCGCCCGAGAGCCACTGGAACGGCTGCGACGCGTTGGCGAGGTTTATCAGCCCGCGCACGCTACCGATCACACGGGCGATCTCTCCGAGCGGGGCGACGCCGACGCGGGCCAGGACCTTCTCGAGCGTGCCGTCTTCGGCGACCTGGCACAGCCAACCGCCGTGCGCGATCTCGAGCGTGCCGCTGATGTCGAGGAGTTCGTCGAGCTTGGGATCGCTGGGCCCGGCTTCGAAGTCGATGCTCGATGCCGCCTCGGCCTCCTGGAACAGGGTGGCTTCGTCGAAATAGAAGTACTCGTCGTCACCACAACGCAGTCGGCTGGCCGACAGCTGCGCACCAAGCAAGGCGCCGTTGTTCCGGTCTTCAAGCATTGGCCCCCCAAACGCCGAACGATAGTTCCGGCACGGTTAGAATAGCTGTGGTTCAGCAATCTTTAATGGGCGACCCGTTGGATAGCGTTGAGAGTGGACCCATTGCGGTCGATTCGCAACACGATATGTCCCGCGCGGATTGTCCCATACCCGGACGGCGCGCCGCGATCGTTACGAAATGTGTCCCAATCAGGCCTTGCCGGCGGGATTCGCGGGCAATCGCTCGTAGAGAACGAGCCGGTCCCCATCGACCTCCTGATAGCCGTAGGCCGAGAACCCGAGCGAGCCCGCCAAGCGGGCGGAGGCGACGTTGGCGTCCTCGATCAACGCAGTGATCCGTTTGGGGCCGTGCCGTTCGTCGAACCATGCCAGGATCGCGCGCATGGCTTCGCCGGCGAGGCCGACGCCGGCATGATCGCGGCGGACAATCCACCCGGCTTCGGGGACGTCGTCCATGCCTTGCCCGAACCCGCGCCAGCTGTGGAACAGCCCGCACGAGCCGACGATCGCGTGGTCGCCCGGCCAGCGCAGGAACAGGCTGCCATAGCCGTAGAAACGCCAACTCCCGCCCGAGCGGAGCAAGCGTTCGAACTGCTGCCGGGCGTCGGGTGCCGTCGGCCCGAGAAACCGCCGCGTTTCCGCGTCGGCAACCAGTTCTATCATGCCCCCGAGATCATCGGGCTGCGGCAACCACAGTTCGAGCCGCTCGGTGCGCAGAAACGGCGCGGTCACAAGAACCGATCGACCGCGTGGATCGCCAGCCCGACGAGCCCGCCGACGAGCGTCCCGTTGATCCGGATGAATTGCAGATCGCGACCGACCGCGCCTTCGATCCGCGTCGTCACGGTGCGCGCATCCCAGCCCTTGACCGTTTCCGACACCAGCCGGACGATTTCGCCGCCGTAGCGCGACGTCACGCCGACCAGCGTGCGGCGTGCGAAACGATTGACGAGCAGTTGCAGCCGGGGATCGCCCTTGAGCGCGTTGCCGAGCTCGGTCATCGAATCGCCCAATCGCCCCGACAGCGCCGCGCCGGGGTTGCGCGTGGCGGCGAGCAGCGCGGCGCGCAGCCGCTCCCACATCGAATCCATCCACCGGGTGACGGCGGGATTGGCGAGGATTTCGGCCTTCATCCGATCGACCTTGGCCTGCATCGCACGATCGTGGAGCAGATCTTGCGCCAGTTTCTCAAGCCCTTCCTCGACCTTGCGCCGGAGCGGGTGGGCGGGGTCGACCGCACATTCGGCGAGCAGCTTGTAGAGCCCATCGATGACCGCGTTGGCGAGCTTCTCGTCGAGCCCGGTCAGGCGCAACAGCGCGTTGGCGCGCTGATGGATCATGGCGCGCACCAGCGACTCGTTCGCCTCGAGCGTGAATCCGGCCCAGCGCAGCAGGCCCTCGAGCAGGGGCAGGTGGCGCTTGTCGGCGATCGCGGCGTCGAGGAACTGGCCAAGCAGCGGCGCGACGTCGAGCTTGTCGAGCTGGCTGCGCAAGCCGGACTTGACCAGCCCGCCGAGCTGTTCCGGATCGAGCGACTGGAGCAAGTCGCCGAGCAGGTTGGCGGCGCCGGCGCGCAGCCGGGCCGGCGCCGCGCCGCCGGCCTTGCGGTCGGTGAGGAAGTCGCCCGCCGCGCTCGCCAGATTCATCGCCCTGAGCCGCCGGGTGACGACCTGCGGCGTCAGAAAGTTCTCGCGCAGGAACGCGGCCATCGAATCGGCGATGCGGTCCTTGTTCTCGGGGATGATCGCGGTGTGCGGGATCGGCAGCCCGAGCGGGTGACGGAACAGCGCGGTCACGGCGAACCAGTCGGCCAAGCCCCCGACCATGGCTGCCTCGGTAAAGGCGAGCGCGTAGCCCCAGGCTGGATGGGCGCCGGAAAATTCGCGCAGCAGGAGAAAGGCGGCCGCCATGGCCACCAGCAATCCGGTGGCGAAGAGCCGCATGGACCGGGCCCGATCGGGACCGGAGGATATCGTCATGGTGCCGATCACTCGGCAGGCAGAACGCCCTGGCCGCGCGCCCGTTCCTCTGCGCGACGATCGTCATCGCCATGATGCGGCTCATAGGTCAGCAGCGACTTGCGCAGGATCGGCCCCAGCCGCTTCTCGAGCCCGTCGGCCAGGCTGAAGGCGGCGGGAACGATCAGCAGGGTCAGCGCCGTCGACATGATCAGCCCGCCGATCACCACGGTTCCCATCGGCGCGCGCCAGGCGGAATCGCCGGTCAGCGCGAGCGAGGTGGGCAGCATGCCCGCGGTCATCGCCACGGTGGTCATGATGATGGGCTGCGCGCGCTTGTGCCCGGCTTCCATGATCGCGTCGAACTTGTCCGATCCCGCCTTCATCTCCTCGATGGCGAAGTCGATCAGCAGGATCGAATTCTTGGCGACGATGCCGAACAGCATGAGCATGCCGATGAACACGGGCATCGACAGCGGCCGCCCGACGATCAGCAGCGCGACCAGGCCGCCGAGCGGCGCGAGGAACAGCGAGCTCATGTTGACCAGCGGCGAGATCACGCGGTGGTAGAGCAGCACCAGCACGGCGAAGACCAGCAGGATGCCCGACGGCACCGCCACCATCAGGTTGTCGAGCATCTCGGTCTGCCAGCGGTCGGACCCAAAAGGCGAATTGCTGATCCCGCGCGGCAGGTTCTGCATGACCGGCAGCCTGTCGATCGCCTCGGTCGCCTCGCTCTTGACCACCCCGGGGGCCAGGTCCGCACCGATGAAAACCCGGCGCGCCTGGTTGTAGCGCTGGATCGTCGTCGGGCCCGAACCCAGGCTGATCTCGGCGACGCGCGACAGCGGCACCGAACCGCCCGATGCGGTCGGCACCGGCAGGTTGGTGATGTTCGACAGGTCGCGCCGCGCCTCTTCGGCCAGACGCACGCGGATCGGCACTTGCCGATCGGACAGCGAGAACTTCGCGGCGTTCTGGTCGATCTCGCCGATCGTCGCGATGCGGATGGCGCTGCTGAGCGCCTGGGTCGACACACCGAGGCTGGCGGCGAGATCGAGCCGCGGCTTGATCACCACCTCGGGCCGCCGCATGTCGGAATTGACCCGCGGCGCGACCACCAGCTTCACGCCCTTCATCTGCTCGACCAGCGCCGAAGCGGTCTGTTCGAGCAGGATCGGGTCCGACCCCGAGAGCATGATCGAGATCGGTCGTCCGGTGCCCGATCCTTGCGCGTTCTGTACGTCCTGGAACGATACCCGCGCGTCGGGAATGGCCTGCAGCTGCGGCGTCAGCGCGGCTTCGATTTGCCGGCTGGTGCGCGCACGGTCGTCGCGCAGCATGGCCATGACGCGGCTGTCGCCCTCGGAAATGCGCTGATAGACGTTCGCCACCTCGGGCTGGCGCTCCATGATCCGCCGGACATGATCCGACACCGCCTCGGTCTGCGCCAGCGTCGTGCCGGGTACCATCTCGATCTTGATCGAGCTGTTGTCGTTGTCCTGGGTGGGGAAGAACTCCATCGGGATCGTCATGAACAGGACGATGGTGAGGCCGAAGGCTCCGATCCCCGTGCCCATCATCCACACGCGGTGATCGCGCAGGCGTGCGCGGAAGCGTTCGCCCAGCGACAGCCTCCGCCCGCCGACCCTGCGCGCGGCACGGAACGCCGTCGCCTTCGACGTGTCGAGCGACCAGTGCAGCACCTGCAGGTAGCGCTGCATCCACGGCCCACCGGCGTGTTCGGCATGACCATGCGCCTTGAGAAAATAGGCCGCGACCATCGGCGTGATCATCCGCGCGACGGCCAGGCTCATCAACACCGAGACGACGACGGTCAGGCCGAAGTTCTTGAAGAATTCGCCCGAAACGCCCGGCATCAGCCCGACCGGCAGAAACACCGCGACGATCGAAAAAGTCGTGGCGACCACCGCCAGGCCGATCTCGTCGGCGGCGTCGATCGACGCTTGGTAGGCGGTCTTGCCCATGCGCATGTGCCGCACGATGTTCTCGATCTCGACGATCGCGTCGTCGACCAGCACCCCCGCGACGAGACCCAGCGCCAGCAGCGACAGCTGGTTCAGCGAGAAACCCATCAGATCCATGAACCAGAAGGTCGGGATCGCGGACAAGGGAATCGCGATCGCGGCGATGATCGTCGCGCGCCAATCGCGCAGGAACAGGAAGACGACGACCACCGCCAGCAGCGCGCCTTCGACCATCGACGACATCGAGCTTTCGTACTGTTCCTTGGTATAGTCGACCAAGGTGTACATTCGCTGGAACTTGATGCCCGGATATTCCTTCTCGAGCTTGGTCAGTTCCGCGGCCGCATCGTCGAACACGCTGACGTCGGAGGCGCCGCGGGCGCGAGCGATGCCGAAGGTGACGACCGGCTTGGCGTCGAACTTCGCGAGGCTGGTGATCTCGCCGTACTTGTCCTCGACCCGGCCGATGTCGGCGAGCTTGACCGAGCGTCCCGCGCCCAGCGGAATATCGGTCTGCGACAGCCGATAGGCATCGGGGGCATTGCCGAGCACGCGCAGCGACTGCCGGGTGCCGCCGATCTCGGCCTTGCCGCCCGCGGCATTGAGATTGAGACTGCGCAGCGCCTGGTTGACTTGGCTGGCGGTGACGCCCTGCGACTGCATGCGCTGCGGATCGAGCGTCACCAGGATCTCGCGATTGACGCCGCCCGAGCGGCTCACCTCGGCCATGCCCGTGACGTTCAGGAGCCGCTTGGAGACGGTATCGTCGATGAACCAGGAGAGTTGCTCCATGGTCATGTCTTCGGCTTCGACGACGAAATAGGCGATCGGCTGCGACGAGGTGTTGGCCTTGAAGACCTGCGGCTCGAGAATGCCGTCGGGCAGCTCGCCGCGAACGCGGTCGATCGCGTTCTTCACCTCGTTAACCGCCTGATTGATGTCTTCGCCCAGCTCGAACTCGATCTGGGTCTGGCTCGAGCCTTCGGACGCGGTCGAGCTGATCGAGGCGATGCCGTTGATCGATCGGATCGCGCTTTCGATCCGCTGGGTGATCTGGTTTTCGATCTCGGTCGGTGCGGCGCCGGGTTGGGTGATCGTGACGATCACCATCGGGAATTCGATGTCCGGCTGCTGCTGGATGTCCATCCGCGCAAAGGCGACGAGCCCGGCGATCATCAGCCCCGCGAAGAACACGATCGGGACGATCGGATTGCGGATCGACCAAGCCGAGATGTTTTGGAAATTCATGGCGGTCAGGGCTTTGGCGCGGACGCCGCCTTCGCCTTGACCGTCTCTCCGGCAGACAGGAAGGCGCCCGCCCGCTGAACCACCCGCTCGCTACCGGTCAGGCCCTGGCTCACGACGATGCCTTTGTCGGTGATGATCCCGGTCTTGATCGCGCGGCGCTGCACCTTGTTGTCGCTGCCGATCACGAAGACATAGCTGCCGACGGCGTCCGCCAGCAGCGCAGATTCGGGCAGGACCGGTGCGACGACGGTGCCGGCGATGATCTCGGCGCTGGCGAAGCCGCCCGGCCGCAGTTCGGGCGCATAGGCCAGCGCGATGCGCGCGCGGCCCTGACGAGTCTGCGGATCAATCACCGGAGCAACTTGCCAGACCTGGCCGGTGAAGGCCTTGGCAGAGCCGACCGGCGTCACCTGAGCGGTCACGCCGGGCGCGATCGAGGCGAGATCGTCCTCGGTCAGCTGCGCGAGCATTTCCATCTCGCCGCCCTTGGCCAGGCTGAACAGCACGCCGCTGCCGCTGCTGACCACCTGGCCGGGTTCGACCTTGCGTTCGAGCACCAGGCCCGCGGCGGGCGCGACGATGTTGAGACGGCTGGTCTTGGCTTGCGATTCGCCCAACTGGGCTTGCGCCACCTTGACCCGCGCGTTCGCGGAATCGCGCGTAGCGGTCAGCCGGTCGACGTCGGCCTTCGAGATGAAGCCGCGATCGACGAGCTTCAGCGCGCGGTCGAGATTCGCCTGCGCCAGCCGCGC
>Ga0075366_10000500_pt1 | contig 18172 bp, 13 predicted proteins | sample EndMethybrTD3031_FD_72351 | JGI IMG/M metagenome (GOLD analysis project Ga0075366, IMG submission 72351) | Populus endosphere microbial communities from Tennessee, USA - Endosphere MetaG P. TD hybrid TD303-1 | ecosystem: Host-associated > Plants > Roots > Endosphere | place: USA: Tennessee...
GCGGGCCGGCGTAAAACCCGGCGAATATGTACTGGTAATAGGTGCGGGGCCGATAGGCCTTGGCATAATGGAGTTTGCCCGTATTGCGGGGGCCAAAGTAATTGCCGTGGATATTAACACAAAAAGGCTTGAATTTTGCAGGGACAGGTTGAAGGTAGATCATATTATTAACGGATCTACGGAAGATGTATCCGGGCAACTGGCGGCGATAACCGCGGGGGATATGCCAACAGTAGTTATAGATGCAACAGGCAGCCTTAAAGCGATTAACAACGGCTTTCAATATATGGCGCATGGAGCGCGGTATGTACTGGTAGGTTTGCAAAAAGGGGACCTTAGCTTCAGCCACCCGGAGTTTCACAAGCGCGAGGCCACATTAATGAGTAGCCGTAACGCTACGCGCGAAGATTTTGAGCATGTTATTGCATCCATGAAAAAAGGCTTGGTGCAACCATCTAATTATATTACCCATCGTGTACAATTTGACCAGGTAGCAGATGAGTTTGAAAGCTGGCTCGACCCCGCTAACGGAGTAATTAAAGCGATGATAGAGGTATAGAAAGGCGCTTTTAAGACGTAAATAACGATAGCCGAAAGTCTTAAGTTCTAAGTCAAAATGGTGAATTTATCTTTGGGCTTAGGACTAAATACTACCGACTTAACAGTAGCTTTGGTAGTCAATTAAATTGTTATGAGATATCTTATTTTTTTGCTTGCGATAATGCTTGCCAACAAATTCGCGCAAGCTCAGCCTGCTCCAGTTAAGGTAAAGGAAGGGTTGTTACAGGGAACTTCTGAAAATGGGCTTACCATTTATAAAGGTATTCCTTTTGCAGCGCCTCCGTTAGGTCAACTTCGCTGGCGCGCCCCGCAGCCTGCCGCCAAATGGGATGGTATTCGTGAGGCCGATAAATTTGCACCCGAACCTATGCAGGGTGGCAATTCTGCTTCGGGCAAAAGTGAAGATTGCCTGTACCTGAACGTTTGGACGCCGGCTAAATCACCAGCTGAAAAAGTACCGGTGCTGGTGTGGATATACGGGGGCGCTTTTAACTTTGGAGGAACAGCCGAACCAACTTATAACGGAGAGAAACTGGCAAAAAAAGGTGTAGTATTGGTAAGTATTGCCTACCGGGTAGCACAACTTGGGTTTTTAGCACATCCCGAACTTAGTGCAGAGAACCCCAATCATGTTTCGGGAAACTATGGTTTGCTGGATATGATAGCCGGCCTTAAATGGATAAAGGAAAATATTGCTGCTTTTGGTGGTGATCCCAATAAAGTAACAATTTTCGGTGAGTCGGCGGGCGGTATTGCGGTAAGTATGTTATGTGCGAGTCCTTTAGCCAAAGGCCTTTTTGAGGGGGCGATATCCGAAAGCGGCGGTTCATTTGGGCCCACGCGTGCTACAACTTATCCGGGCGAAAATATGAAAAACCTGCCTGATGCGGAAGCTGCGGGTGCGGCATATGTTAAAGACGCCGGCTTTACTTCAATTGCCGATTTGCGAAAGGTTGATGCAGATAAACTACCCGCGGTACGCGGATTAGCCTGGCCGGTTATTGACGGTTGGGTAATACCAGGCGACCAATATAAACGCTATGAAGAGGGAAAATACAACGATGTCCCCATCCTGGTGGGTTATAACTCCGATGAGGGCGCGAGTTTCTCGCCTCCAAAAACTCCCGAAGACTATGTTGCGGCCGTAAAAGTCCGATACGGGAAGTTTGCCGATGAACTTATTAAAGCTTATCCCGCCGGTACCGCAAAGGTTGAAAAAACCGCGCGCGACCTGATGCGGGATGCCGCATTTGGCTGGCATACCTGGAGTTGGGCAAGGTTACAGTCAAAAGGTAAATCCAAGGTCTTTTATTACTATTTTGATCAGCACCCCGACTATCCGGAAGGTTCGCCCCTTGCAGGGCGTGGATCGCCGCACGGTCAGGAAGTAGCTTATGTATTTGGTACGCTCGATATCAAGAATCCACAAACTACTAAAACAGATTTGGCAATTTCGGATGTGATGGGCACGTACTGGACAAACTTTGCCAAGTATGGCCACCCGAACGGGGCAGGAGCGCCGGTATGGCCAGCTTTCAACGATGCGCATCCGATAGTGATGTACTTTTCGCAAACCGCACATACCGGCCCGGTACCAAGTGCTGCATCGCTAAGGGTGTTGGATAGTTATTTTAGGTGGCGGCGTTCGCCCGAGGGGCAGGCCGAGGTCAAATAAAACTTGTATTATAAACCAATGTAAACTATTAGCTATAACTTAGCTGATACGACAACTGTATCTTTACCAAACGAAATTTAACATACAACAACTTTATAACAGCTGCTGTAAAAAAGCAGGGACCTTAGATGAGAAAATTAGTAATTGCTATTTTATTAGGGATCTTACTCCCTTCGGCGGCGTTAAAAGCACAGGAAGCCGGCCGCTTTTTTCCGGAAAAAGATTTGGTAACAACGGGTATCTATTATTATCCCGAACATTGGGACGAAGCCCAGTGGGAACGGGATATAAAAAAGATATCAGACATGGGCTTTGAGTTTGTCCACCTGGCCGAATTTGCCTGGTTTAAAATGGAGCCAGAAGAAGGCCGATTTGATTTTGCCTGGCTTGATAAAGCGGTGGCCCTTTGCACAAAATATCATCTTAAAGTGTTGATGTGTACGCCATCAGCAACCACCCCAACCTGGATGCGGATCAACTACCCCGAGACGTTTGTTATGGATGGGCACTATATCCGCGCGGAGAATGGAACGCGGGGATTAGAGTCGATGGTCAACCCGAAATTCCGTGGCTTTGTAAAAAGAATAGTAGCCGAAATGGCGAAACGGTACGGGCAAAACAAAAATGTGATGGGCTGGCAGGTAGATAACGAACCCGGCGCTGTTTCCGATTACAGCCCCTCATCGCAAGATGCATTCAGAGCGTGGCTGAAAAATAAATACAAAACCGTTGATGCATTAAATACTGCCTGGGGCGCCGCTTTCTGGAGCCAGTGGTTTAATAATTTTGACCAGGTAATCATTCCCAATACCAACCTGGTTGGTTGGTGGGGCAACAATCCCCATGCCTTACTGGATTTTAAAAGATATTCGGCAGATGCCCAGGCGGAGTTCCTTGATTTCCAGGCCGATGTTTTACGCAGTTATGTTTCAAAGGCGCAATTTGTGACCACGAATTATACCGCCGTTTGCACGGGTTCAGATCCTAGCCGAACTGCTAAGCTTAATTTTGCAACATACACCGCATATCCAAACGGTGGAAGTGATAATATTGGCGAATCAGGTTTCCGTTTAGGTAACAGCGATGTCGTTCTTTTTGCTTCAGAATATTACAAATCCGTAGGCGGCGTGTCGGGCGTGTTAGAGATTCAGCCCGGCCCGGTCAATTGGGGGAGCTACAATCCTTTGCTTTTACCGGGCACCGTCAGGCTATGGTTATACCATAGTTTTGCTGCCGGTGGAAAAATTGCCTGCTCATACCGCTTTCGTCAAATATTATATGGTGCAGAACAATATCATGCCGCTGTAATACAAACGGATGGAGTGACACCTTCGCAGGGCGGTAAAGACTATATGCAGTTCATGAAAGAGATAACGGAACTGAGGAAGCAATTTACACCAGGCATAAAGATGCCGGCAAAACTGGCGGCACGGTCAACGGCGCTGCTTTGGAACGTAGAAAATTACTGGACTATCGACAGGCAAAAGCAAACAGGGCAATGGAACACCTGGGATTACCCGGTAAAGTTCCTTAAAACCGCAAGGGCATTGGGGGCACCTGTTGATGTAATCCAGGAAACAGCAGACTTGTCAAAATATAAAGTAGTAATCGTTCCCGCCTACGAAATGGTCGATTCTGCGTTGGTAAAAAAATGGAACGATTATGTAACGCAAGGCGGTCACCTGGTTATTACCTGTCGTACGGGAACCAAAGACCGCAAGGGCCATTTTTGGGAAGGAGAAGCCGCCTTGCCCATTTCAAAACTGATTGGAGCACACATTAGCCAAACCGATATGCTTTCATCCTATGGAAAAGGCGATATATTGATGAGTTCAAATCACTACTCATGGCATAGCTGGGGAGATTTGCTTTTGCCGGAAGATACTTCCGGTGTGCTGGCCACCTATAATAACCAGTTCTATAAAGGAAAAGCTGCTGTAGTAAAACACCGGATTGGGAAAGGCGACGTAACCTACATCGGTGTAGATGGCGACGATTCTAAATTAGAAAAAGATTTGCTGAGGCAGATTTATAAAGATGCCGGTGCTACAACGGAGGATTATCCTCCAGGGGTATTTGTTTATTGGCGCGATGGCTTTTATACGGCATTAAATTATTCATCAGAAAATTACACGGTAAATCTGCCTGGTAATGCTAAAGTTTTAATAGGGGAGAAGACACTAAAATCAGCGGGCGTGCTCGTGTGGACAGAATAATTTTAATAAGAATTAGCAAAATAGATGAAAAAAATAATTTGGGTGCTGGTGGTTTCGCAATTCGTTTTTTTGGCAAATGTATATGGCCAAAGAGCGATTAACGTAGATTTAAACAAGACATCGGGTAAGCTTAATAGCATGTTTAACGCCTGCGTAGGCGCGGGCAGGGCAAATGAGGGGCTGCGTGCCGATTGGCAGCAACAATTGGAATATGTAAGGAAACAATGTGGCTTCCGGTATATCCGGATGCATGGCCTGCTCACCGATGATATGGCCGTTTATACCGAAGACTCCAAAGGGAACCCCCAGTATAATTATATGTATGTAGATGCCTTGTTTGATTTTCTTCATAAAATTGGGATGAAGCCGTTTGTAGAGCTCGGCTTTATGCCTAACGCCCTGGCAAGCGGTAAACAAACAATTTTTTGGTGGCGCGGCAATGTTACCCCTCCAAAAGATTACAACAAATGGCAGGCGTTTATAACCAACCTTGTTCAGCATTTTACAGAACGGTATGGTGCCGAAGAAGTAAAGTCCTGGTATTTTGAAGTATGGAACGAACCAAACTTATCTCCCGGATTTTGGACGGGGACGCAAGACGATTATTTCAAATTGTACGATTATTCCGCAAAAGCGATTAAAAGCGTAAATCCCGGATACAAAGTAGGCGGGCCGGCTACCGCGGGTGCGGCCTGGGTCCCCGAAATGATAAGCCATTGCAGCAAAAACAACATCCCAATCGATTTCGTAAGTACCCATTCATATGGGGTAAACCAGGGCTTTTTGGATGAGTACGGCAACTCGGGCACGGTGTTAAGTAAAGATTCGCTGGCAGTAAGCGGCGATGTCTTGAATTCCCGCAAACAAATTTCTCAATCACCTAAGCCAGGCCTGGAATTGCATTATACAGAATGGAGTGCATCATATACACCGGCCGACCCTATACACGACAGTTACCAGGAAGCTGCCTATATTTTAGAAAAAATAAAACAAGTGGGCAATGCAGCCAACTCCATGTCATACTGGGTTTTTACCGATGTGTTTGAAGAACCCGGCCCACGGTTCAGACCTTTTCACGGAGGTTTTGGTTTGCTTAATATTCAAGGTATAAACAAACCGGCTTTCTATTCTTATAAATTTATGAATCAGCTGGGAAGAACTGAATTAGCTAATAAGGATAAACGTTCGTGGGCTTGCAAAAATGATAAAGGCGATATCCAGGTTTTATTGTGGGATTATACCTATACTTTACCGGATTCTGTCAACAATCAGGTTTACTATATCAAAGACCTCCCCGCCAAACCCAGGGGAAAAGTTAAAATAAACCTGTCGCACGTGCCTGCCGGAAAATATACTATGGAGGTTTACAAAGTAGGTTATAGGGTGAACGATGCCTATACAGGCTACGTGGATATGGGCCGGCCCTCGCAGCTGAACAGGCAACAAGTTGAAAAATTAAAACAAGAAAATGGCTCGCCTGTTGCAAAACGGCAAATTGAAATCAAGCTTAATTCCGTGTATTCCAAGGAGTTTGATATGCGGGAAAATGATGTTATCCTGGTAAACTTTATTAAAAAATCTTAATCGGAAAATAGTAAAGATAAGATGTAACTGTATGCTTTTTTCCTGCTGATAAAGCTAACTCGTTTAAAACGCTGCGAGGATTTAAACGTGTACAAATCCCGGCGGGAAAAGCCCGGCAGGAAAAGCTCGGCAGGTTTCCATCGACCTGGATCCTTCCGCTTTTTAGTTTTTCGATTATCGCCAGCAAAAAATGACTGTTACACCACCGTTATTGCACGTTTTGCAATCGGTGGGTGAAACAAATTTGGCTTTGCAACTATAAATATATGCAATAACAGGCAAAATGTTCGATAAAAAAATCAATTGACTGAGCATCACGAATTCAAAATGAAACATACCAACGTGTATAAACAACAAAGCCCGGACTTTAATAAGAACGGGCTTTGTTGTTGTGAATTGGTATGCTGTAACATTGGCCGTTTTGCTCGTTTACGGCAGTTTTTCTTATAGTTTTTCTATTGCTTCAGCCGAAAACCGGTAAATTTTTCGATTTGGGGAACTAATTCGTCAACTCCGCCGCGACTGGTAAATTCAAATCAATTCGTGTGTGTATTACAATGCTTCAGATACCACTTCGGTAACTTCGGGCACCATGCGTTTCAGCAAGTTTTCGATGCCGGCTTTAAGGGTTATGGTTGATGACGGGCAGCCGCTGCATGAACCGCGAAGTTCGACAGTTACCACACCTTCATTAAACGAACGGTAGGAGATAGCGCCGCCATCCTGCTCAACAGCCGGGCGAACGTAATCATGTAATATCTGCTGAATTTTAACCTCAGTTTCTGATCCTTCGAAGTTTGTTTCTTCAGACTGCTCTTCTAATTGGATTTTTAACTCCGATTCAACCGCTCCTCTTACAAACTCTTTCATAATCGGTTCCACGTCGGCCCAGTCGCTTTCGTCGGTCTTGGTGATGGTTACAAAGTTGCTGGCGAAGAAAACACCGTTTACAAACGAAAATTTATATAATTCTTTGGCGAAAGGCGATTTTTCGGCGCTTTCTTTTGTAGCGAAATCGGCACTGCCATTAATCAGCAACTTGTTCACAATGAACTTCATGGTTGCCGGGTTTGGCGTAGATTCGGTATATACGTTGATATTCATCGAAATTCTATTTAGATTAATTAAACAAATTTAATCACCTTTTTGATTTAAACGCAATACTAAAATTGTTATGACGGGGAAATGATTATTTGAAAATTTGAGAATTTGAAGATTTGAAAATTGAGCTATTACCATCATTTTCAAATTCTCAAATCTTCAAATTCTCAAATTGATTATATTCCCGTATAATTTAACGGTGTAATCTTTTTCAGTTCTGCTTTAACTCCGTCAGTTACGTTCAGTTTATCTACAAACTCTGCAATAGTTTGCGCGTTTATTTGTTGATTGGTTCGGGTAAGGTCTTTTAAGGCCTCGTATGGGTTAGGATATCCTTCGCGCCTTAATATGGTTTGGATGGCTTCGGCAACTACCGGCCAGTTGGCTTCGAGGTCGGCAGTGATGGCATCCTGATTAAGCAACAGTTTGTTTAAACCTTTAATAGTCGATTTTATGGCGATAAGGGTATGTGCTACCGGTACGCCGATATTCCGTAATACCGTCGAATCTGTTAAATCACGTTGTAGCCTTGAGATAGGCAGTTTGGCGGCCAGGTGCTCAAACAAGGCATTGGCTATGCCCAGGTTACCTTCGGAGTTTTCAAAATCAATAGGGTTAACTTTATGTGGCATGGCCGATGAACCTACTTCGCCAGCTTTTATCTTTTGCTTAAAATAGTTCATGGAGATATACGTCCACATATCGCGGTCAAGGTCAATCAGGATATTGTTAATGCGTTTTAATGCATCGCATTGGGCTGCAAAATTATCGTAATGCTCAATCTGGGTAGTAAACTGCGAGCGGCTCAGTCCTAAAATATCATTTACAAAATGGTTTCCGAAAGCTTTCCAGTCCTTATCTGGATAAGCAATATGGTGCGCGTTGAAATTACCTGTAGCGCCGCCAAATTTGGCCGAGTATTTTACTGATTTCAAAATCTCCAGCTGGCCTTCAAGCCGCTCAACAAAAACCTCAATCTCTTTGCCAAGCCTTGTTGGCGAGGCTGGTTGCCCGTGTGTATGCGCCAGTAATGGGATATCTTTCCAATCGGCAGCATAACCTTTTAATGTATCAATTAGCTGGCTGATAGCGGGGTAGTAGGTGTTGTTTATAGCAAGTTTAAAAGTGTAAGGGATAGCTGTGTTGTTGATATCCTGCGATGTTAAACCGAAGTGGATAAACTCTTTAAAAGCATCTAAACCGCCTAATTTATCAAACTCATTTTTAATAAAATATTCTACGGCTTTTACATCATGATTAGTAGTTTTCTCAATCTCTTTGATGCTTTGGGCATCCGCTTCGGTAAAGTTTTTATAAATATCGCGTAACTTTTCTACCAAACTGACATCAAAAGCTTGTAACTGAGGCAATGGATATTCAACCAAGGCGATGAAATATTCTATTTCGACAAATACACGGTACTTGATCAGGGCGAATTCAGAAAAGTAACCGGCAAGCTCGGCGGTTGTATTTCTATAACGGCCGTCAATTGGCGAAATTGCCGAAAGTGGAGTGAGGTTCATATAAAGTGTAAAATTTTTGCAAAGATAAGCATTTAGATGTGCAGATTTCAGATGTGCAGATATGCAGATTTTTAAAATGGTGTCCAATTTTAAAATTGTCGATAGTCATATCATTGTCGATAGTCATATCAAAACGTGTAGTTATCATCTGCACATCTGGAATTTGAAATCTGCACATCTAAATGCCTTTTGTCTTAATAATGTAATTTCGAATGGAAACTTTGAAATCAAAAAATGTTTCCTTAGTTTTGACTCGGAAAGTCAATGAGTCAAAAAGTAAGAATAATTGAAGGTGGCGAGGAACTGTTTTTAAAAGCAGGCATCAAGAGCGTTACCATGGACGATATAGCCCGGCATTTGGGCATGTCGAAAAAAACGATATACCAGTTTTTTAAAGATAAAAACGAATTGGTAACGGCATTGGTAACAAAGAAGCTGAAAGAGGATGAAGAGGAAATGATTGAGTATATCAATAAATCATCTAACGTGATAGAGGAAATGATTAACATGACCAAATGCTCTGAGGATATGTTTTCTCGTATTAACCCCATAGTGATCCATGATATGCAAAAGTATCATCCGGATGCCTGGAAGGTTTTTCAGCAGTTTAAAAACGAGGTTTTGATTAATACCCTGGAAGAATTATTAACAAAAGGTATTAAGCAGGGTTACATTAGGCCCGAAATTGACGTAAAGATAATTGCGCGCATGAGGGTAAACACAGTGGAACTTGGTTTTAACACCACCATATTCCCGATAGCGGAGTTTAACACGTGGAAAGTACAGGTACAGTTTTTAGATCATTTTAACTATGGAATTTGTACGCTTAAAGGTTACAAGCTTTTAAACCAATACAGAAATATAAAAGAAGAATAAATTAATACTGCTGACATAAGGCTGTCACAGATGGCCGGGATCTTTGAGGCAGATAATCAATGAAAAATCACCAAACAACCATATATACAATGAAATATTTACTTTTTACGGCAACATTTTTTTGTGCGATAGCTTTAAAAAGCTATGCCCAGGAAACGCCACCTAATAGCCAGACTTTTAACTTCGGCGTGCAGGATTGTATTAACTATGCTTACGAGCATCTAAATACCGTAGTTAATGCCGGGCTCGATGTTAAAAGTGCAGAATATAAAATTAAGGAAACAACCGGTACCGGCTTGCCGCAGGTAAACGGTAGTGCATCGTTTACCGATTACCTTAAAATTCCGACAAGTTTGTTACCTGGCGAGTTTTTTGGTGCCCCAGGTACCTTTATTCCCGTTAAGTTCGGTGTAAAATACAATTCAAACCTGGGCGTTAGCTTAACGCAAAAAATATTTGACGGCAGCTATTTTGTTGGGTTAAAGGCATCAAAAACTTATAAGGAATTATCAGAGCGTAGCTATACACGTACCAAAATTGCTGCTAACATAGCTGTTACAAAGGCTTATTACCAGGTCTTGGTGAGCGACGAACAAATAAAACTGTTCGATGCCAATATTGCTCAACTGAAACAACAGGTTGATCAAACAGTAGCTCAAAATAAGCAGGGCGTTGTTGAACTGATTGATGTTGACCGCATAACAGTTCAATATAATAACCTGGTAACTAACCGCGAAAACGTGGTAAGATCGCTTGCACTGAATTATCAGTTGCTTAAATTTCAAATGGGCATGCCAATTGAATATAATTTAACCCTTAAAGATAAGCTGGTTGATATTAAGTTAGATAACAATGTGGCCGAATTAGGTACGGATACAGCTTTTTACCATAAACGCATTGAATATGCCTTGCAGGAAACAGACAAAAAAGTGAATGAACTACTGCTCCAGAATAAAAAGGCTGCGTATTTACCTACATTGAACTTCAATGGCAATTATGCTGCATCATACCAGGATAATAGTTTTGGAAATTTATATAAAAATTCGTTTCCGTCCAGTTACATAGGGCTGTCATTAAACGTACCTATTTTTAGCAGCGGCCAACGTAGTAACCAGGTAAAACAAGCTAAAATATCTTTGATGCAATCGCAAAACAACCTGGTAGATTTAAAGAACTCCCTAAACCTGAATGCCAGGATGGCCTCTGTCGCTTATATTAACGGTTTGCAATCGCTAAATAATCAAAAAGCCAACCAAACACTGGCACAAGAGGTTTTAAGGGTATCAAAAATCAAGTATCAACAAGGCGTAGGCTCCAGCATAGAGGTTACCCAGGCACAAACAGCACTTGAAGATGCCGATAACAAATACATACAGGGATTATATGATGCACTGGTAAGCAAAGTTGATCTTGACCAGGCATACGGACGCATTCAATAAAACACAAACTAAACTCACTATATAAAAACAACATGAAAAAAATATTATACATACCGGCAGTGTTGGTCCTTTTGATAGCTGCCTGCACAAATAAACCAAAAGACAAGAAAGCGGAGTTGGCTGATTTGCAAAAACAACAGCAGGAAATTAATGCCAAAGTAACGAAGTTGCAGGCCGAAATAGGTTCGGCGGATTCTGGTAAAACAACCGATGTAAGTACAATTGCAGTCAAAACCGGAACCTTTACCAATTTCGTGCAAATACAAGGTAAAATTGATGCCCAGGACAACGTTACTGCTTACTCTCAGTCGCCTGGTAATATTACCGCAATTTACGTTAAGGTTGGTCAGCGTGTATCTAAAGGGCAGATATTAGCCCAACTGGACAATAGTGCGCTTAGGCAGACAATAGCGCAATCAGAAGCACAGGTTGGCCTTAATCAGACCTTATATAATCGTCAAAAAAATCTTTGGGATCAAAAAATCGGCACAGAGGTACAGTTTTTACAAGCGCAAACAAGTTTGCAGGCAAGCAAAAAAGCTTTGGCAGCCTTGCGTGAACAAGCGGCTATGTACCGCATAACTTCACCTATAAACGGAACTGTGGATCAAATGGACTTAAAACTTGGCCAGGTTATACAACCCGGCCAGCCAGGTACCGGTATCCGTATTGTTAATGCAGATTTGTTAAAGGTGAAAGCCGATGTGCCCGAATCATATGCAGGTAGTGTTAATACTGGTAATGAAGTTAAAATCTTAATACCCGATGCAAAAGATTCTTTAGTAACGACAGTAACTTTTGCAGCCAAGGTTATCGACCCAACATCACGTAGTTTTGGCGTCGAAATTAAACTGCCGGTGCGTAAAAGCTTGCGCCCTAACATGACAGCAATTATCCAGATTGCCAACTATACTAAATCAAATACCATTGCCGTCCCTGTAAAAGCCATCCAAAAATCAGAAGAAGGCGATTATGTATTGTTAAATGCCAATGGTATTGCCAAAAGAGTAAATGTAAAAGCAGGAAGCACTTATGGTGGCCAAACCGAAATATTATCAGGTTTAAAAGCCGGCGATCAGCTGATCACCGATGGCGCAACAGATATTGAAGACGGCGATAAGATCAAAGTTTTAAACACCGCTAAATAATTTTATTAAACATTTGATCTGTCAATTATGAAAGATTCAACTAAAGAATTTGGGCCCTCCAGTTGGGCCATCGATAATAAGACCGCCATTTATGTGCTCATCTTTTTGATCACAGTATTAGGACTTATCAGCTACAATAATCTGCCAAAGGAAAACTTTCCGGATATAGCACAGTCAAAAGTGTTTGTTACTACAACTTTTGCGGGCCAGTCGCCTCAAAATATAGAAAACCTTGTGACGAGACAAATTGAGAAGCAATTAAAATCATTAAAAGGTTTAAAAAAGGTTACTTCTAACTCGGTTCAAAACGTGTCTATTATAACTGCCGAATTTCAGGCAAATGTTTTAATTAAAGATGCCAAGGTCGACGTGAAAGACGCTGTTGATAAAGCCAAGCAGGATTTACCGCAGGGCGATGTGAATTTGAAAGAGTCGGTGATATCCGATATAAACGTTGCCGATCTTCCTATTTTATATATCAATATTTCTGGCGACTACGACCTTAAAAAATTGAAGGAGTATGCAGATGTTTTAAAGGATGAAATAGAAAGCTATAAAGAAATATCAAAGGTTGACGAAATAGGTGCGCTAACGCCCGAAATTCAGGTTAATGTTGATATGAATAAAATGGCTGCCGCCCAGGTTAGTTTTGGTGATATTACACAAGCCATAGGAAAAGAAAATATTCTGTCTTCTGTCGGTACTATTAAAACGGACGGTATTCGTCGCAGTATCGATATCAAACAGGATTTCAAAAATGCCGAACAGGTAGCTGCTATGGCTATCAGAAACCCAAAAGGGCAGGCTGTTTACTTAAGGGATATAGCCGAAATAAAAGATTCATTTTTAGAGCAGGAAACTTATGCGCGCTTAAAAACACCCGACAATCCTAAATTTAAAAATGTAATTACTTTAAATGTAAGCAAAAGAGCAGGTGAAAACCTGATTCAGGCGTCCGATAAAATTAATGAGCTGATAAAATTAAAACAGAAAACAGTTTTTCCTAAAGGCCTTGCTATCACAGTAACTGGTGATCAGTCGGACAAAACGCGCACTACGCTTAATGACCTGATCAACACCATTGTAATTGGTTTTATGCTTGTTACAATTATCCTAATGTTTTTCATGGGTACAACCAATGCCATATTTGTGGCGTTATCAGTACCGTTGTCATGTTTCATTGCATTTTTGATAATGCCTGCTATTGGGTTTACATTGAATATGATTGTGCTATTCTCATTCCTGTTGGCTCTGGGTATTGTGGTCGATGATGCTATTGTGGTTATTGAAAACACACACCGTATTTTCAGCAATGGTAAAGTGCCTATTAAACAAGCAGCTAAAATGGCGGCCGGCGAGGTGTTTTTACCTGTATTTTCAGGAACTATGACTACCTTGGCTCCATTTGTTCCGCTCGCATTCTGGAATAGTTTGATTGGTCATTTCATGTTCTTTTTACCAATAACGCTTATCATAACTTTGTTAGCATCATTGGTTGTAGCGTATATCATGAACCCGGTTTTCGCGGTTGATTTTATGAAGCCGCACATTGAAGGCGAACACGATAACCCTAAGTTTGATAAGAAAACAACACGTGCCGTACTTGTAATGGGTGTTTTAGCCATTTTAAGCTACGCAATGTTTTTGGCAGGAAAATGGACAATGGGTATGGGTAACTTAATAGCCTTATGCATTATTTTATACTTGCTTAACCACTTTGTTTTATTAAGGGTGATTGATAAGTTTCAAAATAATGTATGGCCCAGGTTTCAAAAATGGTATGCCAAATGGTTGGAACGAGCCGTTAAGAGACCTGTTATTGTATTGTTAGGAACATTTGGGCTATTTATGTTTGCCATAGTTTTAATGGTTGTTAGGGGCAAAACACCTGAATTTTTTCCTTCAGGCGATCCGAACTTTGCTTACGTGTATATCGCGATGCCGATTGGTACCGATCAGGCTACCACAAATGAGGTTACCAAAAAACTGGAGCAACGTGTTGCTCAAATAGTTGAACCAGATAAAGATATAGTATCGTCAGTAATATCAAATGTTACTAAAGGTGTAACCGATCCCACAGATGAAGATCAGTTGGATTATCAAAATAAAAGTAAAATTACAGTTGCTTTTGTTGAGTTTGGTAAAAGAAACGGCAAAGATACCAAAACTGTTTTAAAACGGATACGTGAGGCTGTACAGGGAGTACCGGGAGCAAGAATTTCTGTAACGCAGGAAAACAGCGGCCCACCTGTACAAAAAGATATCAGTATCGAGCTTATTGGTGATAACCTTGATTCGCTTGTGAAAACAGGTAACCGTTTAAAAAATTACATTGCCAAACAAAACATTGCCGGTATTGATAACCTTGTTGCTGATGTGCAAAGCGACAAACCCGAGATTGTGTTTGATATTGATAGAGAAAGAGCTAATAGGGAAGGTATTACTACAAAAGACGTTAACGATAACCTCGGGACTGCAATTTTTGGCGCTAAGGCTGGAGATTTTAGAAACACGAAAGAAGATGATTACCAAATTAAAGTACGAGCCTTAGAAAGTCAGCGCAGTAATATTGATGAGTTGAAAAACTTGAAGATTACCTACCGTGATATGGCTACCGGTGGATCAATCCGCCAAGTGCCGATATCTGCTTTTACAGATGTTAGGTATACTAATACTTACAGTAATATTAAGCGTAAACAGCAAAGGCGCGTGTTAACCTTGGGATCTAACGTTATTAAACCTTACAACGCCAATGAGGTAAATGCCAATATATTGAGAGCTATAGGTAACTTTAAACATGCTGATGACATAATCATCAGGCAAGGCGGCGGCCAGGAAGATCAAATGGAAGCTGTAACATTCCTGGGTGGTGCTTTAGCTACTTCGTTTGGTTTAATATTAATCATCTTGATGATCCAGTTTAACTCTATTGGTAAAACATTGATTATTATCAGCGAGATATTCTTTAGTATCATAGGGGTGTTATTGGGTGTAAGTATCTTTGGTATGACAATGGCTATCGTAATGACAGGTGTGGGTATCATAGCCCTTGCCGGTGTGGTTGTACGAAACGGGATCCTGTTGGTTGAATTCACCGATATGCTGATTGAACAAGGCGCAAATGTACATGATGCCGTTGTTGAAGCAGGCCATACCCGTATGACACCGGTATTACTGACCGCTACCGCGGCTATATTAGGTTTGATTCCGTTGGCTGTAGGTTTTAATATCGACTTTGTTGGTTTGTTCACCCACTTTGCGCCCCACATTCACTTTGGTGGCGATAACGTGGCCTTCTGGGGCCCGTTAGCCTGGACAATGATTTTCGGTTTGGGTTTTGCAACCATCATTACATTGATCCTGGTGCCATGTATGTACCTTATTCGCCATAACCTTAAAGCAAGGCTTTTTGGTAAGAAGGAAGAAAAACACGCGCTGGTTTTAGAAGCTGAAGAGGTTTAGCTTTTTAAACCATACAAAAAAAGCCGCTTTCGAATTTATCGGGGCGGCTTTTTTAATTTATAACAATTGGGCAGAACATAATATGCAATGCTTGGTTTAAATGGTATATAAACAGCAATATGGAACTCAAAATATCACATCCTTTTTGGCAGGTTGTCGGGCTTGGTGCTTTGGCAGGTATGCGGTCAACATCGGCACCGGTTATTGTTAGCCATATATTAAGCCACCATCAATCCCGAAACCTCGATCGTTCATCGTTAAAATTTATGCAGTCCAGAAATATTGCGCTGGCATTAAAGATATTGGCAGTAGGGGAAATTATTGGGGATAAACTACCATCGGCGCCAAACCGTATCAAACCTGGTTCATTAATTTTTAGAATGCTATCCGGGGCACTTGCCGGTGCAAGCGTATATAAGGCAACCGGGAGCAAAGCGGCAACAGGTGCTTTAATTGGTAGCGCCGCCGCTTTTGCATCAACATTTGGTAGCTTTTGGCTGCGTAAAGATGCTGTGAAAATTAATAACGCGACCGATCCGTTTATTGGCGCCATAGAAGATGCCCTGGTGATTGGCAGCGGGATCGAGTTTTCAAATGCGGCTTAAGCTTCGGTTTTTGGTTGCAGGTATTTTTCAAGATTGCTCATTTCATTGCGGATCCTTGGCAAACTGCCCGGATAATTTTGCTGAATAAAGCTCACCAGGTTTTCGCGAATGTAACAGCGAAGGTCAAATGCTTCTGACGAGTTACGGGCGCTCATCAACACACGTACCTCTATGCTGTTTTCTTTGGTATCGGTAACCTGTACAACCTGTACCTTTTTATCCCAAAGCGGGCTTATATTAATCAATCGCTCAAACTCTGCGCGAATGGCGTCCAGCGGGATGGTATAATCAACATACAAAAATACTGTACCTAAAATTTCGGATGATGTCCGCGTCCAGTTTTGAAAAGGCTTGGTGATGAAGTAATTAATGGGAAGTATTAACCTTCGTTTATCCCAGATGTTAAGCACCACGTAGGTTAATGTAATCTCCTCCACGCGGCCCCATTCACCTTCAACAACCAGTACATCATCAATACGGATAGGTTGGGTAAACGCTATCTGGAAACCGGCTAATAAATTGCCCAGGGATGTTTGTGCTGCAAAACCCACAATGATGCCGCCAATACCTACGCCGGTTAACAAACCGGTGCCTATTTTGCGCATGCTGTCAAAACTAAGCAGGATGATGGCGATAGTTACAAACACAATAAGCACCACCAAAAATTTACGAATAAACTGTATCTGGGTACGCACTTTACGTTCAACCAGGTTATCTGCTTTGTTAAGGTCGTAAGTATGGTAAATATAATCTTCAAGCACCCTTATGGCACGCACCAGGATGCCCGCAAATGATATGGTCAGTAAAATTTCGATTGTTTTATCAAGCGGGCCGAGGTAGGCTTTATCCATCCGCATAAGTGGGATAAACAGGTTTAGCAGGAATAAAGGGATAAAATAGGTTATGGCCTTGCCCAGGTTTACGATAATTGACCGGAAAAAAGAATAAGCTGTTGTTTCTTTTTTTGCATAAAATTTAAAGAATTGTGTCACAATTACTTTTATGAGCAAGCCCGCCAAGATGGCTGTTACAGTAATAATAAGGTTCCAAACTATAGCAGGGATTTGTTTAGAGAATTCAAGCAGATCGGGGGGCAGTCTGTTTACAATATCCATAACGGTTAATGTTGTTGAGTGATATGATAAATACTACGAATGTAAAATTGTTTTAACAACACGTAATGAAATAGGTGTTGTTACAGATATCTGTAGATTTTTTGATAAATTTGTTTAAAAAGTCAGGAATTTAGTTTTTAACTGGCGGATAATTTAATATTGTACGTAATGGCTGCAACAAACGACCATCAGGATATAAAAAGAGAAAAGATATTGGAGGCCTCGTACGAGCGTTTTTTACATTATGGTTATTCAAAAACCACGATGAACGAAATTGCCGGCGACCTTTCTATGTCGAAAGCGTTGTTGTATTATTATTTCCCGGATAAAAGCCAGTTATACATGGCGGTGATGCGAAAACTGGCTGTAGATTACCTGAAAATATTGGAGGATAAAGCAGATACATTTGCAAGCCTAAAGGAGGCCTTTGTTTTCCAGATTAATACACATCACGATTTTATAGTGAGCAATTATAACTTTTTTGATTTTTTCAGGCTCAACGAGCAAAACCTGCCCGATACCATTTGGGAAATTGTTGAGCAGGTACACAAAGCCGAGCTTACGTTGTTGGGCAATGCTGTTAAAAACGAAATAGAAAAAGGCTGCATAAACCCGATAGAAAAACCAGAAGAACTGGTAGATCTTTTGTTAGATGCCATGCACGGAATCAGGGTAGGGGCCGTATCTCAAAAGAAAACCAGTTTCCCCCGTAAAGAGCATCTTGAAGAGATCAGGACAAAAAAACTTTTGCTCACCGACATATTTATTAAAGGCCTGATGTATTGTTGATACAAAATACCGATTAGTATATATTGTCAATATCCCGTAAAAATAACCCGGCTACCGTACACCACCTGTATATTATAG
>Ga0075366_10000501_pt1 | contig 18164 bp, 14 predicted proteins | sample EndMethybrTD3031_FD_72351 | JGI IMG/M metagenome (GOLD analysis project Ga0075366, IMG submission 72351) | Populus endosphere microbial communities from Tennessee, USA - Endosphere MetaG P. TD hybrid TD303-1 | ecosystem: Host-associated > Plants > Roots > Endosphere | place: USA: Tennessee...
AGAGCACATTCTCTTTAGTATTTTGAGCCAAAAGAATGCCCGCGCAACTGTTTTGCTGCGTGACATGAATATCGACGTAGAGTCGTTGTCTACTGAGCTAGAGCAGTTCTTGAACCGCCAGCAGTACGAAGATGATGACAACTCTGGCACTGAGACCCGTCGCCGAGGTACCAAGAAGGGCCGCAAGACAGCTCTTGATTTCTATGGTACTGATATTACAGCCCAAGCACGTTCAGGTAAGCTTGACCCCGTAGTAGGCCGTGACCCACAGATTAAGCGTGTAGTTACTATCTTGAACCGTCGCACCAAGAACAACCCTGTGCTTATTGGTGAGCCTGGTGTTGGTAAGACAGCGATCGTTGAAGGTCTGGCCCAGCGCATTATTGCCGAGGACGTTCCAGATTCATTGCTCGACAAGCGCATCGTGATGCTTGACCTCGCTGGCATGTTAGCTGGCACCAAGTACCGTGGTGAATTCGAAGAGCGCCTCAAGAAAGTAATGAGCGAACTCGAAGCCGACAAAAAGACAATCGTGTTTATTGACGAAATGCACTTAATCGTAGGTGCTGGTGCTGCTGAAGGCGCAATGGACGCTGGCAATATCCTTAAGCCTGCATTAGCTCGCGGTAAGATTCAGGTTATTGGTGCTACAACTACAGCTGAATACACGAAGCACATCGAAAAAGATGCCGCTTTGGAACGTCGCTTCCAGCCTGTGCAAGTCCCCGAGACTTCTCCTGCCGAAACTTTGGCAATCCTAAAGGGCTTGCGTAAGCATTACGAAGAATTCCACGGCGTAAAGATTAGTGATGAAGTCTTGGCTGACATTGTACAGCTGGCGAAACGTTACATTCACGATCGTTTTATGCCCGATAAGGCAATCGATTTGTTGGACGAAACTGCTGCACACTTGCGCGTAGACAAAGGCAAGACTAGTCCAGATGTGCGTAAGCTACAGAAAGAATTGAAGCTCGTAAATACGCGTATCGATGAAGCAGTTGATGCTGAAGATTACGAACGTGCCGCACAATACAAGCAGCGCGCACACCAGATCAACGAAGAACTGGGCAAAATGAAAGAGACCGGCAAAGATGCTAAGCGCATCACGCTTAGCAGTGAGGATGTTGCCGAGGTTGTCTCCCGCATCACGGGCGTACCTGTGAAGAAGGTTATCCGCGCTGAAGCTAAATATCTTTTGAACTTAGAAAAGAACTTAGGTAAGTACGTTATTGGCCAATCTGAAGCCGTTGAAGCTGTGGCGCGCGCAGTTCGTCGTAACCGATCTGGCATTGGTAGCGAAAAGCGTCCAATTGGTTCGTTTATCTTCCTGGGGCCAACCGGTGTTGGTAAGACTGAGCTTGCACGTGTGTTAGCTCGTGAATTCTTTGGCTCAGCAGAAGCAATGATTAAGATCGACATGAGTGAATTCGGTGAACACCACAACGTAGCACGTTTGGTTGGTGCACCTGCAGGTTATGTAGGTTATGACGATGGCGGTCAGCTAACTGACAAGATTCGCCGTCAGCCATACAGCTTGGTGTTGTTCGACGAAATTGAGAAAGCACACCCCGACACCTTTAACATGCTGCTTCAGATTCTGGAGGACGGCACGCTTACTGATGCCAAGGGACGAAAGATCGACTTTACAAATACGATTGTGATCATGACTAGCAACATTGGTGCAGATAAGCTTCAAAAAGAAGCCAGCTTTGGTTTCCATGCCGGTAGCCGTTCTGACTTTGACGATCTCGAAGAGCTTCACGTCCGTAACAAAGACAAGGTGCTCGATTCACTCAAGAAGGCCATGCGTCCCGAGCTGTTAAACCGCATCGACAAGACAATTGTGTTCCATGCTTTGACTAAGAAAGAGATCTACCGCATCATTGATCTGCAAATCGACGAGTTGAAGGCGCGTTTGCAGCGTCATGGCCTAGGCATTCAGTTAACTACCGCAGCCAAGCAGTACTTGTTAGAAAAAGGCTACGATGCCAAGAACGGTGTTCGTCCACTACGTCGCTTGATCCAGGATACTATCGAGGATCACATCGCCTTAGGTATGTTGGACGAAAAGTACGATAAGGGCAGCATTATCCAGGTGGCTGCCAAGAACGGCGAGCTGATCTACTCTACGTCAAACGAATAAACATACTATGTTGCTTAGGCGTCAGGCTGCCGAAAGTGCAGACGTATTACCGATTGAAACACGTAATCTAGAACGGGTAGTAGATACGGCGGTGTTTAGCGCTGCTGCTGTAGCTATAAATAATAGCGGCATGGATGCGATGACGTATGGCTACGGCGCAGACATTGTGGGCACGACTGCAAGTATCGCTTTCTGTTCGATGCCGTTTGTGCGCGGCGACTCCAAGCTCTACCCATTAGGCATTGCGATCGCAATTAGGGGTGGTCAGGAGTATGCTCAAGGAAGTCATATGCTTGCTGAAGTGCCAATCCTAAACGGTCTGGATGGCGTACATGACATTCGTGACTACGGCGCGTATGTGCTAGGGGCGGTATTGTACTTTGGAGTCGAAAAGGCTAAGCAAATAGTGCGAGCACGTAGACAGCACGCAAGTGTTCCCAAATCATGATGCGGCCAGTTGCTTTCTGACTTCCATTTGCTGCAGCTTTATCTGTAAAATCGGATGTCTCTTACGACAAAATGATATACACTGTATATCATGAAATGGTTACGTCGTTTCTGGCCGTATATTGTACTGGCCTTGCTTGTCGCAGGTAATGCTACTGTATGGGTGGAACGCCAGCAGATTGCTGACTGGTGGAAGCTGCGCAATTACACTGCACCAGCAGATATTGCTAACTTGGCTACCGATACTACTATGACTGGCTACGCCAAGCATTTGTTTTACGTAAACCATCCAGTGCTCGAGGGCAAGCAAGCTTTCAACGATCATTGCGCTGATAAGAGCGAAGAAACAGCAGTTTTAGGTTGTTATCACGGCAATCGCCGCGGAATCTATCTGTACGCAGTAACTGATAGCCGTTTGGACGGCGTGCGCCAGGTAACGGCCGCGCACGAAATGTTGCACCAAGCGTACGACCGTTTGAGTACAAAAGAACGCAAACGAGTCGACAAGATGCTCGAGGACTTCTATAACAGCGGCCTTACCGAGCAAGATGTAAAAACCAAGATCGAGAGCTACAAAAAACAAGGTGCTGATACGGTCAACGAAATGCACTCCATTTTTGGTAGTGAAGTACGCAATTTGCCACCAGCACTTGAGACGTACTATAAGCAGTATTTTACTGACCGACTCAAGATTGTCGGCTACAGCGAATCGTACCAGGCGGAATTTACTCGCCGCAAAGAACTTGTCACGCAGTACGATACTCAGCTGGCTGACCTCAAAACCAAGATTAACGACAACAAAAGTGACCTGAGCACTAAGCTTAAAGATCTGAAGTCACGCGAAAAAGAAATCAACCAAGATGTTTCAGATCAAAACCAGTCTGAGTATAACGCCGACGTTCAGACCTACAATGCGTTAGTTGAAGCGTATAATGCGGAACTTGCTCAGACACGTAGCCTTATAGAGCAGTACAACAACATCGTGAACGAGCGCAATGACATTGCCGTCCAAGAGCAGCAGCTGCAAGAGGCTCTGGATAGCAGGCTGAGTACTCCATCACAAAAGCAAGAATAATAGAGGTAGTTTATGGCAAAAAAGAGCGTACAGTATGTTTGCTCAAACTGTGGGACGGTGTATCAGAGTTGGACTGGCAAATGTCAGGCATGCGACCAGTGGAATACACTTCAGGAGGAGGCCATTTTGGATACGGCGGTTACGGGTGGCAAGCCTAGCAACGGTCGGGTACTATCCTCTATTTCTGTTAATGCCTCTACAAAACATGACCAACAACGATTGCTGACCGGCATTAGTGATGTTGACACCGTTTTGGGTGGTGGCATAGTCGTCGGTAGCGTGAACTTGATTGCCGGACAGCCTGGCATTGGTAAAAGCACACTTTTGTTGCAGCTTGCTAGTAGTGTGGCCAAGAAGCACAAAGTACTCTATGCCAGTGGTGAGGAATCAGGCCATCAGGTAGGTATGCGCGCAGAGCGATTAGGTGTATCGCCCAAATCTACCTTACAGTTAGCAACTAGTACTAGCGCTGATGATATCGCAACTACAGTGTTGAGTGGCGAATACGACCTAGTAATCGTGGACTCAATCCAGACAGTATCGGTGCAGGGAATTGCCTCAGCGGCAGGTAGTGTGACTCAGATTACCAACAGTACTCATCTTATTCTCAATGCAGCTAAACAAAGCAATACGGCTGTCGTAATCGTGGGTCATGTTACCAAAGAAGGCTCAATCGCTGGTCCAAAGATATTGGAGCATGTGGTTGATGTCGTATTGCAGTTAGAGGGTGAGCGTTACGGTGGCTTTAAGGTGTTACGGGCAGTTAAGAACCGCTTTGGCCCTACTACCGAGGCTGGTATCTTCGAAATGGTAGACAAGGGGTTGCAGACGGTAGAAAATCCTTCTGCTGCACTACTCTCGGAACGTCAGGTTAGTGATGGATCAGTGGTGCTGGCAACCATGGAAGGCACACGACCACTGTTAGTTGAAGTCCAGGCACTTGTTAATAAAACCAGTTACGGGTATCCTAAACGGGCGGCAAGTGGTATCGACCTTAACCGCGTAAACTTATTAGTTGCGATGTTAGAACGTCGCACCAAGCTCAATTTGAGCGACCAAGATATTTATATCAACATTGTAGGTGGTATGAAGATTACCGAACCAGCGGCTGACCTCGCGGTCTGTTTAGCAATCGGTTCTGCCGCCAAAGGACTTCAGCTCAAATCAAATGCAGTCGTGTTTGGTGAAGTTGGGCTAAGTGGTGAAGTCCGCCATGTGCCCTATATTGATAAGCGTATTGCCGAAGCAAAGAAGCTAGGTTTTGAAGCTGCAATAGGCCCTATACAAAAATCAGGCAAACAGAATACATACCTATCAGGTGTGAGCGATGTAAGAAATGCCCTAAACCAATTTCTAGAAAAGGATTAATCTAGGTTAATGACACAATTTATACAAACAATTTTACTCATCTTTATTGCGTGGTTCCTGGTCTCGCAAAAGAATGAGCGTATGGCTAGTTTGTTTACTAAACAGCGCAAGATTATCCTGGACAGTTGTGCCCTCATTGATGGCCGCGTTGTCCAGCTCGTAAATACCGGCTTTATTGCCGACGAATTAGTTATCCCGCAGTTTATTTTGAATGAACTACAGATGCTAGCTGATGGTCACGACTCACATAAGCGTGAACGTGCTCGCTTTGGGTTGGATATTGCCAACCAGTTGCAGGACACTGCTCCGGTCAAGGTAACAATCGATCGTACTGTTTTCACTGAAACGCCAATTATCGATGATAAGCTAGTGCTGCTTGCTAAGAAACTCAAAGCGCAGCTATATACTACTGACTACAACTTGGGCAAGGTTGCTGCCGTTGAAGGCGTGAAAGTACTGAATGTTAATGAAGTTGCTCAGAACTTGCGTCCAATTACCCTGCCGGGTGAAACACTAAAGATTAAAATCATTCAGCGGGGCAGTAACCGAGACCAAGGCGTTGGCTACCTCGAGGACGGTACTATGATCGTTGTCGACAATGGCGCACGCTACGTAAACAAAATGGTTCCTGTTACGGTAACTCGTATGCACCAGACTGTAGCTGGCAAGATGGTCTTTGGCCAGGTTCGTGACGGTAAAGAACAGCCTACACAGGCTTCACAGCCCGCATCACAGCAGCAACAGCCTCAACAGCCACAACAACGCCTAAGTCGCCAGCAACAGGCTGAAGAGCGTCTTATGCAGGCTGTGGACGAAGCGAATGGTGATGACGATGACTTAGTGATCGAAGAGCTTGACACGTTGCCAAGCCGCAGCGAGGCTCGCGGTAGGCAGCGTAACAAGGTTTCTGCATCCTCATCTACCAAGGATGCACCGAACAAGCTCCATAGTCGTTTGCACCGCGCGGTGCGACGCCGACGCCCTCAAGTTAACGGCTAGACATTCAAGCGTTATCATAAAATAACCCCTTCAATTATTGAGGGGGTTATTTTATTTACGCGGTTAGCGAACCGGGAAGATATCTCTTCAGTGGTTGCCGTTGCCGTTTCCATTCCCGTTGCCGCCGGTTCCGGTGGTGGTAGCGGTTGAGGCGACCATAGTGGCCGACTCGGAACCGCTGTAAAGCACACTGTCGGTTATGGTGGCCTGGACGGTCACCGCTCCGTCGGCTGTTGGCACATACGAGAACGTGTAATTACCTGCGGCAGAAACTGCTTGCGACTGTACCTTGGCGCCATTGATACTCAAGTCGAGTGTACCTGGGAAGTCTGCGCTCGATAGCGGGTGAGTACCCTGGTTAACGGTCACGTTGATCACACAGCCGCTAGCCGGACAGTTAGTCGGCGCAGATACGCTTACCGAAGGCTTAACGTCGTCACACTTGTGGACATCGTCATTGGCGGTTGCCGAAGACTTGTTTCCTGTACCTACAAAGATGTCGGCAGAGAACATGTTGTCGTTAGCATTGCTCTGACTTTCCTTAGCGGCTTCAGGGGTACAGCTGGTAGCAATTTTCTTGGACACCTTATCGAGTACTTGTGATCCGCCACCCTTAGTAGACTGCTTGTACCATGATGGGAACAGGTCAGTGCTTGGGCTTGGAACTACCTCAGCCTGGGTGGAAATCTTGTTGCGGACAATGTAGGCGGGTAATGTTTGGACGCTGCTAGGCTTGGTCCAGTTAACTGCCTTAAGGCCATCGTGAGCGCCATCCATCCAGCCTTGGATGATTGGTTGGGTCATGTTTTCCATAGCACCTGTCATTTCGACACTACGGTTGTGATAGCCAACCCATACACCTGCGGCATACTGAGTCGAGAAGCTCATCATCAGACCATCCTTAGCATCGTTGGTGGTACCGGTCTTAATGCCAAAGTGCCAATCCTTGTAACGGTGGAACTTGCGGTCCTTGCGCAAGTAACTTGCGTTCGGGTCGGATAGGATGTCGTCGACGATGTAGGCTGCATCAGCCTTGATGACTTGCTTGCCCTTTGGTTGCTTCCATTCGTCGATTACCTTGCCACGTGCGTCAGTGATCTTAAGGATATATGTCTCTGGGATGTATGAGCCCAAACGCGACAGCGTAGCGTAACCGTTTACGTGCTCGTCAAGGTGTAGGTAGGCACCGTCACCGATTGCTGCCGAACCGTAACATTGGGTCTCTTGCTTGAAGGCTGTGTCGGAGAAACACTTGTAGCCACTCTTGAGGCCCATTGATTGGGCGATAGAGATTACCTTGTTAACACCTACGGTTAACATTGCCTTAACGGCTGGAACGTTACGAGAGCCACCCAGGGCGTAGCGTACGGTTACTGGTCCAGGGAACCGGAAGTCGTAGTCGGTTAGACAGTTACCGCCATCTTTTGGCTTGGCCTTGTTGGTACATGGCCAGCCCGGGAGTGCTGCTTGGGTGTCGTATAGGACGGAGCCAGCACCAGTGTTGGTTGTTTCGTTGATCATTGATACATAGTCATATGGCTTGAAGCTAGATCCAGGAGGTAGCCACTGTTTGGCATAGTTAATCTGACCATACGTTGGGTTAGTAAAGTCTGGGCCACCGACTAATGCGACCATCTGTGCTGTCGGGACATTGATGGCGGCAAAGGCTGCTACGTCACCGCCTTGTTTCTTGATGGTAGGCAGACCCTTGGTAACTTGCTTTTCGGCAAGCTCCTGTAATTTCAGGTCAAGGGTCGTTGTGACCTTCCAGCCACCACGTTGAACAGTCTTGGTGCCGTATTTCTCCTCGAGCTCTTGCTTAGCAGACAGAACAAAGTAAGGCGCCTTTATGCCGTCATATTTAGGCTGTGTGGGCTTAATTTCGGCTAGGATGTCTACATTCTGGGCTTCTTCGGCCTGGGCCTTTGTGATCATCTTCTGCTTGACCATCTGGTCTAAGATGTAGTGCTGGCGCCCAATAAGTGCGCCGGAGTCGTAGATCGGGCCGTAAGGAGAGTAATAGGACGGAGCCTGCGGGATAGCGGCCAACATTGCTGACTCGGCTAGAGTTAAGTCGGCAGCACTCTTGCCGAAGTAATCTCGGGCCGCACTTTCGACACCGTATTGAATGTTACCGTACGGAGCAACGTTGAGGTAACCATTCAGGATGTCATCTTTAGAGTATTCGCGTTCAAGTTCAACGGCTAAGATAAGTTCCTTGAACTTACGGGCGAGCGTTTGATCAGCTGTCCAGTTCTGGTTCAGCTTAACAAGCTGCTGGGTAATGGTGGAGCCACCTTCTACTGGACCGCCGTGATTGGTGATGTCGCGGACACCGGCGCGGGCAATACCTTGCACGTCAAAAGCACCGTGCTTGTAGAAGTTCTTGTCTTCGATAGCTACAGTGGCTTGCTTCATGTACTTGGAGATTTTGTCACCGTCAACAGGTACGCGTTTTACGGCGTCATAATCCTGCCAGAGGACGGTTTCTCCAGTACGGTCGTAGTAGGTAATACTGCCGCCTAGTTCGTCGCCGGAAATGTCCTTAATGTTTGGCAAATCTTTGCGGAAGTATGCAAAAACACCAACCATCAGAAGGAAACAGACAACAATACCAACACCCAAAATTTTGAGTGCCATAATGCCGCCTTCACGACTGAACCAGTATTTAAACTGGCGCTTAGGGTGTAGCTGATACAAGATACGCTTGAAGCGGTTCTTGGGCAGCGTACTTAAATATGCTGCGCGTTTGCGTGCCTTAGCCTCACGACTAGCACGTACGCGCTCGCTCAAGCTTCGATTGAGCTTGATAGTATTGCCGCTTTTTGTGGTGTACACGTTTTTTGTCGGGCGACGGCGACCCGGGATCTTATTGGAATCAGACATCCGTTTTATCTATTTGCTCCGTTGTCTATAGTTATCGTCATTATTATAGCAAACCGACCAGTTACGCACGCAAATCAAACATATAAGCGTGCAGCTTCTCTCCAGATTAGATATACTGTAAATAATATGAAAGATTTGGATCCAATTCGACACCAGTATATGTATATGGCGTAAGTTCAAAACTTAGGGTGGATTATTACTGGAAAAGGAGAATTTAATTATGTCAGAAATGACACTTTCAGAAGAGTTACAGTGGCGCGGTTTTGTAAACCAAACTACATTTAAAGATATTTCAGTGCTAGATGGCGAACCTATAAGCTTTTACTTTGGTGTTGACCCGAGTGCTGCGTCGATGACTATTGGCAACTTAGCTGCCGCAATGATGGTCCGCCACTTTATTGACCATGGCCACAGGGCATTCCTGCTTTTGGGCGGTGCTACCGGCCTGATTGGTGATCCAGATGGTAAGGCAGAGGAACGTACACTCAAAACAGAGGCTGAAGTCGCTACAAACGTAGATGGGATCGCTCAGCAGTATCGTCAAGTTTTTGCTGGTAAACCCTTCGACATTGTTAACAACTACGACTGGTTTAAGGGCATGGGTTACCTGGAATTTTTGCGTGATGTTGGCAAGCATGTACCGATGCGTCAAATGCTGCAACGCGAATTTGTACAGAGCCGACTAGGCGAAGATGGTGCCGGTATCAGTTACGCCGAATTCAGCTACGTACTCATTCAGGGATACGATTTTCTGCACCTCAACCGTGAACATGGTGTAACACTGCAACTTTGCGGTTCTGATCAATGGGGTAATAGTATTGCCGGAGTAGATCTCATTCGCCGAATTAATGGCAACGAAGCGCATGTGTGGTCGACGCCACTTGTTATTAATAAGGCTACCGGCAAGAAGTTTGGAAAGTCCGAAGATGGCGCAGTATGGCTTGATCCAGCTATGACATCTCCAACGCAGTTCTACCAGTTCTGGATTAACTGCGATGACGATGGTGTCGAAGATTACGCCAAGATTTACACTCTTTTGAGTCGTGAAGAATTAACCGAAATCATGGCCAAGCATCACGAGAATCCAAAAGAACGCTTTGCACAAACACGCTTAGCTCAAGAAGTTACCAAGCTGGTTCATGGTGAAGAGCAAATGCGTATTGCCGAGGCAGTTACGAAGTTCTTGACTGGCAAGAGTTCTATTGTCGAGGCTGACGATGCTTCCTTGGATGCTATGCGCAAGGAAATTCCTAGCGTTAAGGCTAGTCATGGCGCAGACATTTTGGATATTTTGGTGCAGACTGGTCTAACTAGCTCAAAGAGCGAAGCACGCCGCTTGCTACAAGGCAATGCGGTATCTGTTAATGGTCAAAAAACGACAAATGAACAATTGCAAGATTCTGATTTCCAGAATGGCCGTTTGCTTATAAGAAAGGGTAAGGCGTTCAAGGATTCAGCCCTTATCGAGCTGTCTTAATGCTATACTGGGGCTAATATGAAACAAGAACCTGTTAAGAAACCTGTTAAAAATACTAAAAAGAAGGCGGATCAGTACAACGACCCTAGTCACAACTACCTCCGTTACTGGGATGGCCGCGACTATGAAAACGCTGCTGAACGCATGGCGATTAGCCGCTTGCTAGAGGGCAAGCACTTTAAGACTGCTGCCGATGTCGGTGGTGGTTACGGTCGCCTATGTATCTTTTTGGAAAAGTACGCCGACAAGGTGACCTTAGCTGAACCTAGCCAGCAACAGCTGGACATTGCTAAGGATTTCCTCAAGGATCATCCAGAAGTTGACCGTAAGCTTATGCAGGCAGACGATCTCAAGTTTAAGGATGGCGAGATTGAGCTTTTGACTATGATTCGTGTCATGCACCACTTGCCAGACCCAAGCCACGAGTTTGCTGAGATTTCTCGCGTACTTAGTGACAATGGCTACGCTATTATCGAGGTTGCTAACTACTCACACGCCCGCAACCGCCTAAAGCACATGCTTAAGGGCAAGAAGCTGCCCACAGAGCCTGTCGACATCCGTTCTGCTGAGCATCGCACCGAAGACGAAATCGCCTTTGTAAACCATAACCCTGAAACGGTTATCAAGCAGCTAGCACACGCAGGCTTAAAGGTTGATCGCATACTATCAGTATCCAACCTCCGTTCTCCTGCGCTTAAGAAGTTTATGCCACGTCGCCTAATGCTTGCTATCGAAGGCGTATTGCAACCAACATTGGCTAGTAGCTACTTTGGTCCAAGCGTATTCTTCCTTGTTAAAAAAGGCTAAGCACCAGATTGTTTACTAAACTGCTTATAAGTTGTATAATATGCAACTTATGGCAGAAGTACTTGAATACGATTGGGACACTGAGCCCAGCGTTCCGGAGTCCTTTGAGGACATGCGGGCGCATTTAGTGGGCATGGGCGCCGGCGAGCGTGCGGTGTCTGGTTTGGTGACTACTGACGATGGTGGTAGTTTTGCGGCTGTGTATCGTGTGACTGAAGAGCCACCTCGTATTACTCAGATTCAATTAACAGGACATGGCAACGTTACTGCCACATTGCGTATTGTTGGCGTAGACGAACAAGATGCTCCTACGCTAACTAGTGGCCGCTATACTTATGAGCTGTCTGAAGATCCAGAAGAGTTGTATCAGGCGGTAACGCAAAAAACTCCAGTGCTTGAAGCGCCAGCGCGTGCTGCTGCAATATTCTTTGACCAAATCCACGAAGAGACTTTTTCTTTTCAGCCCACAGTGGCACCCAACGCCGAATAATCCAGAGACAGCAAGTTGACCATATAGCAAACAGACGTGCTACTATGGATCAATGCCTGAGATAAGAATCACTGAATTAGAAGATAGTACTGAACAATTTAAGCTTGCGCACGAGCGGGCAGTACGTCTATTGGCGCATGTCGATCCGCTTGATGTTACTACTGCTAGTGGTGCAATTCCGACTAAGCACCGTGCAATTGTGACTGCCACCTTAGAGCCACCGACTATTACCGAGACGCTTAGTCACTATCATTCTCTTGGTGGTGAGCAGTACGCCAAAGACAGCTACATTAGGACGCTCGGACTTGCCGCTGGAACTGGTCAAGTTGAGCTTACTGTCACCAATGAGATAGAGCAGCCGAGGGCTAATGATGATGCGCCAAAGGTAAGTATAGGCGATTATCCGACTACACACGATTCCGACAAAGTGCCGCTCTTGGCGCGCGATCTGTATGCGTCACTTGATGCAGTCTATTTTGATGCGCAACAGCAACTAGCAGAGCAATAACCAGGTCAGCTATACTATTGTTATGAAGTGGGATAGTCCGATCACGGACATAAAAGGGGTAGGGGATGCTGTGGCCAAAAAAATGGCCGGTTTAGGCATTCATAAAATTGGTGATTTAATCGATAATTACCCCCGTAAATATAATGATTTCTCGCAGGTTTCCAAGATTGCTGACATGCAACCTGGTAGTGTAACAATTGAGGCTACAATATCCCAGGTTAAAGGTCGCTATGTTCGCAGGGGTATGCATATTACTGAAGCTGTCGCCACTGACGGTCAAGACAGCGTGCGTCTGGTGTGGTTTAACCAGCCTTACCGCGAAAACGCCATCAAGCCAGAACAGGTGTACTTTATATCAGGTAACTACGAGCTAAGCCGTAGTCGGTTTGCGGTAATGAACCCTAGTATGGAATTGGTTGGCGATTTTCCGGTGAATACAGCACGCATCGTGCCCATCTATCGTGAGGCCAAGGGAATTACCAGCAACCAACTGCGTAAATATTTACGCGAAGTTATCCCGGTGATGCGCAGCGTACCTGAAACGCTTCCAGAGTGGCTTACCAAGCAAGAAGATTTACTCGGTCTGGGCAAGGCACTTGAAGCGATGCACTTCCCGCAAGATGCCCACCAACTAGACCAAGCTCGTAAGCGTCTAGGTTTCGAAGAAGTGTTCGAATTAAGCATGGCGAGCCTTCTTAACAAATACGAACTCATGCAGGATACTTCTCTGGCCATTCCATTTGATGACCAGTTGGCTAAGAAGTTTGTGGGTCACTTGCCGTTCCAGCTAACGGATGCACAGCGCAAAGTTGTTTGGCATATTTATCAGGATATGCAAAAGACGCAGCCTATGAACCGTCTGGTGGAAGGCGACGTAGGTTCTGGTAAGACGGTCGTCGCGGCTATGGCTGCTTTGATGGCCATGGCTGAAGGGTTTCAGGTGGCTTTGATGGCTCCCACTGAGCTATTGGCACGCCAGCATGCTGAGACTATCTTTAAGCTGTTGGAGCCACTGAGCATGGCCGATCAAGTAACACTTTTGGTAGGCGGCATGAACGCCAAGCAGAAGGAAGCTGCGTATAGTCATATTGTCGACGGCCACGTTAAGTTTATTATCGGCACGCATGCCATCATCCAAGAAAAGGTTGATATGCATAAGCTAGGCCTGGTGATTATCGACGAGCAGCATCGTTTTGGCGTGGAACAACGCAAGAAGCTGATGTCAAAAGCGGGACACATGCCACATTTACTAAGTCTGACTGCGACGCCGATTCCACGAAGCCTAGCCCTGACGCTATATGGCGAATTAGACGTTTCCATAATCGACACCAAACCTCCGGGGCGTAAACCAATTATGACGGAAATTTGTTCACCAAACTCCAGGGAGCAACTTAACCAAAAGATTGAGAAAGAGTTGGAAGCTGGTAGGCAGATGTTTGTGGTTTGCCCCCTGATTACCGAGTCAGCCACCTCAAAGTCTAACTCAGTCGAAAAAATCTTTGAGCAAATGTCTAAAAAAGACTTCAAACACCGTCGAGTAGGGCTACTGCACGGTAAGATGAAGCCACAAGACAAACAGGACATCATGGAGCAATTTGCTAATCATAAACTGGATATTTTGGTGTCTACTACGGTGATCGAAGTCGGCGTAGACGTACCGAATGCTAGCATTATGCTGATTGAAGCGGCAGACCGATTCGGCTTGGCGCAGATCCATCAGCTTCGTGGGCGCGTTGGTCGTGGTGGCCACCAGGGGTACTGTTATCTAATGATGAGCGATTCATCCGCACCACCGCAGCGCCTGCAAGCTTTGGAGCGCTCAAACGACGGCTTCAAACTAGCTGAGCTAGACCTGGAATTGCGTGGTCCGGGCGCTATTTATGGCACAATGCAGCATGGGCAATTAGATCTACGTGTAGCGAAATTAACAGATACCAAATTAATTGCTAGCGCACGTAATGCCGCTGCTGCTTATATCGAACAAGAGGAAGATCTGTTACAATACCCTGTGACATACGAGCATGTTACACGCCTTCGGGCGGTAACGAATTTAAATTAAACCCATGTATTCTGGAACAACATTAACTCCTCTTTCTGGTCGTGTGCTTGGCGCTCACCAGAAACTCGACCGTTTGGCGCGCGGCAGCTTGCGCGTGCTGCTTAAATCTAAGGATAGAAAATTCCCTGGCACACGTGAGATCCTTCACTTTGAAGGTGTGAACGGCCCAGACGCCATTAAGCGTAAAAGTCCTGCAAAGGATGAACCATGGCACTATTACTCGCCATTTGACGAAGAAGACACACAACTCCTAGAGTTAATTGGAGACCATTATGACTTGCTGGCAAAAGCGCTCAGGGCAGGAGATGAAGTGCGTGCGGCTTTCGAAGCTGCTTGGCTGGCGCACGCAATTGTAGATGGCTTGACGCCCGCACATCACTTCCCATACGAGGAGACTTTGACCGAACTTCGCGGTGGCGCTGGTATTGAGACTCGTACTACAGTTAAGGAAAAGATTATTTTGCCTGGCGAAAACCGTCGTGAGCAAGTAAAGAATAACTGGAAGATGTGGGGCCCGCGCGGACTACTGGCTACTCATGGTTTCTTTGAATTCGGTGTGGCTGCACTTATTGCACCATTCTCCCTCAAGCAGGTGCCGATTACTGACGAAGACATCGAAGACCTATACAAATATGGTGTAATCGAGTTGTTCCGTCGTACCGCCAAAGAGGTTAGCGGCTTGGACATGTATGATCGCTACTACGAATATGGTTGGACGCCAAAGCTTGCCCGCCAGGTGCGCAACCACTTAGCGCCGGCTATCGTAAAAATGGTGACTTTGGCCTGGTATGCAGCCGCCATCGACGCAGGTATTGTGAGGAAGCATAGTGAGAGTAATCGCCGGTAGTTTAAAGGGGCGGAATTTTGACTCACCAGGTAGTTTTAAAACTCACCCGATGAGCGACAAAATTCGCGGCGCGCTTTTTAACGTACTTGGTGATATAGAAGGCCTCACATTTTTGGATGCATTTTCTGGATCGGGTGCGCTTGCGTTTGAGGCAATAAGCCGCGGTGCAGAATCGGTACTGGCAATTGATAGTGATCGCCTGGCACAAAAGGTGATTCTAGATAACATTAAGAACTTGCGTGTTGGCAGGCAGGTCAAGCTAATCAGTGCTTCGGCATCTGCCTGGATGGACACTAATCCTAATGCATTGTTCGATATCGTATTGTGCGACCCTCCCTATAACGATTTACAGCCTAATCTATTGCATCGATTGGCGCAGCGTGTAGAGGATGATGGACTTTTGGTGCTCTCATGGCCAGGTGGCACACCGCTGCCAGAATTCGAAGAGATGAACTTACTCGATCACCGCGAATACGGCGACGCATCACTAAGCTTTTGGCGCCCAGATCGTGATTAACGATTTTAGAGGTGACAGAAACACTAGAGTAGGGTAAAATAGCAATTATTCCGCAACGGGGATGTGGTGGAATTGGTAGACACGCATGCCTTAGGAGCATGTGCCTCACGGCGTGAAGGTTCAAGTCCTTTCATCCCCACCAAAGAAAAAAGATCCAGGTTCACTTGGATCTTTTTTCTTTGGCAGTGCGTGCGATAAAAGTTACTTGTCTACGTCTATGATCTTGTAGAAATCATCCTGAACTTGGATGTACTGGTCGTCATTAAGTAGGATGTACTTGCAGTCGATATCGTACATGTGCTCTAGTCTCCCGCCAAAATATACGGGGCGGAATGAGTCGGACCCCCAATGCGGCAGAACCATGAAGTCTACGATCCCTAGTGCCTCAAATCCATCGAGTAGAGGCGCGTTTTTGCCACCAGCTTCTGTGTAAGCTGCAAAGATATTGGGTGCAGTTATATATGAACCCGCGCTTGATCCAATGTAGGGTCGGCCAGAAGTAACAAAATCACGCAGCAACTGAGCGCAGCCAGTTTGCTGTATTTGTTGTAAGAGGTAGAGGCCGTTGCCTCCAGATACGTATACTATGTCGTGGTTGTCCAGCGCTTGCTGTATATCGTCCAGACTTTTTCCCGTAATCGTAAACTCGTCAATAAGGAAGCCGGCATCTTCTAACGCTGCACGATCAGCCTTAAACCAGGCAAGATCACCGCTCTCCTTTTCTGCGGCTGTGGCTATGAACAGTAGTCGTTTACCAGACTGTTGTGTTTGTTTAGCAATCTGTTTTGCAGAATGGCTAATATTAGAACTGAGGTATAGGTGTTTCATAATATCCTAAGTATGTTTTTCTTTGTTGAGATTGTCCAGAATGTAGGCGGTCGGGGCGGTACTTGATAATTCTATGGCATGCTGCCAACCTGATTTACCGGCATATTCTTTGGACATAATGCTTGGCGTGTCGATATGCGGCAGGGGATAAACATTGGTGAGGCCTAGACCCTGTGGGTTTTTGATAGGTGCGCTTGCCATTGAATCCATTAAGAATCCTCTTGGCTCAATGCTCGGTCCGGCAACGATAGCGCCTGCACTTTTACCTAAATACCAGGTGCCGTTTTTGACAAGCGTTCGAATAATGTCGTCCGCGCCCGTGCACTGTAGCTGTTCATGGAGATACTGAGTATTGCCGCCGCCTACAAATACGACATCTGCGCCGCTGAGGTCTTCTTCGATTTGCTCAGCGCGCTTTCCACTGATGCAATAGTCGAAGTAGTTTAGACGGTCGCTTTTTTGTTGACGATCTAGCCAGGCGCGCTCAGCATCGGCGAAACGAGCAGGCTCTTCGAATTCTACATATCGCTTAGCTGCTGTGCCCACATAAGCGACTGTAAGTTTTTTGTCTGGAAGCGGAGCTTCTAAGAATGAGTCTAGGCCCCAGTAATTAGAAATAAGGTGCACGTTTCCGTCCCTAAAATGATCACTAACTGACACGACTCCCACCTGGGGAGCCTCATGACTTATTTTTTTCACCGGAACATTTTTGCACTGTGCCTGCGCTAAGTCAACAAGCTTTTTACTTAACAAAGTAAGGGTATTTTTAACAATTGCAGTGCGCCTAAAAATGCTGTAGAGTTGCCGCGGTATGACATCAGAATTTAGACCAAACCCATTGACTGCCGCCATTGTTGGCGCCGGAGTTGTTGGCGAATACCACATAAAAGCCCAGCAGCATGCTGGATCAGAAATCGTAATCTTTGAACCTGACCAGGCGCGCGCCGAAGATGTATCTAAACGGTTCGGTGGACTTGCGATTGCTCGTTCGTTAGAGGAGGCCATCGACAAAGCGGATGTGACGCATATCTGTACTCCACACAAACTTCATGCTGCGGGAGCGATAGCAAGTATAGAACGAGAAACACCAGTGATTATCGAGAAGCCACTAACAGTGGACCTTGGTGAAGCAATTGACATCTACAAGGCAGCCAGGCAACATGATGTTCCGACTATGGTGGGTACGTCTTTTCGCTTGACGCCACCGTTCGTGGAAATGTACGAGCGCCTACATGAAGGCGATATTGGTGAACTTGTCAGTCTTGAGACGACATACCTGCATGATATGGGGCGCGTTAAGGCTGGTAATGATTGGCGCAGCTCTCCTGATAGGGGTAGCTTTTTGTACGGAGGCGGTGCACATGCAGTTGACTTAAATATGTGGATGGCACGTCAGCCGCTATCTTCAGTTCAGGCTACGATTAGCCCAAAAAAAGTCAGACCAAGCTATCCGGGCGACGAAGACTTTAGCCTATCCCTAGCCTACGAAGATGGGACGACTGGTAGGGTGTGGGTAAGCGCTGCTGCGCCACTTCCTCAACATGGCAGTGACCTTAAAGTGTATGGGACGAAGGGCGCTATGCGTGCGCATAATAAGCAGCCTCATCTCGAGACGTATAAGGATGGGGATGCTGGTTGGTCTTCTGAGGACATGGGGCTTAGCCCGACCATTAATGAGATGTCTATTATTTTCAATGCCCTAGTCCGGGGTGA
>Ga0075366_10000502_pt1 | contig 18160 bp, 13 predicted proteins | sample EndMethybrTD3031_FD_72351 | JGI IMG/M metagenome (GOLD analysis project Ga0075366, IMG submission 72351) | Populus endosphere microbial communities from Tennessee, USA - Endosphere MetaG P. TD hybrid TD303-1 | ecosystem: Host-associated > Plants > Roots > Endosphere | place: USA: Tennessee...
CATGCCGGGTGTGTGCCCGGGCGCCGGCACGAGCCGGAACCCGGGAAGCAGATCGCGTTCGCCGTCGGACGCGTTCATGGCCGTTCTGCGTTCGGGCCCAGAGTGGCGAGAAGATCGTCCAGCTGGTCGAACGTCTCGGGCATCCCGTCCGCGGCGCCGATGTTGTCGTCGAGGGCTTCCTTTGAAGGATGGAGCTCGTGCAGGACCAGCAGCGTCTTGCCGTTTCTTTCCTCGAAGGTCACCGTGGTGACGGCCCCGCCATCACCCGATTCCTCATTGGTCCAGACCAGGCGCGAGGGAGGGGCGACTTCGAGGTACGTGCCGAAGAACGCCACACCATCGGGTTCGAACTCGAGACGGTACTTGCCCCCGACACGAACCTCCATCTGACAGGAACGCAGGGACATGCCCATCGACTTCGGCACCCACCACCGCTTGAACAGCTCAGGTTTCGTCCACGCCTCGAACACGATGCGCGCCGGCGCGTTGAAGGTTCGCGTGATGACGAGCTCGCGATCGGATTTCCGTTCCGCGGTCGTGCGTTCTTTCATGAGGGTCGGCTCACTTTCTCTTCTTGCGTCCATCGGCCTTCTCCTTCCGTTTCAGCTCCTCGACAACCTCGTCCAGCTCGTCGAAGCGCGTTTCCCAGAGGCGGCGGTAGCTCTCGATCCATGCCGCCTCTTCCTCGAGACGGCACAGGCCGAGCCTGCAGGTCCGCACGCGCCCGACTTTCTCCGTGATGACGAGCCCCGCCTGCTCCAGGACGCCGACGTGCTTCTTCATGCCGGTGAGGGTCATGTTGAACTTGTCGGCAAGGTCCGTGATCGACGCGTCTGCGCGCCCGAGCTGCTCCAGCACGCCGCGCCGGGTGGGGTCCGAGAGCGCGGCGAACGACGCGTCGAAGTGGGTCTGACTATACTGAACCATCTGGTTCAGTATTTACCACACGAACTGGCGGCGCGCAAGTGGAGCTGATCATGGGTTCCGCGCGTGGCCGGGGGCTCGGCTGCGATTATGCTGGCGGGGCTACGATTCGTCAGGCCAACGAACAATCGTCTCGAGGATCACATGAAGACATCCGAATCAACTGTCAAAATCCTTGCGCCGGCAAGCAAAGTCTGGCTGGCCCTGACTGTGCCTGACCTCGTCAAGCAATGGCAGTACGGCTCCGATCTCCTGACCACATGGGAGCCGGGAACCCCGATCGTTTTCCGCAATGAATGGAACGGGCACGTCTTCGAGCAGAAGGGCACCGTCCTCGAGTTCGTACCGGAATCGCGTCTGAAGTATTCGCTGTTCTTCCCCCGCCCCGACCTGCTCGACGTCACAGAACACCATTTCTTCATGACCTATGAGTTGACCGAGAGTGGTGGACTCACGTCGGTTCTGTTCCGTCAGGAAGATCCACGTCCATCGCCGCCCGATGCTTCTTCTGGCGGCGAGGAGGGCCCTGACGTTCTGTCGGTCTTGAAAGAACTTGTCGAAGTCAAGATGCCGTGAGCGCAGGGGCAGGCTATTCAGCGTCCTCTTCGAGTGCGTACACTGCCGCCACCAACGCCTCGGCGTCAGCGGACGAGATCTTCATTCGGTAAGCGACATACTCGGCGGGGCCCAGGCTCGCCCGTTCCATACCCGCCTCGTCGTCCATCCAGCGTTTCGCCGCCAGCACTTGAGTTCGGTTCTGTGCGATCGGTTCGGTCATCTGCGCGCTCCTCCAACAGATCATTTATCATGCCTCGCTTCGAGCAGTTGGTGAAGGTCTTCCTTCCGGCACCAGGCGTACTCGCGTGGACCGCGTGCGCGTTGGCGATGAGCGTCACCGCGCCGCCGCGTCAGCAGTCGACCGGCAACGCGACGATCGTGGGAGTCGTTGTCGATGAAAACCGCGTCCCGGTTCCGCGCGCGCGGGTGCTGGCATTTTCGGTCCGGGATGCCCGGGAAGCGTCGGGCAGCGAGTTGGGATCGATCCGAAGCAAAGGGTCCGCATCGACCGACGCATCAGGAACGTTCCGCATTTCCGGCCTTGCTGACGGCAACTACCTGGTAGCCGCGGACACGGCGCGATTCCCGAACGGCGGCCAGGTGTCGGCGCGCGTCTGGGCTCCGACCTTCTATCCGTCCACCATCGACGCCGCAAGGGGAGCGCCGGTGACCGCGACCGCGCAACCGAGTGCGAGCGTGACCATCGAACTCGTCCCGGTCATGCCCGTGCCGGTGAGGGGCATGATCACGACCGAGTCGGGCCGGTCCCCTGAGGGCTTCGACGTCCGCCTGTTCCACAGCTTCGGCGGTTTCGGCAGTGGCGCGACGGTCGCCGTCGTGGGGGTGAACGGCGTATTCGAGATCCCGCGCGTGCCTCCCGGCCTGTTTCAACTCACGATCGAGCCGCACGCGTCCGAACCCGGCGGCCAGGGACGCGAGTTCGTCGACAAGGTGCTCGAGGTGGCGGACCGCGAAGTCAACCTCTCGCTGATCGCTGGACCCGGCGCGTCGCTCGTCGGCCACGTCGTCGCCGAGCCAGCCGGCGTCGTCACGTCTGCCATTGGATTGCGCGTGACGGCGGAGCCCGGAGGAAGTCGCGGACCATCGGCGCCGGGACGATCGATCGCGTCGCCAGTCGACGCCAACTGGGGGTTCCGGATGACCGGACTGTCCGGCTCGTACGACTTCTTCGCTTCATCCGATCGCTTACCCGCAATCATCGCGACGCGTGTCGTCGTGGACGGAACATCGTATCCAGGCGGCACGGGCGTTTCGCTCGCGTCAGGTCGCCACGAGGCCGTGGTCTATGTCGCGCCGCGCGCTGCACCAAAGCCGACCGTCGACGCGACCTTGTCGCCGGCGCAGCTGGTCGAGCAGTTCAGAAACGAGAAGGTATTCTGGAAACAGTTCGAGATCGGGAAGGCCATCTTCGAAAAGCACGACGCGAGCGTCCTGCCGGCGATGGCGGACTGGCTGCAGCATCCAGATCGACACATCCGAGGCAATGTCGCGTTCATCTTCGCCAGCTTTGGTGATTCGCGCGGCCTGCAAACAATCGCCGACATGCTGACCGACCGGGGAGACCGCCCTGAGGGCCAGGGCATCCCCGGCGTACCCGGCGACGGTCGATACCGCTTCGAGGCCCAGGTCGCCGCGGACCGGTACTACGCCGCACATCTCCTTGGGGATCTCAAAGACCCCCGTGGCGTCGAGTTGCTCGTCCCGCTGCTCGACGATCCACAGACGCAGTCCGTTGTGCCCTGGTCACTCCAACAGATCGGCGATGCGCGCGCCATTCGACCTCTGATCGGCGCGCTGGACAAGGACGATCCGTCGATGCGCGTGCTGGTGATCTACGCGCTCGAGGCGCTGCACGCGCGAGAGGCGATTCCGCGCCTTCAGATGTTGATCAACCGGTCGTCGAGGCCCCTACCACCACGGGCGCCGAAATAGACGAGATAGGTTGAGGGCAACGGAATTATCTCGACACCGTATCCCACCGGCGCTATAAACGACCGTTCCCGACGCCAGGCGTCACATCGAAAGGCGGACAGATGTCAAGCAACGATCGAAACCCTGAGGTGCGGTCGGCGCGTGAATTGTTCGTGCGGCTCGTGCACGAGCAACCTGCAGGATCGTTTCTGCTGGCGGGATGCGCCAAAGACGGGAGCGGTGAAGGACCGCCACCCAAGACTCCGCCGCCGCCCCCACCCTCGAGCGACCCTGGCGATTTTCGCGTGCTCGTGGAGCGCGTGATTCAAGAGCTCACGCAAGGGCTGATGTTTGCCCGCGTAAAACCGGGCGCAGGGTTTTTGGGCGTCCAGCGTGCCCCAATCGAGTTGGTGCGGCCTGGCCGGCACGCGATGACGGCGGAACGGCCGAAGCGCGCGTTCCTGGTGACGTACAGGGATCGCGGAACGGTCAATGAGAAGGAACTGCCGGACCTGATCCTCGAGCACGCGATGCATCTTCGAAAGACCAGCGATGCCGGCCACCTCGAAGCGGCAGCCTCGTATGCGTCGGGGACGCACGGGATTCAGATCTTGTTGACGGAAACGAAGCAGCAGGCCGAAGAGATTGCCCAGGCGGATCCCTTGTTGAAGAAGGGCTACTATCGCGGTTTCGACTTGCAGGAGCTCATTCGATCGCTGATCGGCGATTGCTAGGTGCACATCGCGGACGCGGCAACGATGGGTGAAGAGCCGGCGCCGGTGATCTACGTCCAGGGTTGGCTGGTTGGAGTGGGAAACTCCGGACCTTTGTTGATACCGTACGAAGTCGGTTTACGGCGTGGGACTGGCTGCCGGTCCCACTCCGGCCCAATCACCCAGGACGTGCTCGAGAGCTTTCACCTCGCGGCCTGGGCGGTCGATGTGTGCCGGCCGAGTGGAACAGGACGGCTCGCGCTCTACGATGTCCATCTCCATTTTCCTCTGAATCACGTTCACGCGGTCGGCCCGTCGTGCCGGCTGTCACTGGCCAACAGCCTGTTGCAGGCCTGGCCGGAAGACGCCCGTTACCTGCCGTCCACGACGGTTCTGCTGGGCGACTTGACGTTGCAGGGCGACGTGCTGGCAGTCGGTCACCTTGCAACGAAGGTCGCGACGGCCAGAAGCGCAGGACTGACCACGTTCGTCGTCCCGGTCACGGACGCGGCGAACTATCCCGGCAGCGCCGGCGTGTCATCACTGCGCGATCTGATGGTGTCCGGTTCCCTATGATTCTTCTGCTCGGTCGCGGGACGAGTCGGACGCTCACCCTCATCGAGCGAGCGGCTCGGGCCCGCGGCCTGTCGAGCGTCAGGCTCGATTCGAGGGCGCTCGTCCACGACCTCACCGTGTGCGACGCGGTGAACGGTCAGGGCAAGGTCGAGATCGAGTGGCACGTCGGCAATGTCACGTTCACGGACCAGCATGTGGCAGGCGTCGTCAATCTGCTGGACGATCTGGATTTCGCGGACTTCAATCACGTGTGCGCCGACGATCGACTGTTCGCGTGGCGCGAATGGCGCGCGTACCTGTCGTTTGCGTTGAGCTCGTTTCCGAACGTGATCAATCCGCCGGTCGGTCAACATCTGTCCGGAACGACGCGAAGCCTCTGCTTTCAGTGGCTCGCGATGCGCGAACTCGATTCATCGATCGCCGTTCCGCGATGGGTCTACGGATTGAGACGCGACTTCCCGTTGTTTTACCAGCGTCCCTGCCGAACCGTCGTGTCGACTGATCCCTTCGACCTTCGCCGTTGGGATCGAGACCCGGACCTATGGGTCGACCCGGATAAGCCATACCTGTTCTATGAGGTACCGTTCGGCGAATCGATTCAGGCCTCGGTGTTCGACGACCGGTGCGGGGTGTGGCCGTCGCCATCGGGCTTGCACGTGCCCGAGGCTGTCGAGGAACGCATCCGCGTTCTCTCGGTTCGCCTGACACGACGCTTCGGGCTGCGATGGGCGCAAACGCAGTTCTTCTACAACACTCACCCGCAGCGGCTGACGTTCGCCTCGATTGAACCCGCACCCGAGCTCGATTGGGCGCCCGCGTACATTCAGGGAGACCTCGTCGACGCCATGGTGAGAACGTTTGGGGATCGGTCAGACGACGACACGGTGCGTCGGCATCGCATCAGCCCGGGATCGAGACTCCAGAGGACGCTGATTCCGACGGCCGCGCGCCTCACTCCTCCGGGAGCTCGCGTGATGCCAGCGCCCGCCAGGCTACCACCCGAGGTTCGCGGGGTCTTGATCGTCGCCTCGATCGAGGATCCAACGGCGCAATACTTCAGTCGCATGGCCATGGCGAGGCACGTCCCTGTCACGTGGTGGCCTGCCGAGCAACTCATCGGCCTCTCGGCGCATTTCACGGAGACGCTGTTGCGGCCGGATCCGTCCTTCAGCGTCTACTACAGGCGGCCAGGCACGAGCGAGCCGGAACTCCACACGGTCCTTTGTCTGCTGGACGACATGCTCGAGGCATTCGATGGACGGGTCGTCGGCAACACCTATGACGCCGGGTCGAACCATTCGAAGCCGCTGCATGCGGCGCGTTGTGCGGAAACGCCGACGTCACCCGTTCGCTCGGTGCCGCTCCTGATCCGATCGAGCGAGATACCTCTCGATCCCTCGCTCGTCGTCAAAGCGCTCAGCGTGGAGAAAGCGGAAGTGCTCTTGCTATCCGAGTTATCCGTGTCTCCAGGGACGTACCCGGCTCCCACGTTACTTCAGCCCCTCGTGCGCGCAACGAATATCCGGGTGCATGTCTGCGGGGGCATGGCCGAGGCGGTCGAGATCCAGTCCGAGCGCCTCGACTATCGGTTCGATTCGCGGTTCACGGTCGCGCCGCGGACGTTGCCACGCGACGTGGAAGATTGGTGCGTCACCGCGGCGGCTCGCGAGGGCATCGTCTTCGTGGGGATCGACCTCTTGTTCGACGGCGAGACGTATTACTGTCTCGAGATCAATCCGAACCCGGGTTATCACGTGTTCGAGGAGCGTCTGGTCGAGGGCGGCTACGCCCCCGTCATCTCCGAGGATCTGTTTCGGCACCTCCAGGTCCAGGTGACGGCATGACCGCGCCGTTTTGCGCGACGGGCGTGATTGACGCGAGAACGTGTGGGCTCCTCGTCGACGCGTATGACTCGTGCGCGCCGTACTCGATGGCGCGCGATCAGCACGGGAATCCAATCGTGCACTGGTCGCATCCGTATCTGTCAGGCAGTGCGGCGACGACGGTTCTGGAAGCCGTCAGGCGCTGTCAGCGGTTGACTGCCGGCGCGTTCCACCTGGAGCCGCTCTATCCGGAGACGGTGCTTCTGGCGGCGCTGTCCGATGGCCAGGGCCATGTGGCGCATGCCGACAATGAGCGGCGTATCGGCGACGAGTGGGTGCCGAACCACACCCCGCAGCGCAATTTCGCCGGCATTCTGTACCTCAACTCGGGGTTCGAAGGCGGCGAGTTGCGGTTCGAGGGAGACGAGCCGCGGATATTTCGCCCCGCCGAGGGTTTGTATGTGAGCTTTCCATGCGATCGACACTTCGTGCACGAGGTGACGCCGGTCGAGCGCGGCCGGCGCTACTCGCTGGCGCTCTGGTACACCCGTCTCTATGAATCGGCGAATCACCGATTGGTGTCTGCGGTCGAGCAGCTGTCTTCGGTACAGGACCACCTGCAATGACGCTTCCGAACGAGCACCGGTCGGCGTCGGCGGACGAGCCGAAACGCCTGACGGCCTACCTCACCAGCCCTTATCCTGTCGGCATCGTGCCTGCTCCTGCCTCGCGCGATTGGATGTCGGCAACGAACGATCGGTTCGCCTACCGATGCCTGCCGCTTCTCATCGCGAACCAGAGCGGCTGGCTGGTACTGAACAACTTTTCGTTCACGGCGAGTTGGTCCGGTCACGACGGTATCGACGCGGTGTCGATCGAGTACGGGCGAGGAGCCTCACCGCCCCTGGCTGCCAGCCATTTCGGGTACGGGATCATCACCTGGACGATTCCGTTCCTCTTCCGGACGCCACCGGGGTTCAATCTGCTGGTGCGCGGTCCGGCGAACTGGCCGAAGGACGGTGTGTATCCTCTTGACGGCATCGTCGAAGCCGACTGGGCGAGCTCGACCTTCACGATGAATTGGAAGATTACGAGGCCCGATACGCCGATCCGCTTCGAGCTTGACGAGCCTATCGCGATGATCCTGCCGCAACGCCGAGGAGAGCTCGAGGCGTTCCAGCCCGAGCTCCAGTCGATCCAGTCCAATCGCGAGCTTCGAGACCGGTACGAGCAGTGGGACATGGCCAGGCGTGGTTATCTCAAGGGTTTGATGTCCGGCACGCTGACGGCGGACGATCCGGGGTGGCAGCGCCATTATTTTCAGGGTGCTCATGCCGACGGCGAGCGAGGCGTCGAGACACATCAAACGAAGTTGACGCTCCGTCCGTTCGAGCAGAAGTACGACCAGAGGTAGACATGCACGCCTGTCGCGTTCAGCTCGTGGAAGGCCTGTTGAGCGAGGAGCTCTGCGCAACCGCTTGCACCTATCTCAGGTTGAAGGCCGAGATTGGCGAGATGACCCTTGGCGACAGCCATGTGCCTGGTGCGTATTACTCGTACGGCGATCTGCTGATGGACGTGATTCTCCAGCGCATGCAGCCTCGGGTCGAAGCGGCGACGGGCACGACGCTGCTGCCCACACATTCGTACGCCAGAATCTACCGGCGCGGTAACGAGTTGTCGCCGCACAAAGATCGGCCCGCGTGCGAGTTCAGTGTGACGGTGACGCTCGGTCACGCCATGGACGCGCCATGGCCTATTTTCGTCGATGGCCAAGAGGGCTCCCGGCGATTCGAGTTGAACGCGGGCGACGGTTTGATCTATCCCGGCGCGGATGTCGATCATTGGCGCGAGCCGTTGACCGGCGAATGGCAGGCCCAACTGACGCTCCATTACGTGAACAAGAATGGTTCGTGTGCGGATTGGGTGTTCGACAAGCGGCCGGGACTTGGATGGCACAAAGGGACAAGGAGAGCGTGAAGGCAGGCGAGTCGCCGTGTTTCTCGTGCGATGGCGGCTGCTGCCGGGCCTATTCCGTCGAGGTCACCGCCTTCGATATCCGGCGTTTGATGCTCAACCTCGACCGATCGCCCGAAGAGTTCTGCGCAACGATCCCGTCGTGGAATGGCAGATGTCAGGTGGTTCCGTCCATCATCGGGAATCGGCCGGTGAACGTCGTGCTGCGCCGGGAGGAAGACGGCCGCGGAGCGTGCCTCTTTTTCCGCGGGGGTGCCAAGGCGTGCAGCGTGTACGAGCATCGACCGCGATCGTGTGCCGTGTACCCGTTCCGCGCGATAGACGGCTGGGATCCGGTGGAACGTGACGGCATTCCCTGTCCGGTGAGCTGGCACGGGCGTGTCGATCGGACCGCCCGGAACGCGGAGCTCGCCGTGCTGGCGCATGAGATTCGCACCCACAACCAGCTCGTGACCACTCTCAACGCAGACAGCCTCGGAAGGCACGAGTTAGCCAGCTATCTCTCGCTGCTGCTCGCCGCGTTGGAATCTCACCTGCGGTCCACGAAGCGCACAGGTGTCGCCGACCACGTTTGATGTGAACGAATCGCTCGGCTTGCGGAACGCTTGCCGCTGCCCGCACTGATCGACAGCGATCGTGGCGAAGCGGAGCATCCCTCGCCGGCGCTCCGCAATTACCACATCGTCCGCTCATCTGGAGCGCCATGGACGGTGTCCGCAGCACCGAGCGGCACAGGCGACCAACGGCCATGCCGGAACGATCAAGCGCGACTGGCTTCCGTACTTCGAGATGCGACTTGCACAGAGCCACGAGCGGAAAAGCGATCAATAAATCCGGGTTCGCGTGGCCGTGGCGGCGCGACCAATGTCATGCGGCGTGGAAGGTGACGCCGCATCCCTGTGCGAACGCCTCGAGCGTGGCCTCGTCTGCCGCGCCGGCAAAGATGCGCCACCCGTCATTCCACCGGAGGAGGCATACGGACAGCCCTTCGCCCGAGAAAGCCCACATGCGATTGACCTCGCCGACGAGGGTGAGGCGACGCTCGAGCCGGCGACGCATGCTCGGCTGCACCCGGACGCTGCCGCCTGTCTTCATCGCTCCACCGAACGCACCGTTCCAGTGCGCGATGACAGCGAAGAACTCGGAACAGCTGCTACACACCTCCTGCCACACGTAGGGTTCAGCATTGCTCGCCATCAGCACCGGCGGGTCGGCCGCCCTTCGTCGAACATCCACGCCGTAGAGGACGGCCTCCTGGTTCTCGACCAGGAACACCAGCTTCCCGCCTTCAAGGCTCCACTCGGTTGGGGGCAGCAGCTGGTCGTGACGGTTGTTGAAGTCGGACGCTCGCCCCGCAACAGCGTAGAAGGCTCGGAGCGCCCGTGGAAGCGGAACGCCGAGCCGCTTCTCCCCCGCGGCCAGGCGAGACGCCGCGACGCCGTCGCCGCGGCGCAACGGCCGACCGAGGCCGGCAAACGTCCGCCGATACATCTCGTCGTAGTTTTCAGGCATTGCGCTTCCACGTAACGTGTCCGCATAGTCCGTGAATCGCCTTGGCTGTGCACCAGCGTCACGCTCAGGTGTTCATGCCGAATAGGTTGCGCAGATCACGATGATCGCATGGGGGGCGGCCGTCGGCGCGCAGCTGTCCCGCGGCAGCCTTGACCCAATCGACGCACACCTACCAGGGCCCATCCCGTCGACTGAGCTCGGCATCGCCCTTTCTGCGCCTTATCGCAGCTTCGGCGGCGCCAGCCGCGGCTACTGAGATGACGATGCAGCATCGTTAGGCACGCCCAGCGTCACCTTGACGGTGTGCGAGGAGCCGTCCCGGAGGATCGGTACGTCCCCGGTCATGAGCGTGCCGTCGAGCTCGATGCGCGCAACGCCGTGCGACACGCCGTCCGGGTTGACGACCTCGATTCGATATCGCGCGCCGGACGGTGCGAACGCTACGTCGTATCCGGGCCAGCTTCGCGGAATGCACGGATCGATGTGCAGCGCGCCGTCGCGCAGGCTGATCCCGAGCATGGCTTCGACCGCGACGCGGTACATCCATCCGGCCGACCCGGTGTACCACGTCCAACCGCCGCGGCCGGTGTGCGGCGGGACGGAATAGACGTCCGCCGCGACGACGTACGGTTCGGCGCGATAGCGCGCCACGTCACTCTCGGTGCGGCTGTGGTTGACGGGATTGAGCAGCGAGAACAGTTCGAAGGCCCGATCACCATTGCCCAGCAGCGCAAAGGCGAGCACGTTCCACAGCGCCGCGTGGGTGTACTGGCCGCCGTTCTCGCGCACGCCGGGCAGGTAGCCGCGAATGTAGCCGGGACTCGGCTCCATTTTGTCAAAGGGCGGCGTGAGGAGCAGCACCAGGCGGTCACCCTCTCGCACGAGCTGTTCGTCGACGGCCGTCATGGCGCGTCGAGCGCGCTCTGGATCGGCCGCGCCGGAGATCACCGACCACGACTGCGCGATCGCGTCGATCCGGCACTCGGTGTTCTGCTTGGACCCGAGCGGCGTGCCGTCGTCGAAGTAGGCGCGTCGGTACCAATCGCCGTCCCACGCGTTCTCGATCGCCCTGACGAGCGCTGACGCAGACTCGCGATAGCGAGCCGCCCGCGCGGAATCGCCGCGCGTCTCGACGAGATCGGCGAACGGACGCAGGATCGAAACGAGGAACCACGCGAGCCAGACACTTTCGCCGCGGCCCTCCGCGCCGACCAGGCTCATGCCATCGTTCCAGTCGCCGGTGCCCATCAACGGCAAGCCATGCGCCCCGGTGGCGAGGCTGATCTCGATGGCGCGCACGCAGTGTTCGTAGAGCGACGCGCGCTCTGTCGCGACGTTCGGCAGCTCGTAGGCCTCGTGTTCCTCCGATGCGAGGACACGTCCGCGCAGGAACGGCACCATTTCGTCGAGCACGCCGCGATCACCCGTGGCGGTGAGGTAGTGCAGCGCCGCATACGGGAGCCACAAGCGGTCATCCGAGAACCGCGTCCGCACTCCCTGGCCGCCCGGCTCGTGCCACCAGTGCTGCGCGTCGCCTTCGACGAACTGCCGCGACGCGGCATGCAACAGATGGCCGCGCACGATGGACGGCGAGGCGGCGAGCGTCGCCAGCGTGTCCTGCAGCTGATCGCGGAAACCGAAGGCCCCGCTCGACTGGTAGAACGCCGAACGGCCCCAGATGCGGCAGGCGAGCGTCTGGTAGAGGAGCCAGCGGTTCACCAGCAGGTCCATGCCGCGATCCGGCGTGCGCACGGTAATCGTACCGAGCACGCGATCCCAGAACTCGCGGGCGCCGGCGAGCGCCGCGTCCGCGTCGGCAGGGTCGCGGAAGCGCTCGACCATCGGGCCCACCTGCGCGGCGTCGGCCACTTCGCCGAGGAGGCCCGTGACGACGCGCTTCTCCGACAGTCCCAGCTCGATCTCGATGCGGATCGCGCCGCAGGGATCGTGCGCCGCGCCAACGCGGTTGGAGAGCCCGGCGCGCGCCATGGCCGCCGGCCGCGTCAACGACGCGTTGCGGCCGACGAACTCGGTGCGATCGCCGGTGAAGGTGCGCGACTGCGCTGACGCGCACGAGAGGTCGACGAACGCCGTACGGCCGGCAAAATCCTGACGGAAGCGGTTCGTTGCGATCAGCGCGCCGGTTGCCGGATCGGTGGCGGTCACGACATGGATCGCGTTTCGCGATCGGTTCTCTCCCAGTACCCATTCGACGTAAAGCGTGACCGAGAGCCGCCTCCGCGAGGTGCCGGTGTTCTCGAGCGCCAGGCGAAAAATCTTGACCGGATCGGCGCGTGGCACGAATAGTGTCAACTCGCTCGCAACGCCGTCGCGGCTGTGCTCGTAGACGCTGTAGCCCTGGCCGTGCCTGGTCCGGTACGGGCGATCGCCGCCGGCCGGCAGCGGCGTCGCCGACCAGAACACCCCGCGATCCTCGTCGCGAATGAACACGGCTTCGCCAGGAGGATCCGCAACGGGATCGTTGCGCCACGGTGTCAGGCGGTTGTCGTGGCTGTTCTCCGACCACGTGTAGCCGGGGCCGGACTCGGTGCACGCGAAGCCGAAGGTCTCGTGCGCAACGACGTTGGTCCACGGCGCCGGCGGCGTCGAGTCGCCGCTGCGCACGACGTACTCGCGGCCGTCCGCCGCGAATCCGCCGAAGCCGTTGAAGAATTCCAGATCGTCGCGCGTGTCGCTCGCCGGTGCCGCCTCGGCCGCCGCGCCGGCGTCCGGTTCGCCGACGTCGGTCCGGCTCGGCCCGGGCACGAACGGTACGTGCGGACGCGCGAGCTGGTTGAGCAGCCGCCCATCGCCCGCGTCCATGACCGCCCGGGCGGCAGCACGAAGCAGGATCTGGTCGTCCCACGCAATCTGGTCGGCGCGGCGGAGGAACACGCCGCCGGGCTTGTCCTTGAGCGGCCGCTCGGGACTGCCGTCGATCATCCGATCGAGCGTCTCGTGCAGGCTCTGAAGGTAGGTGACGGCGTGCTCGTTGAGGATGACGAGATCGAAGACGAGCCCTTTGCGCCGCAGGTACTCGTGCGCCTTGAGCAGATCCGCAATGAGTGGCACGCCGGTGTCGTCGGCGACCCGCGCCAGCAGGATTGGCAGGTCGCCCGAGATCCCGAACTTCCACAGATCGCGCTGCCCGAGACGATTGCGGTCGATGGCTTCGAGATCGCGCAGGCGCGGATCGCCGATCAGCAGACGTCCGCCGAGGCGCTGGAATGCGAACGTGTCCTCCATCGTCAGGCCGAGGTGTCGCAGCTCGATCGGCACGTGCGCGGCGGCCAGTGCGATGGCGCGCGCGATGGCCCGGCGGTCCGCGTACTTGCCGAGGAGGGCCATCGCCGCGGCCTCGCTGTCGGCATAGCCGGTTGTGAACGTCAGCCTGGCCGTGGCGCCGGGTGCAAGCCGCACGATGCGGCGAAGGCTGACGATGGGATCGAGGACGGGGCCCGTGGTGTTCGACAGCGTGCGCTCGCGCATGGCTAACGGACGGGCCAGCGTCCCGCCGCGCCCGACGAACCTGGCGCGATCTGTCTCGAACTGCGCCGGCGGCGCACCGGGGCCGCGTTCGTTGAGCAGGTGGACCAGGAAGCGCCGATCGCTGCCGGCGCGCGGACGCCGCGTGGCGATCAGCGCATCGCGCCCCTCCACGGGGCGGGTCTCGACGAAGAGATTGCTGAAGGCGGGATGCGCCAGATCGGCGTCACCGGGCGCGAGGACGACCTCGGCGTAGCTCGTCAGGTCGAGGCGCCGCGGCGTGGTGCCGAGATTGGTGATCGAGACGCGCCGCAGCTCCACGTCGTCTTCCGGCGACACCACGATTTCGGTGCGCGTCTCGATGTGGTCGTCCACGCGGCGAAACACGGCGCGGTCCGGCGCGAAGGTGCACTCGTACTCGTCGGGTTCACGCGCCGTCGGCTGATAGGTGGTGGACCAGACCTGTCCGGATCCGAGATCGCGGACGTAGCAGAAGCTGCCCCACGCGTCGGTGGTGATGTCTTCGCGCCACCGCGTCAGCGCGGTCTGCTGGCGCAGACTGTAGCCGCCGCCGGCGTTCGTCACCATGACGACGTACGAGCCGTTCGAGATCATGTGGCAGCGCGGGCTCAGCGTGTGCGGCGTGGCGTAGATGCGCGCGCCGGGTCCGGACGCAGCGCGCGCCGACGGCACGTGCTCGGCCAGCTCGATCGGCGGGTTCTTCAGCGGCACCTGGTGCGGGATCCGCTCCTGCAGCAGGAGATCGGCAGACTGGACGCGCGGGTCGTCGTGGAAGCGCCGCTGCATCGGGAAATCGTGCAGCGCGTTGTCGAGGGCCACGAGCGACATCCCCTGGTGATGCGCCATGAAGGTCCGCAGCACGATGCCGTTCTCTGCCGTCTCGGGGACGCGGGTCGGAGTGAAATCGATCGCTTCGTAGAAGCCGTAACGGCCCGACATGCCGAGCTTGCGCAGGCGCTCCAGGTTGTCGAGCACGGCGCCGGGGGCGAGCGGCGACGCGAGCACGCTCGCATATGGTGCGACGACCAGGTCGTCCGCCAGGCCCCGCTTCAGCCCCAGGCCCGGGACGCCGAAGGCGCGGTACTGGTAATTGCGATCGAGATCCTGTGCGTAGTACGCCGACTCGGAAATCCCCCACGGCACCTTTCGCGTTGCGGCGTAGTGCATCTGCCGCGCGAGCACCGCATGGTAGGTCTCGTCAAGCAGCGTACCCGGATAGTCGCGCATGACGAGAAGAGGCATGAAGTATTCGAACATCGACGCGCTCCACGACAACAGCGCGCGCTCACGACCGGTGGGCGTCAGCGATCGTCCGAGCTTGAACCAGTGTTCGGGAGGCACCTGGCCGATGGCGATCGCCACGAAGCTCGTCAGACGAGCCTCGGACGCCAGTGAATCGTAGTAGGACCGATCGAAGCGCCCGTCGACGACGTTGTAGCCGATGGTGAAGAGACCGCGCTGGGGATCGCAGAGGAACGCGAAGTCCATCTCCTCGATGAGGTCGTCAGCAAGACCCGCGAGCCGCTGCGCGCGATCGACGAGTTCCTCGACGTCGGCCGCATCCATATTCATGTAGGCGCGATGATCGGCCAGCGCCACCGCGATCTTCTCGAGCCATGCCGCCGCTTCGGCCACCGCCTTCTCGTCCGCGCCGCTCGCGGCCGTCTCCTCGATCTCGCGGAAGGCGATCCCGATGCCGGCCAGATGATCCTCGATGGTGATCAGCAGCGCCGGCCATGCGTCGTTGGTCGCCGGCGGCTGCGACAGCACGTCGTCGAGGGCGGCGAGCTCGCGCGCCAGCGCCCGGCGCGAGCGGGCCGGCGCCAGGCACTGTCGGCACAACCGCAGTGCGTCGCGCATCCCGTCGAGCGCGCGCGGGTGGATGCGCGGTTCGCGCGCCAGTTGCAGCAACCCGATGCGGGTCGTCAACAAGTAGCCAGCCAGATTGCCGCTGTCGACGCTCGAGATGTAGGCCGGGACCAGCGGCGCCAGCGTGCGCGTGTCGTACCAGTTGAAGAAGTGGCCGCGGTAGCGCTGCAGCGTGAGCAGCGTCGCGAACACCGGCTCCAGCCGCGCGACCACCGTCGCCGCGCTCACGTAGCCAAAGTCGTAGGCCGCGAGCGTGGAGAGGAGCTGCAGCCCGATGTTGGTCGGCGACGTCCGGTGGGCGACGAGATCGGCGCGATCTTCCTGGTAGTTGTCCGGGATCAGCCAGTGATCCGACGCGCTGAACAACTCCTCGAAGAACAGCCAGGTCCGCCGCGCCACCATCCGCAGCGCGGCGCGCTGCTCGTCGTCTATCCGCCCGCGGGGGTCGTGGCTCGACCGTCCCGTCAGCAGGACGAGGCCCGGAGACGCCAGCCACAAGAGGATGAACGGCAAGGCGGGCAGCAGCCGTCCGGGTGCGACCGTCGCGACGACGACCGCCAGGACGATCGACAGCACGGGCACGAACCACATCGATCGCAGCACGGTGGCCCCGTCCGACTTCATCCGGGCCAGGCGATCGGCCGGGACCCATTCGAGCAGATGACGGCGCGTGATCAGCAGCCGCCACAGCGTGCGGACGATCGCATCGAGCATCAGTCCGGCCTGGTGCAGCTGCAGCGACGTCCACAACAGCGCCTGCTGCGCGGTGAGGGCGAGGGTCGGACCCTCGGCCGCGGCATGCATGGCGATCGACACCCCCTGCATGCGGCTGAACATCGCGCGCCCGAGCTGAGAGAAGATCGGAAAGGCGAGAATCAGGGCCGCGAGCACCGTCCACGGCAGCGCGCTCCCGGGCAGGACGGTCCATCCCGCGACGAGCAGCGCCACCAGTGACGGCGCGAGCACACTGCGGCGCAGGTTGTCGAAGATCTTCCACCTGGCCGTAGCGGGCAGCACGTTGGGGACGATTCGGCCGTTCGCGTCCGGGACCGTGCGCCAGATCCAGCGTGCAATCTGCCAGTCGCCGCGTACCCAGCGGTGCTGCCGCGACGCGAAGGCCAGATACTCCGACGGATAGTCGTCCACCAGCTGGATGTCGGTGCAGAGCGCGGTGCGCGCGTACGAGCCTTCGAACAGATCGTGGCTCAACAACCGGTTCTCGGGCACGCGGCCGGCCAGCGACGCCTCGAACGCCTCGACGGCGTAGATGCCCTTGCCGACGTAGCTGCCCTCGTGAAACAGATCCTGATACACGTCCGAAACGGCGGTGGTATACGGATCGATGCCGACGTGCCCGGAGAAGATCCTCGCGAAGGGCGTCCGGTTGGCGCTGACGAGATCGACGGTCACGGCCGGCTGCAGCACGCCGTAGCCTTCGGTCACGCGGCCGAGCGCCGGATCGAAGCGCGGCTTGTTCAACGGGTGTGCCAGCGTGCCGATCAATTGCGCCGCGGCGTCCATCGGCAGCTGGGTGTCCGAGTCGAGCGTGATGACGTAGCGCACCGTCGGCAGCACCGCGAGGTCGCCGACGGTTACGGTGAAGCTCGTGTCGGCTGCGCCGTGCAGGACGCGATCGAACTCGGCGAGCTTGCCGCGTTTGCGCTCCCATCCCATCCACCGCTGTTCGGCTGCGTTCCACCGCCGCGCGCGGTGGAACAGGAAGAACCGTCCGGCGCCGTAGCGTGCGTTCAGGTGATCGATCCCCTCGCGCGCCTTCGCCACCAGCCCGTCGTCGGCGGGCAACGACTGCGCGTCCGCGTCCGCGAAGTCGGTCAGGAGCGCGAAGTGGAGGTTGTCCTGACGGTTGCCGAGGAAGCGGACCTCGAGGTCGTCGACGAGTTCGGCGACGCGGCGCTCGGACGTAATCATCGTCGGGACGACAATCATCGTGCGCAGCTCGGGCGGGACGGCGGTCAGCTTCAGCCGCGGCAACGGGCGCGGCGGGATCTGGCGGGTCAGCAGCAGGTGCAGCACGCTGATCGCCAGCTCGCTCACGGGAATCGCGATCAGCAGCGCGATCCAGACGAGCGCGCTCGCGCGGGCGCCGTGCCGCTCCGCGTAGAGCAGCAGGCTGGCGACGCCGGCTGCAGTGGTGACGCCGGTCGTGCCGAGGTAGCCGAGCGCCGGATGCGCGAAGAAGAAGCGCGCCGAGTACTCGGACCACGTCGGTGGATAGCCGATCGCCTTTTCCAGGTCGAAGCGGCCGCGCGAGATCAGGTAGTAGCCGATATGGTGGCGGCGATCGTGTCCCGGATCCTGCGTACGCGCGTCGGCGGCGCGTTGCACCACGGCCCGCGCCACTTCGAGCTCCGGCATGCGCGACCGCCGGGCGAGGCCCTCGACGGCATGGCGGTAGCGGTCGCGCGCGCGAAAATCCATCTGCGCATAGGCGCCGGCCGGGTCCTCGCGAAGGATGCGCTCCACCAGGCTGGTGCGCTCGAAGAATGCCGTCCAGTCGATCGACGAGACCAGCCGCATGCTGGTAATCACGTTGCCAATCGCCAGTTGGTCGGCGGCTTCGCGCTGGTGCTCGCGCCGCAGCATCTCCTCGGCGGTATCCCCCTGCGCCTCGAGCGCGCGCTGCAGCGCCTGCGAGAACGTCGCGGCGCTGGTCGGTTGATCGCGAAGCCACTGCAGCAGTTCGACCACGAACGCGGGAGCGAGGCGTCCGTCTTGGTCTCGGCCGGCCGCCAGCACCGGCGCGATAGA